>JABAHQ010008480.1_pt1 | contig 13497 bp, 12 predicted proteins | sample 7062091 | NCBI WGS metagenome assembly JABAHQ01 (sample SAMN14534359, study PRJNA622989) | marine sediment metagenome | biome: marine biome [ENVO:00000428]; feature: marine pelagic biome [ENVO:01000023]; material: deep marine sediment [ENVO:00002113] | place: India: Gulf of Kutch | collected...
ACCATGTCCCCGCCCTGCTGGTAGTAGGGGTCGGGGTTGAACAGGTTCTCCGCCACGTCCTCCAGGACGAACTTGAGGCGCGCCCCGGTCATCTCGTTGAGGGTGACCTTGGGATAGGTGATGGCGGTCTGGGTGTAGACCTGCTCCAGGGTGATAGGGTCGCCCGGCAGCACCGACACCCCCCAGCGGAACCCGGGGGAGAGGGCGATCTCCGCGTCCTGGGTCTCCATCAGGGCATCGCAGATGAGCTGGTCGAAGGTGCCGTTGAAGTTGCCCCGCCGGTAAAGCAGGTCCTCGGTGACGGCCAGCTCCTCTCCGAGGTCCTCGCCGGCCTGCTCCTGGGCCTGGGCCCGCTCCGAATCGATGAGCCGGTCCATGTCCGGGTCTGGCTCGACCTCGTTGGAGAAGATGGGCAGCATGTGGAAGCGGTAGTCCCGCACCCTGCCGTTCTTCACCTCGAAATCGAGGCGGCTCAGGAACTTGCCGTTGGACCCGGAGTTGATCACCAGGGTCTTCCCGTCGATGCCGCCGCCCTTGTTGGCGATCTCCATGGGTGCGGGCATGGCGTCGTGGGTGTGGCCGCCGAGGATGGCGTCCACGCCATGCAGGCGCGCGGCCATCTTCTTGTCCACGTCCATGCCGTTGTGGGACAGGATCACCACCACGTCGGCCTTGTCCCCTTCCCGGATCTCGTCCACCAGCTTCTGGGCGTGGCTCTCGTCGATGCCGAAGGACCATCCCGGGATCTTGTAGGAGGGGTTGGCAATGGGGGTGAAGGGGAAGGCCTGGCCGATAACCGCAATGCGCACCCCGCCCCGCTCCTTGACAGTGTAGGGCTCGAACAGGTCGATGCGGTCGCCCCAGGTGCTGTCGGTGATGTTGTGGGCCACGAAGTCCATCTCAAGCATGCCGCCTTCGATGAGCTCCCGGACCCGGTCGGAGCCGTAGGTGAACTCCCAGTGGCCGGTCATCACGTCCACGCCAAGCTGGTTGGTGGCCTTCACCATGTCCAGGGCGTTGGTCCACAGGGCGGTTGCAGAGCCCTGCCAGGTGTCGCCGCCGTCGAGGAGNNGGGGGTGTAGGCATAGGTCTTCTTGTCGCCCTTGAGGCCGTAATGCTCCAGGAAGGCATTCGTCACCAAGTGGGGCGGCTCGCCCTTCAGCCCGCCGATCCCGAGGTTGATGTTGGGCTCCCGGAAATGCACCGGTTTCACTTGCGCATGGCAGTCGGTGAAGTGCATGAGGGTGACGTTGCCGAAATCCGGCACGGCATACGGATCCTCCTTGAACCAGCCCATGGCCTGGGCGCCGCGGGGCCGGAGCATGCCGGCGGCGCCGGCAAGACCCAGGGCGTGGAGGAGCTCGCGGCGGGACATTTGCATGTCTCAGGGTCTCCCTTCGTTGGCTCCAGAAAAGGGTTCGAATCTGATTGATGGGTGGGGAAAGGAGCCGGGCGCAAGCCGCGGACCATGTCTCCGCCCGTCATGGCTCTACCCCGGCNNCAGGTGGGGGGCTTACGGGTCCTTTCGGGACGGGGCCACGGGCGCTCAGGGTAACGAAAAAGCCCGGGGCGGGCCCCGGGCTTTGAAGCGCGCTCGCGGATCGGGTCAGAGGCTGTGGCCGGGCACCCGCAAGTTCTCGCCGTTCGACAGGGACCCGTGGTAGAGCTCCAGCTGCCGGTACTGGGGCGCCTGGAACGGCAGATCGTGCGCCCGGACCCGGCGATTGCAGCCCCGGTAACGGGTGTGGATCAGACGGGTCTGCTGCTGCTTCATGCGGAAGGTCGGGAACTTGGCGTAGTTCCCCCGGATGTGGTGCAGGATCTGGCCCCGGATGCGCATCCCGGCTTCCTGCACGTGGCAGGTACCGCAGGCGAAGTTCAGCTGGCCGCGCTTCATCCAGAAGAACTGCTTGCCAGCCTCCCAGTACTCCTTGGCCTTGCCGTCGACCTTCAGGTTCAGCGGCATACCGTTGGAGAGGGACTTCACGTAGATGGTCATGTACCGCATGCCGGTGCCGTGCTTCTGAGAGAAGCTATAGGGCTCGGCGTCCATGTTCTTGATGCGGCACATGTTGATGCGCATGGCAAGCGTCCGGACCCCTTCGCCCATGATGGACTTGCTGGGGTTCAGCTCTTCTCCCTGCTTCTGCCCCTTGTGAACGAGGTCCGGGCCGGAGGTGCTGCCGACGGGATAGACGTCATCCACCACCTGGGGATAACGGGTGGCGGCCCCCACAAGGTCTTCGCCGTTCTTGCCGTGGCAAGACGCGCAGGACTTGCCGTTGGGGCCGGCCTCCTGGAAGAGGGCCTGGCCATCATCGATATCGATCTCCCCGGGGTTGAATTCCTCCCCGATGGCCTCGGCGCCTTCCTCGGAAACGGCACGCTCCTGCTCTTCACCGGTCAGCTGCGCGCCGGCGCTCCCTGCCCAAAAGACCAGGGCAAGCGCGGCCGCTGCAACGGACAGTTGCTCTTTCATGCTTGGTCCTCCTGCTGGCGAGGCCGGCTCAGCCGACCTTGACCTCGGCCTTGGCGGTGTATGCGCCGCCCTGATTGTCCTCCCAGGTCATCTTCAGGGTGCCGCCGGACCCGGGGTCGATGTAGTACGACAGGTACGGGTTCTTGCTGATGGCCACGCTCCAGTCGGCCTCGAAGACCCGGCTGCCGTTATAGTCGGCCTTCACCTTCTTGACCCAGTGAGGGGGGATCTTCTCGCCCGTCTTGGGGTCCTTGCGCAGGCCGGTTTCCATGGGATGCAGGATCAGAGAGCGCACCTGGACGGGCTGCCCCTTGGTGGCGCTGCCGACCCGGATGCGGGCGGTTCCTACTTTAGCCATCGTTTCGTTCCCCTATATCCGTTGCCGTCGTTGGCTCGTTACTGAGTCGGGACGGACCGCATCAGCCGCCGCAGCCGCCGATGGTGACCCGCACCTTCTTGGTGGCCTTGTAGTACTTGCCGTCGGTGGTCTCGGCCACCGCCACCACGGGCGAGGTCTCGCCCATCTTGATGCGGGTCGCCACCTCGGCCCGGCCGGTCTCGATCATGTGGAACCGAGCCACGTAGGGCCGCGGGTTCTTGGCCACGAAGATGTGGAACTTGGCGACGTTGTCCAGGTCGGCGGAAGCCGTGACGGGGACGACGGCACCGTTCTCGGCGATGGTCGGCGCCTTCAGGCTGACGTTGCCTTCGCTCACGTTGGTGGTGCCCAGGGCAGCCTGCAGGGCCCCCTCCATCCCCTCGGCGTCGAATGCCTTCTTGGGGAAGGGGAAGTCGGCCGCGAGGCTCTTGATCGGCTTCAGGAGCCCGGCTCCGGCGGCTGTCACTACGGCACCCGTGGCGCCCAGAGTCTTCAGGAAGGAGCGCCGACCGGGGTTCTGTTTCGTCCAAACGTGCATGGAGCGTTTCCTCCGTTTTCCGTCGCTATCCGGGTTAGTAATGGAGCGTCATGAGGTAGGCGACGATCTTGTCGATCTCTTCCTCGCTCAGGATCTTGTGCTTCCCGAACGGGGGCATGGAGGTCACCGTGTTGTACTGCTCGGGATCCCAGATATGCTTGCGGATCCGCTCCTTGTTCAGGCGGTCGGCCACGCCCACCAGACTGGGGCCGAGGTTGCCGGGCAGCTCCCCGCCGGGGATGGTGTGGCAGGCGAGGCAGTTGCCCTTCTTGCGGTCGAAGGCGATCTCCTTGCCCTGCTGCTCGGTACGGCCCAGGTTCTCGGAGACGTCCTCGTCCTCTTGGGCCAGGGCGACGTTGGCCGCGCTCCCGGCGAAGAGCAGGGCCGCCCCGATAAGGGGGGCACCCAGCCGGCCGAAGCGGGCTACTCCTTTGATCCCCATGTGCACTCCTCCTTTGCGGCTTGTTTGTCTTGACCCTATCGGCCATCGACCTGACAGGTCAACGTTGCATCTTGTATGCCATAACCGGTGCAAGTCCCGCAACCGGGTTGTTTTTGGAACTTTTAGAACTGGTATCAGGTGCGCTCTTTTTGTCCAAAATTGGACAAGACGGCACCGTAAGCGGCTTACAGGAAAAGCCCCAAAAAAAGCGAGCATACCATGCTCGGCGGAGGAGTGCATATTCCGGCGGTCCGGAGCCCAAGGAAACCCCGTCCCTACAGGGAAAAATGAGGGTCATAATGTTAAATTAAGCTCATATTCCAATATTAAAGGGTTTTAAAATAAAAACCTTTTGGGGTCCGGCCTCTGCGCTCGGTGTCTTCCCAGCGAATAGGATCGCCCACGGTCGGGGCGCCGGGCTTTGATGAATGGAGGGTCAGGGGGAATCCTGTGGCAGCCCTTCCGTATCCAGNNAGGCCCAGGTTCTTCATCTTGGTCCGCAGCTGCTTGCGGCTGATGCCCAGCAGGACCGCCGCACGGCTCTGGTTCCAGTCCGTCTTCTCCATGGCGTCCACGACCACCTGACGCTCGATGGTCGGAAGGTGGTAGGTCCCGAAATCGGCCGCTTCCGGCTGCGGCGACGAGGTCTTAACCTCTTGGGGGAGATCGGCCACGCTGATGGTGTCCCCGCGGGTCATGACCGTAGATCGCTCCAGGACGTTCTCCAGCTCCCGGATGTTGCCCGGCCAACGGTAGGCCTGCAGGGCCGCCAGAGCATCAGCGGACAGGGCGGGTGGGGTGCGCCCAAGCTGACGGGCGAAGCCGTCGAGGAAGTGGGGGGCTAGCAACGGAATGTCCTCGATCCGCTCACGCAGGGGGGGGAGGTGGAGGGGTATGACCTTGAGCCGGTAGAAAAGGTCTTCGCGGAATCTGCCTTCCGCGACGTCCTGCTTAAGATCACGGTTGGTGGCCGTGACCAGCCGGGCCTTCAGGGGAACGGAGCGGTGGCTGCCCAGCCGGGTTAGCTCCCGCTCCTGGAGGGCACGCAGGAGCTTAACCTGCATGGCCGGCGGCATCTCCCCCACCTCGTCCAGGAAAAGAGTGCCCTCGCCGGCTTCCTCGAGCTTGCCCGCCCGGGACTGCTGGGCGCCCGTGAAGGCGCCCTTCTCGTAGCCGAACAGCTCGCTCTCGAGCAGCTCCTCGGGAAGGGCGGCGCAGTTGACGGCGATGAAAGGCTCCCCGGCCCGCGGCGAGGCCGTATGCAGGGCCCGGGCCACCAGCTCCTTGCCGGTGCCGGATTCCCCGGTGATCTGAACCGTGGAGGGAGCGGGGGCCACCAGCTCGAGGGTATGGAGGAGCTCCAGGATGGCTCGGCTGTTGCCGATGATGCCGTAGTTCTGTTCCGTTTTCTGGGTAGGGAGCTGATGGCCGCTACGGTTCAGCAGGTTGCGGACGAGGGCGACCAGATCAGCCTCTTCCACCGGTTTGGTGAGGTAGTGGTCGGCACCGGCCTGCATGGCCTGGACGGCGTGCTCGACGTTGCCGTAGGCGGTGACGATGATCACCGGCAGCGCCGGGTCCTCGGCCTTGAGCGCGTGCATGAGCTCCAGCCCGCTCTTGCCCTGGCCCAGGCGGTGGTCGGTAAGGACCAGGTCCACCGGATGGCGGGCGATCAAATCCAGAGCCTCCTCGGCGTTCTCGGCCGTCCGGGTGGCGAAGCCCTCGCCCTCCAGCCAGACAGCGATCACCCGGCGGAGGTTGCGCTCGTCCTCGACGATCAGGATGGTGCCGTTAGCCATGGTCTCACTGCGCTGCCTTGGGCAGGATCAGGGTGAAGCCTGCGCCCCCGCCGGACCGATTGTCCACCTCCACGTACCCCCCGTGCTGTAGCACCACCTTGGAGACGACGGCCAGTCCCAGACCGCTGCCTTCCGTCTTGGTGGTGACGAAGGGCTGGAAGATCCGGTCCCGGTCCTCCTTCGGGATCCCCGGCCCGGTATCCCGGACGGTGATCCGGGCCGTGCTCTCCGGACCCGGCCCGACCTCCACGGTCACCCGGCCCCCGGACTCCAGAGCATCGAGCGCATTGGCGAGAAGGTTCACCAGGGCCTGATGGAGCAGCTGGGGGTCCACGGGACAGATCTCCGGACGGCTGTCCTCGACCACCAGCTCCACCCCGGCATTGTCAAAGTCGGTTTGCATGCGGCTGCAGGTATCCCGCACCACCTCGCACAAGTCCCGCTTCTCCGGCTGGGGATCGAACGGTCGGCTGAAATCGAGGAACCCCTCGGTCATCCGGTAAAGGCGGTGGACCTCCTCCTCGATGATCTGGCTGAGCTCGGCTTCTTGCCCGGCCTCCGGGTGCCGGCGGAGGTAGCGGGAGGCCCCGCGCAGACTGGACAGGCTGTTGCGCAGCTCATGGGCCACGTGCGCGGACATCTCGCCGATGGTGGCGAGGCAGTTCAGGGCCTGCTGCTTCTGATGCAGCCGGTCCAGCTCGGCCAGGTACCGGGTAAGGGCGGAGCGCAGGCGGTGGAAGCCGGACTGCAGCCGGGCCAGCTCATCGCCGTCGGGCAAGGGATGCCCGTTCTGCTCGGGAGCGGGAGCCAGCTCCTGCTCCATGGCTTCCACCTCGGCGGTCAGGCGGCGGACGGGCCGGGTGACGAACCCCGAGACCAGAAAGGCCCCGGCGGTACCCACCGTACCCGTGAGCAGCCCCAGCCACAGGAGCTTCTGGAGGGTGGCGCGGAGGTTTTCCGCCACGATCCGGCGAAGCTCGCCCGGGTTGAACCGCACGTGGACCTGCCCCAGGCGCTCGCCCCCCACCTCGATGGGATGGCCGGCGGTTTCCAGGAAATCGCCACCCTGCAGCGGCAGCAGGCCGGGCGAAGAGCTCGCGCTAGCGGGACCAGGACGCCGGTTGGCCCAATCCGGCAGCTTCTGTCCCAATTTGGACAGATCCGCGCTGGCCAGGATGCGCTGGGTGGTGTCGGTTACGATGGCCGCCTTTACCGCGCGATTGCTGGCGGCCTGCTCCACGAGCTTGCGCAGCGCGGAAAGATCGGTGGTCAGGATGGGGCTCCTGGCGCTGGCGGCGAGATCGCGGACCATCCGCAGGTTCTCCGAGATCAGCTGCTGCTCCAGGTCCCGCCGGACAGAGGAATAGACCACCAGGGCCACGGCCAGGAAGATGGCGGTGATCAGAAGCAGCACGTACAGCGCCCCCTTGGTCTGCAAGGGCAGCCGCCGGAATCGCTGCATCATGGAAGGTCTCCGCCTTTCCCCGATGGCCTTCGCCCGGGCCGCGGCGCAAGCCCCCGCGGCCCGCCCGTGGGGCCGTAACGCTGTTCCATGGTACGGATGACGTCGTACTCCTCATCGCCGGTGGCCACGAAACCGTCCACATCCTCCCCGAGGGGGTCCAGGATGCCGGAATGCTCCGGCCGGCCCAGCCGCTCCAGGGCGGCCGTGATCCTCCGCCGCTGGGGCCCGGCTACTTCCGGGCTGGCGGCCAGGAGATACTGGGGAATGGGGCGGCTCAGGCGCAGGACCCGGAGCAGGCCTTTGTCCAGGAAAGGCCGGGCGGAGGCCTCATCCACGGCGGTGGCATCGAAGAGATCTGCCGCGACGGAATACAGGGCGTTCTCGTTGGAGCCAAGGGTCCGCTCCTCGAAGAAGTCACGCCGGGGGTCGATGCCGGAGGCATGGAACATGGCCTCCGGGACCAGCCGGGAGGCCGCGCAAACCGGATTGCCGAAGGCGAAACGGGCCCCCTTGAGCTCCCCGAGGCGCTCGTAGGGACTGTTTCGCCGGACCACGACCGCCGTGCGGAACGTGCTCTTGCCGTTGCGCTGCAGCCGGGCCAGGGGCAGCAGTACCCCCTCGTCCGCCAGCCGAGTGTAGAGCAGGGGACAGAGGTAGACGATCTGCGGTCGGTCCTCCCGGGCTAGCCGCAGAAGGGCCTCCAGATCGCCGGCCACCCTCGCCTTCACCGGGGTGCCGAGGGCCTCCTCCAGGTGGCCGGCGAGGGGCTGGAAGCGGGCATAGACCTGATCCGCACTGGACAGCGGCGGTAGCAGCAGGCGCAGGCCTTCGGCCTCCGCCGCCCGGGCCTGGGGCGGCCCGTCGTTCAGCCCCGCCAGCCAGGCTACCAGCGCCGCGGCCAGCAGTCGCAGCAGGAGTTGGGATGGTCGGGAACGAGGGATAGCGGTCATGATCCGGCCGATGGCTGGTTGGCTGGGGGGAGGCAATGCAGCAGGCGTGCCTAACCGGCTCCGCCCGGATAAGCCACGCGGGATCGGGGATGGCTGCGGGCTTCATCGCCCGCCCTGCGCAGGATTCTGATGCTGGGCCCGCTCAGGGCTCCAGCTCCTGGATCCGGGCCCGGATGCGGGGCAGCTGGGGGGAGTCCTGCTCCTTGGCCAGGCGCTCGGCCAGCCGCAGCTGCTCCAGGGCCTCGGCCGGCTGGCCGGCCAGCCAGCGGGCCTCCGCCTCCTGGCGGTGCGCCTCGATGGGACGATCGAGCCGGCTGTAGGCCTCGGCCAGGGCGCTGTGTGCGGAGGCGCTCTCCGGGTAATCGCGGGTCAGCTCCAGCAGGATCCGCTTGGCCTCCCCGGTCTTACCTTCCTCCAGCCGGGCTTGGCCCAGCTGCTGGCGGAGCTCGGGGTCATCCGGCCGGCGCTCCAGGGCCGCCTCGAAGGTCGCCGCCGCCTTCCCGGGCCGGGCCGCCTGAATCAGTACCTCGCCCAGGGTCTGGCGGTAGACCACCTCCTCGGGGTGGGCCCCTACCAGCCCGCGGAGAAGGGAGATCGCCTCCTCGCTTCGGCCGCTTCGCTGTGCCGCCAGGGCGAGCCCATAACGGGCGGCAGCATCCTTGGGGTGGTCTTCCGCCCGCTGGCGAAGCTCGGCGTAGGCCGCCTGCGGGGAGTCGGCGGTCCGGGCCTGAAGCCGGGCCTGGATCCGCCGGAAGGTATCGTCCCCCAGCGGAGTCGTGCCATCCCCTTCCCCGAGCTGGCGGGCTCGGCTGCGGGCGTCGGCGATCCGGCTCCCGGTCAGGGGGTGAGTGGACAAATACGGTGCGGGAGCCGCTCCCTGGAGCTGGGACCAGGCCCGGAGGCGCTCCAGGAAGCCGGGAAGGCCCTCGGGGTCGAATCCGGCGGCGGCCAGGTACCGGATGCCGAGGCGGTCGGCCTCGTGCTCGTGGGCCCGGCTGTAAGCCAGCATCTCCTGCTGGGAGTAGGCCCCCGCCCCGATGACCAGGGCCTCCGCCGCCTCGCCTTCGCCCTGCATGCCGGCCAGGATGCCGGCCATCACCAGCAGCAGGGAAGAGAGCTGGGTTTGTTTGCTCGCCGAGACCTGACGGGCCATATGGCGCTGGGTGATGTGGGCGACCTCGTGGGCCAGCACGCCGGCCACCTCGTCGGGGGTCTGGGCCGCCTCCACTAGGCCGGAGTGGATGAAGATGTGGCCTCCGGGGACGGCGAAAGCGTTCAGCCGGGAATCCTTCACCACATAGAAATGGAAGGGGTAGGCGTGGAAGTCGGTCTGGGCCGCCACGCGGTGACCCAGGGTCCGGATGTAGCCCAGCACCTCCTTGTCGCGAACGAAGCTGAGCTGTCGCCGGGCCTGCGCCAGGAAGCGCTGGCCGATCTCCCGCTCCTGGGCGGCGGTGATCTCCCCCCCCGTATGGCCGCCGAGGGCGGGGAGGGTATCCGCACCTCCGGTGAGGGGGAGCAGCAGCGCGAGAATAGCGGCGGCCAGCCGCCTTTGGAGGAGGCCGCCGGGGCCGCGCCGGGTGCTTTCGGACATCGGGCTCAAGAGGACAGGGCTACCTTGGAGATGAGGTCTTTTAGGTCCTGGCGGCCGGGCGAAGTTCCCGGCCGGGACACTAGGCCTTCTCCCGCCGCCAGTGGCCGGAGCGGCCGCCGGATTTCTCCACCAGATGGACCCCGGTGATCTCCATGCCCCGGTCCACGGCCTTGCACATGTCGTAGACGGTGAGCAGAGCCGCGCTGGCCGCGGTGAGGGCCTCCATCTCCACCCCGGTGCGGTTGGCGGTGGTCACTGCCACCTCCACCCGCACGGCCGGGGGGGCGTCCTCCTCCGAGAAGGCGATCGCAACGCCGCTCAGGGGGAGGGGGTGACACAGGGGAATGAGCTGGCCGGTCTGCTTGGCGGCCTGGATACCGGCAATGCGGGCCACTCCGAGTACGTCCCCCTTTGTCACCTGTCCCGCGCGGATCCGCTCCAGAGTGGCGGGCTGCATCCGGATCCACCCCTCGGCAACCGCCCGGCGCTCGGTGACCTCCTTGGCGCCCACATCCACCATGCGGGCATGGCCCTCGGCGTCGAAATGGGTCAGGGGCTCGTCGCAGCTGGTCACGGGGTCCCCCCACGGATTGGCGGGGCGGAAGCCGACGGGGCCCGGGATCCCCGACGGGCCTGCCGCCGGCTCAGGGACGGGTCGGGCTACTTGCCCCGGCCCGGGGCGGAGGCGTAGTGGAACATGGTCTCCCGGCTCTTCCACGTGGCCTCCTCGAGCAGCTCGTCGGGCACGTAGTAGAGGTGGGCCCGGTCGGCCTTGCGGCTCTTTACGAGCTTGATCACGCTTTCGTAGGACAGCTTCCGGAACAGTCCGTCGTTATCGGTGGCCCGTACGACCACGAAGTCGTCGAACAGCTTGTAGACGTAGAAGTTGCCGGGCCGGAGCTTGCCGTCCTTGTCCCGGTAGGTGACCGTGATCCGGGTATTTTCCGTGAAGTCGCTGCGCTCCACCGCGCCCTCCTCCGGTTTTCGTTGCCTTCCGGCCACAGCAGGATGGCACTGCCGCCGGAATCCGCGTAAGGCCCGATCCGTATTGAAAGCTGTAACCTGTGGGCAAATTTCCAGGAATCCTGTACGCTAGCACGGCCGCGGCTGACCGCCAAATAAAGCCCCTTGATTGCGTAATTAATAGATCTGCCTTGTCAGAGCCCGGGGCAGGGGCCAAGATACGACTCCCCGGAAACCCCGACCCGGCGCCCCAAAGACCGTCAGGTCATGGGCGCTCCTGGCATGCGGAGATAGCGCCATGCTGGCCGTGGAAGAAGCCCGTGCCCGGGTGGTGGATGCGATCCGGGCCCGAGACCATACCGAACGGATCCCCGCCGCCGGAGCCGACGGCCGCTACCTGGCGGTCCCTCCCGTCGCCCGCCTGGGCAATCCAGCCTTCGACAATTCCGCCATGGACGGGTTCGCCGTGCGCACCACTGACCTGGATCCCGCCGGTGGCGGTCTCCCTGTCGCCTTCACCGTGGCGGCCGGGGATGCCGCCGGCCGGCTACCGGCCGGGGCTTGTGCCCGCATCATGACCGGGGCACCAGTCCCCGAGGGGGCTGACGCGGTGGTCATGCAGGAGAAGGTGGAAACCGCGGGAGACAGCGCCCGATTCCCCGAGCGGCCCCCTGTGGGCGACCATATCCGGCGGGCAGGGGAGGATATCGCGGTGGGCCAGGCCCTGGCCGCGGCCGGGGAGCGAGTGGGTCCGGCCCTGATCAGCGCCCTGATCACCGCAGGCGTGGCCGAGGTGGAGGTGGTAACCAAGCCCCGGGTGTTCGTCCTCTCCACCGGCTCCGAGCTGCGCGACCCCGACGCCGAGATGGGCCCGGGCCAGATCCCGGACTCCAACCGGCCCGCTCTGCTGGCCGAGCTGGCCCGCCTCGGGGTGGAGCCCGTCGACGGCGGCCGGGTCGCCGACGACATTGACTCCCTGCGCGCCGTCCTGGCGCGAGGCGGAGAATGCGACGCCATTCTCACCAGCGGCGGGGTCTCGGTGGGGGCCTTCGATCACGTCAAGCAGGTCCTGGGGGAGGCGGGCGAGATCGGCTTCTGGAAGGTGGCAATCAAGCCCGGCAAGCCCTTCGCCTTCGGCCGCCTGGGTGGGGCCTATTTCTTCGGGCTTCCCGGCAATCCGGTATCCGCCCTGGTTACCTTCCAGCAGTTCGTCCGGCCTGCCCTGATCCGGCTGATGGGCGGCACCCCGGCGATCGTTCGCACCAGGGCCGAGGCCGCGGCAGGGTTCGAGCGCTCCCACGCGGCCCGGACGGAATTCCTGCGCGCCAGGCTGCGCTGGGACGGCGGCCGTCTCCTGGCCACCCCGCTTTCCCGGCAAGGCTCGGGGATGGTCGGGGGGATGAGCCGGGCCCACGGCTATGTGGTGCTCGAGGCCGGCAGCCACGGCTTCGCCGCCGGGGACCCGGTGGTGGTGGAGCCTGCCGGTGACTGGTGCGGCTACGGAGAGCCGAGAGCGCGAGGCGAAGAATGACCGCCACCGGCCTCTCCTATTACAGCGATTCGAGCCACTATGAGGACCACGCCCGGCAGGAGGTGAAGTACACCACCTGCTACATGTGCGCCTGCCGGTGCGGGGTCAAGGTCTACCTCGAGGACGGCAGGCTGCGCTACCTGAAGGGCAGCCCGGACCATCCCGTCAACGAGGGGGTGCTGTGCGGCAAGGGCTCATCGGGAATCATGAAGCAGTACTCCCGGGCCAAGCTCAGCAAGCCCCTGCTGCGCAAGCCCGGCACCGACCGGGGCGCCGGCGAGTTCCAGGAGATCTCCTGGGACGAGGCCCTGCAGATGCTCACCGAGCGCCTGGAGAAGATCCGCTCCACCGACCCCCGCAAGCTGGCCTTCTTCACCGGCCGCGACCAGATGCAGGCCCTGACCGGCCTGTGGGCCACCCAGTTCGGCACCCCCAACTACGCCGCCCACGGCGGCTTCTGCTCGGTGAACATGGCCGCCGGCATGNNCGCCGGGCTGTACACCGTGGGTACCGCCTTCTGGGAATTCGGCACCCCCGACTGGGACCGCACCAAGTACTTGCTCATGTTCGGGGTGGCCGAGGACCACGACTCCAACCCCATCAAGATCGGCCTGGAGAAGGTCAAGCGCCGGGGCGCCAAGTTCGTGGCCATCAATCCCGTGCGCACCGGCTACGCCGCCGTCGCCGACGAGTGGGTGGGCATCCGCCCCGGCACCGACGGCATGCTCGCCCTGGCCATGGTCCACGTCCTGCTGGACCGGGAGCTGTTCGACTGGGAGTACCTGGTCCGCTACACCAACGCCCCCTATCTGGTCATCCAGAACCCGGGTCACGGGGACGATGGGCTCTTCTACCGGACCTTGCGCACCGACGACCCGCTGGTGGGCATCCCCATGGTGTGGGACCAGCACAGCGGCGAGCTCGTCCGCCACGACCAGCCCGACACCGCTCCCGCCCTGCTCGGCGAGTACACCGGGCCGGAGGGCGAGCGGCTCAAGACGGTGATGACGCTCATGGCCGAGCGCTACCTGGACGCGGCCTACAGCCCCGAGGCGGCCGCGCCCGTAACCGGGATCCCGGCGGAGACCATCGAGCGCCTGGCCCTGGAGATGGCCCACGTGGCCTTCCGGGAGACCATCGAGATCGACTGCGAGTGGACCGACTGGGCCGGCCGCAAGCAGGACAGGTTCATCGGCCGGCCGGTGTCCATGCACGCCATGCGCGGTATCTCCGCCCATTCCAACGGCTTCCACACCTGCCGCGCCATCCACCTCCTGCAGATGCTGCTGGGCACCATCGAGGTCCCCGGCGGCTTCCGCTCCAAGCCCCCCTTTCCCCGCCCGGTGCCGCCGTCGCA
>JABAHQ010037681.1_pt1 | contig 13495 bp, 16 predicted proteins | sample 7062091 | NCBI WGS metagenome assembly JABAHQ01 (sample SAMN14534359, study PRJNA622989) | marine sediment metagenome | biome: marine biome [ENVO:00000428]; feature: marine pelagic biome [ENVO:01000023]; material: deep marine sediment [ENVO:00002113] | place: India: Gulf of Kutch | collected...
CCTCATGATCTCTTGGCCGCTCTGGCCGGTAGCCTTAGTCGCCGGCGTCAAGAAGCCGGCCAGCATCCAAGTTGTGCCGGTCCAGAAGACGCCGCCGAGCACGTGTAATATCCGCAAGATGAGCACATAGTAGTCCAAAACTCTCTCCTTCTCCCAAGATCCCAGTTTGAGGCCTTCGCTCGTTAAAGGCCGGGGCGGATGCCTCTTGGACGGCAATTTGGGCCCATGCGGCTAGCAGGACCCTTGGCGCGATTATGCTGATTATTCCGACGAAAGCAAGTGACCTTGACGGAAATCTTGGATGGGGTATACTAAGCGCACAGTCAGACATCTGGGTGCCCCCCTCACCTAGATGTCTGCCTGCTTTTAAGCTCCTCAGCCCGCTCGAACTGCACCAACTCCATCCAACAAGCGGTCCACTTCCTCGCTCGTGTTGTAGTGCACCAGGCCAACCCGCACCAGCCCACCGCGGCCCTCGAGACTGAGCCGATCGGTCACGGCCAGCGCGTAAAAGTTGCCATCCCACACATAAATGCCCAGTTCCGCCAGCAGCTCGGCGATCCGCCGAGGATGTAGGTCCCCAAGCCGGAAGGAGACGGTCGGAACACGATCGTCTAGGTCCTCTTCACCTAGCCCGTAGAGTTCGAGTTCAGGGATGGCTCTCAGGCCCTCGATGAGTCGCCTGGTCAGCACCGTTTCGTACTCCTGAATGGCCGCCATGCCGGCCTTCAAGTCCAGTGCACGGCCCTCGTAGCGGCGGTCGAACTCCGTTGCATGCTCCCCCCCGAATTCCCGGCCCAGCTTGGCCAAATACTCGAGGGCCCCCAGCAATCCGGCGATGCCCTCGTGATTCTGGGTGCCCGTTTCGAACTTTCCAAGGGGCAAGTCGGGCGCCGGCCGGACCTTAAACGCGGGCAAGGCTTCCAGTTGTGAGTAGCGTCCGTAGAGCACGCCCAGATGGGGTCCGAACACCTTGTAAGCGGAAAAGACCAGGAAGTCGGCATCGAGGTCGACGACATCGATAGGGCGGTGTGGCGCGTACTGCACAGCGTCGACGTAGGTGAGGGCCCCGACCTCGTGGCTCGCAGCGATGATCTCGGGGATCGGGTTCACGGTGCCGACGGCGTTGGATGCGTAGCCGACGGCGACCAGGGCAGTCTTCTCATTGAGGGTGCGGTAGAAGCCTTGCAGATCCAGTGTGCAATCCTCGACGTCGAAGTCCACCCAGTGCACCCGACAGCCCACATCCTCGGCCAGATGGAGCCAAGGGGAGATGTTGGCGTCGTGGTCGAGGCGGGTGACGATAATTTCGTCTTCCGCCGTGAGCTGGCGGCCGAGACCCCGGCTGATGGCCAGCGTAAGGGAGGTCATATTGGGGCCGAAAACGATCTCCTCCGGCCTGGCCGCCCCCAAGAAGTCGGCCGCCGCCCCCCTGGCGGCTTCGATGACGGCGTCCGAGGCTTGGCTGGTCGGGAAGGCGCCGCCATGATTGGCGTTGGTCTGCGTCAAGTACTCATGGAGGCGATCCAAGGAAGGCTGGCAGATCTGGGTGCCGCCGGGGTTGTCGAGGAACGCTTGCGCGGCGCCCAATGCAGGGAAGGAGTCCCGTACAATCNNGAGGAACGCTTGCGCGGCGCCCAGGGCGGGGAATGACTCCCGTACAATCTCGATGTTGAGGGGCATAATGCCACCTTTCCAGCATAGGGTTGCAAGCTTGGCGACCAGCAGGCTAATGCCGCCTCTATTCTAACGAGAAGCGGGCGGCCGAGTTTGAGTGTTATAATCCGGCCCACATTTGACCGGAACGGACCCTCGCGCTGACTCGGTTGCTGCGGAGGTCCTTCCGCTCAGCCATCGGCAATGGCTTGGCCAACGGGTTGCAGAGGAGTCAGTGGAAACCCATGGGTGTTGAGCGGACGGCCGTGAAGTTGCTTCTCACATACGATCCTATTCTTGAGCGACGCGAGGCGTACTTTCGTTACATGCTCGGCGAGTTCGTGCCGGCGCTTGAGCACCTGGGATTGAAGATGTGTGAAGCGTGGCACACGGCCTATGGGGAGTACCCGCTCCGGCTGGCGGCCTTCNNGGCCTTCACGGCGCCCGACAGTGCCTGCATGGACGAAGTCCTCGGCTCAGAGGATTTCCAGGAGCTCGAATCCCGCTTGCAGCAATACGTCGAGAACTATCGGCGCCGCATCGTGCCTGTCCGCGAGCGATTTCAGTTCTAGAAGCGAGTGCTTGCCTCCCCCCGCCAAATACCCACGCCAGGTCTCACGTGACAAGTTTCACAATTTGTTGTACAATAATGGAGCCCTGGCGCATCAAACGTCACAGGCTGCAACCAACTTGCCCTTCAATGAAGCCCTCGCCAGGGCTTTTTTCGTTCTTGGGGCGACCTCGGCGCATGGGTGGCAGGAGAGTCGGCGGGCGAAGGCTCTCGGACAGATCTTATCCGCTAGAGAACGCCCAATTCCTCGCCCACTTGCTGGAAAGCATCCAGTCCTTGGTCAAGATCCGATTGGCTGTGGGAAGCCGAGATCATCACCCGGATGCGTGCTTTGCCTGGCGGCACGGTGGGATAACCGATGGCCATGGCAAAGACACCGGCTTGGAAGAGCTTGCGTGAGAACTCCTGCGCCAACGGTGCTTCGCCCAGCATAATCGGGGTGATGGGCGTGGTGCTCGCCCCCGTGTCAAACCCGAGATCCCCCATCTTTTGCTTGAAGTACCGGGTATTCTCCCAGAGGCGGTCCACCAGCACCGTGGACTCTTCGAGCAGGTCAACCGCGGCGAGGCAGGCGGCTGTGTCTGGGACAGTCATGGCGGAGGAGAAGAGGAAAGGACGCCCTCGCTGGCGTAGCCAAGAAACGATCAAATCCGATCCGGCCACCACACCGCCGACGACTCCAAATGCCTTGGAGAGGGTGCCGACCTCCACGTCCACCTTTCCGTGAAGCTTGTAGTGATCGACGATACCCCGTCCCCCTTGCCCCAGCACGCCCTCACCGTGAGCATCGTCCACCATCAAGAGACAGCCGTTCTCCTCGGCCACTTGCTGGATTTCGTCTAGGGGCGCCACGTCACCGTCCATGCTGAAAACGCCATCGGTTACGATCAAAGCCCGCCGGTAATCCCCAACGGTGGATTGCACCTTGCCCGCGAGGTCGCTGGCGTCGGCGTGGTTGAAGCGGAGAATCGTACTGCCGGAAAGACGGCAACCGTCGATGATGCTAGCGTGATTGAGCTCATCGGAGTAAATCACGTCCTCCTTGCCGACCAGCGCGGGGATCGCGGCCAGGTTGGCGTTGAATCCGGACTGGAACGTGATGGCCGCCGGCACTCGCTTGAAAGCTGCCATACGCGTTTCCAACTCCTCGTGAAGCTCCATGGTGCCGGCGATGGTGCGGACCGCAGCCGGCCCTACGCCATAGGCTGCCACTGCCTCTTGGGCCGCCGCTACCAGTCTTGGGTGATTGGCCAGGCCCAGGTAGTTGTTCGAACAGAAGTTGAGGACGCGGGCGCCGTCCACCTCCAGCCAGGCCCCTTGCGGGGAGCTGAGCGTACGGATCTCCGTGTAGAGACCGGATTGGCGCAGCTCATCGAGCGCTGCCTCGATCCACTGCGTGCGCGCGGGGCTGCTCGTGGGTTCAGTCATCTTGTTCCTCTTTCCGGACCTCCAGGGGATCGCCGTCCATCGTGTCAATCAGCGAAAGCTTGTGACCGCGGCCGCGTTTCTTGATCTGGTGTTCGCGCTGCATGGCGCGCCTCCGTGTTGGGTGCCGTTCGAGGTAGACCATACGCAGCGGTGTGCGCGCGGCAGTGTACTGGGCCCCCCGCCCCGCGTTGTGCTCACGTAGTCGTCGTTCCGGATCCGTCGTCCACCCCGTATACAGGGTGCCGTCGGCGCACTCGAGGATGTAGCAGAAGTACTCGCTCACAGCGCTATTATAGGCAGGCTTGTCGCGAGGAACAGCCGGCGGGATGTCGCTAAGGGGGTCGGGAGGATGAGGGCGGGGCCGGAGGCATCCGCGACCATGGTGCGAGGCGCCCCAAGGGCTTCCCGCGCTCAGTCCTTGCGCTTGCGGCGTTGGGGATCGATGCCGAGGAGACGGCCCCAGAGGCCGGTGCCCTCGCCCTCCGCCGGCGTCAGCTCTTGCGCTCGCCAATCTGATCTTTGGCGGGCTTCAATCCAGGTTGCTCGGGCACCTCTCGCCGCCTTAAGGACATCTTCCAGGCCCTCTTGGTCCCCCTCGTTCAACATTTGCTGGAGCGCAGTGAGCTCTTCCACCAGCGCGCGCAAGTGGGCGAGCAGGCTTCCCTGGTTTGCCAGCAATTCTTTGCTCAACTGGCCTGGGTCCTGCTCGGCTGCGAGGCGGGTAGCGGCGGCGAAGGTGCGTCCGGCCACCCGCTGAAAATTGGGCCAGCCGCGAGTGGAGGCCGCGACTCGGACCAGGGCTGCGGAGAGTACGGCAGGGAGGGCGTCGCTTAGCGAGCCGATCGCATCCAGTTCGGCAGCCTCTATGAAGAAGGGCTCCGCACCGATTGCCTGTGAGATGTTGACAGCCAGGGTCAGAGCTTGTTCGGAAGCCTCCGGCGGTATGACCAGCGCCAAGGTGCTCTCCTGATAGAGGTCGGGGCGAATATTGGCTGGCGCGGAACCCGGTTCAAGCAACCGATCGGCAGGGAGGATGGGGAGGGCGCCGATGTATTCGTTCTTCTCCTTGAAGTTCTTCCGTGCCCACGCAAGGTTGCCAGATTTCAGAGGCGAGCAGTCGAGCACAATTGCGCTGCTCTTGAGGTTGGGCGTGATCTCCCGCAAGTACTCCGTCGCTTCTGTCGTGGGCAGCGACAGGACGATCACGTCCGCGGACCGAACGGCCTTGTACGGGTTGAGGACCAAACCCTCGACAGCGCCGGCCTCTTGGGCGGCGCGCGCGGCCTCCCGGTCACTGTCATAACCTCGGTGATTGGTGCCGAGATCGGCCTCAGACAGCGCAAGAGCCAGGGAAGCGCCGCGCTCGTCCAAGCCCATGAAGAACATCTCGAGAGTCATTACGTCCTCTCAGTTCCTGTCGTCGGCGGCCTGCAGGGCTCTCAGCGCTTGGCCGAAGTCGTTGCGGACGACCTGCTCCATGTCATCTTGGTGGTGGCGAATGATTCGCACCAGACGCTTTGAGCCCCCGATCTCCTGCACGAGCCCCGCACCCCACTCCGGATGCTGCGCGGCAACGGCGAATGGCCGCTGCCACCCGCGCGGCTCGGATCGCCCCAGGCGTTGAGCCAGGCTGGGGGCCAATCGTTCGATGAGGACGGCTGCGGCCCTTTCCCAGGGCCGAATGGGGTGCTGGGATTTGCCCACGTCGTGGAGCAAAGCCGCTGCCAACAGATCGGGATCAGTCTCCTCGGTTGCCAGCAAGGACTGCAAAACCCGGATCCCGTGAGCTTGATCAGATGGCGGCATCGCCCGAAAGAGAAGAAGTTGGCCTGGTGACAGGAACTCGGCCGCCTTCCCCAGGCGGTGTTGGCTTTCTCCGGGTAGGAGCGTGTGAAGTAGCTGCCGCACGCGATAAGCAGGTCTCATCAGAGAACCAGAGCGCTAAACACCTGGCGGGTAGGCCATCCAATCAAGATCCCCAGGAGATCGATGCCCAGGAACGGGCCAAAGAAGACGAGCAGCATCAGGATCATCGGGCCGTAGGGGCGCAAACGGTAGAGGGTGGCCCGCCCCTCGGGAGGCAGGAAATACTCCAGCACCTTCTCGCCGTCAAGCGGTGCGATGGGGATCAAGTTGAAGAATAGGAGGATCAGATTGAGGAAGATGAATTCCATCAAGAAAGAGGGGAAGGAGGGAAAGAGTCGCCCCCCACCGGAAGGGGCAATCATCCCGATTTGAAATGGCACCGAGGCAAGCAGCGCCAGCAACAGGTTGGACAAAGGACCAGCCGCTGAAACCATCATGGTCCCCGCCGGGGTGCGCCGCTCGAGGGCATATGGATTGATGGGAACCGGCTTGGCCCAGCCGAAGCCGGCCACGACGAGCAACAGCGATCCAATCGGATCCAGGTGAACCAAAGGGTTCAATGTAAGGCGGCCGGCTCGCCGGGCGGTGTCGTCACCCAGTTGGTCAGCCGTCCAGGCGTGGGAAAACTCGTGGACGGTGAACGCAATAACGAGCGTGATGATCCGGGAAATGAGAGTGGAAAGGGACAGTCCCAACATGACTGGTGGATTATACCACCCGGAAATCGNNCGAAGGGACGACCTTGCTTCCTGACATCGAACTGGGAGATGTGGTTCGTTTGCGCAAACCGCATCCCTGCGGATCGACCGATTGGGTCATCGTGCGAATAGGGGCGGATTTGGGTTTGAAGTGTCAGGGGTGCGGTCGCCGGTTGCTCATGCCGCGCCGCGACGTAGCCAGGCGCATGAAGGGGTACGTCGGGAAGGGCCAGCAGGACGCCAAGGATGAATGATCGACCGCGCATCCTGTTTCTCTTCTCCGACACGGGGGGTGGCCACCGGAGCGCGGCCGAAGCCATTATTGAAGCCCTCGGAAACAACTATCCCGATTGCTGTGAGTGCAGCCTCGTCGATGTCTTCAAGGAGTACTTTCCCAGCCCACTCGATGTGTTGCCAGAGGCCTATCCATATATCGCCAAGGTGCCGGAAGCTTGGGAGCTTGGCTACCGCCTGTTGGATGGGCGGCGTCGCGGCCGGGCCATAAACGCAGCTGTCTGGCCGTATATCCGATCCCGTGTCCGACAATTGGTAGAGGAACAGCCTGCGGACCTGATTGTTTCGGTCCACCCTCTTTTCATTGACCCAGTGTTGAAGGCGTTCGGAGCGGATCGACCCCGATTCATCACAGTGGTGACTGACCTCGTAACTGGGCCGGTGCTTTGGTATCACCGGCATGTCGATTTGACCATTGTCCCAACCGTGGAGGCCCGTCGGCGGGCGCTCGAATCTGGTGTGCTTCCGGAGCGGGTGCGGGTCATCGGGCTGCCGGTGGCCGAGCGATTCTGCCAGCCGGCCGGTGATAGGGGCACGTTGCGCCGGGGGCTCGGTTGGCCCACCGGAGTGCCTGTCGTCTTGCTGGTCGGAGGCGCCGAGGGGATGGGGCCCATTTATCAGACGGCGCGCGCGATCGCGCGGCTGCGGATGGAATTCGCGTTGGTCGTCGTCGCTGGCCGCAACAAATCCCTTTATCGACGGCTGAAGGCAGTCGATTGGGAGGTGCCGACCATGATCCATGGGTTCGAACGGCGCATGCCCGAGTTGATGCAGGCTGCCACGTTGCTGGTGACCAAGGCTGGCCCCGGTACCATCACGGAGGCCGTCAATGCGGGTCTTCCGATGGTTCTCTACAACCGGATCCCGGGACAAGAGGATGGCAACGTGGACTACGTTGTCGGAAAAGGGGTTGGGACCTGGGCCCCCAGTCCACAAGCCACTGCCGCGGCCGTGCGCAGGTGGCTGGAGGACCCAGCGACTCTGAGGCAGGCAAGCAGGACGGCGCTGGAGATTGCCCGTCCGCGGGCTGCTGTCGAAATCGCGGAAATCTTGGTCGCCAACTTGGACCGTGAGGACGCGCAGGCCGGCGGCCGAGGGTCGACGGCCGGAGCTGGTAGCTAGCCTCTGCGCTCGGCGCGGGGTGCTAGAAGTTCGCGATCACGTTGCTGAACATGTTGCCCACCCCAGTGCCATAAAGGGCAACCAAGACGATCACTGCCAGCCCCACAAGCAGGATAATCATGGCGTATTCAACGAGCCCTTGGCCTCGGGGTTCAAAATGAAGCATAAAAAAACCCCCGGAGCAATGATTAGAATAATAAATTATGTCACTAGTATAGGCGAGAACGACCGCGGATCAAGCCGGCATTCTTCGACCACGACCCTTTTGTTACACATTTGTAAGGTCCGAGGTGCCTTGAAGACGGGTAATTCGGTTTGTACAAACTGATCCTTCTGTTCCGCCGACCTGATGATCCGGAGAGATTTGAAGACCGCTGGAGCCATGAGTTCGTCCCTCTCGTGGAGGAGATGCCGGGACTGCAGCGGGTGGCCGTGTGCAGGGTGGACGGGAGCTTATCCGAGGGCTCACATGTGTATCTTCTTCACGAACTCTTCTTCGAGGATCGGGGGAGCCTTGAGGCCGCGATGGCCTCTCCCACGGGCCAGCGAGCAGGTCAGCTCCTGATGGAAATTGCCGGCTCCGATGTCCAGCTGCTCTTCGCCCAGCACCTGGAGGATTCTCCTCAGCCTCGCCGGGACCGGGCGTGATCCGCTGCCACCTGCAACGCTCATAATCGAACCATGTGGGATCGGCTCCATCCGCCAAGACTGCGAGAGGATCCTTCGCCTTGAAGCTCACAGCCAGCAGCTGGCGCCCGCGGGTGCAGCCCATCCTTCTTTATGGTGGCATCTTGCTGGTCGTGGTAGCGGCCGCCGTGGGGTATGCCGTTTACGGAAGACTACAGGGTTCGCGTGGCCGCTTGCAGAGGCTTCGCCAGTACTGGAAGGATCCGGCAGCCCACGCCGACTGGACGATCGAGGCCGGCGGCCGCTGCGGCGACGCGCCGTTCCTGCTACCGACCGACGGGCTGATTGGTTTCCTGTGGGGCGACTCCTTTCGGCCAGGACATCGGCATCAGGGCTTGGACATCTTCGGTCCGACGGGTCCGGATGGATTGGGCGAGACGCCTGTAGTCGCAGCCTATGATGGCTACTTGACGCGCGAGCCCGGTTGGAAATCGGCAGTGATCATCCGCCACCCGCAGGATCCGCTGGACCCGGGACGCCAGATCTGGACGTACTATACGCATATGGCGGACCCTGAGGGAGAGTCTTTCATTGTGGATTCCTTTCCCGCGGGTACGCGGGAAAGGTTCGTCGCGGCAGGGACGTTGCTCGGGCACCAGGGGAACTACTCGGGGGATGACACCAATCCCACGGGGATGCACCTTCACTTCTCCATTGTGCTCGATGACGGCACCGGGAGGTATCGCAACGAGTTGGAGTTCGCCAATACTCTCGATCCCAGTCCCTACCTCGGACTTCGAGTCAACGCTTTGGATGGATCGGAGGGGATTGCGACCTGCCGTGGATAAGCGCGCCTGTTGTTTTCGTCGGGGCGAAAGCGGTGGTATAACGATCTCGCCTCGCGGGTGGAACAGCAAGATGAAGAAGACGGGTCATGACTGAATTCAATGGGAGGGTCGCGCTGGTCACCGGTGCTGGCAGGGGGATCGGCCGGGCAATCGCACTGGCCTTTGCCCAGGAAGGCGCGGCTGTCGCTGCCAATGACCTGGCCCCCGACAGCTTGGAGCGGACGGTCGAGGAAATTGAGGCCGCCGGGGGGACGGGCCACGCGTTTGTGGCGGATGTCTCCANNCAATCGATGATCGAATCTGTGCGGGAGGCCTTCGGCCGGATTGATTACTTGGTCAACAATGCGGGTGTTGAACCAAGTGACGGCCTACTGACTTTTGACGAGTGGGACTGGGACCGGACATTGGCCGTCAATCTGAAAGGGGCGTTTCTGCTGACCCAGTCCGTCGGCAGGGTGATGGCCGATGAAGGTGGCGGGGCAATTGTCAACATCGGCTCCATCGCCGGGCGGGCCCATGGCTTGACCAATCGGGCTGCCTACGTCGCCAGCAAGATGGGTCTGCTGGGTTTGACCCGGGAGTCGGCACGCGAGCTGGCGGCCCACGGGATACGGGTCAACGCCGTCTGCCCGGGCGTTGTTGCCACCGAGATGACCGCGGAGCTACGCAAGGACGAGGAGATGATGCGCAGGTGGTTGACCGATATTCCCCTGGGACGGCTGGGCGAGCCGGAGGACGTGGGGGGTGTGGTGCTCTTCCTTTGCTCTGACCGGGCGCGTTACATCACCGGCCAAGCCCTCAATGTGGATGGCGGTAAGGTGATGTGCTAGCGGAGTCCGGCGGCGCTTTGTGCTTCGGGGAGTGAACGTGGAGGAATTAAATTCGTACATCGAGCAGCTGATCACAACCTTCGGCGAACAGCCGGACGAGCTACGAACGGCTGTCGGGGGCATGGACAAAGAGGAGTTGCATAAGCCCATCGAGCCTGGCGGCTGGACTCCCCACCAAGTCGCAATGCATGTGGTGGCTGCCGATGAGAACGCGCTGTTGCCGCGATTGCGTCGGATCTTGCAGGAGGAGAATCCCGATCTGCCGAATTGGGAGGAGGAGCGGTGGATGGAGGAAGAATATGATCCGACCGTGCCGATCGATGAGGCGATCGATGGCTGGAAGTCAGAGCGAGCGGCCCTTGCCGGGACCCTGCTCACGGACGACCTGACTGTGTGGAACCGCACGTGCACCCACCCGACACAGCGGGAACGCACCTTGCTCTGGTGGTTGGAATATGCCGTCGGCCATCTGCGGGATCACATGCGACAGTTGCAAGCCGCTTGAACCGTCAGACGATGATGCCACGAATTCGGAGGCGAGCATGAGCGACCGCATCATTCGGACAGAAGAACGGGGGGCGGTTGGCCTGATCTTCCTCAATCGGCCCGATGAGCTGAACGCGCTTAATGGGCAGGTCATGGAGGAAGTAATCGAGGCGATGGAGGGGTTTGACGAGGATGAGAGGATCGGAGCGATCGTAATCACCGGGGATGAGCGCGCCTTCGCAGCCGGGGCCGACATCAAAGAAATGGCGCAGGCCTCCGCCGTGGAGATGCTGCATGACGACCGCATTTCGCTCTGGGATCGGCTTGTTGGCATCAGAATGCCTATCATCGCGGCCGTCTCCGGCTGGTGCCTGGGTGGGGGGAACGAATTGGCGATGGCGTGCGACATGGTCGTGGCCTCGGAATCCGCCCGCTTCGGTCAGCCGGAAATCAACCTGGGCGTGATTCCAGGTGCGGGGGGCACACAACGGCTGACGCGGGCCGTTGGCAAGGCAGTTGCGATGGAGATGGTCTTGAACGACCGTAAGCTGTCGGCCGAGGAAGCGGAGCGCTACGGCCTCGTCAACCGCGTGGTCCCAGTGGATCGCTATCTGGAGGAGGCGGTGGAGTTGGCCGCCAAGATCGCGGAACGCGCACCGATCGCCGTCCGGATGGGCAAGGAGATGGTTAACCACGCGTTCGAGTCGTTTCTGGCCGATGGCGTGGCGGATGAACGACGTTCGTTCTATTTCCTCTTCAGCACAGAGGATCAGAAGGAAGGAATGCAAGCCTTCATCGAGAAGCGCGATCCCCAGTGGCGGGGGAAGTGACAGGATCGAGGCGAATGGGTCGAAGGGATCGGTGATGGTCACATACCGGGATCTGGTCAGCGCCTTCCGGGACCTGGGTCTGACGGAGCGGAGCCACGTCATCGCCCACGCCTCCCTATCCGCCTTTGGGGAGGTGGCTGGCGGCGCGGATACGGTTGTGGGGGCGATGGTGGGGACATTTGCCAGCGTGGTGATGCCGACCTTCACATACCGGACGATGGTCGTCCCGTCAGTCGGGCCGCGAGACAACGCGCTTGAGTATGGTCTCGACCCCGAACAGAATGCCCTGACCGACTTCTACCATCCGAATCTGCCGGCCGATCCGTTGATGGGAGTAGTCGCAGAAACCCTCCGGCTGCACCCGGAAGCGCAGCGGTCAAGCCATCCGGTGCTCTCCTTCGCCGGTGTCGGCGCGGAGGCGCACCTGGTGACGCAGACCATCGAGGATCCCCTGGCGCCCATCGGGAGCCTTGCCGAAGAGGACGGAGATGTGCTCCTTCTCGGCGTCGCCCATCGTGCCAACACGAGCATCCACTACGCGGAGCAGCAGGCCGGTCGGCGCCAGTTCGTCCGCTGGGCGCTGACCCCGGAGGGCGTCATACGATGCCCCAATTGGCCCGGTTGTGGAGACGGATTCAACGCGATCAGAGGGCGGCTCGGGGGCATCCGTCAGCGGACCAAGGTGGGTCCGGCGACCGTGGAGACGGTCCCGTTGCGTGACTTGATCCACCTAGTGACCGGATGGATCCGTGAGGATCCCGAGGCCCTGCTGTGCGATCGGCCGGGCTGTCCGCGCTGCAGCGCGGTCAGATCATCGGTTCGGGTCTCCTGATGGTGGATTGGAGTCGGCTAGGGCGGCCGGCGGCCTGAACGCCGGAGGCTGCCTGCGGAGGCGATTGATGCGGGCCATCTACTTCGAGAAGAACATCCCTAGGTCGCTGGCCGTCAAGGCCCTTTCCGGCCTGTGGCCGGGGGTCATTTGGAGCCCCCTTGCGCCGGTCCATGTGGTTGATATGCCCGAGCCCGCCCTGCCGGGCGCACGGTGGGTGCGAGTGAGGAATCGGCAATGCGGGATCTGTGCCTCGGACCTCGCGTTGCTTCACGTCCACGCGGATCCCGCGGTGGCCCCCGCCGCCTTGCCCGGCAACACCCGATTCTACCTTGGCCATGAAGTCGTCGGCGAGGTGGTGGAAGTCGGGCCACGGGTGGAGCGCTTTCAGGTGGGCGATCGAGTTGTGATGGAATCCCGCTTCATAGGGCCGAATTGCCAAACGCAGGGGATCGATCCGCCTTGTCCGTACTGCGCTGCGGGCCAGACGCGGCTGTGTGAGAGCGCCTCAGCGGGCTTGGGACCGGTCGGCGCGGGTGGTGGATGGGGGGATGGCTACACTGCCCATGAGGATGAGATCTGGCCTGTGCCCGATGGCTTGGACGACGATCAGGCCTCCTTGATTGAACCGATGGCTGTCGCATTGCACGGCGTTCTGCGGCGGCCGCCGAAGGAGGGGGAGAAGGTGCTGGTGGTTGGTGCGGGGATCATCGGATTGCTGACGGCCCAAGCAGTCAAGATCGTCGAGCCGAGGGCGCGACTGACGGTGATGGGCCGTTACCCACATCAAGTCGAACTTGCCGAACGTTTCGGTGCCGACGCCGTGCTGGCGGACGGCGATGCGTACGCAGCCGTCGCGGAGGATACGGGCCGGCCTCTCCACCGTGCACTGCTGAACCCGGGAATGTTCCTCGGCGGTTATGACGTGATCTATGACTGTGTGGGGAGCGGCAAGACGGTCGGGGATAGCCTTCGCTGGGCAAGGGCGGCGGGAGCCGTGGTCATGGTCGGGATTACCCTGAGCCGTCTGGAGGTGGATCTGAGCCCCGTTTGGTATCAGGAAGTTGACCTCCTGGGTTCGATCACCTTCGGCGTCGAGCGCTGGCGGGGTACGAATCAACACACGTTCGACCTCGTCATCGAAATGATGCAGGAAGGGCTTCTGGAGCACGATGGGCTCATCACTCATCGCTTCCCTCTGGAGAGAATCAAGGAGGCTGTGAAGACAGCAGAAGATAAGAGGACTGGANNGACATGGACAAAGGGCGGGCCCAGGGGGAAGGCGAAGCATGACAATGTCGCTTCTCGACCGGGAAACCATCCTGCTCGAGGCAACTCGCTATGTCTTCCCCTTGTTGCTGGTTCCCTATCGTCGTGGCTCCCATACGCGCGGGATCATCGGCCTGCGCA
>JABAHQ010011702.1_pt1 | contig 13492 bp, 15 predicted proteins | sample 7062091 | NCBI WGS metagenome assembly JABAHQ01 (sample SAMN14534359, study PRJNA622989) | marine sediment metagenome | biome: marine biome [ENVO:00000428]; feature: marine pelagic biome [ENVO:01000023]; material: deep marine sediment [ENVO:00002113] | place: India: Gulf of Kutch | collected...
GCCTTGGCCGCGAACCAGGACAACAAGGATCTGCGAGCAAGCCCGCTCCTACCAAGCGTTCGCGTAGAAGGGTCTTTCGATGTTGTTGATTCCCTGCCCGTGGTGCGGGCCTCGAGATGAGACCGAGTTCAGCTACGGCGGTGAGGCGCACATCGCGCGCCCGAAGGATCCGCATGCGCTCAGCGACGAGGAGTGGGCGGATTATCTCTTCATGCGCAAGAACCCGCGCGGGCGCCATCTCGAGCAGTGGGTGCACGCGCACGGCTGCCGCCGGTGGTTCAACGTCGAGCGCGACACCGTCAGCTATCGGATCAACTCCGTCTACAAGATGGGCGAGCGCCCGCCGCGGGGGCGCAAGTGACACAGCGTTATCGCCTTGCCAGCGGCGGCCGTATCGATCGCAGCAAGCCGCTCGGCTTCGCCTTCGACGGTAAGCGCTACCAGGGCTATCAGGGCGACACGGTGGCGTCGGCGCTGCTCGCGAACGGCGTGCGCGTGGTCGCGCGCAGCTTCAAGTATCACCGCCCCCGGGGCATCGTGGGCAGCGGCGCCGAGGAGCCCAACGCGCTGCTCCAGCTCGAGAGCGGTGCGTACACCGTGCCCAACGTGCGTGCCACCCAGGCCGAGCTCTACGAAGGGTTGCAGGCGCGGAGCGTCAATCGCTGGCCGAGCCTCGGGTTCGACGTGGCCGGCGTGAACAACTTCCTCTCGGGCTTCATCCCGGCCGGGTTCTACTACAAGACGTTCATGTGGCCCGGGCGGTTCTGGCGGACCTACGAGCGCTTCATTCGCCGCGCCTCGGGCTTCGGCGTCTCCCCGGCAGTCCCCGACCCCGATCACTACGACAAGATGCACGCCCACTGCGACGTGCTGGTGGTGGGGGCGGGCCCGGCGGGGCTCGCGGCTGCGCTCGCCGCCGGGCGCAGCGGCGCCCGCGTGATGCTCGCCGACGAGCAGAGCGAGCCCGGCGGCGCGCTTCTCGGGCGCGCCGAGACCATCGACGGGCGGCCGGCCTTGGCGTGGGTGGCCGACGCCGCGGAGGAGCTGCGCGGTATGGAGGACGTGCGCGTGCTCGGGCGCAGCACGGTCTTCGGCTACTACGATCACAATTTCCTCGGCATTGCGCAGCGGTTGACCGATCATCTGCCACCGGGTGCCGCCGGTATGCACGCACTGCGCCAGCGCTTTTGGCGCGTGCGCGCGAAGCAGGTGGTCATCGCCACCGGCGCCATCGAGCGCCCGCTCGTGTTCTGCAACAACGACCGACCTGGAATCATGCTGGCCTCGGCCGTCTCCACCTACGTCCACCGCTATGCGGTAGCCCCCGGCTCGGGCGCCGTCGTGTTCACCAACAACGACGGGGCCTACGCCACGGCGCTCGACCTGGAGGTCGCCGGCGTCCCGGTCTCCGTAGTGGACGTCAGGCCGAATCCCCGCGGCGAGCTGCCCGAGCGCGTGCGCGGGAAGAACATCGAGATCATCGCGGGGTACGCGGTGGTCGATGCGCGGGCTGCGAAGGGCGTGCGCAGCGTCGAGATCATGCGTCTGGACGAAGACGGCAGCGCCCTCGGGGTGACGGCGCGCTCGCTGGCCTGCGATCTGGTCGCGGTGTCCGGCGGATGGAATCCGGCCGTGCACCTGCACTCGCAGTCGGGTGCCCGGGCGGTGTTCGACGAGCGCAGGGCGTGCTTCGTTCCGGGCCGGCCGGTGCAGGCGCAACGCTCGGCGGGCGCCTGCAACGGCGCCTTCGCCCTGGCGGACTGCCTCGCGGAGGGCTTCGCCGCGGGCAGCGAGGCGGCGAAGGCCGCGGGCTTGAAGTCGCGCCGCGGACGTAAGACGCCTCGGGCCAGCGATGCGCCGGGCGAGTCGCTCCAGGCGTTCTGGGTGGCGCCGGCGCGCGCGCCGGTGGAGCGGCGTCCCAAGCAGTTCGTGGATCTGCAGAACGACGTGAGCACGTCGGACATCGCGCTCGCCGTACGCGAGGGCTACGAGAACGTCGAGCACTGCAAGCGTTACACCCTGCTCGGCTTCGGCACCGACCAGGGCAAGCTGGGCAACATCAACGGCGCGGCGTTTCTCGCCATGACGCTCGGCAACGAGGTGGCCAGCACCGGCACGACCACCTTCAGACCCCCGTACACCCCGGTGACCTTCGGCGCCGTCGCGGGGGACGAGGTCGGATCCCTGTACGATCCGGTGCGCAAGACGGCGATGCACGAGTGGCACGTGCAGGCCGGAGCGGCGTTCGAGGACGTCGGTCAATGGAAGCGGCCGTGGTATTACCCGCGCGCGGGGGAGAGCATGCACGATGCGGTCAACCGCGAGTGTCTGGCGGCGCGCAACGGCGTGGGCGTGCTCGATGCCTCGACGCTCGGCAAGATCGACGTCCAGGGGCCGGATGTGGCCGAGCTGCTGGACCGCGTGTACACCAACGGCTGGAAGAAGCTCCGCGTCGGACGGTGCCGCTACGGCCTGATGCTGGGCGAGGACGGCATGGTCATGGACGACGGCGTGACCGCGCGCCTGGGCGAGCACCATTACCTGATGACGACGACCACCGGCGGCGCCGCATCGGTGCTCGCCTGGCTCGAGCGCTGGCTGCAAACCGAGTGGCCCGAGCTCAAGGTCCACCTGACGTCGGTGACCGACCACTGGGCCACCGTGGCCGTCGCCGGTCCCAAGAGCCGGGACGTGCTCACCGCACTGTGCAAGGACATCGACTTCTCCCGCGAAGCGTTTCCCTTCATGTCCTTCCGTGAGGGCACCGTTGCCGGCGTCAAGGCGCGCGTGTTCCGGATCAGCTTCAGCGGCGAGCTGGCCTACGAGATCAACGTATGCGCGAACTACGGACGTCACGTGTGGGAAGCGGTCATGGAGGCCGGTGAGCCCTACGGGATCACCCCCTACGGCACGGAGACCATGCACGTGCTGCGCGCGGAGAAGGGCTTCGTCATCGTGGGCCAGGACACCGACGGCTCGGTGAATCCCGTCGACGTGGGCATGGAGTGGATCCTTGCCAAGCACAAGGATTTCCTCGGTAAGCGATCGCTGTCGCGCTCGGACATGCTGCGCGGGGACCGCAAGCAGCTCGTGGGTCTGTTGACCGAGAACCCCCGCGATGTGTTACCGGAAGGCGCGCAGCTCGTCGAGAAGGTGTCCGACGAGCGCCCGCTGCCCATGCTCGGGCACGTGACCTCCAGCTACTACAGCGCGTGCCTCGGCCATTCCATCGCCCTCGCCATGGTGAAGGGCGGCCGCGCCCGCATGGACCAGACCCTGTACGCACCGCTCGCCGACGGACGCACGATGGCGGCGCGCGTCGCCCGCCCGGTGTTCTACGATCCCGAAGGAGCGCGCCAGAATGTCTGAGAACACTCGCCGGGAGAGCCCGTTGGAACGCTTCGAGACGGCCCGCGAGAGAGCCGAGGCGGCGGCCGGCGATGCGGCGAACGTGGTGCTGGGCGAGCGCCCGTTTCTCGGGCACCTGAACGTGCGCGGGGATGCGGCGGACACGCAGTTTTTACGCGCGGCCAACGATGTTCTGGGCTTGGCGCTGCCGCGGGAGCCGAATACCGTCACCGAGCAGGGCGAGCATGCGGCCCTGTGGCTCGGGCCGGACGAGTGGCTCGTGCTGACTCCGCCCGACGCGGAGGCTGCGGTGGTCGAGCGGCTGCGGAGCGCGCTGGGTGATCGCTTCGCTGCGCTCACCGATGTGAGCGGCGGCCAGACCGTGATCACGCTCTCCGGAAAATGCGCGCGCGACGTGCTCGCCAAGGGCTGTACCCTGGACCTGCACGCGCGGGCGTTCGGGCCGGGGCGCTGCGCCCAGACCCACATCGCCAAGTCCGCTGCTTTGATTCGGCAGACCGACGAGTCACCCGCCTTCGAGATCGTAGTGCGCCGCAGCTTCGCCGATTACCTCTGGCAGTGGCTCGAAGACGCAGCCCGCGAATACCGTATCTCGTAATTCGTGATTCGCGTTGTAGGGGTTCCGCTTCCACCGAGCACCTGATCTACCGTAGGAGCGGCCGTTGGCCGCGAACCCGCTCGAGCTCGATCGGTTCGCGAACAAGTTCGCTCCTACGCATCACCAATCACGAATTGAGGCGGCCTTCCTGACGCATGCGCTCCAGCGCCTGATCCCAGAGTTCCGCCAGCCGCCGCTCCGGTCGATCGGGCACCGGCCCTGCGAGGCGGTCCAGCTCGTCGGCGGTCCGCCGCAGGCGCTCCGCCATCAGGTTGCCGGCGACCACCAGCCTCTGAAGGGTGGGATCCCTCCGCAAGCCGTCCTCCGCCCCGCCGCTCCGAGCCGCGTCCCCGTCCTTTCGAGCTGAATCCGAAGTGCTAAACTGCCTTCGAGATAGAGGATAGTCACGATAATGTTACCCGTCAACGAGAAAAGACACGATAGCGAGTCCCCAGAGGCTTTCGTGCAGCGCCTCCACGAGGTTCTCGGCGGGCGGCGGCAGACTCCGTGGGGCGAGCGCCTCGGATCCAACAAGGGCACCATTTACCGGATGTTCCAGGGCGAGGTCCCGCGCTGGGAGACGCTGTGCGCCATCCAACACGCGGAGAACGTGAGCCTCTCGTGGCTGCTGACCGGCGAGGGGCCCCCGTTCCTGGTGACCCACCGGACCACGGATGCCGGGTGCGCCGAGTGGGTCGAGGCGCGCCTGGAGGGCGCGGACTGGATCGTCTACCTCGTGCTCGCTCCGGGCGGGTTACATTGTCTTGCCTTCGCGCGCCCTGCGGCGTTCGATGCCAGGGGGCGCCGTGTGGAGTACACCGCGGTGGAGATCCTGGCCGGGCCTGCCGGACGCCACACGCTCTCGGCCCTGGAGGCGCTCCCCGCGCGCGAGGGCCTGCGGATCGCTCGCATTGCCGACGGGGACGCGGAACGCATCGCGTGCGGCCAGGTCGGGACCTTCGGGCTGCTCGGCGAAAAGGGGCTGCTCGCGGGCGCGGTGGCAGCGGACCGTGGGACGCTGGCGCGCCTGGCGGGCGACGGCGGGCTCGCCGCGGCCGCCCGTGTTCCCCGCGCCGCGGAGCCCTCGCCGAGCCATGACCCCCTTTGCCGCAACGCCGTGCGCCTGAGCGAGGCGGGGCGGGTGGTGGCCAGGGCCACCATCGCGGCCCTGCTCGAGAACGAGGGTCGAGCCTGGGAAGATTTTTATTGAGCGGACGAAACCGAAAAAAGAAGGGCGGCCACCGGCCGCCCGTCACGAACCTGATATACCTCGACGACCATTATCCATTATCGATCCTGGTGCCTCTCTGCGCGCGCAGGCTCGCCCTCGGCGGCAGAGCGCTCCGCGTTCATGCCCGCGTCGACGCCGACCCAGACGATCTGGGCGAACAGCAGCCACGCTCCGACGATGAGCGCCTTGCCCACCAGCAATTCCCACTTGATGCGCATGGCCGTCTCCAAGCGTATTCGACAAAAGCTAAACAATTTTCGCCGCAGTGGACGCCGGGAGGCTGTTGCCTGCTGCGAGCAGAAATGTAGTGCTCATATAGCGTTGACGCAAGGTGGGCAAGTCTCCATGAGGGCCGCTTGCAGATGAAATTTCCTAAATCGAGATCAGGGCAGCGGGGGTCTTCCCGGCACCACTTCTGCCGGCTTCCCGGCGTCCATGGCGCCCTCGATACCCACCCACACGAGCAAGACGAAGAAGAACACGGCGGCGACGATGGCGGCCATGCCGATGAACCTCTGGGTGCGGGTGGGCTGTTCAGGGGGGCGTCGATCCGGCGGATCGGTCACGGAGCCTCCGCGGGCGAAAGTCCCAATTTAGGCTTCGGATGCGAAAGGCTGGCAACAGATCGGGTGCGCGGCGTATCCGCCGACGGCCTGGTAGTCACGATGCCGGTGGAGCGTACTGGCGAATGGCCCTGAGCTCCAGCCTCTCGTAGGCGAGCTTCGCGTCCAGATAGCGGATCCGCGCCCGCAGCCGCTCCAGGTTGTAGCGCCACAGGAAGCGCCGCGCGGCCCGCGCCACCGGGGTCTCCGTCTTGAGGTCGATGCTCAGCGTCAGGATGCGCTGCGTGCTCCAGCGGTGCCAGGCGTGCTCGTAGTCGCGCCGCGCGGACTCGAGTGCAGTCCTTGCCTCCGGCTCGAAATACGACGACGATTTAAACCATTCGCGGGCGGCCTCGCGTTCCTCTCTGCTCCAATCGGACCAATAACGCCATCGCTGCTCTTCGATGCGTGCGTGCCGCTGCTCGAGATGCTCCACCTGCGCCTCGAGCGCCTCCACCATGCTCTCGTAGCGAGGTCGCTCCTGCTCGTAGGGGCGCGTGCCCCACCGCGCTTCGCCCGCCGCGGCTGTCACCGCGGCACTGGCCAGGGCGCCGAGCAGCATCCATCCTACGCGCACGGCGCGGCCCGGGCGCCGTCGACGCTTCCACGTCACCCTCCGAGTTTGCATTTCGATACGCACGTCTCTCAATCATCGCCCGGTTGCGCGTCACATATTTTGACATGCTCGAATCTTGTATATCCCTCGCCGCCACTGCGGGAGCTACGATGCAACTCCAAACACGAGCGGACGTTGACGCTCACAGGCAAATGCGTGTCGCATGAGCGCAGCGTTCGACTCGTAGGCCATCGCTTCGGTATAGTACAGTCTGCGCAGCTCCAGCCAGTCCTGGCACTACAAGAACTAACGCGGTAGCCAGCCAGAGGGGAGAATCATGGATCAGAACATCACCATCAAAAGACCGGATGGATCGGTCTTCATCGATATCAACCCCTACGTTTTCTTCATCAGCGGCGCTCTGATCCTTCTGTTCGTGATCGGCAGCTTCGTCTTCCTGGATGTGATGTCGGAGGGTTTCGGCGCCATCCAGGCCTGGATCGCGAACGGCACGGGCTGGCTGTTCGTGCTGGCGATGAACATCTTCCTGGTCTACGTCCTCGTCATCATGTTCACCCATTGGGGAAACATCCGCCTGGGTGGCCCGGACGCCAAGCCCGAGTTCAGCATGCCGGCCTGGTTCGCGATGCTGTTCAGCGCGGGCATGGGCATCGGGCTGCTCTTCTACGGCGTGGCCGAGCCCATGTACCACCTGGTGGCGCCGCCCCACGGCGCGGAGCCGGGTACCCCGCGGGCCGGCGTGGACGCCATGAAGACGACTTTCCTGCACTGGGGGCTTCACCCGTGGGCCGTCTACACCCTGGTGGGGCTGGGGCTCGCGTTCTTCGCGTACAACCGCGGTGCGCCGCTCTCCATCCGCGCGCTGTTCTACCCGGTGCTGGGCGAGAAGATCCACGGCTTCTGGGGCAACGTCATCGACATCCTGGCCACGGTGGCGACCCTCTTCGGCGTGGCGACCTCCCTCGGCCTCGGGGTCAGCCAGGTCAACGCGGGCCTCAATTACCTGTTCGGCGTCGAGCAGAATCCGTTCATCCAGACCGTTCTGATCGCGGTCATCACCGCCATCGCCACCGTGTCCGTGGTTCTCGGCATCAAGGCCGGCATCAAGCGGCTCAGTAACTTGAACATGATTCTCGCCGTCATTCTGCTGGTGTTCGTCTTCATCGGCGGTCCGACCCTGTTCATCCTGAATGCGTTCGTCGAGAACGTCGGAAACTACCTGCAGGACTTCTTCTTCCTCGCGTTCTGGAACGAGACCTACACCGGAGGCGATTGGCAGAACGGCTGGACGGTGTTCTACTGGGGCTGGTGGATCGCCTGGTCGCCCTTCGTCGGCATGTTCATCGCGCGGGTCTCGAAGGGCCGTACCATCCGTGAGTTCATCGCCGCGGTGCTGATCGCGCCGACCCTGGTGACGTTCCTGTGGCTGACGGTCATGGGCGACGGCGCCGTCCAGGTCGAGATGTTCGGCGCGGGCGGGATCGCCAAGGCGGTGCAGGAGAACGTGCCGAAGTCGCTGTTCTTCTTCCTGGAGCAGTTCCCGCTCTCGGCGGTGAGCTCGATTCTGGCCACCCTCATCGTGGTGACCTTCTTCGTGACCTCTTCGGACTCGGGTTCGCTGGTGATCGACATCATCACCGCGGGCGGTAGAGAAGATCCGCCCGTGATTCAGCGCATCTTCTGGGCCGTGTTGGAGGGCGTCGTGGCGGCGGCGCTGCTCTGGGGCGGCGGCCTGGTGGCTCTGCAAACAGCCGCAATCACCACGGGTCTGCCCTTCTGCATCGTGTTGCTGCTGCTCTGTTACAGCCTGACCAAGGGGCTGCGGAGCTACGACATCGAGCACGGCGTCCGCACCCAGGTGGAAGAGAGGCCTGCCGGAGCGACTGCTCAGGGCAAGCGCTGACGACAAGGAGGAGGGGTGATGAATACGACAATGCGAACTCGTCTGCTCGTCTCGCTGGCCGGCGCCGCTGTCGTGGCGGCGGCGATGGGCTTCGGCAGCGCGCTTCACGCGCAGGACCACGGGCGCCCCCTGCGCGTCGCCTACGTGACCTGGTCCTCGTCCACGGCTTCGAGCAACATAGTCAAAGCGGTGCTCCAGGAACGGCTGGGCTATCGCGTGGCGCTGACCGCCGTGACCGCGGACGACATGTGGCGCTCGGTCTCCGAGGGCAACGCCGACGTCATGCTGTCCGCGTGGCTGCCGAGCACCCACGGCCATTACCTCGATCGGTTCGGGCACAGCATGGTCGATCTCGGGCCCAACCTGGAGGGGGCGCGCACGGGTCTGGTGGTGCCGGACATCTCGAGTCAACGCCAGACGACGGTGACGGGACTGGAGACCGAGTCCTACATCAAGGCCGACTCCATATCGGACCTGAACGAGTACGCGGACCAGTTCGGACGCAAGATCATCGGCATCGATCCCGCGGCCGGCATCATGAAGCAGACGCGCGACGCCATCCGGGCGTACGGCCTCGACCTCGAGCTCGTGCCGGGCAGCGAGGACGCGATGACCGACGTGCTCGCGGAGGCCATCGCCAAACGGCGCTGGGTGGTGGTCACCGGCTGGGTACCGCACTGGAAGTTCGCGCGCTGGCGGCTGAAATTCCTCGAAGACCCCAAGGGCGTCTACGGGGAAGCGGAGTCCATCCACACCATGGTGCGCGAGGGTCTGGAGAACGACGTCCCCTCCGAGGTCTACCGGTTCCTCGACAACTTCCGGTGGACACCCGATGACATGGGGCAGGTGCTCGTCTGGAATCAGATGAAGGGTGCGTACCCCTACGATACCGCCAAGCGCTGGATCGAGACGCATCCGAAACAGGTGGAGGCCTGGCTGCAGTAAGCCTCCGCCGCCTGCCACGGCGACGCACCCGCAGAGTCCCTGCAGAGCGGCCTGCCGGGGGGGTGAGACGGCATGAGAGAGGCCAGGCCCGTCTCTCACCCTTCCCGATCGCGTGCCCGCCACGCGGTTGCGTCCCTGCCCCGATGAGACCTTTCTGATCAAGCTCTAAAATGGAGTCAGATAGGGCGTGGTCCGGACGAGGACATGGCAATGGCAGACAAACCGAGCGGGAAATCGGAGAAGCAGCAGGGTGCCGGTGGTATTCTGGACTCGGCCCACGAGATCTGGCTGGCCGGCGTCGGCGCATTCACCAAGGCGCAGAAGGAGGGCGGCAAGGTCTTTCAGAGCCTGGTGCGCACGGGGCGCGAGGTCGAATCCCAGCGGGAGGCGGCCGGCAAGGGCTCCAAGGAGGAGGCGCGCTTCGAGCTCGGCGAGAAGATCGAGGAGGTGAGGGAGCGGGCGGCCCTCAGCTGGGATCGATTCGAACACGTGATCGAGGAGCGGCTCTCGAAGGCGCTGGACAGACTCGGCGTGCCGCGCAGGAACGATCTCGAGGCTCTGTCCAGGCGCATCGAACGCCTGGAAAAAACGCTCAAAGAGTTTCAGAAAGGCGGAGGCGGGGGGACGGCCGGGAGCGCGGCCAAAAAACACACGACGAAAACGCGCACGAGGACGACGAAGAAACGCACGTAATAATGTCCGATCACCGGCGGAAGAGGCAGCGAGCGGCCCGGCTGCTGGAGGATTACATCCGCAACGACGCGTTGCTGCGCGGGCCCACGCTATCGCCCGGGACCGAGTCCGTGCGGCGCTCGCTGGAGCGATGGCAGCGCGAGCGGCTGGTACGCACCTACGCCGACTTGCGCCGTCATTCCCGCTACGGCCCCGCGGTGGAGTTCTTCCTCAACGACCTGTACGGGCCGAAGAACTTTCAGCTCCACGAGCACCATTTCGAGCAGATCTATCCGGTCATGGTCAGACTCCTGCCATCGGATGTGTTGAATACCGTGGCACAGGCTGTCGAGTTCGACGTTCTGACACGGGAGCTGGACATGCAGATGCTTCGGGTGCTCGTCGAGGAACTCAGGGTCACCAACGGAATCAGCGAGGAGGTGTACGCCGAAGCATACCGGCGATGCGACAACTACGATCGCCGCCTGCACCAGATAGAGCTGGTGCACGAGGTGGGTGGGGATCTCGAAGAGCTGGTCCACAAGAGATTGGTATATGCGGCTCTTCGGCTCGCGCGCAGGCCCGCACGGCTCGCGGGGCTGGGGGACCTGCAGGACTTTCTGGAACGGGGCTTCGCGGCGTTCCGCAACATGCGGGGTGCGGATAAGTTGCTGGACATCATCGTTCACCGCGAGAAAACCATCCTCGACCGCATCTACAATCGCCACCCGCAGCCCTTCGATCTCTCCGCATCCTGAGAGACGCCGCCCGTCCCGCAATCGCTGTAAGAACATCGCCCCCACTCCGGTCTGTATGAGCAAGTCGTAGCCCACCGGCAAGCGACGGGTTTTGGCTCATTTATCTCTCGAGGAGGCGATCATGCGGATATCCATATCACGCCATATGTTGCGGAGCGCCGGAGCGGCGGGGCTGCTCGCGGCCGCGAGCTTGGTCCTCACCTCGCCGCCTGCGGCGGCGGAGGGTTACATGAGTGCCACTCCGCCGGCTAACGGCACGCCGCCGCATGTGCAGACGGCGCAGCGGACCGGCGAACTGGACGCACGCCTCGCGCGGCGTTCGGCAGAGCCGCGTGAGCTGTCCGGATGGTCGAGGGCGGTGTTCTTCCAGGGCCGCGATCCCCAGGACCGGGAAGCGGTGAAGCGCCTGGGCACGCATCCCGGCGCAGCTGGGATGTGACGACTCGGGTCAGGCCGTCGGCTCGATAGCTGCAAGCCGCTGTGACGAAGAGGGTAGCGGGGGCGACGACCGGTCGTTGCCCCCGCGGCCTTTATAGGCCAACACATCACTCGGACAAGATAGGAATTGCAGGATGAGCCAGTGTGTGAGAACGAAGCTGAAACGCAGCGTTGTCGGATTGCTTACTGGCTCTGTCCTGATCCTCGCATCATCGCCGACCATCGCTGAAGGCTACATGCATCACGACCGGTATGCTCAGACGAGTGCTGAGCAAGCTCCCGAGCTCTCGGGGTGGGCCCGTCTTTTCTTTCTACAGGGCACCGAATCCGGCACCCGAGCGCTTGAGCCCGAGGAGCAACACTACTTTCAAATGAATCCCGGATGCGTGCGTACGTGGGAAGCGGGAGAGAAGAATCTCGACAGCGCCGCTTTCCAGCGCTGCATCTGGGACCGCTATCAGCCGTGATTGCCCATGCTGATTGAGAAACTCAGCGCATAATAAATTAAGCACTTGGTAACGTAGCCCCCCCGGCTCACCTTTCCCCAGCGGTTCTTCTTCTCCGTCGTCCGCGGTCACCACATTGGCGGCGGCTGATCCAACATTCTGAATTTCCGGTGCTTTCGCGCGCCGAGTGAAACGCTGGCCGCGGGGCGGGCTTCGCGTTGGACACGAGCGCAAGGGGTATGTTGCGAAAACGCAACAATCCCTCGCGTTGCTTACCCTCCGGCATGTACCGGTGTCACAAGGATTTTTTTAGTGATGAGGAGAGCGCGCGGCGCGCGTTGTTGTAATCTTGCAGCCGCTGTTCTAGACTCCGGTTCGGGTACGGACACCGTCGGTACCCGGCAGGACTGCCGGGGTCGACATGGAAGTACCCGCAGCCGCGGTCTCGCGTATGAGGGAGGCGTGGCTGATTTATAACAAGCTTGTTATAGATAGCAATTAAAACCAGAGGGGTGTATCCATGCTTGGAACCACACGCAAGACCGCACTGCTGGGTTCAGCTTCCGCAGTAGCGCTGCTGGTGGCTGCAGCACCGACGCAGGCGCAAACCGAGGTCGAGGTCAGCGGCTATGTCAAGGGCGACCTCATCTATGACATCGACGGCGGTACCATCGGCGACACCGCCAATATGTCCGCCATTCCGCTCGAAGGTCAGGCGAAGGACGAGCTGAGCGGCCACTTCCGTGCCCACGCCAGACAGACGCGCTTCCGTATCCAGACCAGCACGGATACCGCGTTCGGGGATCTGAAGACCTACATCGAGGGGGACTTCTTCGGCGCGGGCGGCAACGAGAACGTCTCCAACTCCACGAGTTTCCGCCTTCGTCACGCCTACGGCAGCCTGGGTCCGCTGCTGGTCGGTCAGACCTGGTCGAACTTCACCCGGTTCCACTATCCGGCCACCGTGGACTTCTTCGGCCCGCAGGGCGCGCTCTTCAAGCGGCAGGGTCAGCTCCGCTACACCTTCGACGCGAGCCCCAACCTGCAGATCGCCGTCTCCGCGGAGAACTCGGAGAACCCGCAGACCTCGCCGTTGAGCGCCGAGACGTCGCTCACCGGGTCGGTGGACCGGATCCCGGACTTCGTCGTGATGGCCGACTACAACGCGGGCGGCACCAGCGTGAGCGTCGGGGGCATCCTCGGCAAGGTGTACACAGAGGTTCAGGATTTCACCACAAGCTGCGACGATGGCGTTGTCACTCCCGGCTTCCCGAAGTGTAAGACGGAAGACGATGATGACACCCGTTGGGGCGTGCACCTCGGCGTCTCGCAGCAGGTGCTGGGCCGCGACACCGTCTACGGCGAGATCACCTACGGCGAGGGCATCGGCAGCTACATGAACGGCCTCGTGCCCGACACCATCACGACGACGACCATAAACCTGGTCACCGGCGCCACCACCGCCAACGTGTCGGCCGTGAAGATATGGGGCTACGATGTCGGCTTCACCCACGTCTGGAGCGACACCGCCGAGAGCAACGTGGTCTGGGGTCAGTACATGAACGAGGATGCGGACAAGACCACGGCCGGGCCCAACTCGCTCCAGCGCACCCAGTCGCTGCACGTGAACTACATGTGGCATCCGGTGCCGAGGGTGACGTTGGGACTGGAGGGGATCTACGGTACGGTAAACCGCAAGAACACGTCTCCGACAATCCGCTCCAACAGCAACGACCACTTCCGTGTGCAGTTCGGTGGGCAGTATCGCTTCTGAGCTTTAACAACAACAAACAGGCGAGAGCCTGATCCGAATTGGCCCCCGCGGTGCAAGCCGCGGGGGCCTTTTATATCTGCGCTTGATTTTTTTTCCCGCGTAGGAGCGGCCGTTGGCCGCGAACACCCTCCGACGAATCCGGTCCTTCGTAGGAGCGGCCGTTGGCCGCGAACACCTCC
>JABAHQ010000602.1_pt3 | contig 13484 bp, 10 predicted proteins | sample 7062091 | NCBI WGS metagenome assembly JABAHQ01 (sample SAMN14534359, study PRJNA622989) | marine sediment metagenome | biome: marine biome [ENVO:00000428]; feature: marine pelagic biome [ENVO:01000023]; material: deep marine sediment [ENVO:00002113] | place: India: Gulf of Kutch | collected...
ACAATCGTCGACGGTATGCACTGGTCCACATTCATGATTTCAGGTCATACGGCGACTCCGGGAGTCTACACCATGTCTGCTCCGGATAGCGGGTATTCAATCGACAATTTGGCACCCTCGGGACCCGGCAATCTGGTTGCAGAAGAAACCACAGCCGGAGTCGCCGTTGCCTGGGACGATCCTGTGGATGCGGATTTTGACTACTTTGCACTTTACCGAAGCACCACGCAAGGCTTCGATCCGAGCACGACTGAGCCGGTTGCCGAACTGACCGAAACCTCATACACGGATCAGGACGTTACAATCGGAACCACATATTACTATCGCTTATCGGCGTTCGACTTCTCCGGTAACGAGAGCGCCTTTTCGGAGGAGTTTTCAATTGTGGTGACGTCAGTCGAAGACGTACCCACGGAGCTGATTCCGCAGGACTATGCCCTGGAGCAAAACTATCCGAATCCATTTAACCCGTCGACCACCATCAAGTTCAGCTTGAAGGAAGCCGGCCACGTAAACATGACCATTTACAATGCCATCGGTGAGAAAGTCATGGAAGTCATCGATGGACAGATGGAAGCCGGACATCACGACGTGACCATCCGGTCTGAAGGTTTGACGAGCGGACTGTATTTCTACCGGATTCGAGTAAACGGCTTTAGTTCGGTGAAGAAGATGATCTTGATGAAATAGGCCTGGTTCTCCAGTTCTAACCTTCCAATCAAGGGATCGGCATGACCGTGCCGATCCCTTTTTGTTTTCTCGAATCTGCAAAGCGGTGAGACACGCATGTTTCGGTTGTGCGCTGGTTAAAGGTTTTTTCTTACAATCGAAAAAAATGAAAAAATGCAAAAAACTTATGGGGGTAATGTGGCACAAATTCGTTTTTCTATATAGAGAGAAATTTGTAAGTTTGTATTTAAGGAAAATTGCCCCAAACTTGTGTTACGGAGTCAAAAAGATGATGTGGGTACGCTTAACCCCCGGAGGTTCTGAACCTCNNTGTTGCCGGGATTACAGATCAACAATTTGATTTCAGAAATAAATTCTCTGTGCTCTTCGTATGATACTTCACCCAATGAAAGAAGGGATGAAAATGAGAAAATCGCGTTCGTTATTCGAAACACTTTTTTTGATGCTTCTCTTCACTACCTTAGTCCATGGGCAATGGCAGACGCAAGATAGTGGGGTAACCGTGAATTTACGGGATGTGTGTTTTGTAGACGGCCTGCATGGATGGGCAGTCGGGGACAGCGCCACTATCATTGCTACGACGGATGGCGGTGAAACCTGGCACATGCAAGAAAGTCCGATAAAAGAGATTAGTTTGCAAAAGGTGATTTTTCTCAGTAAATATGTTGGATACGTTATTGGCGATAATCAAGACCAGGCGTCGTCACCCAAGGGTTTTATTTTGGCAACGAAAAATGGTGGAGTTACATGGGAGGCAAGAAAAGCCGATATCAAGTTTTTACTTAAAGGTCTATCCTTTATTAGTACTGATACGGGATGGGTTGTCGGACAGGCTCAAGATCCAAGGAGAAATGGTATTCTTCTTCATACGATAGACGGTGGGCAAACCTGGCAGACCCAATTAGAAACCGGAAAAAACGAGTTGCTTGTTGCTGTACACTTTGTGAATGCTCAGGAAGGGTGGATGATAGGAGGCGACTTTTTCGATAATTTTTCATTTACGGATGTTTTTTCGCAAACCCAAAAAATGAGTGTGTTGAGATAGTACCACATGTGCGACGCACTTCGAAAGTGCATCGCACGTCTCGTGCTGTGTTGAAACAGACTATTCTCCAGTTTTTTTCCTTCCAATCAAGGGATCGGCATGAACGTGCCGATCCCTTTTTGTTTTCGGTGGTCGTTAGGGGTCTGGGTCTTCAAGCGTTCTAACACCGGGAGTGCAACGCCCTGGAGCGGCAAAACTGTAATGTCCCAAACGTGGTTTGAGTCCTTCTCTTTCAAATCAATGAAGCGTTCCCTGCCATCTCCCAATCAAGTTTGGCATGTCGGGATGATCGAGAAATTTCTGAAAGACCTTATAGTAAAGAAGTTCCTCTTTATTGGTTAATGGGAGACCGCGCTTCGTTGCATTGTGCAGTTCTCCATCCGGGATTTTCTCTGCCTGCCGTTCAAAGACAGTGGATGAACCGCAGCCGTGTGCAAATTCCATTTTATCGCGCCAAACGATTTCTCTAGGCAAGAGATCCTCGAAGGCCTTCCTGAGAAGCCACTTTTCGATTCCATATGTGCAGTACATTTTCAAATGCGGAGAAATGCTCAGTACCGTCCGGATTAAGTCCGTGTCCAAAAACGGCACGCGCCCTTCCAAACTATGCGCCATGGTCATGCGATCCACGCGTTGCAGATTGATGTTGTGCAAGCCGTTTAGGATGCGCATGGATTCCTTCTGCAGAGCATCCGGGTCGTGATAGTCAGCTAAATAGCTGTACCCGGCGAATAGTTCATCCGAACCCTCTCCCGTGAGGATGACCTTCACAAATTCGCTTGCCAGGCGAGACACAAAGTAGCAAGGGACCGCGCTTCGTACCAAAGCGGCGTCGTAGGATTCGAGATGGTAAATGACCTTCGGCAACACTTCTGCCATTTCATCTTCGGAATAGATACATTCATGGTGAATGGTTCCGAGATGATCCGCCACGATTCGCGCCGCTTTCAGGTCGGCAGAATTTGGCAAACCGACAGAAAAAGAGTGCAGCTCCTCCACTTCCTCTTTCATGAGTGCGGCTATGAGACTCGAATCGAGGCCGCCGCTGAGGAATACGCCAACCGGCACATCGGACATCAAGCGTTTTCGGACACTTCTTCTTAACGTGTGTTGAATTCTCTTAATCGCCTCTTCTTCATCGGTGATGAAATTGTGAACTTCAGGCAGTTGATAATATGGCTGGAACCTTGTAGTCGGATGAAAAAAGTGGCCATGGGGAAACTCATGAATCCGTTCCGCAACATCAACTAGAGCCTTGACTTCGGAGGCAAAATAGATGCACTTGTCTTCCGTGCCGTAATAGAGTGGTTTGATCCCGATTGGGTCTCGCGCAACGTAATAGGAATTTGCGTCCGAAAGGACAAAGCTGAACATGCCATCCAGAAATTTGGCAGCATGTTTTCTTTCACGTTGGAAAATCGGGATGATGACCTCATTGTCGCTATTTGTCTGGAATGGATAATCCTTTCCAAGTTCGTTTCGGAGGTCTTTGAAATTGTAGATTTCGCCATTACAAACTAACGAAATTTGGTTTTCCTTAGATTGAAACGGCTGGTGTCCTTTCTCAACATCCACAATGGAAAGTCGATTGTGGCCGAGAAAATGGGAATCGGCCTGTACGACGCCTCGGTCATCCGGCCCGCGATGTTTCAGTGAGCGTAACATGGACTCGTAGTGCGTTTTTTCTTCTAATTCACCGAAAATTCCTAAGATACCACACATTTTGTCACTTTAATTTTTTCAAATGCTAGCTAAAAAACGCATCTAACGAATTGAAACAACTCTTCATTATTGGGCGCTTTCAACAGTTTTAAGCGTCTGTATTATTAACCCAATTATTCCTTACATATGAGCGTGACAGCATTGGCCTTAGCTCACGGGCGGGCGAGACTTTTGTCGAGAGATTTAAAGATATGAAATATATCGAAAAAGACAAGGGTTGGCCCGGACTTATCCGGTACTTCCTTGTATTAGTAGGAAAAGTTTCCATGAACAGGATCCAACAAAGTTCTCTGACTGTGTATTATAATGCAAAATCGGCTGCAAACGCAGTTTAGTTGCTCAAAATTCGTCCTTTGAGTCAAGCCTTGCTTTACGCGAATAAGTACGAAAGGTGAGTTTCTCCACCTTTCGTTCCCTATTCGGTATTAGCTGAAACTCCTGGCAGGGATGAAGTTTTAGTGCGGTCCATTATAACGAACTGTTGGCTGATACCCGGATCCCAAGTGATTGTAAAAAACCTTTGGGAATATTCCCATTCTTGCGTCCAGCCAATGCATAATAGTACAGTGGTTCGCCCGTAATTGAAAGGCGATGCCGGTAGCGTTCAAGATAATAAATATCCAGAAATTCGGACAATATCAATTCTCGGTTCAATTTCGAGAAACCGGTTTCATCACGATTATCAAGAAATGTCTCCTTAATGTTGAACGCCACCCATCCATGATCCTGGATGATGTTGAACGCCTCTGCAAAGGCCTGTGGTGGTATGTCCCCGAAGCCCAAGGCTGCGACGGTCGTCAGGCAATTGAGACACCAGGATTTAAGGTCCTCGTGCTGTTCTTTGCTCAGGTTGGAGAAATCCGCTATGTAATAAGCGTCATAGACTCCCGGGCGATCCCGTTCTGTGGCTTTGTAGGCCTCATCGATAATATCAACTCCGACAATTCTTGACACCCCATAGTTCTTGAGGGCTTCGCCCATCATGCCATTTCCTGCCCCAAAGTCAAGCACTCGAAGCTCGGTCACATATTCTTCCGTCTGAGAGACGGCAGCATTGAGAATCTCCGAGACTTTAGAAGGTGACTGGCACTTGAGCCGGTCATAAAGGACTTGTTCGTACAAACCCGGGACCTCGTAAAGTTTGTCGTAGTCATGTAGACGAATTCGTCGCTTCTTGTCTCCCTCTCTCAGATAAAAATACGCCTCGTCCTGAGCAATGTCATTGGTCTCACCGGGGGGAAATTGGACTCTGTGTACTTTTGCCATATAACCTCCTATTATTTCTTATCAGCTTAGCTTCTGATAAGAAATGCAATTAAGTTAAATGAAATTTCTATTGTGCTTTTTTCAGGTTATCTATCAAGCGTTCCTGGAAAACCCGACATTTCTATTCACATGACGCACCTGCAAATCGAACCAACCCTTTGCCGCTGGGCGCTTCCACATTTCTGACTGCCTGTAACGTTTAACCCAATTATTACTGATGAGAGGGCCGATTGGCCTCATCTCACAGGCGGGCGAGTTTGCCGGGAATGTCAAAGGTACAGAAATAAATCGTAAAAGGCAAGGATTGTCTGAATTTTTTCGAGAATTTGGTCACTACGTGATTGCGAGGTACTATTATCAGCAAGAAACTTTAACTGTTTTGCCCAATATTATGTTGCCTTTAAACGGGAGCGTTTTCCAAGAGCCCGTACAACAAACTTTTTTTGCTTTAAGCATCGGAAACGAGTGCTTATGGAGTGAACCAACGGTGTCGGTGCAACGGCGACATAGTCGCCGTACTCCAAAGCAACGTGCTTCCTGAAAGCTATCACAACAAAATGGCAAGCAGGCCCTCCCTATGCATCCATTATGACCAAGACGCGGTTACGATCTACACCGTGGGGGTATCTGGTGAAGGTTGTCTTGTTTTTGCGGTAGAGCGCCTTTTCAGTTCAAACCAGTGGATCTTTTTATCTTTTCTAAATTCCAGTTTTGTTACCAGATTAATTGCGGGAATATTTTCCTCCTCGATATAAGCAAATGGAATCTTCCCTTGTTCTCTGATTTTTGCAATCAACGAAAGCATGATCTCATAAGCATAGCCCTTTCGACGATAATCATCGAGAACCTGCAAAAATCCTATTCCGCCGTCATCCTGAGTCATGGCCCAGGCAACTAAGCGGTCTTCTGCATAAATTCCTGCGCTTGGACCGCGACGAATGCTTTCCCGAACATAGTCAAGAGAGATGTGCTCTTTGTACTCCGAGTTTTGATAAACGACCTCTGCATCTTCAATCGACAGGGAGTGAAAGTCATGAGTCGGTTCAGGCAAACTTCTGTTCTCAGGCAGTACAAATTGCATCATGGACAAATCCCAAAGCAATTCTCTGTTCTTTGTCAGGATCGGCATCATCCAATCCTCGATGGCCGCAAACGATGTGTTTTGTTTGTCAAGTTTGCGCGACAAAAGTTTCAGTTCATCCTGGTTGGAGCAACTGATATACACCCAGGTTCTGTCACTTTTACCTCTTACCAGGACCGAATTTCCGACTGTTTCATAGCCAACGACGGGATTGTTTTGCATAAAGTTCAAGAGGTTAATATTTCTAATCTCGTCTCGCTCTAAATGCCGTAAAACGTCATTCATTTTTTTGAATGACCCTTCCCTGATTTTTTTAAATTTTTATTTATTTATGAGAAATTAAATTGCAATAGATTGAAAGTCAAATAAACTTTACCAGGATGCAGAAACCTTTCCGGGCCGGTTTCTGAAACCAGTTCCCAACTGTGACACAAGAGTGATTGCTCCAGCCGGAGCTTACTTTGGGTAGGCTATAACGGCTCAGGCGGAATAGGAAAGAAATAAATGGTAATGTCAAAAAGGCTGCCCAAAAGCTGGACAGCCTTCTGTTCATGCAAAGCTAAGTTGTCTATTCTGTAAGTGTAATCGAACCGAGATGATTATCCTCGCCGGACTTTACTGTGACTTCTTCGGATTGGTCTAACGTATCTCTAACCGAGACCGTATAAAGTACCTCCGGCAAAAATGCCAGCCTGAATTCTCCACTGTCTTGCTCAAACGGAGTGGATGTTACCCTATCTCCATCTGCTATGGCAAAGGCCGTGGGCAAATGTTCGGGATTTGTCACGAGTCCAGATATCGAACCGGTCAGCGCCGTTGAAATCACGCACAGTCTCGGCTTCAGCTTGTAACTCCTGGGACTGCTTGGAGGTCCCATAGTGATACTGGACCAACTGGCGTCAAATCCACCACAAGTTCTATGGTGGAACCTGCGTTTATTGTAAATTGTGGCCCGAACTTCAGACCGGTTCTAGCGTCACTTGGTACGGTCACAGGATGGTTTCACCGTCTACGACGACCTGCGCATCATCGATTTTTAGCCGGAACGCCCGGTTGACACGGTCTGCCGAACCAATTTCGACGGTTCTGCCATTTGTGAACTCAAGCAAGTTCACAGTCATCGGATCGAGGCTAACGGTGATCCATTCATTATTGACGTGTGCGCTTACCTCCGAGAAGGTAATGTTGACCGCTTCAAAGTCTCCTGCTGCATCCGTTTGAGGTTACCGGCCTGGCTTTCAGATGGTGACAGTAACGTCAAAGTTCCAATGTCGTTCGTCGTTCCCGTGGTGACAGGCACATTACTCATCACAGCCGAGTAGTTTAGAGTATCACTGACAGAAACATCATAGAGCCCTTCTGGCAAAAATGCGAGCATGAATTGCCCCGTCGTTGTATCGATGGGAGTGGAGGTGATGGTGTCGCCATCCGCAAGGGCAAATGCTAGCGGCAAGTTCTCTGGATTAGCTACAGTTCCGGAGATGGATCCGGTAGGAGCTCTTGCAGTTACTCGCAGAGTGGGCTTCAATATATAGCTCATTGGATTGTTTGGCGGTCCGGTCGTCACGATCGAGCGATTGGCATCAAAGTCGACAATCAGTTCGACGGTGGTGCCTTCCCCGATGGAGAATTGGGTGACGAGTTTTAGTCCGGTTTGTGTCCCGCTTGGTACAGTTACGGGCTGGGATTGTCCCTCCACGACCACTTCTGCTTCGGAAATCTTGAGTCGGATTTGCGTGTAATCTCCAACTGGCACGTCTGCTGAACCGATTTCAACGGTTCTGCCATTGGAGAATTCAAGCAAGTTAACGGTTTGTTCTTCACCGCTCAGGTTTATCCATTCGTCGTTGATGTGTGCGCTTACTTCCGAAAATGTAATATTTACGGCATCAAAATCAGCGGTCGCGTCGGTCAGGCTGATTTTAAGTCTGCCGGTGGAAATTGAAATTGGATTTTGGTCAGAACCATCTCCGCAAGCTATCAAAAGACATGATAACAGCAAAGGAATGAGGAAAACGAAGTTGATACGTCGCATGATGCTACCTCCATGTAAGATTGGTTGAGTTATTTTTATTTGTTACGATCAATTGTAGCGTTCATGCAAGGAATGTGCCAACTCCATAAGAAAGCGACATTCACTTTTTTCAGACATGGATGGATTGTATCCGCTGTATTTTTTACATGATGCAATAATTCAACTACCACCCTTGACCTTTTAGATCAAAATATTATATTTTGTCAAGCAAGATCTGGCCGCCAATCCCCACGTTAAAACTGAGGAAGGATTATGAGGAATTATTATCTCTATGTCGTCGTGTTTGTTGCTGGCGCAGCAGTGCTGGCAGTTGAAATCCTGGGAACGCGTATTCTGGGGCCATTTTATGGCGTCAGTCTCTTTTTGTGGTCGGCACTCATCACGGTGACCCTGGTTGCGTTGAGTGCAGGCTATGTGGTTGGCGGGCGCTGGGCCGATAGAGATCCCAAATTGCCGCGACTCTACTATCTCCTGGCTGGGGCCGGGGTCTGGCTTTTGCTGATCGGCTGGATCAAGAAACCCGTTCTTCTAATTGCCGAGTCTTTCGGGCTGCGATTCGCGGTGTTAATCGCCGCCTTCATTCTTTTTGTGCCTCCGTTAACCCTCTTGGGCATGGTCAGTCCATATGCCATAAGAGTGCGAGCACACAGCTTGAACGTCGTGGGACGGACGGCTGGCGATCTTTATGCCATTTCGACCATTGGCAGTGTTATCTCGGCGCTCATCACCGGATTCATTTTAATTCCTAATGTGGGGGTGAGCCGTTTGACGCTTCTGATAGGAGTCGTGCTACTCGTTACGGCGGCTATTGGCTTCATGTTGGAGATGCGCTCAACAGCCAGACAAGTGGCAACGAGTATGGGGGCGCTTTTGGGTGCAACGATCGTATTTCTGATTCCTTTCGATCGCTCAGATCCGCAAGATGGGCTGATAGCTGTCGAACAAAGTCCGTACGCGGAAATACGAGTCGTAGATAAAAACAACAAACGGCATTTACTTATCGATGGGGGATTGCACAGCATGGTTGATACAACGAATTGGGCGTCTCATTTTCCCTACACTGCCGTTATAGATTTAACCCGAGATTTTTTTAAAAAACCAGGCGACATGCTTTTGATCGGCTTAGGCGGCGGAACCGTCGTCAAGAATTTTGCTCGGGAAAGTTGGGTGGTGGAAGCTGTTGAAATCGACCCGGTTGTGGTAGAGTTAGCGCATAAATATTTTGGTTTGCAAGAATCGGAGGCCGCAATTTATCGAATGGATGGCCGGCGATTTCTTGTCATTCATGAGAAGAATTATGACATCATTGTCATGGACGCTTTCGGTAGCAGCTCGATCCCATTCCACTTGGTCACGCAAGAGTCTTTTGGGTTGATTGCGGCCCACCTGACATCGGATGGAATTTTAGCGATCAATCTCATGGCTAAAGGTTGGAATGATCTGATCGTTCGATCACTGGCTGCCACATTAAAACAGCACTTTGAGCACGTGTTGGCACTGCCCGCTTTTATTCCGGCTCAGGAGGAGGTAGGGAACATCGTTATTTTGGCTTCCAACGACGAATACGAGTCACGGTATGACATGAAATGGAGTTATCGTAATCCCGAAACCAGCGACATCATGAAATTTAAGAAACGACGCGCCTGGTTTAATCGCTACATTCCGGAAACGGATGATGCTCCGGTGCTAACCGACGATTTAAACCCGGTAGATCTCTGGTCTGAGGAAATTAATTTGGTTGTCCGTAAGCAACTACACCGCTACTTTGAAACAGGGGGGTTGAGTTGGTAATTGGTAGTCAAGTATTTATTTAGTCTTGATCGTCATCTAATGCTTTGAATTCGCCCGTGACCTCAATTATGACGGGATAGCCATCAAGCGTCTTGGGAACTTGCTTCTTTACCTCCGGCGTCATACTTGAGACAAAAACTCTTACACAATCCTGGTCATCGTCAGTCAGTCCCTGTCCCACTCCCTCTACACCGGGTATGTCCATAAGTGTCCTGCCGTGTTCTTTGAGGACGTCTTGAATGCTTTTCGAAGACATGGTCGCTTCTCCCTGCTGATCCTCTACTTTTTTCGAGCAATTCACGGTTGTGAATGCAAACATAAAAACCAGAATCCATGCAATAATGAGTTTGATTGAACCAAACATTTTTCTTTGTCCAGTTTTTTCAAAGTACATAATTCGACTAAAAATAACAAGGGGAAGTCATGCCAAAATGACTTCCCCCAGTCTAAACTTTTATCCCCACCAATTAGTTGTTTTAAGAATTATTGACCATCAACAGTGACATTGAATCGGTCCAGTACCAAACCGATAGGATTGGCAATCGTACTGGAATTGCTGCCGGCGAACAACAGACCCACCGGTTCAAGATCATCAGCGCCCCCATCCTGAACGATGAGCGACCCGGAGTCACCGCCGGCGCTGAAACTGCCACCCCGGATAACAATTTGATTCACGAAAGTGGCAACGCCGGGATCACCGTAATTGACATTCACCGTGGCATTGATGACGCTAACCTTGCTGCTGGTTAAACCGGTGGTTCGACCGTATTTCTTTACATTTTGCCTTACAAAGGCTACCACACCTGTGCCAGACTTAGGTGTTCCGTAACCATCGGCTGGAGTTGAATTGCCAACGAGGGACGTAGTCGTACTGGCAATCGCGGCATCGATGGTGTTGTCGCTGCCATCGAATAGAATGGGCTCAAAGTCGACGACGTTGCCAATGTCGTCATCCGGCGTAACCCCTCCGTCGAACGTGCCCGGCTGAATCACCGGGTCACCGAGTGCGCATGACCAAAGAGGTTCGTTTGCTGCACAATCCTCAAAATTGGTTGCAGCGTAGACATGGTTGTTGCTCAAGGCAAACACGTTTGTGCCATCCGTAACTCGGCAGCCTATGGTTCCGGCTGTAATCGCCGGGTGACCCGTGGAAACGCCGATTGGCACCGGACGGGGGAACCGGGCCGTAGGATCAACCCCGCCTCCGCCACCGGGAGGACCCTGGAAGGCTCTTACTTCACCAATAACCCTGACTCGCACTGGTGTATCTTCAATGGCAACGGGAATAGCGGCTTGTTTGGCTAACACATCGTTCTTAGCAAAAACCACAACTGCCGGTTTGCCATCCTCAGTCATACCGGTCCCGGTCCCGATAATCCCAGGTTGTTTCATCAATTCTGGTGTGTGTCGATCTTGGATTTCCATCACGGCTTGAACCTGTGGGTCCGATGGATTCAGAACAACCTCTTGAGACTCTTGCGAACTACTTGGTGACTGGAAATTCTCACCACAGCTTATCCAGAAACCAACAGAAAGAGCAAGAACAATCAACAACGTTAAAACAAGACGAGGGGAACGTGAAAGGTATCGATTCATAGCCTCCTCCTTAATGTTTCAGGTTCGTATAATATGGATGCAGGGGGATAAAAATTTACTATCTGCGACTTCATTATTGAAATTTTAACCAAGTTCGACATATTCAGAAAGTACAATATTAGGATTGGGGGAGCAAATTTGAGACTACTATTGATTAAAAGCGATTTATATCGACAAGAGATTAAAAACTTCTTCAGATAATTCTTCCTCCCTAAGCTACGAATAGTATTTAAACTGAAGAGTAAATCGGAAAGGATGATTTAACGATAGCAATATTTGTTTAAATTGTCAAGCAATTTGTTAAAAGAAGTGCGCAAAAAATGGCGTTGTTTTTGATGTTATGTTAAACCTGTGTATTGCTGTAGCGTACCTATTTTTAAGCGAGTTCATGACTCCAGCTCTAATTAATTAAGATGCCATGGTTCCGTGCTGGATTGCGAAAAGTTTTTTTACAAGAAACATCCCGTCAGCCATGAGAATTTCAAAGCAAGAGTCGTTTATAAGATCTTTAAGAAACTATCTCTTACGGATCTCTTACGATAAAGGAATTTGTAGGCGGCAAGGTTCTCTTGAATGGAAAAAATCGTTCTAAACTGTGGAATTTTTCCAAATTGAAAAAGGGTGGTTTCTTTTTGTAATGTGGATTTGTTGGAATCAACTTTTTCTCATCTCTTCAATCCAGGACTGAACCCGGCGCTCCAAAATATCGAGCGGAATGGCGCCTGCACTCAAGATCAGATCGTGAAACGCTCGAACATCGNNGCCAACGCTTGCCCCGGCCAGGCAATGTAGCGGTCCACCTCATTGACGACGTTGGTTTTGGTCAAGGCGGAATTCTCCAGCATAAAATCGATGGCCCGTTGACGGCTCCAGCCAAATGCGTGCATGCCCGTGTCCACAACGAGGCGCAAAGCTCGCCACATTTCGTAAGAGAGCGCACCAAATTCCGAGTAGGGATCTTCGTAGAATCCGACTTCGTAGCCGAGACTCTCAGCGTAAAGTCCCCAACCTTCCACAAACGCTGTGTAACTGGCAACGGTGCGAAAATCCGGCACGTTTTCCAGCTCCTGCTGCAGAGCGATTTGCAAATGATGTCCGGGTACGGCTTCGTGCAAGGACAGGGCTTCCATCTCGTATTTCGGACGACTTTTCAAATCGTAGGTATTGGCATAAAACCAGCCCGGTCGTTTGCCATCTGGAGAGGGACGACTGTAATAAGCGGTGGTGGCTTGCGGTGCCGCGTATTCCGGTACCGCCCGCACACCATACGGCGCACGCGGCAATTTGCCAAATAACTTCGGCAAAGCGGCATCCATTCTCTTGCAGATATCTCGATAACCCATTAAGAGATCTTCCGGGTCCATGTAATAGAATTGCTCATCTGTCCGCAAGAGCTCGATGAATTCCTGAAAGCTGCCCTCAAAGCCACTTTCATCGATAATTTCCTGCATGCGATTCTTGATTCGAGACACTTCCTTCAGGCCCAAATCATGAATGTCCTGGGCGGCCATGTCCGTGGTGGTGAATCGTCGGATACGGTAAGCGTAGAACGCTTCGCCGTCCGGGTAACGTTCAGATGCCGAAATCTCTTCGGTTGCTTTGGGGATGTAATCTTGCTCGTAGAATTCTTTGAATCGCATGAATGCCTGGATCACGTCGGTCTGCAAAACATGCTTTCCCCGGTCGCGCAGCTTTTCCTGTTCCTGGCCAGAAAGATGATCCGGAAACGAGTGAAATGGTTCGAATAGCGGAAATCGTTCGACCGGCTTGCTTGTCAAGATCCGGATCTGTTCCGGTACCGACTGCAGTACGTGCTTTGGCGGCGTGCGGCCCTGGCGTGCGCCGTCCTTGAGCCGTTCCATTATTTGAGAAATGAAACCCGGAATTGCTTTCAATCGGGCGAGGTAATCTTCGTAATGCTTTTTCGTTTGGAAAGGAATTCTTTCGTGCATGTCCGGCAGCGACAAGTGAAAGCCACTGCGTTGGTGAACCGGCTGCAGATAGGTTTTAAATTTGAACTCCTGAATGTTCCACTGCAACTGTCCTTTGAACAAGTCGTAATTGAGTTGGTCTTCCTCTGAGAGCGGGTCCCGAGCGATCTCTTCTATCCGTGTCAAAAAATTCAAACGGGCTTGGTTGCGTCTTTCATATGCCGCAACGCTCTCGTCGCTCAGCCGGTCGTTGTAGCGCAAATCGCCGCGCGCGGTGGCCATGAGAGGATTTTCTTTCAGGAGAAACTGCCAGTAGTCGTCAAAGAT
>JABAHQ010025409.1_pt3 | contig 13476 bp, 10 predicted proteins | sample 7062091 | NCBI WGS metagenome assembly JABAHQ01 (sample SAMN14534359, study PRJNA622989) | marine sediment metagenome | biome: marine biome [ENVO:00000428]; feature: marine pelagic biome [ENVO:01000023]; material: deep marine sediment [ENVO:00002113] | place: India: Gulf of Kutch | collected...
GGTGATGTGCAAGGAAATATTTTTGGGGCTTTTTCCGATCAGCAAAGTCAATTTACAACACAGGGACTACGCTGGCGCTATGTTCAGCGAGACAACAACTATTTTAGCAACATCATTGCCGGACAAACCAACTCCGAAGGAATAAGCAACAGAGCTATTACCGGAGTAAAAATATCCAACAAGCCCATAGAACCGCGTCGCCTTTTTGATCGATACCCCATTGAAGGAAATGTGCCGGCACAATCGGAGGTCGAATTATATCTCAATAACCGCTTAATTGATTTCCAGGAAGCTGATGAATCCGGCAACTACCGGTTTTTGGTTCCCCTTACTTATGGCAGCACTGACTACTCCGTTCAGGTTTACACTCCTTCCGGACAGACCATACAGCGGAGTTCTCGTATTCAAGTACCTTTTGATTATCTCCCCCCGGGCGAAGTGGATTACAGCATTAGTGCAGGCCGGCTTCAGAACCCCATACTGGGTTCAACGGAGCGCGGATACATGGGAGAGGCAAGCCTTTCAGCGGGTATCACCGACTGGCTTACAGCTACAGGATCTACCGAATACTTAACCGACTACCACAGCTCACTACCTTCTTTTACCAGCACGCTGAACGCACGTCTTTTTTCAAAATACCTTGTTAGTGCCAGTGCCAACTCTGAAAACTTTTATCGTTTTTCTTCAAGCGTAGTTTACAGTAGCGGAGCCAGCTGGAATGTATCATATGATTACAATCCCGGGGATAGTCAGCTTTATAACACGGGAGGGAGCGATCATCTGGGCAGAGTATCTCTTTTTACTCCCTTTCAAATTGGAGAACTTCCCCTTAATATTCGATGGTCTTCTACATATCAAACGAGAGGTACAACCAAGCTTATTCGTTACCGTGCCGACTTGAGTTCAAGACTGGGCCGTTTAAATATTCGGTTCGGATACCAGGATCAACAATCCGGAGATATTCGTTGGCAGACAACGACCTCCTCACGTATTACCAATTCCTACACATACTCATTGGGACGATATAATGATATTCCGGGTTTTCTACGCGGATTATTTATTCGGGGACAGCTTTCATACCTGCCGGGTATCAAAGAATTGGAAGAAATGGAATTTCAGCTATCAAGAGATCTTTTTGAAACCGGGCGACTACAGTTAACCTACGGACGTAATTTTATTGGATCATTTAATTCTCTGAGTCTTAACCTGACTATCGACTTTAATAAAGTGCGCAGCAATACTTCCGCTCGGACCACCGGATCACAAATTGCCATCAATCAAAGTCTTCGCGGATCAATAGGATATGATTCCTATGGCAATCAATTNNTTTATTTGTGGACAATAATAATGATGGAGAGTACCAAGACAGCACTGATAAGGTTATTTCAGATCCCGCCGTACGCATGAACCGGGCGGGTGGCCAAACTAATATCAACAATGGCATTAATTATGTTTCACAGCTGCTTCCCTACTATCGTTATGATCTTGAGATTAACAAAGGAGCTTTAAGTAATCCCCTCTTAGTTCCAAACGTACAAAACTTTTCAATCGTTACCGATCCAAATCAATATAAAACAATTGAGATTCCCTTTTATCAATCAGGGGTTATATCCGGACGAGTAGACCGTAAAAGGGATGGCGAACTTGAAGGGCTGAGCGGAGTACGTTTATATTTAGAATCAAATTATGATGAAGAGTCAAAACGGGATCCATTTAGTAAAGAAATGCGTACATTTTCCGACGGATCCTTTTATACTTACGAGGTCCCACCCGGAAAGTATCACCTGTTCATTGATCCTAACCAATTAGACTTTCTGCAAGCAGAGGCCAAACCGGACACCATGGATATTGAAGTTGAATCACTTGCAGAAGGGGATTTTATAGAGGGACTAAGTTTTGTTGTTACTTCAAAAAGTGATACCACTGATGATTTAAAAGAATCTGAGGATATTTCAGCACAGACTACTGCATCAACCCAAACGGCCAAAGAGAAATCCGATCAAAATTTATATTACAAAATTCAACTTGCCAGTTTTAAAACCCAACAAAAAGCCAAGCGTATTGCTTTAGAAGCAGCAAAGAATCTGGGCGGTTCTTTTTCAGTCGTATTCAATACTAATACCAACTTGTACGGTATCCGAAGCGTACCCCTTACCAATCGCAATCAGGCTGTGGAAACTATCCTCTCCTATCATAACAGCCAATACAAAGAAGCTGCACTGGTTGTGCTTAGAAATGGCGATAAAAAGCCTAACAACATCAGGGGGAAGTTTATCCAAATTGGGGCTTTTAGTACAAATAAGCTGGCAGAAAAGTTTGCCAATAATTCGGCCAAGAAATTGGGGCAAGAAACCGCCATTACCTACAATGAAGAGTCAGATCTCTATAACGTTTATATCAATAAAAAGTTTGGATCTAAACAGGAGCGCCAACATATATTAGAAAACATTCGCAATCAGTATTCCTTTGATAAGGCTTTTATCAATGAAGACCGACATATTCAAGTAGGTGCATTTAATGATCAACGTTCGGCTCAGCTTTTTGCAGACCATGCCCAAGCTACTCTCGATAAAAAAGTAGCAGTGACTTATGATTCTCAGAAACAACTCCACGAGGTCTTTATCGATCAATCAATGACTTCATGGGGTTCTTTAAAAACACAGTTGGCTGCTATCAGGCAAACTCCTTCTCCTTATCATGACGCCTTTATAAATATTTTTGGTGATACGCTTGGAAGGGATGATAGAATCAAACGAAAAGCCATGGAATTCACCTATCAGGTTGAAATTGAAGGGGTTACTGAAGATTCTGAGCAAGCATTTATTTCTTCTGTAACGGATGGCAAAAATGACACAAATATGACTTATCCGGAAAAAGACCAAATCCGCTTTGAGAACGTAAGCTCATGGACTGAAGCTCAGGAACTGCAGCAAAAGCTTTCCAAAATATCAACTATCGGTCGTCCCATAGTTATTCTTATTGAAGAATAGGAAAAGTAAATCTTAGTCTTTCCTGGACTAAGATTTAGAAATGAGAACTTCTCTTTTGATCACTAATAATTATTTCAAAACATTTAAAAGTGTTCAACAGAAGTAGTCAGTTGTCCCTGGTAAACCGTACTTAGCAACTGCCCTTCTGACTGACCTTTGAACTGGATATTATTAGTTCCCTGAGCTTGTTTACTATTACTCTCAATGTCCATTGTTATTTGGTTACCACTCTTATCAGTCAATAAAATTTTATCCGCACTTTTTATGATGACATCTCCTTCATCAATACCTTTCAATTCTATTGATCCTAAATCAGATTTTTGATTCTGCGATAACAAAACAAGCTCCGGCTTTTCCACATCAAAACTTGAACCACTTACAACAGTTGCGCTCACACGCATCGTCGCTTGTGCTCCTTGTCCAACAGAGGAATAAGAAAAAAGCCCCATCAAAAGAATGGCCAATATGTAGAATTTTTTTAGCACAGTGTTATTTCTTCTTGATTGAGTCTGTGATCATTATATTAAAAAATCTTAATATTAAAAAATTCTAATATTTATTAGGGTTTCTTAATATTCCAAAAGCATGCTCAAAATAGCTATAATACCTTTTTTACAATCATTAGGATTTATGCAAGGTATTATTATGACTCAGGAGAAGGGCTCAATGCGGAAAATACTTCCTCTCATGATAAGAGATTGGACCGAAATACAAGAGGAGATACATCCTGATCACTCACACATAGTAGTAGAAATGCGAAAATAAAAAAGCCCCGAACCTTTCGGTTCGGAGCTTAATAGAAATTTTATAATTGGTTAGATTAGGTTACAGCACCATTCCCAATGGATTCTCAAGCATACTCTTAAGGGTATTTAAGAATTGAGCTGCTGAAACTCCATCCACAATACGATGATCGCTGGACAAAGTAACCTTCATCCGCTTGCCGGGCACTACTTCCCCTTCTTCGACAACGGGTTCTTCTCGAATAGCCCCCACAGCAAGAATGCAAGCATTTGGCGGGTTTATTATAGCCGTAAACTCCTCAATACCGAACATCCCGAGGTTACTAACAGTGAAAGTACTTCCCTCCATTTCTTCGGGCTGCAAGTCTCGATTCTGAGCCTTTTCAATAAGCTCCTTACTCTCTGCCGCAATCTGCTGTAATCCTTTCTGATCTGTATTATCAATAACAGGAGTAACAAGCCCCTCTTCAATACCCACGGCCACAGCAACATTTACATTACCATGCTCAATAATCTTATCTCCCTGCCAAGAGCTATTGATATCGGGATGCTTGCGCAGTGCTGTAGCCACCGCTTTTACCACGATATCGTTAAAGCTGATTTTAGTATCACTGATTTCATTAAGCTGCTTTCGGGCATCCCAGACCGCACTCATATCTATATCAATAGTCTCATAATAATGCGGACTGCTGAACTTGCTTTCGGATAGTCGTCGAGCAATGGTCTTGCGCATCTGCGATACGCGGTGCTCTTTGTCTTCTCTTGATACAGTAGCAGTGGGTGCAGCAGGAGCTTTTGACGGCTCGTAGCTTTCTATATCGCGCTTTATAATCCGTCCGTGTGGGCCGCTGCCCTCAACATTTGAAAGTTTAATGCCTTGTTCTTCAGCCATCTTACGCGCCAAAGGTGAAGCTTTAATGCGTCCGTCATCAGGCTGACCATTTCCTTTTTTATCGAGGTCACCGAATACAGGATCAAAACTTTCTTCCCCTTCTTCAGCTTTTTTGTCAGTGCCTTCTGTTTTCTTTTCAGAGGATTTATCAGAACTGCTCTCGGAACCAGCTTCTTCCAATATATCACTGATGTCTTCACCTTCCTCACCAATAACGGCAATCAATCCGCCGAGCGGTACGGCATCTCCTTCATCAACAAGAATTTTGAGAATTGTTCCGGCATCAAAAACCTCAACCTCCATTGTTGCCTTATCGGTTTCCACCTCGGCAATAACATCGCCGGATTCTACCGTATCTCCTTCTTCCACATTCCACGCAGCGATAACGCCTTCTTCCATCGTATCGCTTAGCTTGGGCATTTCAACCTTAACTGCCATAGTAGTTAATTTTAAATCGTTTACTGATTGTAATTTTATTCAACAAAACAAATTTCAAAATGAGTGTCATCATGAATTCAGTTCAGAGTGACACACTTAATTACTTTCGATAAGTAACGGTATTCACAGCATCAATTACCTGGTCCGGACTCGGCAACCACTCATCAAACAGATTCTTTGCAAAGGGGGCATTGGTATCCGGCAGCGTAACACGCTGCACAGGCGCATCCAGGTAATCAAAAGCTTCTCGCTGAATCAGGTATCCAACCTCGGCTGCCAACCCGCCAAAGGGATGCGCCTCATCCACAATTACGCAACGGTTGGTTTTGCGAATGGATTTTACAATTGTTTCTATATCCAGCGGCTTAACCGTGCGAGGATCAACAATTTCTACATCCACATCTTCTTTAGCCAGCTTTTCGGCCGCTTGCGTAGCAACGTGATACATTTTACCATGTGCGATCACTGTTACGTCACTTCCCTCTCGTTTTACCTTGGCTTTACCAATAGGAATCGTGAAGTCATCCTCTTCGGGTACTTCTCCTTTCAGTCCATACATCTGCTCCGACTCCATAAACAGTACGGGATTATCATCTCTGATCGCAGACTTTAGCAATCCTTTTGCATCCGCCGGCTCTGAGGTATAAATCACTTTAAGCCCGGGAAAATGCGCATACATTGCATCATAGGATACGGAGTGCGTTGCACTTAACTGTCCTGCAGACGCGTTGGGTCCCCGAAACACGATCGGAATCTCAACTTGTCCGCCGGTCATGTACCGTGCTTTGGATGCGTGATTGATAATTTGATCAGCAGCCAATACAGCAAAGTTAAAAGTCATAAATTCAACAATGGGACGCAGCCCGTTCATGGCCGCCCCCACTCCGATGCCGGCAAAACCGAGCTCCGAAATAGGCGTATCGATCATCCGTTTAGGTCCGTGTTTATCAAGAAGACCTTCGGTTACTTTATAGGCTCCGTCGTACTCTGCGACTTCTTCGCCCATTACAAAAATATCTTCATCCTGGGACATCTCTTCATCAATTGCAGCCCGGATTGCTTCTCTGAATTGTAACTCAGCCATTTCTATGTAGTTAGTTCAAAAATTGTCAATTCGCAGTTTTTCTAAATCGTATAACCTTATCTATGGAAAGGATAATCATCTTCAGCAAACATGTGATCGTAAAGCGCTTCTTTTTCGGGAAAGTCACTTTCCTCTGCAAAATCAATCGCTTCCATCACCGTATCCTCCACACTATCTTCAATTTCTTCCACCTTGTCTTCATCAATGATATCTTCATCCAACAAGTAATTTTTGATGCGTTCTACCGGATCAAGCTGCTCATATTCCTCGAGCTCTTCTTTGGTACGATACTTCATAGGATCCGACATGGAATGACCGCGATAGCGATACGTCCGTATTTCTACAAACCACGGCTCGGAGTTTTCCCGGACATCGTCGGCGATCTCTTTCATCTTTTCATAAACCGTAAGCACGTCCATGCCGTTGATCACCATCTTTTTCATGTTGAAACCATCGGCACGATCCACGATTTCACCAACCGAATGACGGTGTACGGCAGTACCCATCGCATACCCATTATTTTCTACCGCATAGATACAAGGCAATCCCCAGTTCTGGCTCATATTCAACGTTTCGTGCAGAGCCCCCTGTGGAACAGCGCCATCTCCTAAGAAACAAGCTGTAACACGTCCGTTTTGCTTGTATTTATTGGCGAAAGCAATTCCGCCGCCAAGGGGAATATGACCCCCTACAATGCCGTATCCGCCCCAGAAGTGTTCATCCACATTGGCAAAGTGCATCGATCCACCCTTTCCTTTCGAGCAGCCCGTCACTTTTCCATAGAGTTCAGCCATTCCTTCTTTGGGAGATACTCCTCGAACCAAACCCCAACCGTGATCACGGTAGGCCGTAATAATATCATCATCGTCATTTAGAGCATAAGTCGTCCCGGTAGAAATAGCCTCCTGCCCCATATAAAGGTGAAGGAATCCACCGAACTTTCCTTTTTGATACATCTGCATAGCGCGCTCTTCAAATCGACGCTGCAGATACATCTGTTCAAACATATCTACCACATCGTCGTCTGATAAGTCGAGATCAGTATGCTTTTTGTCTGTAGGGTCAGGCAATTCCGTACTGCGAACAATCTCTCCGTTGGTCCGGATGCCGGTCCCTTCTGGGGTAAACGAAACTTCTTCTGCGTTTTTTTCTTTTTTAGCCATAATATCTTTTAACAGCAGGTTAGCTGTTTCACCGTTTCAATTGAAAATTTTACTCAAATCAGGGTCTGAAAATATACCTAAAATTATGGAAGATTACAGGTAATCTATTAATCTAAATGTTCATTGATTATCGACGGAAGTTGATCAAATAATTCTTTCAGTTTTTCCGGATTTCGACCGCCGGCAGTAGCCAGGTTTGGCTGTCCACCGCCCCCGCCTCCGAGCATCTGTCCAAGTTGACCGACGAGTGCACCGGCTTTTAGTGATTTTTCTTTGATGATATCTTCTGTTACAGCTGCCATCACATACACCTTTCCTTCTTCCGAATCTTTGGCACCAAGCACTGTAACCGTTCCTTCTTTTTGCTTGTCAAGTGATTCATATCCCAGCTGCTTTAATAGATCCATATCGGCATGAGGCACTTCGCCGGATACCAACTTAACCCCGTTGTTAAGTTCCTGGGCATTCTGAATAAGACCATCCAGCTTCGAAGCACTTTGCTGCTTGCGTAACTCTTCCACTTCCTTCTCAAGATCTTTACGCTCTTCAATGAGCTGATGAATATCACGTACTAAATCTTGACTCTGTCCTATTTCAGACCGAATCTGTTGCACCAACTCATTTTCGTGCCGCAAATATTCATCCACACTTTTACCTACTTTTGCTTCGATTCGGCGAATGCCGGCCGCAGCAGAAGATTCGCCCGTAAAACGGAAATAGCCAATCTCACCAGTAGCCTCTACATGAGTACCGCCACAGAGCTCCATGGAGTAACTGGGATCAAAAGAAATTACGCGGACGTTATCACCGTATTTCTCACCAAATAACATCGTAGCACCACGCTCTTTTGCTTCATCGATGGGTACATTACGTTCTTCCTGTTTGGATATATTTTGTTGTATACGATCATTGACAATTTCCTCAATCTGATTCAACTCACTCTTTGGAATCTGATCGTAATGCGAAAAGTCGAACCGGAGATGATTCTCATCTACCAATGATCCCTTCTGTGCTATGTGATCGCCCAACACCTGCTTTAGTGCCGCATGAACCAAGTGTGTGGCTGAGTGATGCTTTCTGATTTCGCGGCGTCGATCACCGTTGACCATCGCCTCCCATTCTCCTTCGGGGTCTTCGGGGAGTTTGTCAACAATATGAATATAGCCCTCCGGTGATTTTTGAACATCAAGCACACGAAGATGCTCATCGCCATTACTAATTATTCCCGTATCTGCAACCTGTCCCCCACTTTCAGCATAAAAGGGTGTTTTATCGAGAATTACTGCTCCGCGATCATTTTCTTTGCGGAGCATCTTAATATTACTCCATGTGGAAAGAGAATCATAACCCACAAACTCAAAATCCTCGGTATCATTAACAGTAATCCACTCTTTGGGGGATGATTGGTCTACGTTAAACGTACCGGCAGCACGAGCTCGCTCCTTCTGTTCTTTCATGCGCTTATTAAATCCTTCCACATCAACATTCACTCCCTGTTCACGTGCCATCAACTGCGTAAGATCAATAGGGAAACCGTATGTATCATGTAGCTTAAAGGCATCTTCCCCTGATATCTGATCTTTACCTTCCACCATTTCGTTGAACAGTTCAATGCCCTGCCCCAGCGTATTTAAAAAGCTTTTCTCCTCAGACTGAATAACATTCTGTACATAATCCTGCTGATTGACAAGCACAGGAAATACATCTTTGAACTGTTCGGCCAGTGTAGGTACCAACTTGTAGAAAAACGGCTTTTTGAGGTCCAACTTGTCCCACCCATAGCGAATAGCGCGCCGAAGAATTCGTCGAATCACATAACCGCGTCCATCATTACCGGGCGAAGCTCCATCCGCAATAGAAAAGCTTACTGCCCGAATGTGATCGGCAATCACCCGCATAGCTATATCAGTTTCGTCATCAGCTCCATAAGAAACATCGGCCAGCTCCCCGATTTTATCAAGCAACGGGGTAAAAAGATCAGTATCGTAATTGGACCTTTTATCCTGGAGCACAGCACAAATGCGCTCAAAACCCATACCCGTATCCACATGTTGGGCAGGAAGCTTTTCGAGCGAACCATCGGGCTGGCGATTAAACTGAATAAAAACAAGATTCCAAATCTCCATTACTCGCGGATCATCCATATTCACGAGTTCGGCACCATCTTTTTCTTTGCGCTCCTCGTCGGGACGGATATCGACATGCACCTCTGAGCACGGGCCACACGGTCCGGTATCTCCCATCTCCCAGAAATTGTCCTTTTTATCAAATTTCAGAATGTGATCGGGATTAATGGAAGTTTCCTCTTCCCAAAGTGTTATCGATTCCTGATCTACAGGAAGCCCATCATCCTCATCCCCTTCAAAAACGGTAGCATACAGGCGGTCAGGCTCAAGCCCCCATTCATCCACAAGCAGCTCCCAAGCCCAGCGAATTGCTTCCCGCTTAAAGTAATCACCAAATGACCAGTTACCGAGCATCTCGAACAACGTATGGTGATAGGTATCATAACCAACCTCTTCCAAGTCATTATGCTTACCGCTCACACGAATACAACGCTGACTGTCAACCGCCCGCTGCCAAGTTTCGCCATCCTTTTCATAACCCGACTGCTCATCCAAAAAGATCGGCTTAAATTGATTCATTCCTGCATTTGTAAACAGCAGGGTAGGATCATTCTGGGGGACAACCGGTGCACTTGGGACAACCAAGTGTTCTTTTTCTTTAAAAAAGTCCAGAAATTCCTGGCGAATTTGTGCAGAGCTCTTGTGGGACATCAGTTTTTATTTACCTTAATTGTATATTATTCAGACCGTTGAAAATAGCAAAAATAAGTATTGAACTCATCTTAAAAACCAATCGAACTGACAGTCCTATTATCCCCTGCTATTTTCGCTTGATAGTTTACGTTCTTGTATTATCATACTAACCAAAATATCTACAGTTATGCGTCCTATTTTTAATAATTTTTTGCGCGGATTATTGCTCGTATTTCCTATTGGTGCCACCATCTATATCATTTACTCAGCCGTAAGATGGTCTAACAACTTTTTTAATAATCTTCTCTTCGAATGGTTAAGCATAGATATCCCGGGATTGGGCATTGTCACTGTTTTCTTCGGGATTGCAGCTATTGGATATATTTTTTCATTAGCTGTTACTCGTCCTGTTGTCACCTACTTTGAACGCTTTCTAAAAAAAGTCCCCTTCATCAAGATTATCTATACTTCATTGAAAGAGCTTACCGAAGCTTTTGTCGGAGATAAGAAACGGTTCAACAAACCAGTACTTATTGATTTAGGAGGAATGGAAGCAAAGCGATTGGGTTTCGTTACTCAAAAGGATCTTGCACAGCTCGGCCTTGAAGATATGGTAGCTGTTTATTGTCCCCACTCTTACAATTTTTCGGGTAACTTATTCCTGGTTCCTACCCAAAACGTAACCCCCATTGATTATAATTCTTCTGATGTGATGAAATATATTGTTTCAGGGGGTGTAACAAATATTACGAATTAGGAATAAAATAAGGGTAAAGAATCCCAGCAGATTGGTTACAAGCTTCCTCTCACCTAATAAACTTCTACAAATGTTCGCGCAGAAGGCTTAACGTATCTTTTAAGATCTCTTTCGTCCCACTCGTCGGGGGTTTTACCGGACGCCGGCTCACGAACATCCAAATACTGAGTAAGTCCTTTTTTTGCCAATGCCCGATAAATACCACTTTCCATGCCTTTAAGCCCACAAATGTACATTAAGGTGTTTTCCTGATCCATAAGGGGATCAAGCAGTTCAGCCTCATCCCACAAACAGGTTTGTACATATTTTTTGGTACCGTCGGGGCGTCGATCCTCACGAGAAATATGAGGTAAATAGTGAAAGTTATCGTACTCTTCATCCAAAGACTCAAAATAATCAGCATAGAGCAAGTCTGTACGATAAGCACAGCCAAAAATAAGGACGATTTCATTTTCAAAGCCGTTATCAAGCAGTTCTTTAATCATACCCCGGTAAGGTGCAATTCCCGTACCGGTAGCAAAAAAGACATAATTAAAATCCGTTGCATTTTCAGGCAGTAAAAAACGTCGGCCGCTGGGCCCCGTCATTTTAACTTTGTCGCCGGGCTGTAGATCTGCCAGATAATTAGAACAGACTCCTAAATACAGCTCATTATTATCAAACTCTTCAATCGTTCGCTTAACAGTAGTTGATATCAGGTGAGATTCCCCTCCCTCCCCTTTTGTAGGAGATGCAACCGAGTAAAGCCGTAATTTATAATCACGTCCTTTTTCATTTTTTCCTGGAGGTAATATACCTATAGATTGGCCTACGCGAACGTGTCCTTCCAAATCAGTTCCCGAAATATCAAAAGTTACATGACGTACAAAGTTTGGACTGCTTTCTTTCGTGCAAATCCTATTTTCAACAATGGGAACTTCGACAGGATCCTTAGGAGTATAGATATTTAATTCTACTTCTGGGAGCTTAATCTCCGGCATAATTGTAAGTTGAGAACGTTATTTAGATCTGATTTAAACGGCTATGAACTTGTAAATGTTCTGCGAAAAATACAAGCGTATTTTGGTCATTTTGCCGGAAGAATCAGTGCCTTTCATCCTACTTTCAAAAACGTTTCCATATCCCAACATCGCTTGCCTAAGTGGTTACAGATTCTGACATATGGGAAATAGCATCATAATCATCTTAAATAAAAAAGGTCCGCCTAAAAGCGGACCCATTCCCCAATAAATACTCCCTCGCTTACAAATAAAACATTAGTCCTGCAGTAAACACATTACCGTTATAATTGGTATTATCAGTACTTACTTCATTTGCCTCGGGATTCAAAAACAAATATCGATAATCAAAGTTCAGCGCCGCATTTTCATTAATGGGTAACTCTAATCCAAAACCGAGATGGTAACCGAAATTAAACTCGTTTTCGACATCATCAATTACTCCCTCAAATTCATAGATAGTATAATAGGCACCCAAACCTGCCACGCCATAAGGAGCAAAGTTCTCACTTACCGGCAAAAATAATAATGCTGAGGCAGTCACCGGAACAAACTTTGTTTCAAAAGATTGTCCGCCAATAGTGTACTCCTGAGCAGCGCGATATTCAACAGATCCCTCGACACCAAGCACAGATCCAAGACGAGCACGAGTTTGGGCTCCAATGTAAAAACTACCCTCGTCGGCATCATTGGCCTTATAATATCCTAGACGCGGTCCAATACCCAGCGTATTTTTAATCGTTGCATTGGATGATGTTTGGGCTTGTACAGCCATCGGTGCAAAAACAAGTGCAAGAAGAGGTAACAGTAATAATTTTTTCATGCTTTATGTAATTGATTGAGATTCAACCAATTATAAAAAGGAAACCAACTTTTTGTTCCCAATTCGCAAAGGCATGAGCGTTATTCAGAGCAAGATTTAACAATCACTCAAATATATACAAAACTTGTTCGCATGATCCCGGACTGTTTTATGAGGCCACACTAAAAGATCTGCTCAAATCAGATTCAGTAATAGGCTTAGAAAGGAAATCGATATAATCAGTACTATCCATTTTCTTTTGGTGAGCCATATCGGAGTTCCCGGAAATGTAAATCACCGGAATTGACATTTGTTCCTGAATTCTACTCATTGCTTCAATACCATCAATCTCTCCCTTTAATCGGATATCCATCAATATAAGATCGGGACTGTGCTCTAATGCTTTGTTTATGGCATCCTCTCCTGATGATACTTTGTCTATAACCTGATGACCAAGATTCGTTACCATTCGTTCAATCAACATGGCAATAATCATCTCATCTTCAACAATTAATACTTTTTTTGTCTCCATAAAGCCGTTGGATCTAAATAGTTTTTAGAAACTGTGTTTGCGTTAACAAGAGTATTGGGTCACACAGTTGTTACAAATCAGACTTCAAATAAAGGCATTAGTTCCATTAATATTTTNNNNAAGTGGACACTAAAATACAAAGGGGTATTATTATAATTTAATTAACAAATTATCATTTACTATTTTGATAGCTATAATGTTCATGACTCTAATTATTGGGAGAGAAAAGTACCCGCAAAATTAATCCCGCAGTGTGGGATAGATATCTAATATTGGCATTGGAAGATCGTTTAATAGTGGTGTAAAATTTTAAGTTCA
>JABAHQ010006840.1_pt1 | contig 13457 bp, 16 predicted proteins | sample 7062091 | NCBI WGS metagenome assembly JABAHQ01 (sample SAMN14534359, study PRJNA622989) | marine sediment metagenome | biome: marine biome [ENVO:00000428]; feature: marine pelagic biome [ENVO:01000023]; material: deep marine sediment [ENVO:00002113] | place: India: Gulf of Kutch | collected...
GCGTTGCAGGGGGTGATGTTGCTCTGCCCGTTGGCGATGCCGATGATGGGCTTGTCGAAATCCCCGTCCGTGAACCCCACCGCCCGCAGCATTGCGCGGTTGGGCGCGCGCTTGTCGCCCTGGGTGACGACGCGGCTTTTTCGGTTGAGAGATTTTTGGGATGAATCGCTCATGCTTCACTCCTTATCGGTCCCGGAGGCCGGTTTCGAGGCTTGTCGATTGGCTTGGAAAGGGTGATCGGCTATGGTAACCCGTCGGCCGGGATTTTCAAACCCTAATTTTACAAAGCCCTCGCGGAAACCCGGTGAATGTCCGGCCGGTGGAGGTAGCCGCCGCGGCGCTCGGGATGCACCACCGCGTAATAACAGGGATGCGGGGACCGACGCAACTCGACCGAGGTGCCGTTCGCGCGAATCTCGTGAGCGAAGGGCACCACCGGGGTTTTGCGGTCCCCCTTCCAAGTCCGAAGGCGGAACGGACCCTCGAACGGGGCCAGGGACCGGAGAAACGACGGCAAGTGATACACCCGCTGGCTGTACAGGTAGTCCAGCTTGAGCCGATCCACGGTTCCGGGATCCTCGCCGAGCGAAAAGGCTTCAAAAAGAATCTGGTACTGCCGGTCCATGGATTGCGGCAAAAACAACAGATCCCGGGATTCCATATACTCCAGCAAATGATTGAACAGGGCCACGGGGGATTGCTTCCGCAGCAAATGGTCGAGGGTGAATCGAAACCGCCGGGAATTGTAAAACAGGTCGAACACCTCGGTGAATTTTTTGAGATAAATCACCTCCCCGGCGGAGAGATCCTGGTGACGAATCAGTTCGTAGGGCGGATTGGATTGGAAGGCGTACCCGTGGCTGTCGATCTTATCCCGGATTGGCGCCCCGGGAAGGAATTTCAGGAAACCCAACTGAAGTTCGTGCGGCCGCAAGGCCAGAACGTCCTCGAACGAACGAAGGATCTCCTCCAGGGTTTCCCCGGGCAGGCCGAAAATAAGGTCGCAGTGAATGTGGATCCGGTTTTGTTCCACCAGACGTTTGATCGTTTCAAACAATTTGTCCTGTTTCTGCTTCCGCTGGATGGCGTTCTGAACGGATGGGGTGGTGGACTGGATTCCGATTTCAAATTGGAACAAACCCGGGGGAAGGGTGTCCAGAAAGTCCAGGAGGGCCGGGGTCAGGATATCGCCCACCACTTCGAAGTGAAACGAACTTCCCTCGAATTGAGTGAGCCATCGCATCAACTCCTGCATCCGGGCGGGCCTGAGATTGAAGGTCCGGTCCACAAACTTGATGCAGCGGGCTTCGGAGGTGGCCAGCCGCTCGATCTGGTCCCGGAGGATCGCCTCGTCGAAATAGCGCACTTTTTGGTCCAGCGCCGACAGGCAGAACGAACACAGGTAGGGGCAGCCGCGCGACGTTTCGATGTAGGCGATCCGGTGCTTCAACGCCGGGTAATCTTCGTCCCGGTAGGGGGCTCGGAGCTCGGGCAGGTCCTCGCCGTAACGCGCCCAGCGCTGGACCACGTCCTCCGGCGGGGTTTCGCCGCGCCGCCGGTATTCGAGAAACTCCACCCAGCGTTTTTCGCCTTCCCCTGCGATGACCGTGGGGGGCCCCAACGACGGGCCATCGAAAGAGACCTCCGGTCCGCCCACCACGATGGAAAGATCCGGATCCTGCTTTTGCAGGCGCTCGATCAGTTCGAAGCTCTGGGCCCGGTTCCAGATGTAGACGCTGATCCCCAAAACGTCGGGTTTGTTTTTCAGGATTTCTGCGGCGATTTTCCAGGTGGGTTGTTGGATCACGAACTCCTGGATCCACACGTTTGGAAAACCCGCCTCCAGGGCCGCGTTGCGCAGGTACCGGAGGCTGAGGCAACTGTGGATGAATTTGGCGTTCAGGGTGACGAGGCCGATCGAAAGTGGCATAAAAAATGATTTCCGCTTTCCCACTGTGTACGGGTTCTATCTGGTCCGCTCATATTTTCATATTTTAAACCAGGGCCGTTCGTTTGTCAGATCGCGAAAATCGTCGATGAGATCTTGAAGTTTCTCCGCGAAATGGGCCTTCTGGCGGGCAAAGGAAATTCGGTCGATGCGCAGGAGAAGGGTTTTCCACTCGGCTTGTTTTTCCTTCAACCCTGTGTTGTATTGCGGCAGCCGGATCGTATGGGGATGGTCGATCCAGTCCCGCAGTCGGTCGCCCAGGGCCTCCGGCGCTTTGTGGGATTGAATCAGGGACACCAGTTCCTTTTGGTAATGCCGCCGGTTTTCCAGCTTCACCGAAACCCATTCGGCATCCGGCCGGATCCAGGCCCGGAGTTGGTCCACCTGTTTCGGGTCCAGGGGACCCAGCCAGTCCTCCAGGACCCGGAGCACCTGGTTCAGGGTATGGGTCTGCAACTCCTCCTCCGTCATCTGGGACTGGCGGACCCATTCCTGGTTGCTTTGTTTCAATTCTCCGCGCAGATGTTCGATCTGCTCCGCCTTCACGCTGGTCAGGAGCCAGGAAAAATCCTTAAGCCCTCGTTTCATGAATCCTTTCCAGAACGTCCGGTGCTGGGTCATGGCCCAGTCCAAATCCTGCGGTTTCAGTCCCCGCTGGTACCGGACTTTCAGGGCTTCCAAGTAACGGACGACTCGGGGCAGTTCATGTTCCCGGTGCCAGTGCAGAAGTTTCGCCATCCGGGGTTTCAGTTGCGAGAGCTGGCCCGGGTTGAGATCGAAATAGCCGTTCATCCGGTGCACGAGAAACCAGTCGGCGTAGTTGTACATCCATTGGGTGCGGCTGCACCCGGTGGCCGGCCCCAGGAGGGCGGCCAGAACCAGAATCAGCGCGAGGGACGGTCGGGTCCGGATCATAGTCTCTCCGACAGGGGCTGGGGGGATGCCCCTATTTTAGAAAACTTGGATCCCGGGGAAAACCGTTTTCCGAGGCTGGGGGGAGGGAAACCGCAGTTATCCTCTCTGGCAGACGCGGCAATAAAACGTCGAGCGGCCGGACTGGACTTTTCGGACGATCGGCGTGGCGCAATTGGGACAGGGCTGATTTTCTTTTCCATAGACCGACAGGCTCACCGCGTAATACCCCGGCGTTCCGTCGGTGTTGAAAAAATCGCGCAGGGTGGTGCCGCCCGACTCGATGCTTCGGAGAAGCGTTTGTCGAAGGGCGATCAGCAGCCGGTCCCACTCGGCCAGAGTGACCCGACCGGCCCGCCGTCGGGGATTCAAGGGGGTTCCGAAGAGCGCTTCGCAGGCGTAAATGTTTCCGATGCCCGCCAGGCGCTTCGCGTCCATGAGAAACGATTTGATGGGGGCCTTGCACTTCCGGGCCAGAACTTTCAGGGTCTTGGCATTGAGGTCCGAGGACAGGGGGTCGAGGCCCAGGTGATCGATCAACGGATGCCCTTCCTCCCGGGGGATCCAGAGAATGGCGCCGAACCGCCGCGGATCGACGAAATGGAGGTGGGTGTCCGGCCCGAACCGAAAGACCGCATGCGTGTGTTTTTCCCGGGGCGTTCCGGAAGAGTGCCGAACGATGCGTCCGCTCATCCCCAGGTGCCAGAGCAGGGCGCCGTTGGGGGTGTGGAGAAGCAGGTATTTGCCCCGCCGGGAAATTTCCCGGACCGGTCGCCCCAGGCATTCCCGCCGAATCGTTTCCTGGGGAATGGGAAACCGCAGGTCGTCGCGGTAAAATTTCAGGTCCTGAAGCACCTGCCCCCGGACCAGCGGCAGGAGGGCTCTTCTCAGCGTTTCAACTTCCGGCAGCTCGGGCATGACGGAGGCGATTCTCCCAGGAGATTACGAATCCTTTTCGGACTCCTCCGGCGATTCCTCCTCGGGAGCCTTTTCGTCACTGCCGGAAGAGGATTTGGCGATCACCACCTTGGCGGGGCGCAGAACCCGGCCGTTGTAAAAATAGCCCTTGGAGTATTCCTGGGTGATGGTGTTTTCCTGGTGCTGGTTCGAGGGTTCCTGGCACAGGACTTCATGAATGGTGGGGTCAAACGGTTCGCCCACGGCTTTCATGGGGACCACCTTTTCTTTTTCCAGGAAGGCGTCGAATTGCTTGAGAATCATTTCCACCCCCTGCCTCAGGCTTTCGACCGAAGGATTGGGGGCCTCCAGGGCCCGTTCCAGGTTCTCGTGGATGATGACCAGCTCCTTGAGCAATTTTTCATTGGCGTATTGCGCGTGCTCTTCTTTCTCCTTGCGCATGCGCTTCTTGAAATTTTCCGTTTCCGCCAGGAGCCTCAGGTATTCGTTCTTTTTTTCTGTGAGCGCTTCTTCCTTCTGGCGCAACTCTTCCTTCAGGGTTTCGACCGGATCCTTTTCCTCTTCCGGTTTTTGGGCTTCCGGTTCTTGCTCGGTGTCTGAAGCCTCCTTTTGGTCGGACACGTTTTTGTTTTTGGATTCAGCGTCTTTTTTCTTTTTATGTTTCATGAAAGATTCCAGTTTGTTCACGGCTTTCCTTTATAAAATCAATTCAAATGGGCAAACTTTTTAGATATCAACTGGGAAACCGTTTTCGCGGTGTCGTTGACGATCCAGATGACCTTTTTATAATCCATCCGCTTGGGGCCGAAAATGGCCAGGGTTCCCAGCTTTTCCTTCCCCAACTGGTAATTCTGAGCGATCAAGCTGCACCCGTGCATCTCCTCATCCGCGTTTTCCTGCCCGATCAGGACGGTCATGTCGTCGTGCTTGAGGCACAGGTCGAGCAATTTGACGAGCTTGGTCTTTTCCTGCAGGGTTTGAATCAGGGATTTGATTTTGTTCAAATCGTCGGCGAATTCCGGTTTGTCGAAAAAATTCAGCACCCCGTCCACCAGGAGGTTTCCGGCCTCATTTTCTTCCGGGGCGAACACCCGGGCGGACAAGTCCATGGCTTTTTTCATGAGCCGGTTGTAATGATCCCGTTCGTGTTTGAGCCGGCGCAGGATCTCCTCGCGGATGACCCGGAGCGACCGGCCACTGAACTCCTCGTTCAGGTAGTGGGAGATGGAACTCAATTCCTCCTGGCTCGTGTCCGGGTCGATGGGGATGATCTTGTTCTGGAGCACCCCCATTTCCGAGTGAAAAACCGCCAGAACCTGGTTCCGTCCCACCTTGAAAAATTCGATTTGCTTGAACGGCATGCAGGAGAACGAAGGCAACATCACCAACCCGGCCTGATTGGAATTTTGGGACAGGATGCCGCACGCGGTTTCCAGGACCTCCTGCAGGTTCTTCGCCCTGGGGGGATACTCGTAGTCGGCCGTCAGACTTTTTATTTCCTTCAACAAATTTTGCGGGCCGAGAAGATTGTCCACATAGAACCGGTAACCCTTGTCGGTGGGCACCCGGCCGGCCGAGGTGTGAGGCTGTTTGAGATACCCCAGGTCCTCCAAATCGGACATCACGTTGCGAATGGTCGCCGCGCTTAATTTTTCAAAATACTTTTTGGCGATGCAGCGAGAACCGACCGGTTCCGCCTTCTGGATGTGTTCGTTGACGATCTCGAACAGGATGCCTTTGCTGCGTTCGTCCAGCGGGGCTTCCGTCATAGAATCCTCTGAAAAAGAAGAAACTATCCCATTAAACCTCTTTTAAAGTAACAATCCGGGAAAGGCTTGTCAACTGAGGTCCGAACCGGTGAAAAGCGAGGAAAGGCTTGAGGTTAAGGGCCTCCCGCCCCCCGCGAAGGGCGCCCGCAGAGATGCGGCGTCGGCCCCGGCGCGGGCCCGTCATTTTTCCACGATCTGGGTGCCCACCCCTTTTTCGGTGAAGATTTCCAAAAGAATCGCGTGCCGGATGCGTCCGTCGATGATGTGGGTTTTCCCGACCCCGCCCTTCAACGCCTCCAGGCAGCATTGCACTTTGGGAAGCATGCCCTCCCGGATGACTCCCGAGCGGATCAATTTGAGGGCTTCTTTCCGGGTCAGTTCCGACAGCAGATGGTCGTTTTTCCCTTTCACCCCCTCGGTATCCGTCATCAACACCAGTTTTTCCGCCCGCAGCGCCGAGGCCACCGCGGCGGCCACAAAATCGGCGTTGATGTTCAAAGTCTCCCCGTTTTGACCTTTGCCGATGGGAGCGATCACCGGGATGAACTCATGCCGGTCGAGCACTTCCAGAATGTGGGGATTGACCTGGGTGATTTCCCCCACCAGGCCCAGGTCGATGATTTCCGGGCGGTTCGTTTCCGGAGAGCTTTTCACTTTGCGGTGGCGCTTTGCCCAAATCAGGTCTCCGTCTTTTCCCGTGATGCCCACCGCCCGGCCGCCGTGGTTATTGATCAGCGAGACGATCTCTTTGTTGACCATGCCGCCGAGCACCATTTCCACCACGTCGATCGTCTCTTTGTCCGTCACCCGTTGCCCGCCCACGAATTCGGACCGGATCCCCAGAGCGGCCAGGGTCTTGCCGATCTGGGGGCCGCCGCCGTGAACGATCACGGGGTTGATTCCGATGTATTTCATCAATACGAGGTCAAGGGCGAAGTTGTCCTTCAAAACCTCCGAGACCATGGCATTGCCTCCGTACTTGATCACCATGGTCTTATTGAAGAAGGTTTTGATGAAGGGGAGGGCTTCGAGGAGGATTTCGGCTTTCTGAATGCTTTTTTCCACGTCGTCGATCAGAGAATGTAGCGGCTCAGGTCTTCGTCCTGCACGATGTCTTTCAGTTTGTCCCGGACGTAGGAGGCGTCGATGGTCTGGGTTTTGTCTTCCATATCCGGGGCGTCGAAGGAAATTTCCTCCAGGAGTTTTTCCAGGATGGTCTGCAAGCGGCGGGCGCCGATGTTTTCCGTCCGATCGTTGACCCAGGCCGACATCTGGGCGATCTCGTGGATCGCATCCTCGGAAAAGGTGATGGTGATCCCTTCCGATTTCAAGAGCGCCTGGTACTGCTTGACCAGGGCGTTGGACGGCTCGGTCAGGATGCGGACGAAATCGTCCCGGGTCAAGGATTCCAGCTCCACCCGGATGGGGAACCGGCCCTGGAATTCGGGGATCAAGTCCGACGGCTTGGCCGCGTGAAAGGCCCCCGCGGCGACGAAAAGAATGTGATCGGTTTTTACGATTCCATACCGGGTATTCACGGAGGACCCCTCGACGATGGGAAGCAGGTCGCGCTGGACGCCTTCCCGGGAAACATCGGGGCCTCCCTGCATCCCGCCCCGGCCGGTGATTTTGTCGATTTCGTCGATGAAGATGATGCCGCTTTGCTCCACGCGTTCGAGGGCTTCCTGGATCATCTTGTCGTGGTCGATCAGTTTCTCCACCTCTTCCCGGCACAGCACTTTGAACGCCTCGGGAACTTTCATCTTTTTCCGCGTGATCTTGGGGGGGAACATGGAGCCCAACATGTCTTTCAGGTTGTTGCCCATTTCCTCCATCCCCGAGCCCGAAACGATATCCACCATCGGGGCGGCCTTTTCCCGGGTCTCGATTTCCACCTCCCGGTCGTCGAAACGCCCCTCCTTGAGGTATTGGGCGAACTTTTCCCGGGTCTTTTCATGCTGTTGCTTGGCCATGGGGTCGAAGGATGAGTCGTCCCGGCCATGCGACCGGGCCGGCGGCGGGGGCAGCAGCAGGTCGAGCAACCGTTCCTCGGCGTTGATCCGCGCCGTTTCGCGGACTTCCTGCTCTTTTTCGTCTTTCACCATGGACTTGCTGAGCTCGACGAGATCCCGGACCATGGATTCCACATCCCGGCCCACGTACCCCACCTCGGTGTACTTGGACGCTTCGACTTTGACGAAGGGGGATTTGGCCAACCGGGCGAGGCGCCGGGCGATCTCGGTTTTTCCCACGCCGGTGGGTCCGATCATCAGGATATTCTTGGGCGCGACCTCGTCCCGCAAATCCGCCGGCAGTTGCTGGCGCCGCCAGCGGTTGCGCAGGGCGATCGCGACCGCCCGCTTGGCTTTGTCCTGCCCCACAATGAAGTGGTTCAATTCCTGAACCACTTGCCGCGGGGTCAGGGAGGCCATGAACTTTTCCCGCGATTTCGGGGTTTCCTGGTTGGTGAAAACCGGGGATTCCATAAAACTACAACTCCTCGATCGTGACTTTCGAATTGGTGTAAATGCAAATGGACTGGGCGATGCCCATGGACTCTTCCACCACTTTTCGGGCTTCCAGGTCCGTATTCCGGATCAGAGCCGTGGCCGCGGCCTGGGCGAACATGCCTCCCGATCCGATGGCCAGCACCCCCTCCTCGGGTTCGATGACGTCGCCGGTTCCAGAGATGAGCAAGGATTTATCCCGGTCGGCGACAATCAGCATGGCTTCGAGCCGCCGCAGCAGTTTGTCCGTCCGCCAATCCTTGGCCAGTTCCACGGCGGCGCGGGACAGATTGCCCTGAAATTTCTCCAGTTTTTCCTCAAACCGGGAAAACAGAGCGAAGGCGTCGGCCGTCGACCCGGCAAACCCACCGATGACTTTGTCGTGATACATCCGCCGGATCTTGTTGGCAGAATGTTTCAGTATGGTGGGGCCGAAGGTGACCTGGCCGTCGCCTCCGATAGCTACTTTATTGTTTCTTCGGACACAGAGTATGGTGGTCGCGTGCATCATGGATCAGCTTTCATTCTAACAGGATTTTCGGACCCCCCTAAGGATAAAATTCCGGGATCGTCCGGGGGGAAGGGGGCTCTCTCCAAGATTATTTCTTGGGTTCCCGCCCCGGGAGCCGGGCCCGTGGATGGGCCTTGTCGTACGTTTCGGTCAGGCGGTCGATGGTCAGGTGGGTGTATTTCTGCGTGGTCGAAAGGTTCGCATGACCCAGCATTTCCTGGATCGACCGTAAATCCGCTCCCCCCTCCAGCAGGTGGGTGGCGAACGAATGGCGGATCGAGTGCGGCGATATTGTCTCTGAAATGGGAACGCATTTCACGTATTTTTCCACGATTTTTCTCAACCCCCGCACGGAAATCGGCGCGCCCCGGTGATTCAAGAACGTCTGATCGGGCGGGGGCGAGACCTTGCCTTTCGCCAGCCATTGCTCCCGAAAATTGAAATACACCTCTAAAGCTGNNGACGACCGAAGGGGAGCACGCGTTCCTTTCTTCCTTTCCCTTTCACTTTAACGATCCGGCGGTCCAGGCGCACGTCGTCCATCCGAATCGAGGCCATTTCGCTGATGCGGATTCCCGTGCTGTAGAACAGTTCCAGCAAAGCCTTGTCCCGGGCGCCTAGGAAGTGGGTGGCCCGGGGTCGGTCCAGAAGACGGAACATGTCGTCCACGGTGAGGTGTTTGGGCAGCCTTTTCTCCTGTTTGGGAACGGGGATGGTCTTGGCGACATTTGATGTCAGATGGCCCTCCCGGCACAGGAATTTGAAAAAAGAACTCAAGGTGGACCGTTTGCGGGCCAGGGTGGCTCCGCTCAGCCCTTGGTGCGACAGGTGGGCCATAAAAGAACGAATCGCCAAACGATCGATGCGCTCCGGGGCCATCGTTTCGGAGTCGCCGCCGTGCCCGGTGTGTTTCAAAAAAGCCGTAAATTGCCGGAGATCCCGCAGGTAGTTGGAAATCGTGTGAGGGGAGGCGTTTTTTTCCGAAATCAAATAGGACTGGAATTCCTGAAGGCAGCGTTCCAAGGCATAACCTCTTTAATTTCAATGAAAAACTCTACCCGACTCCCCCCCGGAAGTCAAGGCGCGGGGAACGACGCCGCAGGTTTTTTCCCCGCCGCGTCGGGTTCTGCGATCCTTTCCCGAGGGAAATTTGCAATCTCGGGCGGGAAACCGCATCTAACAGAATGTCGTCAGAAAGATGAACCGAGAATTCCAACCTTACGAGGGCCCGATTCATGGTAGCCAAAAACTCTCATCCCCCGGACGATTTTGAGGGCCAGGTCAATCAGGCGAAGGAAAATTTCCGGCGGATCACGGAAATCAAGGAAAAGCTGGAAGTGTTGTCCGAACATGTGGCTTCGCGAAAAGAAGCCCTGGACGAGGAAATCGAGGAAAGTCTCCACGAAGCCATCCGCAACGCCCAGGACTGCCTCGAACGGATCCAGGAAAACCTCGAGCCCAAATTGGAAAAAGTGATCCGGGAAAAACTCTCCCAGATCGACACCAAGATGCAGGTCATGAAAGAGGACAATCTGGAATCGGTCCGGGAGGAGATCGAGAAGGCGACTCCCGCCATGAGCAAAAAAGTTCAGTATGACCTCGACCAGATGATCGTGGAGAAGGTGAAGCGGGTGAAAGATGAGATTCAGAAATCCGTCCAGGACGAGGTGGCCCGGGGGGTCGAGGCGGCCTTGAGCGATGTGAAAAAAACCACGCAGGAAGGGCTCGGAAAAGCCCGGAGATGGGGGATCGCCGCGCTGGTGTTGTCCCTCATTCTTTTGGCGGTGGTGGCCGGGTGGGCCGTCCGCTGAGGCCGGAACCCGAGCGCCGGTTCATGTCACCAGCCAGAAGAGAAAGAAAAACAGGACCCCGGATAGAATCACCTGCCAGACGAAGCCGAACCCCGGCCCGGTAAAAAGAATCAGAATCGTACAGATGGAAAGAATGAGGAACGCGAGAATCATGCGCGTTCGCTTTTTGATGAGAGGCGGGGGTTCCTTTATTTCCCTTTGGTATTTTTCCGAGGGCGTGGGGGGGGACCGGTCTTTCCTTTGGTTTTCTTGATTCTGGTCCTCCATCCCCTCGTGGCTTTCTGAAGACGGTGATGTGGGGTGTTCATTCAACAAAAAGTTTTTTCATCTCCTCGACCAGGAGAATGTCCTCTGCTTCCGAAAAGGTGTCTTCTGGAGACATGAATGCTTCGGTTTTATCCCGGGGTTCTTCAAGGATGATGGTGCTTTGTTTGAATCGAAACCGGGGATAGGAATTCAGGTAATCCTGAACTTGCGGGACGGGAAAGACGGCTTTGATTTCCCGGACGAACAGGTTCAGGTTTTTATCTTCATGCTGGATTCGCTCCAGAAGCGTCTGGTACGTTTCGTTCAAGGTCAGGGCGTAGCTCAACTTGAGGTGCCGCCCCCCGACCGAGAGGGGATGCTCTTCCTCCATTTTTTCGGGATACAGGTATTTCAGCTTGTTCTGCAGTTTCCGCAACTCGAAGAAAGCCTGGGCGAATTTTTCGCCGATCAAATAGGACAAGGCCGGGTGGACGCCCGACTCGTTTGAAATTTCCAAGGCTTCCAAACAGTGTTCGCGGATTTGCTTTACATCCATAAAACGTCTTTGGATCCGGGTCGGTCTGATTTCGCTCTCTTCCTCAAGGCCGGAAGAAGAACCGCTCCCTATTATTCTTAAAAATCCTATGTTGTAAACCGTTTTCTCGGATTTCCCCGATTTTCGGTCGCCGCTCGGGGAGGGGAGCGGGGGACGGCTCCCCGGGACGCCGGTTTCCTTCACCGCCGCCGGGTTTGAAAGGTCCCGGGATGATAGAGCCGGGCGAAGGCCCAGGCGATCCGTCGGCACAGGGCGTGGATCCAGGATTCCGGGCCCGCCAGGGGCCGCACATGGATGAACCGCATGCCCACGGTGATGGCGCCGCCGTCGGTGATGTAGTTGTCGCCCACCATGCAGACGTCCTCCGGACGGTCCAGCTGGAGCGCTTCCTTCATGGCTTTCAGAAATCCCCGCGGATCGGGTTTGGCGGGCACCCCGGTCACCACGGCGATTCCGGGAAACGCGTGGAACCGGTCCTCCAACGCGTTGGTGAAAAGAGCCACCTTGAGGCCCCGCTCGGTCATTTCCCGAACTTTTTGTACGACCGATTCCGAAAAAACCGTGGCGTGATGCGGGCACAGCGTGCCGTCGGCATCCACCAGGACGCCGCGAACGCCGTCGGCGAGCAGTCGGTCGATGGGGAGGTCTTCGAACCGGTCCACGGCCAAATAGGTTTTCAGGGAGCCGGGGCGAAACGGAAGGCTAATAAATCGGAACACCTTGGCCCCGGTGAGGCCCTCCCGCGGGCCCCGCGGGGCGCGTTGGGCGATTGTCTTGGGCATGCGTTTGTGCGATGATACCGGAATTCCGAACTCAGTTTCCCGACATTATCGGGTGGCGCGGAGATGAATGCAATCAAATTGTCCCTGGTTTGCGCGGGTTTGGTTCTGGGGGTCTCGGGGGTCGGCGCCGGGGATTCCCCGCATAACGCCGAGGACTGGTACGCGCAGGCGTTCGAGCAAACCCTCAAGGGCCATCTTGCAGAAGCCGTAACCTCTTACCAGCAAGCGCTCGAGCTCCGGCCCGATTACGCGGAAGCCCACCACGCCCTGGCCACGCTTTACTATCAGATGAAGGACGGCGTTCGCGCCGTCCACCACCTGCGGCAGGCGGAAAAGCTCTACCAGCAGCGCGGGGATCCCCTCAGCCGGAAAAACCTGACCATCGTTCGCAATAACCTGGAGCAAACTTACGCCCGGTTCGATCTGGAGCCTCGGGAATTTGAAGAACTGGAACAACTTCGTCCTCCTCCCGCCCGGGAAACCTGGCGGGTATCGGGAGCGGGGTTTCTCCTCGGCGACCGGGGCCACGTGCTGACGCTCCTTCATCCCCTGGAGGAAGCGGAGGGCATTCGCCTCCGCTTCAGCGACGGGTCGGTTCATCCGGCTCGCCGGGTCAGGAGTTTCCGGGTGTATAACATCGCCGTCCTGCAGATCGACGACCCCGAATCCCCGTTTCCCTCCGGATTGCCCCTGGGCGATGCTTCGGCGATGGAGGAAGGGGATCCGGCGTACGGGTTGGATTTTGGATCCGCGCCTGCGGGCCAAGGGAGGATTCCTCAAGCTCTGAAAACGCGGATCGCGGCGTTGAAGGCCGTCACTCGGGATAAAAATATGTTCGAGCTCGAGCCCGGGTTTCAACCGGAGCACGATGGGGGACCGCTCCTGGACCGGCGGGGAAAGGTGATCGGGATCGTTCTCTCCGTTCCCCGGGCCATGGAAGCGTTTCAGGCCACGGGCCGGGCGCCCGGGGGGCGAATCGTTTTGAAAGCCTCGTACCTTCGACGCGTGCTTTCGAACGTGCCGGGCCTGGCGAAGGAAATCGACCGGGGCCCGACGCACAATCCCAAACCCACGCCGGCTTCCCGAGAAGAAGGGGAGAGTCCCCCCTTTCCGGGTTCCGCCCTCGTGCTCATCGAGACCACGAAATGAAATCCAACCTTCTCATGGCGGCGTGGCTGATCGGGTGGACGGTTGGGAGTCCGGCGTCCGCCGGGGGCGGGGAGATCTCCGTTCATCTTTCCGGCACCCTGGAATTCCCGGGAATCCTGAGGCTGCAGGGGGAACGGGAGCGGATCGATCACCTCTGTTTCCTCGGGGAAAACGCCCACGGAAACGTCGATGCGGTGTTCCTGGAATCGTTGTCTCCATCCGCCATCCCCGAAGGAAACTACCGGATCTCTCCGGCTCTGCCCGAAGAGCGGTGGCCGGACCGGGCGTTCACCCAGGACGGGGCTTTGCGTTTTGTGCCCTTGCCGGGAGGGGCGCAGAAGAAACTCC
>JABAHQ010000825.1_pt1 | contig 13440 bp, 15 predicted proteins | sample 7062091 | NCBI WGS metagenome assembly JABAHQ01 (sample SAMN14534359, study PRJNA622989) | marine sediment metagenome | biome: marine biome [ENVO:00000428]; feature: marine pelagic biome [ENVO:01000023]; material: deep marine sediment [ENVO:00002113] | place: India: Gulf of Kutch | collected...
CAATTGTGAATGTGAGAAATTGTGCAAGTCTTAGCTGCCATGCTCGTGGCGTGTCCGCACGATTTATCCAATATCCGCGCATGTATGCGTGCCGATCAGTCCACCATCTGGGACGAGTGTTCCAATGCATACTCGCCGATGGGATGCCTGTCGGCGCCGTCGACGGCGTACAGCGCAAGGTGCAGGGTGCGGTCGGGTCGAGCGCGCACGGCCTCCCCTGGCCAGACCAGGACCACTTGCCCGCTATCCCGGTCCACGGCCCCGTCCTCCACCTTCACCGACAACCCGTCGCTAGTACCTGATCGCGGAAATTCGTGAGNNCTGTAGCGGCTTTAACGTGAAAGCCGGTACTAGTGTCGATCTCCACGTCCGCTCGGCCCACGTTCCGAAGATCGGCGTTGAGGTGGACCATGGCGAAGCGGTCCGGGCTCGCCTGACAAGGGCACATGCCGCCCGGATCGACGACGTAGTGGCGAATGGGCACACCGTCGGCCGCGAGGCGCTCGAGCATGGAGCCGGTGACGCTGGCGGCTGCCATCAGGCCCTTCCAAGTGGCCTGGCGGATCAGTCTATCGAGACTGGCCAGACCGTGGGCGGCCTCGGCCCAGGCCCCGTCGGTGAAGACACGCTCCTCCACCTCGCGTGACTCCTCGGCCGGAAGTTCGTCACACCATCAGGCGAGGAGCACCTCCATCGACGGCTCGCGGAGAATGGTCGTGCGGGGGTCTGCATGCACCGCTGCAGATCCGCAAGCGCCCGATGGCGGATGACCCGGATATTGCCGGGCTTGAGCCGCAGCTCCGTGGCCATGTCGGAGGTCGATCGATCGGCGTAAAAGGTGAGGAGAATCACCGTGCGGGCCCGCTCCAACAGCCGTTGCATGCACTCCATGAGACGATCCATGTCCGCCCGCTCGAAGCGCTGCGGCTCCTCCGGCCGACCGGCCTTGGGCCGCAACAGACCGTCCAAAATCGCGCGGCGGCACTTGTCGGTCCTCACTTGGTTGCGCAACAACCTGCGACACGTTCCCAGAATGAACGAGCCTGCGCGATCCGGATCGTTGATCTCACCCGCCCGCAGCTTCTCGATGACGACAAGCATCGCGCTTTGGGTCGGCCGCGGCCTGCTCATCGCGCAGACGGCGCATTCCAACCAGGCACGCCCGCCCCGCGCAGCGACGATACGGCTCGCCTTCCGTCTCGCGCGCCGCGCCTGGTTCCGATCTTGCAATTCGACGGGCGAGCGCGCCGTCGCTGTGGCCAATGGTTCCGCCCCGCATGATTGGCGAACGATATCACATGAACGTGTCGCCACGCAGCAGTGCGTTACATGCCGGCCGGCGAGAGGGCTCGCCTGTAACGCTGCGACAGCTCGGGACACATCCCGCTCATCAACGCGGGCAAGGGAGGGAATGACCATGTCCACGAGCGTGACCGAGGTGGCCCCGGACATCTTTCGCATCCGTACGCACGTCCCGGACTTCGACCTCCAGTTCAATCAGTTCCTGGTTCGCGACGAGGAGCCGCTGCTCTATCACACCGGCATGAAAGGCCTGTTTCCGGTGGTGCGCGACGCCGTCGGCTCGATCATCGACCCGGCCGATGTGCGCTGGATCGGCTACAGCCATTTCGAGGTGGACGAGTGCGGCGCCCTCAACCAATGACTGGCCATCGCGCCCAACACGGAGGCTGTCTGCGGTATGGCGGCGGGCTTGGTGAACCTCAACACGACTTCGCCGACCGGCTACCACGCATCCTGGAACCCGGTGAGGCCATCGAGACGGGCACCAAGCGCTTCCGCTCCCACCCGACGCCGCACCTGCCCCACGGCTGGGACGCAGGCATGCTGCACGAAGAGACCGAGAGCGCGCTCCTCTGCTCGGACCTGTTCCATCAACTCGGCGACGTCGAGGCGGTGAGCGAGACGGCCGACGTGGTCGGACGTTTCGAGCATACGCTCAAGACCTATAACGACAGCCTCTTCGCCAACTATCTGCCCTACACCGAACTCTCGGGTGCGCTCCTGGACGGGCTCGCGGTCCTTGAGCCGCGTGTGCTCTTGCCCGTGCACGGAACCACCTACCGGGGCAACGGGGCGGAGGCCATCCGGGGACTCGCCGAGGTGATGCGCCGGGAGGCGGTGCGCGTCTGAGTGTCTGCCCAGGAAATTGTTGAGTCGGTGGGATCGGTTGGATGCTGTATGTGGTACCTGGAGGAGAAGGAGGTGCCAGGTGTGGACTTCGGAAACCCGAGCGCTGTACGACCGAAGCAAGCTGCGTTATCCGAGCGACCTGAGGGACGAGCAATGGGCGTTGCTCGCCGGGCTGATCCCGCCGGGTAAGCGGGGCGGGCGGCGGCGACGGGTCGATGTGCGCGAAGTGCTGAACGGCGTGCTCTGCGTGCTGTCGACGGGCTGCCAATGGCGGGCGCTGCCGCAGGACCTGATGCACCCCAAGCTCTACCTCCTGCTTCTCGCCCTCGGTGTGACGCTCCTCATCTGCTTGCCGGCCCACATGGTGCTTCAACTCGTGTTCAATCGCGAGGCGACGGCGCAAGAGGGCTGGATGCAGCGCTGGCGCAAGAAGGAGCTTTGACGCCCGGCACGGCCCCGGATTCACCCTGCGCCTCGCTCGCCTCAGGGATTCGCGCCGGGCTGCCCGTGCAAGTTGTTTTGTTGCGATATTAGAACAATCATACATAGTGGCGGCTGGCCGCCCCCTCGCAAGGGCCCCCGGCAGCGCGACACGCGGCCGGCGGATGCCAGAAAGGGCGCCGCACAAGCCGCAAGGAGCCCGCGCGGCCGCGGTTTCAGCCGCGCCTTGACCGTGTTCCACGACACCGGCCTCGCCTTTTAGCCGAGCCTGCCTGTTCGCAGCCCTTTTTCCTGTCACTGCGAAGGGTGGCGCCGAGGCGCCGTCCGGGGCCGACCCAACCCCGTGACGCGGACTGATTCCTCGCAAACTTCGACATTCATCCCATTGTCGCGCTTCGGATATAATCCGCTGCCACAGAGCACTGTGGGGAGCTAGGCGTGACAATAGAAGACGAGAACGCGCGCCGCGTCGACGATGCGCGCTACCACAAGAGCCTGAGGGCGTTGGCGAACCGCTACGCCCTCGTGACCGAGGCCATGTCCGAGGGCGTCTACGACTGGGATATCGCCACCGGTGTGCTCGAGGTCTCGGGCCGACTCATCGCGATTACCGGTCTCGATCCGAGCGATCTCACCGCCGAGGACTGGAACCGACGAGTTCATCCCGACGACTTTGCCTCCTATCGACAGGCGATCGTTCGTCACTTCAAGGGGGAGACGGATCGGCTGGTCTGCGAGTACAGGGTCAAGCGAGCCGCGGGGGACTATATCTGGATCGCCGATACCGGCCGATGTCTACGCAGCGACACGGGAGAGGCGGTTCGCCTAATCGGCGCAATTCGCGACACCACCGCTCGCAAGCTCGCGGAGCGAAAGCTAAGGGCGGCTCAAGAAGAGGCCGAGAACGCCCGGCAGCAACTGCTCGACGCGATCGAATCCGTCTCCGAGGGCATCGTTCTCTTCGACGAACAGGATCGCGTCATCCTTTGTAACACGAATTACAAACGCTACTTTGCCGCCACTGCCGGCGAAGAGGTCGCCGAGATGGTAATGCCCGGTGCTGTGTTTTGGGACTTCCTGCGCGAAGCGCACGCGCGCGGGATGCTGCCCATCGTCGATGAGAAGGGCGGCATAGACGCGTACATCGAGATGCGCAAGGCTATGCGCCGAAACCCGAAAGAACCCATCGAACAACTGCTGTCCGACGGACGTTGGCTGCAGATCAATGAACACAAGACGGCGAACGGCGGTATCGCGTCCATATATACCGATATTACCGAACTGAAGATGCGCGAGGTCGAATTATCGGCCAAGACCGAGATGCTCGAATCGTTGTCGTCACGACTTTCCAAATATCTCTCGCCGCAAATTTACTCCTCCATTTTCTCGGCCAGTGACAGCGTCGAGATTGCTCCCAAGCGCAAAAAGCTCACGGTCTTCTTCTCCGACATTGTCGGGTTCACCTCGCTCGTGGACGCGCTCGAATCAGAAGAGCTTACCAGCCTGCTTAACCAGTATTTGACCGCGATGTCGCAGATCGCCATCGAGCACGGCGCCACCGTGGATAAATTCATCGGGGACGGAATCGTCGGCTTTTTCGGTGATCCGGTCTCAAACGGGGTCGAGGGCGACGCACAAGCCTGTGTCGACATGGCGCTGGCAATGCAGTCGGGGCTCGCCGAACTGCGCCGAGACTGGCGCGACAAGGGACTCGACGACACCTTTCAACTTCGAATCGGGATCGCCACGGGATTTTGCACCGTGGGCAACTTCGGCAGCAAGGATCGGCTCGACTACACTGCGATAGGAAATGCGGTGAACATGGCTGCTCGGCTTCAGGCATCTGCGGAAACGGACGGAATTCTTCTGGATAGCCAGACGTACCATCTCGTGAAGAATACGCTCGGACCGGCTGAAGAGATGCAAGTAACTCTAAAAGGCTTTGCCAAGCCGGTGCGAGCTTTCAAGGTGCGGAACACGGAGCCGGATGAGGCACACGCGATAACCCTTAACCGAGCTGGCGTGCAAATCAGAATAAATAACTCGTCCCTGACGGAAGCGCAGCGCAAGGAGGCCGTACGGGTTCTGAAGCAGGGTCTCCGGGAATTGCAGAAGCCGGGGTATGTCGAATCATAATGTGCCTCGCCGGTCGAACGAACGCCTTGCGCATGAGTGGGATCCCTATGGGGGCGTCGCCGAACGTTGATTGACGGCCCGAAGGCCTGCATTCGTGGCAGCGTGGCCGGATGATGGGCGAAACAGGTTGAACCGTGTCGCAAGAAGCGAACATGCCCGCCGCAGCCCGGCAAAATCCGACCAACGAGCATTCGTGCTGTCTTGAAACAGCGTTTTGGCCAGTCGCCGGAGGCGAAATTGGGAATCATTCGGGAAATGTCGGGTGAGTCCCCTCTCGGACACGAATGACGATCTTCCCGGTATGGGATTTCGACAGAAAGTCCTCCTGCGCCAGGCGCAACTCGGAAAGCGGGTACGCCTTGGCGATGACGGGACGAATTTCGCGGCGTTCAATGTAGCCGACGAGATTCTCGAATACGGACTTGGGCGGAACCGTCGCTCCGTAGAACTTCAGATCGTTGTAGATCAGGTCGCGTGCGTCGAAGGTGACAACGGGCCCCGCGATGGCGCCGCAAGAGGCGTAGCGTCCACCTTGGCGCAGGACACCGATCAGCTTGCCGAATTGTGGGCCGCAGACCGGGTCGAGAACCACATCCACACCGTCGCCGCCGGCTTGGGCCGAGATCGCCGTTGCCAAGTCATCGACCGAGCGCGGCAACGCGGCATCGGCGCCGAGCTCCCGCACGGCCGCATGCTTGGCCTCGCTTGCCATCGCAATGACACGGGCGCCGCGGCGCTTGCACAACTGGACCGACGCCGACCCGACCCCGCCCGAAGCCCCGGTGACGAGCACCGTGTCCGTCGCGCCCACCCGTGGCCGGCTGACGAGATTCTCCGCCGTGACATAGGCGCAGGGAAACGAGGCCAGTTCCTCGTCGCTCAAGTCGGACTCGATCGGATGCGCACACTGTTCCGGCACTACCGCGTACTCGGCAAATCCGCCGTCCCGTTCGCTGCCAATGCATCCGGCCTTGCGCGCGTTCACTGGATCCTCGCGATCGCGAAACCACACGTCCAAGAGCACCCGGTCGCCGATGCGGCCCGTGTCGACGTCCTCGCCGACGGCGACAATCTCGCCGCAGATGTCCGCTCCCTGAATGCGCGGAAACATGAACGCTGCCCCGGACCAGCCGGCCGACTCTCCATCCGCTCCCTCGAAACCGGACTGACCGGCCGCGCTCGTAATGCCCTGCGTGACCGCGTGCGAATACCAGGACGTGCGGGTGTTGATGTCCGTGTTGTTGACCGAGCTGGCACCGACGCGGATCAGGGCCTCGCCGCGGCCCGGCTCGGGAACCGGGTAGTCTGTGCGGAACTCCAGCTTGTCGTAGCCGCCGTGGCCAGTGAGAACGACGGCGCGCATCCGTCGCGGAATCCGATCCATGCCTAGAGCCTTCCCTGCCTTCGCGACGTTCGCGTTCGTCCACGCGCCGGGAGCACCCGGAAGCCCGCTCCGCGCGGCGCGCTCAACTGTTCCTCGGGAACGCTAACGCCAATCGTCGCCTCGAGCCAATCGTTCCCTGCTGCGCAAGCGCGCCGCCCGCCATGCCGGTCGACGAGTCTCCGTCCTATAACGGCCGCCCCCGCATCTCCGGGTTCGGTTCGTCGCCCTCGCAGGGGTGGGAGGGCGCGATCGCTTCGTCCAGCTCGACGCCGCCTGTCCTGCTGTCGCTGAAGAACGCTCAACTGGNNAGTTGGGCACGGCTGCCAAGCCCGATTCGTGCGATCACGGCAGAAGTCGTAGGGTATCACGCATGCCCCGACTTTATCCCGATTCGGCCAATCGCAGGAATTTCTGCGGCGGACGGGATTTTCACAAGGCACAGGCCTGTGTATCGTCATTCTACCGCTTCGCATAAGGGTCTAGTCGTCGGTGATCCAGGTCAAACACCCAAAAACGCCTCCCTTATTTGCGAATTGGTCAGGATCGCATCTGCGGAACCGTCGAAGTAGTTCCGTCCCGTGACGAGGACATATCCTCGATTCGATATACTCAAAGACCGGTGCGCGTCTTGTTCCACGATAAGTATCCCGATGCCGCGCTGATGCAGATTTTCGATCTGGGCGAACACTTCCTCTGCAACCTTCGGCGCAAGTCCGGCCGAGGGCTCGTCCAGCAGCAAGAGCGTCGGCTGCGTCATCAAAGCCATGCTCATGGCCAACATCTGCCGTTCGCCCCCGCTGAGGACCCGTGCGCGTTGATCCCCCCTCTCTCTCAGAACGGGGAAGGAATCGTACGCGCGCTCTATGCCCTCCTCCTTGGCGTCCCGGTCCTTGGAGTATCCTCCCATCTCGAGGTTTTCCCGCACCGTCAGAGAGGAGAAGATGTTATCGAGCTGAGGGACATAGGCGATTCCCTTGGCGACCTTCACGTGAGGCCCGAGGTCGGTCACGTCTTCATCGCGAAAGAGAATCTTTCCCGACCTTGGAGTGAGGTACCCCATCACGGTCTTGAACAGCGTCGATTTCCCCGCTCCATTGGGTCCAATGATGGTGACGATCTCCTCTCGATCGATGCGTAGCGAGACGCCGTGCAGCACATCCGTATGTCCATAGCCGGAAACGATATCTGTCGCCTCAAACAACGCCATCGTCAGCCTTCGTCCTCTTCCAGGTGCGGGCGAACTTCGCGAGCCAGGCGGCCCGGCCGGACTCGGCTTTCTTGCCAGTCATGCCCGGTCATCGCGCTCGCTCGCCGAGTCCGCTCCGCGCGGCGCGAACCTCGGTCATCCTCTCTCAGGCACCGCGCCGCTAAGATAGGCTTCCAATACCTGCTTATCGTGCTGGATCGCGGCGGGCGTTCCCTCGGCTATCTTTCGCCCGAAATTCAGCACGCATACCCGATCACACACGTCACTGATCACCTTCATGCTGTGCTCGATGATGAAGAACGTCTTCTTTTCCCTCTCCTGCAGTCGCTCTATCACTTTTACCAGTTCCTTGGTCAAGGTCGGATTGACCCCGGCAGTTGGCTCATCGAGCAAAATCATCGCCGGATCCGACATGAACATCCTTCCCAGCGAGAGCAGCTTTCTCTGTCCTCCGGACAGCTCGCCCGCGTACTCGTTTCTCACCTGAGTCAGCTGCAGCGTATCAAGGAGCTCAAGAGCTCGCTCCAGACTCGCCCGTTCCGATTCTCGCATCTTCGCCCGCATGAACATTGCGCTGAAGGGAGTTTCACCGACCTGCCGCTTGGCCGCCAGCAGCATGTTCTCCAAGACCGTCAGACGTTCCGGCGCTCTGCTGATCTGAAAACTGCGGCACAGCCCTTTGTGCGCAATCTGGTTCGGCGCAAGCCCGTCGATCCGTTCGTCTCGGAAGTAGATTTCTCCGCCGTCATTGACGGAAAATCCCGATACGATGTTGAACAGGGTCGTCTTGCCGGAGCCATTGGGCCCGATCAGGCCGACGATGGAATCCTTCGCGATTTCGAGGGATACCCCGTCCAAGGCCTTGAGACTACCAAAGGCCTTCTCGACGTTCCTGATGCTCAACATGGCCCCAGCCTTCGTGTGTCGTGGGTCAGTCTCCGTATGCTTTTTTCCGTTCCTTTATCAAGCCGTCGGCACGATACAGAAGAAACAGAACGATCAGGATTCCAATTATCGTCATTCGAAGTGCACCCATCGAGTCCGAGCCGAGCGGCACGTAGTTGCCGAGAAATCGCGTGGAAACATTGAAAGACTGGATAACGAGCGCTCCGAGGATCGCTCCCGCGAAGTTTGCTCTGCCGCCGACTATGATCATCGCCCAAACCAGGAAAGTTTCGATGGGCATGAAATTTTCGGGCGAAATGTACGTTATGTAGAAAGCAAAAAGAGCGCCCGCAAGACCAGCGACCGCGCCGGCGACCACCATGGCTTCGAGCTTCAATTTTTGGGTGTCCTTGCCGAGGCTCAAGGCGAGCACCTCGTCGTCTCGAATGGCCTTGAGATTTCTGCCGAAAGGGGAGTTGGTGAGCAAAGAGAGCGCGAAGTAGCCAAAGAGCACGCAGAGAATCACGAACCCCAGATAAAGGAGCGGGTAGGCGTCTCTTTCAACGAGGTCGGCAAAGGGCCGGGGGATGCTCATCACGCCGAAAGGGCCTCCGGTGAGCCAATCCTCATTCAGGGCAACGAGTCGGATTATCTCGCCGGTAGCAAGGGTCGCAATCGCCCAATAGTCGGATTTCAAGGATTTGGTCGGGATGCTCATCAGATATCCGAATACGCCGCTGAGAGCCATGGCAGCGAGGAAGGCCACGACGATTGGAACGCCGCCTTTGACCACCAGGAGTGCGGACGTGTACGCGCCGACACAGAAGAAGCCCACCAAGCCGAAATTAACGAGTCCCGTGAAGCCCACCTGGAAGCTCAGACTCATCGCGAGCAGGCTGTATATGCCGATCATGGTGAGCAGATAGATGAGGAAGTTGATGAGGGTCATCCTAGCGCTTCCCCATAATTCCAGTGGGTCTGAATAGGAGCACCAGTATGAGAATCACGAAACTGATCGCGGGTTTGTAACCCGTGCTCACTTCGATCGAACCGACCTCGAACAGGCCGCCGAGACTGAAGATGGGACCGAAATCGACGAACAAGACGACGTTTTCGGCGAGCGCCAAGGTCAGGGCACCCAGCATGGCGCCGTAGGGATTGCCGATCCCACCCAGTATCGCGGCGCAAAAGACCGGGATGATGAGATCAAAGCCCAATCTTGCATAGAGCAGATGCTCCATGGCGATCAACGACCCACCTATCACCGCGTATCCGGTCGCTAGGATCCACATCCATCTGATCATTTTCTCGGAATCGATCGCGCAGGCGCTGGCCAGCTCGACGTTGTCGGAGATCGCCCGCAGCGCCTTGCCCAGTGTTGTTCTGTGCAGCAATAGGTGAAAGGCGATCATGGAAATAATGGCCGTCGATATGATGCCAACTTGAAGCGGCGTTATTTTCGCCCCGAGAATTTCGAAGGGCCTGCTGATGGGAAGATTGTAACTCTTGGTGTGGCTGGTCCATACGAAGCGAATCAGGTTTCGCACGGCAATCCCGGTGCCCATGGACGCTATCATTAACGTTACCGACCTCGCGCCGATTTGCCGCAGGCGCTTGAATACGGCCCTGTCAACCAAAACGGCGACGTAGCCGGTGGCTATGGCGGCCAACGCCACCGAGAGGACGAGATGCAATTCGACGGTGTGGCTAAAGAAGAAAGCCAAGAAAGCGCCCAGAATGGCGTAGTCGGGATGGGCGAAGTTGGCGAATTTCAGAATGTCGAAGACCATGGTCAGACCGATCGCCAGCAGGCTGAGTTCGGCCCCGCGGACCAGGGTGTTGACGAGAATTTGAAAGATTTCCACGTATCGAACCCTCAGCGATGGCAATAATGCATGCGCAATGCGCGCGCCACCTGAGGGGGAACGAGCAGCGCGTGCCGAACGCGGACGGCAACGGCTCCCCGCTGGTCGTCGGCGCCGGCACGCTGCCCGCGCCAGTCTTCCTGCCTCGTCCGGCTCAGCCGATCGATGGTCGCCGATGGCTACCGCTGTTGATCAATAGGGCCTGTCTTCTCCTAACGCAGGGATGATGGCACCTCCCATATTATCCCCCCCGTAGCCGGCAATCGAGACGCACGGGCGCTACCGAAGCCATATCCGGAACCGTCGCCCGGATGACCTCCCGTTGTCGAGCTTCTCACACGCCGGCGAATCGCCGCTACTTCTCGTAGGGGACCGGCTTGCCGTCTCGGATGATGATCTTCTGATACTGTCCGAAGCCCTGCATGCCGTCTGCGTCGAACCGTTTGTCCCCGCCCGTGGACTGGCCCCTGTACCAGTCATCGATCTTCCACAGAGCATCTCGAATGACCTTGGGATCGTCGGACCGCGTGAAATTCGCCGCCATGGCAATCATGATCAGCGCGTCATAGTTCATCGCGGCATAGGCGGTGATCGGATCTCGACCCATCTTCTTCTTGAATTTCTCGACGTAGAGACCGCCGGGTTCGAGGGGGTTGAGGCCCTTGATCCCTTCGAGGATTTGCGGAATTTCGGTCATTGCCGAGGCAAAGCTCGACGTTATTTCGGGAACGTACCAGGGCGTCTTGTCCACGTCGAGCAAACCGGTCTCATAGGCCTGTTTGGCCGTCACCATGCCTTCCTTGGCATAAAAGGTCGCGATGATTGCCTCGGGATTCTTCGAGACCAGCCTTTGCAGCTCCGCTTTATAGTCGACCTTGTTTAACTCGTAGACCACCTCAGTGACGATTTCGGCCCCGTGCGCCTTGAGGTTCTTGACGGTCTCTTCCAAGAGCGCCTTGCCGAACGCGTTGTTCATGAACATCAGGCCAAACTTTTTCTTCCCCGAGTCCTGAACCGCGAAATCGGCGATCACCTTTCCCTTGTAATTGTCGAGTACGTTGGTCAGAAAGACCATGTCCCCGACGTCGCGGAAAAGCGGAGACGTCGGCGGCTGGATGACGGCCAGGACACCGCGCTCTTGAGCGTACTTCGCAATCGGCAGGGCTACGCCGCTCGAGAAGCCGCCCGAAATGACCCTGACTTTGTCCACCTCGATCAGCTTGCGGGCGGCATCCATTCCGGCGGCGGGTCGGGTCTCGGTGTCTTCGATGATCAATTCCACGGGCTTGCCCAGAATGCCCCCCGTCGCATTGATTTCCTCCTTGGCCAACTCGAAGCCGGTGATCAGGTCCTCGGACATCACGGCCTGCGTTCCCGTGATGGGAATCAAGACGCCGACCTTGAACGACTCGGCGGCGATCGTCGGCCGCACGGCGAAGAGCGACAGCAAAGCCGCTAGGACTATCGAAAGTTTGAAGAGTCGCATGATTCGTGCCTCCTGTCGTATTCGCTTTTCGTGTTCGCTAGAGGCGTTGTTTCTAGTTTTCTCCTACTTCCGCTGTCTTCGACCGGGCGGCTTGGCTAACACGGCGCGAATCGGTGCGCTCCGCAAGACCCGGAAGCGCTGCGTCCGTTCGGTCGAATTGACGGGCATGTGGAGCGGCCTCTTGCGTGCCGGTGGGGTGCACGCGTAGCGACTGCACCGGCGACTAAGTGAAACAAAATTTTGCATCGCGAACATTTCCAGGTCAATGCTTGTGCGCGCGGGGCGTTATCTGGCTCCGACGACTCTATTCCCACGATACCTCCTGGAGGAGTTTTTTGGCATTGGCTTGTTCTGGTCCACGGCTCATGAGGCGCCGATGACGGGCCGGCCGAGGAGCGCGGCGTCAGATCCGCGCCCGGCGCGCCCGAGGCGGCCATGCGGCGGTTCACGCGCTGCGGCGCTGCCTCGGCGCTGCTCGCGGTCGCCGGCGGGCGCTTCCGCTTTCGGGCCAGCCTCAGCGACTTGCGGACGCGGGAAGAGGATTTCGTGTAGATTCGGGAACTGGCTCTCCGGCTCCGGTGGAAAATTCTTGAGGACCGGAACCTGAGGTCTTGAAGGAGTGACTGGATGCGGAGTTCCAAGGTCGTTCACATCGTCGGCTGCCACGCAGAGGGGGAGGTCGGAGACGTCATCATCGGAGGAGTCCAGGCGCCGCCCGGCGACACGCTGTGGGAGCAGTCACGTTTTATTGCGAGCGATCAGCGGCTCCGGAATTTCGTCCTCAGCGAGCCCCGGGGCGGCATCTTCCGTCACGTGAACCTGCTGGTGCCGCCAAAGACCCCGGCCGCCGACGCAGGCTGGATCATCATGGAGCCGGAGGATACGCCGCCCATGTCCGGCTCCAATTCCATGTGCGTCGCTACGGTGTTACTGGAAACCGGCATCCTGCCGATGAGCGAGCCCGAAACCCGCCTCACCCTGGAGGCGCCGGGCGGACTTGTCGATGTGGTGGCCTGGTGCCGGAACGGCAAGGTGGAGAAGGTCCAGGTGACCAACGTCGCGTCCTTTGCCGACAGGCTGGACGCTCCGCTGGAAGTCGAAGGGCTCGGCACGCTCGTGGTCGACACGGCCTACGGCGGTGACAGCTTCGTCATCGTGGATGCGGCGACGCTTGGCTTCGGGATCACCCCCGACGAGGCCAGGGACATCGTCGCCTTGGGCATCCGTATCACGGCCGCGGCGAACGAACAGCTCGGCTTCACACACCCGGAAAACCCGGAGTGGGCACACATCTCGTTCTGCCAGATGGCCGCGGCGCTCGAGGATGACAACGGCACGCCGAGCGGGCGAAACGCCGTCGTCGTACAGCCCGGAAAGATCGACCGCTCCCCCTGCGGGACCGGGTGCTGCGCCCGGATGGCGGCGCTGCACGCGCGGGGCGTGCTGAAGGTCGGCGACGCCTTCGTCGGTCGGTCCATTATCGGCTCCCGCTTCGACTGCCGGGTCCAGTCCGAGACGACCGTCCCCGGGCGAGTTGCCATCCGTCCCTCCATCGCAGGGCAGGCCTGGATTACCGGCATCCACCAGGTGATGCTGGATCCGACCGATCCGTGGCCCGAGGGCTACAAGCTCTCGGACACCTGGCCGGGGGCGGGGCGGTGAGCGCCTTGTCGGAACCTGCGTTCCGGCTGCTTTATGCTTAGCGCAAGGCGTTAGGACGAGAGGCGATCATGCGAATTAGCAAGAATGGAAAGAGCCTCTATCTCGAATTCGGTCTGTGGCTTGATGAAGATGGGTCGATCCATCTTACGGGCAAAGGCGTCAAAGATTTCCACGTGGCAGTCGACAATGACCCGACGCGGGATAATGGACATCCCACGCTCTC
>JABAHQ010012723.1_pt4 | contig 13431 bp, 10 predicted proteins | sample 7062091 | NCBI WGS metagenome assembly JABAHQ01 (sample SAMN14534359, study PRJNA622989) | marine sediment metagenome | biome: marine biome [ENVO:00000428]; feature: marine pelagic biome [ENVO:01000023]; material: deep marine sediment [ENVO:00002113] | place: India: Gulf of Kutch | collected...
GCTTCTGGAACAGGTAGGCCTCCTCGTTCGAGCCCTTGGCCGAGCCGAAGCCGGCCAGCGCCGGGCTGCCGTCGCGCTCGAGGACGGTCTTGAGGCCCGCGGCCGCCGCGTCCAGCGCCTCGTCCCAGCTCGCCTCGCGGAAGTGGCTCCAGGGCTCGGCGGGGTCGATCTGGATGTCGGCCGCCTTGGCCGCGTCGGCGCGCCGGATCATCGGCCTGGTCAGGCGGTGCGGATGGGCGACGTAGTCGAAGCCGAAGCGGCCCTTGACGCACAGCCGGTTCTGGTTGGCCGGCCCGTCGCGGCCGTCGACGAAGAGCATCTTGTCGTCCTTGAGGTGCAGGGTTATCAGGCAGCCGACGCCGCAGTAGGGGCACACCGTGTCGACGTCGCGCTCCGCGTAGCCGCGTCGCAGCCCGGCCTCGTCGAGCAGGCTCGCCTCCATCAGCGCGCCGGTGGGGCAGGCCTGCACGCACTCGCCGCAGGCCACGCAGGTGCTCGCGCCCATCGGGTCGTCGAAGTCGAAGACCACGCGCGAGCCGGGGCCGCGGTCGGCCATGCCGATCACGTCGTTGACCTGGACCTCGCGGCAGGCGCGCACGCACAGCGTGCAGTTGATGCAGGCGTCGAGGTTGACCCGCATGGCCGGATGGCTGGAATCCGGCGCCGGCATGCGGCGCGCCGGGAAGCGGCTCGAGGTGACGCCGACCCTGGCCGCCCAGCGCCAGAACTTGGAGTCGGGATCGTGCGCGCGTTCGGGCGGCGGCTGGTCGGCGACGAGGAGTTCGAAGACCATCTCGCGGGCGCGTCGGGCCCGCTCGGACGCGGTCGAGACCTTCATCCCCTCGCTCGGCGTGCGGATGCAGGAGGCGGCCAGCACCCGCTCGCCCTCGATCTCGACCATGCAGGCGCGGCAGTTGCCGTCGGCCCGGTAGCCCGGCTCGGGCGAATGGCACAGGTGCGGGATCTCGATGCCCAGACGCTCGGCGACCTGCCAGATGGTCTCGCCCTCGCGCGCCTCGACCTGCTCGCCGTTGAGCGCGAACTTGATGGACCCGCTCATCACAGCTCCTCCGGGAAGTATTGCAGCACGCTGGTCAAGGGGTTGGGCGCCGCCTGACCGAGGCCGCAGATCGACGCCTCGCGCATGGTCTCGGCCAGCTCCTGCAGCAGCTCTTTGTCCCAGGTCTCGGCCGCCATGAGCTTGACCGCCTTCTCGGTGCCGACGCGGCACGGCGTGCACTGGCCGCAGCTCTCGTCCTCGAAGAAGCGCATCAGGTTGAGCGCCGCCGCCTTGATGTCGTCCTTGTCGGAGAGCACGATGACCGCGTGCGAGCCGATCAGGCAGCCGTGCGCCTCGAGCTTGCCGAAGTCGAGCGGGATGTCGCCCAGCCAGGCCGGCAGGATGCCGCCCGAGGCGCCGCCCGGCAGATAGGCCTTGAACGCGTGGCCCTCGGCCATGCCGCCGCAGTACTCCTCGATCAGCTCCCTGACGGTGATGCCGGCCGGGGCCAGCTTGACCCCCGGCTCCTTGACCCGGCCGGAGACGGAGAAGGAGCGCAGGCCCTTGCGGCCGTTGCGGCCGTGGCCGGCGAACCAGTCGGCCCCCTTGCTCAGGATCTCCGGCACCCAGTAGAGCGTCTCCACGTTGTTGACGAGCGTCGGCCGGTCGAAGACCCCGACCTGGGCGACGTAGGGCGGCCGGTGGCGCGGCAGGCCGCGCTTGCCCTCGATCGATTCGATCATCGCCGACTCCTCGCCGCAGATGTAGGCCCCGGCGCCGCGGCGCAGATGCACGTGTGGGTGGGGGCTCAGGCCCGCCGCCTCGAGCGCCGCGATCTCCGCGAGCAGGATTTCGCGCGCCGCCGGGTACTCGTCGCGCAGGTAGATGTAGACCGCCTCCGCCTCCACCGCCCAGGCGGCGATCAGCATGCCCTCGAGGAACTGGTGCGGCTCGCGCTCGAGGTAGTAGCGGTCCTTGAAGGTGCCGGGCTCGCCCTCGTCGGCGTTGACCGCCACGAAACGCGGTTTGGGTTCGGCGCGCACGAAGGTCCACTTGCGCCCGGCCGGAAAGCCGGCCCCGCCCAGCCCGCGCAGGCCCGCCTCGCCCAGCGTCTCGATCACCTGCTCGACGCCGAGCCGGCCCTCGAGGCACTCGCTCAGCCGCGCGTAGCCGCCCTCGGCCCGGTACGCCGCGAGGCCCTGGTAATCCGGGATCTCGGGGCGGCGCGGGCGCCCGGCTGCGGCTGCGGCGAGGCGATCCGCCGTGGCGTGCTCGAGGTGGCAATGGCCGACCTCGGCCACCGGGGCGGCGTGGCAGCGCCCCATGCAGGGGGCCCGCACGACCCGGGCCTCGGCGCCAAGGCGCCCGGACACCTCGGCGAGCAGGTCGCGTGCGCCCGCCATCTCGCAGCTCAGGCTGTCGCAGACGCGGATCGTAATCCCGGCCGGCTTGGCCTCGCCGTCGAGCACGATGTCGAAATGGGCGTAGAACGAGGCCACCTCGTAGACCTCGGCCATGGGCAGCTTCATCTCCTCGGCGAGCGCGCGCAGGTGCGCGGCCGAGAGGCAGCCGTAGCGGTCCTGGATCAGGTGCAGGTGCTCGATCAGGAGATCGCGGCGGCGCGGCCGATCGCCCAGCAGGCCGCGGATCTCGTCCTGCGCCGCCGGCTCGATCTGCCGCCCCTTGGGAAAGACGGGCGCCTTGCGCCGGCCCGAGCCGGGATGGATCATTCGCTGCAAAGGCCCTTCGTCGCGCGGGGGTGCATCAGCCATGATGGTCGTCGTCGGTCCGTCCTGTCGTTCCTGCGTGCCGTTCGGGCGCATCGCGGCGGACCCGCAGGCGTAATCCGCCGCGCACCAGGCGCCTGGGCGTAACCTCAAGCGCGCTAAGGGCTTTTCCGCCCGGCCTCGCGGCGCGGCGCCCCTGTCATACCCTCAAATGGCGTCCTCGTCGATCACTTCCAACTTCACGGTCTCGCCATTGATGAGGCGCTTTCCAGCATGCTCGAAATTGACCGTGATGCGCGAGCCGATCGCCGACTGGACCTGGCCCACGCCCCAGTCCGGCCGGCCCGGATGGCGCACCAGGACGCCCGGGACGAGCTCGCGGCTCATCGATCGCCGCGGCGCCGCGCGGCCGGCGCAGCGGCCGGCGCAGCGGCCGGCAGCGTGCGGCTGCACGAGCGGGATGAGCGGCGGGCCAAGGGTAGGGCCATGGCAAGCGCCCCCTGTTCGGACGCAGGGTTACAAAATCTTAAGCTCGACAATTGTTAGTGTATAAGAGGCGCCGAGCGTTTCGGGAGCCTTGAATCGACACCGTTTGGAACCGTAAGCGACACCCCGGGTCCGGTCTTTGCGGGGGTGCTCGCCTCACAGGGCAGGAACGAGGACGGAATGGAATTTCAAATCGACATGCGGGTGGCCGAGCTGCTCGCGTCGCGGCTGTGCCACGATCTGGTCGGTCCGATCGGGGCTGTCAACAACGGCATGGAGCTGCTCGAGGACGAGGAGCTCGGCATGCCGCCCGACGCCGTTCAACTGGCCGCCAACAGCGCCCGCCAGGCCGCCAACCTCCTGCAGTTCTACCGCTTGGCCTATGGCATGGCCGGTGCCCGGATCGGGGCCGACCTCGGCGACCTGCAGGAGCTCGCCGCCGGCTTCCTGGCTTCGAGCAAGACCGACCTGGACTGGACGATCCGGCAGGTGCCGCAGGGGGCGCCGGAGGGCCTCGGCAAGCTACTGCTCAACATGATCCTTCTGGCCGAGGAGGCGCTGCCGCGTGGCGGCACGCTCGCGGTGGCGCTGCTCGAAGGCCCGGCCGGGCTCGAGGCCTCGATCACGGCCAGCGGCAGCGGCGCCAGGCTGCGCGAGGAGTCGCGGCCGGCGCTGGGCGACAACGTGACCATCGAGGAGCTGACGCCGCGCAACGTGCAGGGCTATTTCACCCGTCTTCTCGCCCGCCGGATGGGCGCCGATCTCATGATCGACAGCCCGGGTGACGACAGCCTGCGGCTTTCCGTGACGCTGGGTGCCTGAGCCGCCAGCCTCGCCGCGCGGTGCCGGCAACGACACATCCCGTCCATCCCATGGGACCGCGTCGGCCCAGCCGGCGCCGGAGGAGCCGGTAGGCGTCGCCTGTGCGCCCGCCTGTAAGCCTACCGGAGCCGGTTCGCGCGACTGGCTGGAGCCTCGCGCCGCAGGAGCGGGCACACGCCGGCCATGGCCGGGGCGGGGCACGCCGCCAAGCGCGCCCCGGGTGGCCGGTTTTTGGGTGTGACGGCACAAAAAATGCGGTTTTTGCTTGACAGCAGAAAGACCATGATTTAGTAGCGCAATTGATACGCATTTGCAATTAGCCCCCGACCAGCAGGCCACCGAGGCCGCCTGGCCGGGGTGTAGGGAAGCTCCAAACTCCGAGGTGTGAGAATGCTGGAACGGACCAACACGCTGGACCAAATGACGATGCCGGCACAGGTGGGCGCACGACCCGAAGGGGGCCGGCGAGCGGTGAAACGCGCCCGGGTTGCCGCTGACGCAGCGGCGGCCCGGCGAGGAGAGACGCTGCTCAGGTGGGGCCTGCGCGCCCTCCGGGGCGGCTTGGCGCTGCTCCCGCTGGCCGCGGTTGGCCTCGGCCTCGCCGGGCCCGCTGCGGCCGAAGAGGTGCTCAACGTTTACAGCTCCCGGCACTATCAGACCGACGAGGCGTTATACGAAGGCTTCACCAAGGCGACCGGCATCCGGATCAACCGGATCGAAGGCAAGGGCGACGCGCTCATTGAACGGATCAAGAGCGAGGGCATGAACAGTCCGGCGGACATTTTGATCACCGTGGACGCGGGCCGGCTTTGGCGCGCCGAACAGGCCGAGCTGTTCCAGGCGGTGATGTCGGAGACACTCGAGCGGCGGATTCCGGACAACCTGCGCCATCCACAGGGCCGCTGGTTCGGTTTCTCCGAACGGGCCCGGCTCATCTTCTACAACAAGCGGATGGTCGAGCCCGGCGCCGTCACGAGCTACGAAGACCTGGTCGATCCGAAATGGCGCGGCATGGTCTGTATCCGCTCCAGCAGCAACATCTACAACCTGTCGCTGCTCGGCTCGATCATCGCGGCCCGCGGCCAGGCCGCGGCCGAGGCCTGGGCGCGCGGCGTGGTGGCCAACTTCGCGCGCGATCCGCAGGGCGGCGACACCGACCAGATCCGGGCGGTCGGGGCCGGCCAGTGCGGCATCGCGGTGGCCAACTCCTACTACTACGCCCGGCTCGCCGACAGCGCCAAGGAGGCCGACCGCAAGATTGTCCAGGCGGTCGGCGTGGTCTTCCCGAACCAGGAAGACCGCGGCACCCACATCAACATCTCCGGCGCCGGGGTCCTCAAGCACGCCCGCCACACCGATGCCGCGATCCGCTTCCTGGAGTACCTGGCGAGCGAGCCGGCGCAGCGCCTCTTCGCCGACGGCAACAACGAGTACCCGGTGGTCGAAGGGCTGGCGCCCAATGCGGTGCTCGCCGCGCTCGGCGACTTCAAGCCGGACACGCTCAACGTGGCACAGCTGGGCAGAAATCAGCCCATGGCCCAGCGGATCTTCGATCGCGTCGGCTGGAAATAGCCGGTATGGAATCCGAGGGCGGTACCTGAGGCACGTGGATACCTCGCGAGCCCGACGAGTCGCGGGTTTCCCGATCAGGTACTACCCTCGGCCGTGCGACGCGCCGGGCCGCGAGCGGGCAATGGCTCGGCTGAGCAGAATGAGCGGGAGAATCCCGACCGCCACGATGGCGAGCGAGGGCGCGGCGGCCTGGCTCAGGCGCTCGTCGGAGGCCAGGTTGAAGGCCTGCACCGCCAGGGTGTCGAAGTTGAAGGGCCGCATGATGAGCGTGGCCGGCAGTTCCTTCATTACGTCGACGAAGACCAGCAGGCCGGCGCTCAGCAGGCTACCCCACATGAGCGGGGCGTGGACCCGCAGCAGGGTGCCCGCCGGCCCGTGTCCCAGACTGCGTGCGGCATCGTCCATCGACGGCTTGATCTTGCCCAGGCTGGCCTCGACCGTGCTCAGCGAGATCGCCAGGAAGCGGACCAGGTAGGCGAAGACGAGCGCCGCGACGGTGCCCGTGAGCAGCAAGCCGGTCGAGACCCCGAAGCGCGCCCGCATCCAAGCGTCCAGCGCGTTGTCGAACAGGGCGAACGGGATCAGCACGCCGACCGCGATCACGGTCCCGGGCACCGCGTAGCCCATGGAGGCGACACGGTTGGCGAACAGCGTCAGGCGGCCGGGCGCGAGGCGCATCCCGTAGGCCATGAGCATCGCCAGGAGCACCGCCAGCACCGCCGTGACCGTCGCCAGCGTGAAGCTGTTGAACGCCAGGTGCACGAAGCGCGTCCCGAGCGCTGCCTCGCCCAGGTCAATGGACATGCCGAGCAGGATGGCACAGGGCAGAAGAAAGCCGAGGCCGACCGGCAGCACACAGAACAGGATCGCCAGCAGGGCCCGCCCGCCTGTCAGCTCATGGCTCGGCAGGTGTCGGTAGCGGCCGGAGGTGTGGTAGTAGCGCGCCGGACCACGAGTCCAGCGCTCCAGGAGCAGGACGGCCAGCACGAAGCACAGAAGCGCCGCCGAGAGCTGTGCCGCCGCGACCCGGTCGCCGAGCGAGAACCACGTGCGCACGATTCCCGTGGTGAAGGTCTGCACGCCGAAAAAGGACACGGTGCCGAAGTCGGCGATGGTCTCCATCAGCGCCAGCGAGACGCCGCCGGCCACCGCCGGGCGCGCGAGCGGCAGGGCCACGCGGACGAAGCTGCCCCACGGGCCGCAGCCCAGCGTCCGGCTGACCTCCAGGGCGCAGACCGACTGCTCGAGAAACGCCGCGCGCGTCAACAGATAGACATACGGGTAGAGGACGAGCGCCAGCATCACCATCGCCCCGCCCAGCGAGCGGATCTCCGGAAACCAGTAGTCGCGCGCGCCCCAGCCGGTCGCCTCGCGCAGCAGCGACTGCACCGGCCCGGTGAACTGCAGGAAATCGGTGTAGGTGTAGGCCATGACATAGGCCGGGACCGCCAGCGGCAGAATGAGCGCCCATTCGAAGATCCCTCGGCCGGGAAAGCGGCACATGGTGACCAGCCAGGCCGTGCCGACACCGCCGATGATCACCCCCGTCCCGACGCCGAGCACGAGCCAGACCGTGTTTGTTACGTAGCCCGGCAGAACCGTGCTTGCCAGGTGCGGCCAGGCGCCTTCGCTGGGCACGAAGACATTGATCAGGACGCTGACCACCGGAACCGCGAACAGGCAGGCCACCGCCAGCGCGGCCCAGGTGAGGGCGCCGCGTTTTCGGATCGGTCGCAGGATGGCCTGGGCGGGCCGGATCGGAAGCGGCCCGGTGGGCGTCTCTTGCCGGGTGGCCTCGCTCACCTCGCTCTCACGTCCTCGCTGCTCGGATACGCTCCAGGGCTAGGGTTAACAGGCCGGGTGGCGGGCGGCAATGCCCGCCGGCCGCGACCGGCACGTGCCGCGTGTCGATCCGCGCCTTACGGCTCGCGCCCGCCGGCCGGGCGTGCCCGTGCCGGAGCCAACCTCGGTCTTGCCAGCCAGCGGGGGTGAAGGCATTGCCGTGGTTCGCGTTAACGGGCGGCTAATAACCATGGAATATAGCGGCAAACCAGGCCCAGTAAGGGGTTATTAATCTCTTTTTGTCACTGTCAAGGCAGGTATATGGGGTTGGTTAATACCACTGGATTGTTTCACTCGGTCCGGCTTGGGCCGCCATTCATGGGGTTGCACACATGGATGATCTGCTAAGTGAGTTTCTGACCGAGACCAACGAGGGTCTCGCTGTGCTCGATGTCGAGCTGGTTAAACTCGAGCAGAACCCGAACGACGACGAATTACTGAGCAACATCTTCCGGCTCATGCACACGATCAAAGGAACCTGTGGTTTCCTTGGTCTGCCGCGACTGGAAGGCGTGGCACACGCCGGCGAGAACGTGCTCGGCAAGATCCGCGAGGGCGATCTGGTGGTGACGCCGGCCGCCGTGTCGTTGATTTTGGAGTGCCTGGACCGCATTCGCTCGCTGTTGATCGTCCTTGAGGAAACGGAGGCCGAACCGGAGGGTGATGACGCCGATCTGATCGCTCGCCTGGACGCCTACGCGGAGGGCGGCGAGGCCAGCGCCGCGCCGGCCGAGGCGGCGAGCGAGGACGCGCCGCAGTCGGTCCAGGAGGCTGGGGCGGAGAGCGCCAATACCGGGACGGAGCCGGCGAATCCGGCCGAGACCGAGCCTGATGGGTCGGCCGCGGCCAAGGCATCGCCGGATCCCACCGCCGAGACGCAGCCGGAGCCGGCCCAGCAGGACGGCGGCGGCGAGGATACGCAAAAGGAATCGTCGGTCGCCAGCCAGTCGATCCGGGTGAACGTGGACCTTCTTGAGAACCTGATGACCATGGTTTCCGAGCTGGTGCTGACCCGCAACCAGCTCCTGCAGATTCTGCGCAGCCAGAAGGACAACGAGTTCACCGCGCCGCTGCAGCGGCTCAACCACGTCGTCTCCGAGCTCCAGGAAGGCGTGATGAAGACGCGCATGCAGCCCATCGGCAACGCCTGGGCCAAGCTGCCGCGCATCGTGCGCGACCTGTCGCACGAGTTGGGCAAGAAGATAGACCTGGTCATGAAAGGCGCGGAGACGGAGCTCGACCGCCAGGTCCTCGACCTGATCAAGGATCCGTTGACTCACATGGTGCGCAACTCGGCCGACCACGGTCTGGAAAGCCCGGAGGAGCGGGTCGCGGCCGGCAAGTCCGAAACCGGGAAGATCACGCTCAACGCCTACCACGAGGGCGGCCATATCATCATTCAGATCTCCGATGACGGCTACGGCCTCTCTGTCGAGAACATCAAGCGGAAGGCTATTCAGAACGGCCTGACCACCGAGGCCGAGGTCGAGAACCTGTCGGAGCAGCAGATTCACAAGTTCATCTTCAAGCCAAGCTTCTCGACCGCAACTGCGGTCACGGCGGTATCCGGGCGTGGCGTCGGCATGGACGTGGTGCGCAACAACATCGAAAAGATCGGCGGCACGATCGAGCTGAATTCGCTCGAGGGGCGCGGTACGAGTTTCGTCATCAAGATCCCGCTCACCCTGGCCATCGTCTCGGCGCTGATCGTCGAGTGTGCGGGCGAACGTTTCGCGATTCCGCAGATCAGTGTCCTCGAGCTGGTGCGCGCTTCGGCGAACTCCGACAACACCGTCGAGCGGATCAACGAGACGCCGGTGCTCAGGCTGCGCAACCGGCTGCTGCCGCTCGTCAATCTGCGCGAGCTTATGAATCTCGGCCTCTCCCCCGAAGCGGTCGAGCCGGAGGCAGGGGGGGTGGCCCTCGACGGCCCGCCGGCCCAGAGCGAGAATCACTTCATCGTCGTGACCCAGGTCGGCAGCTATACCTTCGGCATCATCGTCGACCGCGTGTTCGACACCGAGGAGATCGTGGTCAAGCCGGTGACGCGCATCCTGCGTGACATCCAGATGTTCTCGGGCAACACCATCCTGGGCGACGGCAGCGTGGTCATGATCCTCGATCCCAACGGCATCGCCGCGGCCACGGGCGAGGTGGAAGTGGCCGACGAGAACGCCGAAGCCTCCGCCGAGCGTCAGGCGGCGCACGGTGAGGAGGCGGTCGCCATGCTGGTGTTCCGCGCGGTCAGCGAGTCTCCGAAGGCGGTGCCCCTGGCGCTGGTGGCCCGGCTCGAGGAGATCGACCTCACGCAGGTGGAGGTCTCGAACGATCAGTACGTGGTTCAGTACCGCGGCCAGGTCATGCCGCTGGTCCAGATGGAAGGCGCCCCCAAACTGGGCCATGAGGGACGCCAGCCGGTCATCGTCTTCTCCGAGCGGGATCGCTCCATGGGACTGGTGGTGGACGAGATCATGGACATCGTCGAGGACCGCATCAGGATCGAGCTGGCCGCCAGCCGGCCGGGCTACGTGGGCAGCGCGGTCATCGCCGAGAAGACGACCGACATCGTCGACGTCAGCCATTACCTGACCCAGGCTTTGCCGGACTGGTTCGGCGGCGAGTCCGGCGAATCGTTCGGCCACAGCGGTGAATCCCGGGTCCTCCTCGTCGACGACAGCCCGTTCTTCCGCAATCTGCTTTCGCCGCTCCTCTCGGCCGCCGGTTACACCGTGACCTGCGTCCACAGCGCGGATTCCGCACTCGAGCTCTGCGAGGCCGGCGAGGACTTCGATGTGATCATCTCCGACATCGAAATGCCGGGGATGAGTGGCTTCGATTTCGCCGAAGCGGTCAAGAGCGACACCCGCTGGCGCGAGGTGCCGATGGTGGCTCTGTCATCCTTCGCCACGCCGAAGGATTTGGCGCGCGGCCGGGAAGTCGGCTTCAAGGATTACGTGTCGAAGAACGACCGAGATGCACTAATCGCCACGCTTCATGAGACCCTGGCCGAACTGCGAGGTGCGGCATGACAAGTCAGATCGAGATGACCGCGTCGAAGAACGACTCCGGCGCCTCGGACGAATCCGAGGAGTACGTCACCTTCACGATTGCCGAGCAGCTCTTCGGTATCCCGGTGCTCATGGTGCAGGACGTCTTGAGCTCGTACCAGATCACCCCGATTCCGTTGGCTCCGCCGGAAATCACGGGTTCGCTGAATCTACGCGGCCGGGTCGTGACCGCCATCGACGTGCGGCTTCGCCTCGGGTTGCCGTCGCGCTCGGACGACGGCGAAAGCATGAGCATCGTGGCCGAAAACGAAGGCGAGCTCTACAGCCTGATGGTCGATTCGGTCGGCGAGGTACTGGCGCTTTCGCAGAGCGCGTTCGAACGCAACCCGCCGACCCTCGACGCTAAGTTCCGTGTCTTCTCCGACGGGATTTATCATCTTGACGACCAGCTTCTAGTCGTTCTCGACGTCAACCGGCTCCTCAATTACGGCCATTCGGAGGCGGCGTAGGCATGCCCGGCCACGTCCTCGGCGGTCACGCGGCACGGGCGAAGAGTGGAGAGGCTGGTCACCTACCGTAGTCGCGAGACTCTCTGCGGAGTTCGACAATGAAGACGTGCCTGATCGTTGATGACTCGAAAGTCGTGCGCATGGTCGCGCGAAAGATTCTCGAAGGTCTCGACTTCGAGACCGAGGAGGCCGAGGACGGACAACAGGCCCTAGAGGCCTGCGCAAAGAATATGCCGAACGCCGTCCTGCTCGACTGGAACATGCCGGTCAAGAACGGCCTCGAGTTCCTGCAGGAACTGCGCGCGTTGCAGGGGGTGGAGCAGCCCATCGTCGTGTTCTGCACCACCGAGAACGACATGGCTCACATTCAAGAGGCCATAAAGGCCGGTGCCAACGAATACATCATGAAGCCTTTCGACAGCGAAATCATCGAGTCGAAGTTCAGCCAGGTCGGGCTCATCTGAGACCGGTCCGGCAGCAACTACAATCGGAAAGGTACGCAGCGGGCAGGTATGGCAATGGACGATCCGTTCCGCGTCATGGTGGTCGATGACTCAGCCGTAATCCGCGGCCTGTTTACGCGCTTCCTCGAAGCTGATCCCGCGATTTCCGTCGTCGCCTCGGTTTCCGACGGCCAGTCGGCGCTCGACTCGCTGGACAGGTACGACGTCGAGATCATCGTGCTCGATATCGAGATGCCGGTCATGGACGGCATGACGGCGCTGCCCCGGCTGCTTGAAAAGAAGCCCGGCGTCCAGATCCTCATGGCGTCGACGCTGACGCGCAAGAATGCGGAAGTCAGCCTGCGCGCCCTGTCCATGGGCGCGGCGGACTATGTGACCAAGCCGAGTTCGACGAGTGAGATCCATTCCGTGGACACCTTCAAGGCGGAGTTGATCAACAAGATCAGGGCCATTGCGGAGGCCGGTCGCGGTGAGCGGAGGCGCGTTGCGAAGCCCGCGCCCACGGACCCGGCCGCGCCCAAGGCTCTGGACATTGTCCTGCGCGACCCGCCGATCCAAGAGCCCGATGTGATCGCTATCGGAAGCTCGACCGGCGGGCCCCAGGCTCTGTTCCGGCTGTTCGGCGATCTGGGCGGCCAGGTGCGCCTGCCGATCCTGATCACCCAGCACATGCCGGCTACCTTCACCTCGCTCTTGGCCGACCATATCTCGCGCGCCTCGACGGCCCCCTGTACCGAGGCCAAGGACGGCGAGGCCATCCTTCCCGGACGGGTCTACCTGGCGCCGGGCGACTATCACATGATTGCCGAGCGCAATGGCCACGGCAAAGCCATCCGTCTGACGAAGAGCGAGCCGGAGAACTACTGCCGGCCGGCCGTTGATCCCATGCTGCGGAGCTTGGCTGCGCTGTATGGTCCGAAGATTTTGGTGATCATGCTGACCGGCATGGGCTCGGACGGCCGGAAGGGCTGCGAGGCCGTGGTCGAGATTGGCGGCTCCATCATAGCGCAGGACCAGGAATCCAGCGTGGTGTGGGGCATGCCGGGGACGGTCGTGACGGCTGGCTTATGTTGCGCCGTGCTGCCGCTGTCGGAAATTGCGCCGTACGTACGCAAGCTCGTGGTGAGGTCCGCGGCATGAATGTATCCGACTTCGAACTGATCGCGCAGCTCCTGCAGGCACGCTCCGGCCTCGCGCTCAACAAGGAGAAGGCCTACCTTCTGGAGAGCAGGCTCAATCCCGTTGCGCGCAAGTGGAACTTTGCGGGACTCGACGAGCTTGCCCAAGCGATCCGAAACGGCAAGGACGAAACCCTTCTGGTCGACGTTACGGAGGCGATGACGACGAACGAGTCGTTCTTCTTCCGCGATCAGAAGCCGTTCGAGCAGTTCACCGAGATGGTTCTGCCGCATCTGTTGAAGGCCCGCTCGTCGACGCGGTCCATTCGGATCTGGAGCGCCGCCTGCTCCTCGGGGCAGGAGCCCTACACCCTGGCCATGCTGCTCAAGGAGCACGAAGCACAGCTGGCCGGTTGGAATATCGAAATTCTTGCCACGGACCTGTCCAACGAGATCCTCGACAGGGCAAAGGAGGGGTTCTACTCGCAGTTCGAGGTACAGCGCGGCCTGCCGATCACTCTTTTGGTCAAGTACTTCACGCAGGCCGGTGATCGTTGGGAGATCGACGAGAGCCTGCGGAAAATGGTCAAGTTCCAGCAACTCAATTTGCTGCACGATTTCTCGTCGCTCGGCAAGTTCGACGTGGTGTTCTGCCGCAACGTGCTGATCTATTTCGACACGCCGACCAAGGCACGGGTTCTGGACGGTATCGCCAACATGCTCCCGCCGGACGGGTTCCTTTATCTCGGCGGGGCGGAGACAGTGCTTGGGACGAGCGATCGCTTCCAGCTGATGCCGGGCCAGCGCGGCATCTATAGCCTCACCCAGGGCGGCGATGGCATGGCCAAGGCCGCGAGCTGAGCCGCAGGCCGTTCGCGAGAGC
>JABAHQ010014115.1_pt2 | contig 13429 bp, 15 predicted proteins | sample 7062091 | NCBI WGS metagenome assembly JABAHQ01 (sample SAMN14534359, study PRJNA622989) | marine sediment metagenome | biome: marine biome [ENVO:00000428]; feature: marine pelagic biome [ENVO:01000023]; material: deep marine sediment [ENVO:00002113] | place: India: Gulf of Kutch | collected...
CGCAGGCCCGGTGGCGCATGCCCTGCGCGATATAGTCGCGTGCGATGATCAGGTCCCGCCCGGTTTCGTCCTTTCCACGCAGGACGACGTGGGTATGGGGGTTGTCGGTGTTCCAGTGGTCCACGGCCACCCAGTCCAGGCGCGTGCCCAGGTCGCCGGCCACGCGTTCCATCAGGTGCCGGGTGAAGGTGCGCAGCTCCTCCAGCGAGCCGGCGTCCTCGGGGGACACGATGAGGCGGAACTGGTGGCGATCCTCCCGGCCCCGGGCCTCGAATGCCTCGAGATCGGCGCGATCCGTCATCGGATCGTATGCCTGGCCGGGTTCGCCCTCGCGTCCGACGCCCTCGCGCTCGATGTAGCGAAGGTGCGTCGAGACCGACCGCCTGCCGGCCTGACGCAGGTTCACCAGCCGGGTCTTGATCGTCACCCGGCGACTGCGTGGCGAGCGGCCGGCGACGAATCGCGCGGCGACATGGCCGCGGCCGAGGCCGGCGCCGGGTCGGTACGCGCCTGGGCGCCGACGGCCACCGGCCTTGCCGGCCTGGCGCAGGACCTGCGTCACCAGTGATTGGCCGCGGTGTCCGGGTGGCCCCGCCTCGGGCTGAAACCGCTCCTCGAGCGACCGATCTCGCGTGTCATTCATGTTGCGCTCCCGTGTCGGCGCAGTAGCGCGTGGTGCACCCGGGCGTATCACGGGCGGCGCGCCTTTTGACATGATCCCGGCACGTATCGTGGCGCAGCCGTGCCGCTCCCACCCCCACGTGCAGACTGGCTCCAGGCGTCACTCGTGCCGCCTCCTTTTATCTTGCCCTCCGCTTTTCATGCCTCTCAGCTCCGCCATTCGCCACTAATCGGCAAACAAACGATGTGCCGTGCCCAGCACGGTATGCGTGCTGACGGGACCGAAATAGCGGCTGTCGAACGAGTCGTCATGGCGCGGGGAAAGCAGCAGGAGTTCGTCATCCACCAGAGGGCGGCATCCTCGCCACTGCGGCATGGGGNNGTATGCACGCGCCTCTACTGCCGTAGCGCCGTCCACCAGTAGACGCGAGCCGATCGCACAGGCGCGCTGTGGCGGCGCTGCGAAAACCGGCTTGAGCATCGGTATCTCAATCGGAAGGTATCCACGGCGAGATGCAAGCTGGGCCGCGTCGCTTGGCAGGCGTACCAGGACCAGGTCCCCAACCCTTGGCACCGCGTCCGGGTCGATGCGGTACCAGCCGGGTGGCACGCTGTCCGAAGCGTTGTAGACGACCCTCACCGGTAGCTCGTACATGCCCGACGACGCCACCCATGCAGTGCCGACGATCGCCAGCAGGAGGACTGCCGTGCGGCGGCTCATGCCTCGCGCTCCGGAAAACGCGCCTCGAGCAGCTCACGCAGCATCTGGGCCACCGTGATGCCTTCCTGGAACGCGGCCACCTTGATCCGAGCCCGCAGGGCGGGTGTGACGTCGAGCGTAAGGCGCGCCGTGTAGAGGCTGCCCTTCGCAGTTAACTGCCCCGACGCCTGGCGGATCCATGCCCGGGCCTGGTCATCCGCCAGGGGACGCGCGCCTATGCCGACGCGCTTCGCGCTCATGGCGCCCACCCGAGCAGTTCGTCGACCAGCGAGCTGATCTCACGGGCCGCTGCGCCGTCGGGGATGAGTTCGTGCACCAGGCGGCCGGCTGCCGCACTGTCGGCAAATACGATTCGCTGGCGCACTTCGGCGCGAAGCGCCGGTAGCGGCTGGTCGGCCAGTGCCTCCCTGGCCTCGCGCCCGATCACCGTGGTGCTGACACGCCTGTTGATTGCGAACGCCGCGCGCAGCGCGGGACGAAAGACCTGTGCCTCGCGGATCAGGTCGACCATCTCGGCGCTGGCCCAGAAGTCGAAGGGGCTGGGCTGGACCGGTACCAGTACCCGGTCGGCTGCCATCAACGTCGATCGGGCCAGGGCAGCGATGCGCGGCGGTCCGTCGATGATCAGGTGGTCGGCACGTCGGGCCAGCTCAGGNNGATGCAGTGTCTCGCGTGGTAGACCGACTGCGCCGAACAGCCTGGCCAAGCCTTGCTGAGCGCGCCGTTGCACCCAGTCCAGCGCGGAACCTTGCGGGTCGGCGTCGAGCAGGATCACGGTCTTGCCGCGCCGTGCCAGCTCGCCGGCGATATGGGTGGCCAGGGTTGTCTTGCCAACCCCGCCTTTCTGGTTGAGCAGGGCGAGGATCATGACCCGGCCTCCACACGTGCATGCCGGCGGGCATGGATCGCCTGGATAGCCTCGAACCTACAACAACAAGTTAGAGATCTTGAGTTAGTTAAGTTAAGGCACGCCGCAGGCCCCGAGTTCACTGGCCTGCGTCCAATTCGGTGCGCCTGATAGCACGATAGCGCTGCGCCTGATGGCACGAGTGCATTTGCGCCTGATAGCACGACGGGTTTCACAGCTTGTCCCCGGCTTATCCCCGTGCCGCCTACGGCACGGGCCTGAACGCCAGCAGCTCGGTGGAGGGCTCCATCCGCACGATGTCCAGCTGGTAGCCGGGCAGGGACTGGCGGGCGACCAGTGCACGAAGATCGAGGGCAAAGTCCGAGTAGCGGGCAGCACTGCCAGACTTTCGGTGCAGGTGCCGGAAGTCGAATTGCCAACCCTCCGGTTGGTGCCCGCCGTGCTTGCGCACGAGGCGATAGAGCCAGCGCTCGATCCCGCCGGTCAGCCGGAAATAGGCCCGGTCGATGGTCAACACGAGGGCACGATCGAGCACGCCGGCATAGAACCAGTCCGGCAGGATCAGTTCGATCCCCAATGGTCTGCCATTGCCCGCGACAAGCTCTTTCCACTCGTTGATCCAAGAAAAACGGTGCAGCCGGCGACCGCTGGTCTCGCGTATCGAGGTCGCAACGCTCGTGGTCTGGAGACGGTCCAGGGCTGCCTTCAGCCGCTGGTAGTCGCGTCGGGAGGTGCCACGCCCGATGAACCGCAGGATCTCGTAGGGCGTGGCCCGGATCAGGCGGGACGTCGCAATCCCCGCATCGCGAGCCTCGACAATCTGGCTGGCGGCCCAGATCAGGATGTCCGCGTCCCATATGGTTGCGATGCCATGCTCGTGCGTCCCTTCCACGCGTACCGTCACGCTTCCGGCGCGAAAGTCGATTGGCAGCGTGCGGCGCGATTTGCCGAGCGAGAAGAAGGGGTGCGCCATCAGGTCCTGGGCATCGCGCGGGGCCATGTCGCCGGGCAGGGCACGAAACGGGGGTAGGGGCGCTTCCTGGACAGGCGGCTTGGGCCGTACGTCCATTGGTATCGAGCGTCTCACCGTTCATGGCGCGCACCTCCGCAGTGATGCTCCAGGTACTCGGGGTCGAAGGTGGTCTCGAAGCTGCGCGCGTCGGCCCATGCCTGCAGATCGGCCAAGGCATACATGACGCGCCGTCCGAACTTGCGAAAGCGCGGGCCGCCCCCGATGACACGCTGCTTCTCCAGCGTTCGCGGTGAAAGCCGCAGGAAGACCGCGGCCTCGGCATTGTTGAGGTAGGTTGGGTGATCGTGCGCCGAAGCACCGTGCGATCTGGGCGCTACCGGTTGGCCAGAAAGGGTTTGCCGGTCGTGGCCGGTAGAAGAGGGCGCAGCGTAGTGAGGTAGGAGGGACATGGGCAGGTCTCCTGTAGATGGAGGCCTACCCTGTGCCGATCAGCCCGTGTCGATCATGCCGGAGTGGGTCTCTGGCCAGACGGCAACGCGGCACAAATCCAATTGCAGCGTGCCCGGTCCGATTGCTGCGCCACAACGCCAATCGAGCAGTGCCATCGATCGGCGCTACTCAGACGCGGTGCAACCTGATGCGACGCATGCAGTTTTAACAGAAGCGAGGATGCACATTTCAGTAGAACTGCAATTACTGAAATGCGTATGCGTACAAACCCGTAACCGTGCGTTCCCGTATTGTGCCGCTAATAGTAAATACGTCTTTACATTTTCGTCTGAATACGGGGCAGAAGTTGATTTACCGTGGCGCCTTCTGGTTATCCACTAGTGGCCGTGTTAGTTTGCGCAGCGGCATATCGCCGGGCCAATTATGTCTTATGGCTTTGAAGAGGAATATGATGAGCAAGATCGCCGAGTACAAACGCCTTGAAGCCCAACTTGCCGAGCAACTTGCGGCGCTGGACAAGCTCAAGACCGATGACCAGCTGAAACGGGAAATGGAGTTTGAAGACAAGCTCAAGGCCCTGATCAACGAGTACGGTTTCAATGCCCGCACCGTCCTGCAGATCCTCGCCCCAGCGTCGGCCGAGGATGTAGCGCCCGCCGGCCGCCGTCGCGCCCGTGAAACCAAGACCTATACCAATCCGCACACCGGTGAGGTGGTCGAAACCAAGGGCGGTAACCATAACGTCCTGAATGCCTGGAAAAAGCAGTACGGTGCCGAGGCGGTGAAGTCCTGGGTGGCGTGAACGCAAGTTCCCGCTAGTTTGCCAGTAGTTGCTCCAGACGCAGGCCAACTTGCTTGGCCTGCGCCGCCATGCCGGCGATAAATTCGATTAGCCTATCGAGAGTCATCAGTTCAGTGGCCGGCAGTTGGTCCTTCATTCCGAGCAACTTGATGGTTGCCTCGTCCCGACGCTGTCGCGACGAGTACTCGATGTTTATCAGCTCATTGATCATCGTCTGCACCAGAACGGCCTCGTGGCCGCGGAAACGACTTTCGAGCAACTCGTCGAGCTTCTCCACGACAGCCATGACGTGCGCGACCGTATCGACCGCCCGCAGCAGATGGATCCTGATTTCATCCTGCATCGCCGGATGAAGGCGCATCCTGCCCAACGCGACAAGACGGGCGATTTCACTGGCGCAGTGGGCCAGGCTGTCCTGCGCCCGCAGCAGATCGAGTACATCGCTGCGCGGGATCGGCATGAAAAGCGTGCTCGGCAAATGCAGACAGACATCCCGCGACACCCGCTCGCTTTCCTGGCTGAGTTCCCGGACCTGCTGTTCGATCAGCTGTACGCGCTGCCAGTCCTCGTCGAGCGCGCTGCGCAGCAGGGGAAGCAGCAACTGGACCGCACCATGCACCTGCTCGAATTGGCTGCGCAGCTGCTTGAAGGGGGAGCGGGCTACCAGTCCGCACAGGGCTTTCTCGGGCATGCTGTTCTCGTCGATTGGCAATGGCGAAGTATTGAAGGCCGCGGCGCGTTGCAATTGGATGACACCGCCGCCGATGTGCGAGGCGGCCGCGCTTCGCGACAGGTTGCGGACACTCGTAAACGTCCGCAGGTAAACCGCTAGTACGCGCGGAAAACGTGCACCTGCTCGAAGCCCGTTTCGATAGTGAACACCTCGCCTCCATATTCCATATCGCGCGCTATGGCCTGGTAGTCGATATACAGCGCAAGGTGCGCAGGGACATCGGTTGTTTGCTCGGTCACGTCCTGGGCGTAGTCAGCGAGGGAGGTATAGCAGCCGCAGTAGTTTTCTTCGATGGCAACGCGTGCGGGTTCCACCTCGCCGAAGTAGGCCAGCAGAGCCCCGCCTAGCTCAGGATGCTCTTCGATCAGGCAGGCAATCTCGTGTATGGCTTGGAGCGACTCGTATTCCCCCGGGCGGTAACCGTCGAAACCCTCATGGTCGTGAATCGCGTATTCCTCGGCGCCACGGACCGGGGATGCTCGAAGCATCGACTCGATCTGCGTCTGAATTTCATGCAGGGGTTGGGTCGCCTCAACCCACACGCCGTGTAGATGCCCGGCATTGTAGGCAGCGAGATCGGCCAGGTAGATCCGGATGGGCTTGCTCATGCTTGCGCTCCTTGTCTGGAAGGTTCTGCGCGTTTCGCCGCGCATGAACCCCTGCCGACTAGGGCGACTAAGGCCGTCGTGAAAAAATCAGGAAAAATCGCGGAGGCTCCGCCCAGCGAAGCGGCCGGGTGGAAACCGTCTATTTTTCTTGATTTTGAGGGGGCAAGAACCCCTGCCTTTGGCGTTTGAACTGTGCCCCCAATGCTCCAGCGTACGCCTTCGCATGGGCAGTCACCCTTTGAGCGTCAACCGCCTCGCTCGGTCGCCGATGGGCTACGCGTCCTCGATGCGCTATCCAAACGTGGTGATAAATGGAGCAGCACATTGCCTGATGGACGCCACTACGTTGGGCGCCCGTTCTCCCAATTCGGTAAACCGTGCCAGCACCCGCTCCAGGGCCTGTAACTGGCTCCGGATTACGTCTTCTGGCTTCGCCACATCGCAAACCCGGGCGAAATCCAGTAGTCCTTGCCGCGATGCAAACAGTGACTTGCTACCCGCCAGTTCCAGCGCGAGTACATCCTCGGGAATGTAGGCGGTGGTGTTGACGATATCGTAGGCCGGCGCCAATCGTGCATCGCGTTGGGTGGGGTCGGAGTACAGCAAGCCGAAGTTCTTCAGATGGGCATCACCGTTACCGACGATGCAGCTCAAGGAGACGATAGCGAAGAGCTGCGCCAGCGAGCCCTGCACCTGCTCAGGCGGGCAGAACAGGCGGATAGCCTTGGCAATTGACGAGTAGCTCTTGCTGTACTTGTCCTCTGCGGCCAGCCCCATCAGGGCTGCCATGTCCTCGAACCCAACCGGATTGAGCTGCTCGTCCCGGTCGAAACGGCGCATGACGAACAGTTTGGCGTTTTCGGATAGGTAGAACTCCGGCACCGCAATGCCAGCCTCCTTCGCCACTGACATGCAGATGAACTCATTGATCGCTAGCCCTGGAAACTCGTCCCGGCCGCTCTTGATGATCAGGTCTGAGGTTTTCGAGGTGAAGCGCTGCGGTGCGCTGTCGCGCTGCTCCGGAACCAGTACCTTTGGCTGCACGCCGGAGATGCCGGCGCGCAGGATGTAACGATCCACCAGGCCGGCAAAAATGTCTTCGGCGCCATCCCAGGCGAGGATCTCCTCCAGCTTTTCCCCTGGGAAATGCTGCCGGTTGAGCAGCGCATCTACCTGCGCCGAGCTCACCATGACGCGACCAATGGGGGCGCTGCTACCGGAAAGCGCCAGAAGCAACATGGGGTCGACATTCACAAGTTTGGCAAGGCGGTTGCGCAGTTGCTCCAGGACATAGCCTTCCGGCAGATTCATCTGGAAAATCGGGTGCAGGTCCCGATGACGGTATTCTTCAATCCGCACAGGCATGAGCAAACTGATCGCCGCCTGCGCCGGGGCGCTTTCGTGATAGCGAAATAGATAGTCGCCACCACGGCTAAAGATCCTCCCGCTGCCGCCTTCTGGCGTCGACACTTGAAGCACGGCTGTCATCAATCAAACACTCCCTGGATCTCATCGAGTGTGGGCATCGCGGCTGGCGTTACCGCGAACTCGCAATCCAACGCGCCCAGTACTCGCGCATAAGCCGCGATGCCTACCGACAAATCGCCTCTCTCGACGGCGATAACCTTCTGGCGGGTGATGCCCGCCAAGGAGGCAAGCTTCGCCTGGGTCAGGCCGAGGTTCAGTCGACGCTGCCTGACCTGCTGGCCAAGGCGAGCTGTAATGAAGGCATGGTCCATGTCTTGTTTGCGTAACATACAAAGAGAGATGTAACGTATACGGAACAATTCAAAAGAGCAACTCATAACTCCTGCATGAACGTTGCGCGACGGCGTAGACCGACCGCAGGAGGCGCTCGGAGCCGCTGGCAGCCGAAAGACAACACCTGCTTTTTGTGGCCCACGGGCTACAAAAATGGACAGGGCGGCGCACTTTGTGTCCCGCGGGCTACGCGTCAGCAGCTCAAAAGAAATTGCACGACATCTTTCCTCTCGCTCTCGACCACCGGTAATGCGACTGTGAACGGCTGCCTAAACCTGGGAACTCGATTCAGATTCCGTCGCGCGATGCGCTACTGTCGAACTCGACGGATGACCCCAAGCAAGGAGCGCATATGGGCAGGTTGGTATTGAGCAGGCGAGCCGATGAGCAGATAAGGCTGACATTGAAGCCCGGCGCCTCGATCGACGACCTTCTGGATGAACTGGAACAGGTCGGCATCTGGATTACCGTCGTCCAGACTNNGGCCGGGCCCGCCTGGCCATCGAGGCGCCCGAACAACTGCTGGTCCTGCGCGACGAGCTGATTCCAGGCCACGAGTCGTTCGTGGAACTCACGGCTGGATTCGAGCGTTCCTAGATGCTTGCCAAAACCATCACCGCTGGGCTGACCATCGTCGTCTTCGGGCTGCTGGGCGGCAACGCCTGGTCCGACTCGCTGGCCTCATTCGGCCTGCGCACGAAGGATAAGAATCCCTGTCGCTTGACCGACGGCAGAGGCTTCGAGGCGCCGACCATCGTCCTGATGACAGGCGCCTACGACAAGCTGTCCAAGGATAAGGTCGCCGTGCTTAAAGTCATCGATACGGCCATCAACGCCGGTTGCGACGTCGACGAGCCCGACGAGTTGGGCCTTTCGCCCTTGAACGCCGCGATCCTCTACAACGAGCCCGCTCTGGTCGAGCACTTCCTGCAGGCCGGCGCTGATCCCTACAGGAGGATCGTCAGCTCAAGGGCGAGCATCGACGGCCTGGATGCGTTCGAGTTCCTTCATTTGCTCATGAACAAGGTGCCCAACCAGGACCGTACTCCACTTCGCGCGGTGCTAGAACGGTACCAGTAGCGCGCCGCGCTGCGGGTCTGCAGAACGCTGATCGCGACCAACAAGCGTGATGGATCGCCGTGGCTAGCCGACCGGCTTAGTAGGTCGACCAGGCAATCGGCTNNCGGCTCGATCAGATGAGGACCTTCGTTCCTCGGGTTACCCACCTCTCGCCCCACCGGATGCCAGACGAAGGCATCGACGGCAATCGCATGGGCCTGAAGCAGTTCATCGGCTTCGCCGGGGTCGATGTCCGAAAGCCACGCACGCGCATCCAGTGCGTTGAGTACGACGGGGCGCCGGTCGTGAATGTCGAGCATCCCGCCCTGCGAATCGGCCGTGATGATCCGGAAGCCGTCATCTGCGCGGGGCTCGCTTGCTGCGGCAGAGAACTGACCTATCGCAGGAATGAACAGCGGTTCGCTGTCGCACCGGCGAATGTAATAGGCCTGCTTGGTCTTCTGACACTCTACCGGACACCACTCATACCAGCCGTCGGCACATAGCAGCGCACGGTTTGGCCAGACCTGCCGGAAGTACGCGCTATGCGCGACCTTCTCCCGGGTCGCGTTGATATCGCTGCGCACGGGGGCCTTGGCCCAGCTGGGCGACCAGCCCCACCGTTCAGGGCTCCATACCAGACCCTCGCCAACACGCCTGAGCAGGTCCACACGCGAGTGCGGCGCGACATTGTAGCGGCCAATCTGCTCGGCAGGCGCACGCCCGAACAGGGTGGCCTGGACACCGAGAGATGCCAGGTACTTCTCGGCCGCACGATGCTGGGCCAGTCGTCCGCACATTGATCCTTCCTCCTGTCGCTTCTCGATTGACGCGATTCGACTCGCTCAAAATATACTGTATGCATATACAGTTTTTGTGATTTCTCCATGGACAGCGTCGATTCCACTCCCACTCGCTATGCGGAACTGCACTGCCTGAGCAACTTCTCGTTCCATCGCGGTGCATCCAGCGCGGCCGAGCTGTTCGAAAGGGCTCGCCAGCTAAATTACGAGGCGCTTGCCATCACCGACGAGTGCAGCCTGGCCGGCATCGTGCGGGCGTGGCAGGCGTCGAAGGCGACCGGCGTTCGCCTGATCGTCGGCACCGAGGTAAGGCTAGTTGATGGCGCTCGGCTGGTGCTGCTGGCTCAGGATTTGGTCGGCTATCAGCGGATCTGTGCGCTTATCACCCAGGCACGACGGCGTGCCAGGAAGGGGAGCTACGTGCTTCACCGCTCCGACTTCGACAGCGGGACCGAGGGGATGCTTGCGCTCTGGGTCCCGAGTCCGGACGAAGCGCAGGAGCAGGGCACCTGGCTGAAGTCGGTCTTCGATTACCGCTGCTGGATCGCGGTGGAGCTGCATCGTGAGTGCGACGATGAGCGCAAGCGGTCAGCACTCATGGCGTTCGGCGAGCAACTTGGGATGCCCCTCGTGGCCTCGGGCGACGTGCACATGCATGTGCGGGGACGTCGGGCGCTGCAGGACACCGTGACCGCAATCCGGCATCACTGCGCCGTCGCCGACGCCGGTGCCTACCTATTCCAGAACGGCGAGCGGCACCTGCGTACGCTGCAGGCGCTGGCCGATCTCTATCCGCCAGGGTTGCTGCACGAGTCGGTCAGGATCGCAGCGCGTTGCACCTTCGACCTGGGCGAGCTGCGCTACGAGTACCCGCACGAGGTCGTGCCGCAAGGGCGATCGGCCTCCGAGTGGCTGAGGCAGCTTACGTTCGAAGGCGCAAGCTTGCGCTGGCCGGACGGGATCCCGGACAAGGCACTGGCGCAACTCGAGGCGGAACTCGACCTGATCGAGGACCTGCAGTACGAGAGCTACTTCCTGACCGTCCATGACATCGTCCGCTTCGCCCGAAGCCGGGCCATCCTATGCCAGGGCAGGGGATCGGCTGCCAACTCGGCGGTGTGCTTTGCACTGGGCATCACCGAGCTGGACCCGACCCGGATGAGCATGCTGTTCGAGCGCTTCATCTCCAAGGAGCGCAACGAGCCGCCGGACATCGACGTCGACTTCGAGCACGAGCGGCGCGAGGAGGTGATCCAGTACATCTACGAGCGCTACGGGCGCGAGCGGGCGGCCCTGACGGCGGTGGCCAGCACCTACCATTTCGCCGGCGCGATTCGGGACGTGGGCAAGGCCCTTGGCCTGCCACCCGAGCATGTCGACGCGCTGGCCAGATGCTGTGGCAGCTGGAGCGACCACATGCCGTCGCCACAGCGGCTTGCCGAAGCCGGATTCGATTCGCAGAACCCGACGCTGCACCGGGTGCTGGTGCTGACCTCGCAACTGGTCGGCTTTCCGCGGCATCTGTCCCAGCATCCGGGTGGTTTCGTGATCTCGGAGCATCCGCTGTCCACGCTCGTGCCGGTGGAAAACGCGGCCATGAAGGACCGGACCATCATCCAGTGGGACAAGGACGATATCGACGCGCTCGGGCTGATGAAGGTCGATGTCCTGGCATTGGGCATGCTGAGCGCGATCAGGCGCTGCCTGGACCTGCTGCGCACCAACGACAGGCGCGACCTGACGTTGGCCACCATCCCGGCCGAGGACCCGCAGACCTACGCGATGATCAGTCGCGCCGACACGCTCGGCGTGTTCCAGATCGAGTCCCGGGCCCAGATGGCCATGCTGCCCAGGCTCAAGCCCAAGACCTTCTATGACCTGGTGATCGAGGTTGCCATCGTTCGACCCGGGCCGATCGTCGGGCAGATGGTCCATCCCTACCTGCGCCGGCGCAATGGCGAGGAGGAGGTGAGCTACCCGAGCGAGGAGCTGCGCAAGGTCTTCGAGCGAACGCTGGGGGTGCCATTGTTCCAGGAGCAGGTCATGCGCCTGGCCATCGTCGCGGCCGGCTATACCGCCGGCGAGGCCGACCAGCTTCGCCGCTCGATGGCCGCCTGGAAACGCCACGGTGGGCTCGAGCCCCACCAGCAGCGCCTGAAGCAGGGCATGCTCGAGCGCGGCTACGACGAGGCCTTCGCAGAACGCATCTTCGAGCAGATCAAAGGCTTTGGCAGCTATGGTTTTCCAGAGTCCCATGCGGCCAGTTTTGCGCTGCTGACCTACGCCAGCTGCTGGCTCAAATGCCACGAGCCGTCGGCGTACGCCTGTGCATTGATCAATAGCTGGCCGATGGGCTTCTACTCGCCCGACCAGGTGCTACAGGATGCGCGCCGGCACGGCATCGAGGTGCGGCCCGTGGACGTTACCCGCAGCGACTGGGACTGCACGCTGGAAGAACCTCAGCAAGCGTCACCGGCAATTCGCCTGGGGCTGCGGATGGTGCGCGGCCTCTCGGAACAGGTGGGGCGCCGCATCGAAGCCGAGCGCCGCTGCGCCCCGTTTCGTCACGTTGGCGACCTGTGCCTTCGCGCCGGGCTCGATACCAAGGCGCGCGAACTGCTCGCCGAAGCCAATGCCCTCAGTGCGCTGGCAGGGCATCGGCATCAGGCACGCTGGGACATCGCCGGTGTCCAGGCACCGCTACCGCTGTTCGACTGCGCCGAGCCGGACCGGCCCATCGCGCTGCCGGTCCCTACCGTGGTCGAGGACCTGCACGCCGACTACGCGCGCACCGGCACGACACTGGGGCCGCACCCGCTGTCTCTGCTTCGCGCCACGCTGAAATCGATGCGGGCTCGCAGCTCCAGGGACCTGGCCGAAACGGCACATGGGCAGTTCATTACCGTGATCGGCATCGTCATCGGTCGGCAGCGTCCGTCGACGGCGTCGGGCGTCACCTTCGTCACGCTGGAGGACGAGTACGGCATGGTCAATGTCGTGGTCTGGCGGGACCTGGCCGAGCGCTACCGGCCGGCACTGATGCAGTCGCGGCTGCTGCAGGTCAAGGGCAAGCTCGAGGACCAGGCCGGTGTGAGGCACCTGATCGCCGGACATCTGCAGGACCGAAGCGATCTGCTCGATGGGCTGGATGTGCGCAGCCGCGATTTTCATTGAGCTCCTGAAACCCAGGCTACCGATTCGGCTCAAACCATGAGCCGAATCGGCACGATATTCGGCTCACCCCCAGCCATCGAGGCTCTGGTTGTCCAAAGGCATTGTCGGGCCAACCGCCCGAACGTGAGTGCTAAGCTTCGACCAAACCCATCGCATCAGGCGCTATGGGAGCTCGTTGTCGTTTGTTGTGCTGGCAGTCTGGGTTGTTAGGTGGAGGCGCATGAACGAATCGCTACGGCATGGCATGAATATNNGTCGACGCCCGGTCTTGGGCCATGCAGTGGTCGATCCCGCCGAGCTGGCAATGGCGCGGTGATAATGCCCCGAATTGCCGAAGCCTCGATGAATTCCTGAAGGTCGTCGAGCCCGCCGATAGATCCGCGGTCCAGAGCGCCATAGCCGACGCGCTCGGCGGCGCCGGCATCTGGTCGTTCCAGTGTCGAGTCCGTGAGGGCGCGTCATCGGTGCGCTGGCTCGAGATCAAGGGGCATACGCTCCGCGATGGGGCAACCATGCTGGCGCTGCACGGCGTCGCAGCGGACATCAGCGAGCAGAAGCGCCTGGCCGCCGTTTCCACCGGTCAACAACATGCCCTCGAGATGGCAGTTCAGGGGCAAACGCTGCAGGCAATCCTCGATCGGCTGACCCGTTCGCTCGAAGAGCAGGCGGGAAATCGACTCTGGGCAAGCATCCTGCTGGTGGACGAAGAGCGAGGACACCTCGGCTTCGGTAGCCGCGGCTCGCTGCCTACAAACTTCAGCCAGGCCATCGATGGGCTCGAGATCGCGCCGACCGGGGCCTCATGCGGCGCCGCAGCACATCTCGGCCGACCGGTCATTGCCGAGCACATTGGCAG
>JABAHQ010012960.1_pt6 | contig 13425 bp, 12 predicted proteins | sample 7062091 | NCBI WGS metagenome assembly JABAHQ01 (sample SAMN14534359, study PRJNA622989) | marine sediment metagenome | biome: marine biome [ENVO:00000428]; feature: marine pelagic biome [ENVO:01000023]; material: deep marine sediment [ENVO:00002113] | place: India: Gulf of Kutch | collected...
GCCTGATGAAAGTGGATGTACTGGCCCTGGGAATGCTGAGCGCCATCCGCAAGAGCTTTGATCTGATAAAAGCCCTGCGTGGTCAGCAATGGACCCTGGCCACCCTGCCACCGGAAGATTCAGACACCTATGAGCTACTGCAACAGGGGGACAGCATAGGTGTATTCCAGGTGGAGTCCCGGGCCCAGATGGCCATGCTGCCGCGACTCAAACCCGCCTGCTTTTACGATCTGGTGATTGAAGTGGCCATCGTCCGCCCCGGCCCCATTCAGGGGGACATGGTGCATCCTTTCCTGCGCCGCCGTCAGGGGCTGGAGAAGGTCAGCTATGTGAGCGACGAAGTGAAGCAGGTGTTGCAACGGACATTGGGCGTACCCATTTTTCAGGAACAGGTCATCGATCTGGCCATGGTGGCCGCCGGTTTCAGCGCCGGTGAAGCCGACCAGCTGCGCCGGGCCATGGCCGCCTGGAAACGTAAGGGGCAACTGCAGAAATACGAGAAAAAACTGGCCCGGGGATTGTTGTCCCGAGGCTACAGCAGCGACTTCGCCCAACGCATCATTTCCCAGATTCGCGGCTTTGGTGAATACGGTTTTCCCGAATCCCATGCCGCCAGCTTCGCTCTGCTGGTGTACGCCTCCGCCTGGCTGAAGCGCCACGAACCGGCGGCCTTCTGCTGCGCCCTGCTCAACAGCCAGCCCATGGGCTTCTACTCGCCCTCCCAGCTGGTGCAGAACGCGCGGCGGGAAGGCGTCGAGGTCCGGCCGGTGGACATCAATCTCAGCCTCGACGCGCACCATCTGGAAGACGACGGGGAGGCCTCCGCCGTCCGCCTGGGTCTGCGCCTGATTGATGGCCTCACGCGCCAGGCTGCCCTGACGGTCATTGAATACCGCCCCAACGGGGGCTACACCAGCCTGTCAGAGCTTCGGCGCCGTACCGGACTGGGTCATGCCGACCTTGAGGCCCTCGCCGCCAGTGGTGCCCTCCAGCCGCTCAGCAGCAATCGCCACCAGGCCCGCTGGGACCTGCTGGAACCGGAGCACTCCCTGCCACTGGCCAGCGGTGGCCGAGAACAGCCCCTGCAGCCCTCCCTGTCTCGGATGCCGGCACCAGCGGAAGCCCAGCGGACCTTCGAGGATTACGACAGCCTCGGCCTCACACTGGAACGTCACCCGCTGGCCCAGCTGCGGGAAACGGGCCAACTCCGCCACTGCCTGAGGGCCACGGACCTGGAGCGGGCCGAAAGCGGGCGACCCGTGGTGGTTTCCGGGCTGGTCACTGGCCGCCAACGGCCCGGCTCCGCCGCTGGTGTCACCTTCGTGACCCTTGAGGATGAAACCGGCAACCTCAATGTGATCGTCTGGCGGGATACCGCCCGCTGTCAGCGCCGCCCCCTGCTCAACGCCCGGCTGTTGCAGGTGCGCGGCACCCTGGAGCGCCAGGAGGGCGTTATACACGTCATTGCCGGGCGCCTGGATGACCTCAGCCATCTCATTGACAGGCTCAGCGTCAGAAGCCGAGACTTCCAGTAATATCCGGCTTCCCCGAGGGGCACCCATGGCCACCGATGCCAACGGCTACAACCCTGAACAGGACCTGACCATGATCCTGGCCCACTACCAGCCCACTTCCGTCGTGCACAGCGCGGGCCTCGCCGAGCAATGCCTGCGGGAATGGCCCGAAAGGCCCGGGGACGCCCAGTGCCTCCGTCTTCCACCCCAGGATCCCAACAGCGCCTTTCCACTGCCAAGGCTGTTCGACCTGGCCCTGGTCACCGACACCCTGGAGGAACTGCCACAGCACCAGGGCCAGAAGCTTCTGGGCCAGCTCCGGAACATGGGTGCCACCCGTATCGCCGTCTATGTCCGCGACGGCAGCCCCTGGCGTTTCCAGGATTTCATCGGCATGGGGTTCACCCGTCTCTACCACTACACCGATCCCGTGAATGCCACCCTGTTCGCCTATGATCTGGATACCTACAATTACGTGCGGGAATGGAACAATCCGGAAAACTGGGCCAACCCCGAGATGTGGGACAAGGCCCGCTGGTAGGAGGACAACGCCATGGCAGAAACCTGTATCCTGGCCCGGGTCGAGGGCCGCGTTCAGGGCGTGAGCTTCCGGGACAACACCCGCAGCCAGGCACAGCGGCTGGGGGTTACCGGCTACGCCCGCAACCAGCCCGACGGCAGCGTGGAAGTCCTCGCCTGTGGCGAGGAAAACGCCATCAACACCCTCGTGGAGTGGCTTCACCAGGGACCGCCTGCCGCCTCCGTGAGCCGCGTTGAAACCCATCCCAGTGATGCCCGGCCCCCGAACACTTTCACCATCGGCTGATTCCCTTTGACAGGGCCACCAAGACTGTATACATTGACAGTACCTGTACGGAAAAACAGTGGCCCTGACTATGAACCTGACGCCAAGACAGCAACAGATCCTGGACCTCATCCGCGAGCACGNNCCTGGACCTCATCCGCGAGCACGTGCATTCCACGGGCTACCCGCCTACGCGCGCTGAAATTGCCAGCACCCTGGGATTCAAGTCCGCCAACGCTGCGGAGGAACACCTTCGGGCCCTGGCCCGTAAGGGCGCCATCGAGATGGTCAAGGGGGCCAGTCGCGGCATCCGCCTCCCGGAAGCCGAGGAAAATCCCGGCATTCCGATCGTCGGCCAGGTTGCCGCCGGCAACCCCATCCTCGCCGAGGAGAACATCGACGACTACTGCACCCTGGAGCCCGGGTTCTTCAATCCGGCTGCGGATTATTTCCTGCGGGTACGCGGTACCAGCATGGAGAACGTGGGCATCCTCGACGGCGACCTGTTGGCGGTCCACCGAACCACGGACGTCCACAACGGCCAGATCGTGGTGGCACGCCTGGAGGACGAGGTGACCGTCAAGCGCTTCCGCCGCGAGGGCAGCACTGTCTGGCTGATCGCCGAAAACGACGAGTTCGACCCCATCCAGGTGGATCTCACCGAGACCCCACTGGATATCGAGGGGCTCGGCGTCGGCGTTATACGCCGCGGCGACCTCCACTGATACGGCACAACAAGGCTGACAGGAGCATCACCATGGAACAGCTTGATCTTACGCCCCGGGAACAGCAGGAGAATGCCCGCGTCGTCGAGCACGACCCCAGTGCCAGTCAGGCGGAAAGCACCCCGGAAGCGAACGTGACGGAGATCATCCTGCCGGAAGAGCAGGTTGAGAATTTTCAGTTGCTTCTGCCCATGCTGACGCAGCTCAACCAGGAAGAACGCTGGCTGGCCTGGATTGATCCGCCCGCCGGCCTGGTCGGCAAGTGGCAGCAACACCATGGCATTGTGCAGCATCAGTTGCTGATCCTGCGCTCCTCCGCCCAGCACAGCGCCGAGGCGCTGGCCGAGAAAGCGCTCTCAGCCGGAACCTGCCATGCGGTGGTGCTTTGGACGTCGGGCCTGAGCCGCCACAGCTATAGCCGTCTTGAGAAAGCCTCTGTCAACGGCCACAGCCATGGTGTGATTCTGCGGCAGCGGCGTTCCCGCAGTCAGTGAACGGTCTGGTTGTAAGCGGGGGGCATGGTGTCTTCCTCTTCCATGTCCACATCACCGATGTCATCGGTGGCTGAGCCCGCGGCTTCCAGGCCTGCGGTAATCATGGCCTTGGCCACATTCAGGTCATTGTCCTGGAGCATTTCCTTGGCCTCGTCTGAGAAGCGGATCCGCACCAGGGGCGTGCTTTCGTCGTCAGCCCGGCGTAACGCGTATTCGCCGGTGGGCAGTTGAATGATTTCCAGAAAGGATGTGGGCATAGATAACGCCTTTTACCATTGGTCGTGACGTTCCACGAACGTCTCGAAATAATCCCGAAATTCCTGAGCCAGATTCTGAATCGCTTCCGGCGAGCGATCGGGACCGGTGTCCGCAACCGCAATCAGGCCTTCGTCTCTTGGTCGCCCGGAGCGCTTGCCGGGGGTCCGCTGCCAGGAGAGAAAGACATCCAGTCGCGCCCACCAACTGGCTGGATCCCGGGATAATCCCTCCAGAACCTGCAGTTCGCCCGGCGTTTCCTCGCCCGTCGCGGTAAGCAGTTCCGGGAGCGACCCTGGCCGTGTCCCGGTCATGCCGGGGCAGGTTTCAGCAACCAGGCCCAACAGCACCGTACGGGCCTCTCCAAGCAGTGCAACGGCACCCTGAATCAGGCCTTCATTGGTGGTGACCGGATTCAGATGACCGTTCTCCTCCGCCATGCGGAGCACCTGGCGAGCAAGTGTCAACTTTTCCCGCAACAGGGAACATTGGTCAGAATCCAGCATCCGCGATTCTCCCTGAGCGTTTTATCCCGCTGAGTATATCACGCATGCCTGCCGGTGACTTCCCCCGGCCCGGGGCGCACCACCCCGGGGAGGAGCGCTAGAGATCGAGGTCCATATGCACAGTTGTCTGGGCCAGATCCAGCAGTTCCCGTAGCGCCACCGAAAACATCGCGTATTCCGGGGCACTCTGACTGCGCAGCTCACCCAGTATCGACCGCCAGCGTTCGACCAGCCCGGCGTGTTCGTTGGCCCAGGCCTCAAGGACGGTTTCCAGGTTCGACTCCGAGGTGCGGGAACGAAGGATCCCGGTCGTGAGCGCCCGCTGCTGCCAGTTGAGGTCCTCGCGAAAGCTTTCCCTGGCCAGCGCTTCCCAGTGACTCCGGGGGACGAGGGCGGAAATGGCCCCGGCAAACCAGTCCAGATCAAGCATATCCCCTACCGAGAAGTAGAGGTGAGCCACGTCCTGGAGATCCAGTCCCGTCTCTTCCCGGGCCTCAATAATGCCCAGCCCCGAGAGCAGGTGACCGGTGCCTGCCACGACCCCTGCCAGCTCTTCCGGAACACCCTGGTTGAGGAAATGGTCCCTGCCCTGTTGCCACGCCGCCCTGGCCCGTTCCCCGATATAGGACGGCAGGTCGTGCGCCATGGCTTCCAGCCTGGGCTGGAACCGATCAATATGACTTTCCACGTCAATCTCACTGCGCCGGTTGCGCAACAACCAGCGTGTCGCCCGCCGGACCAGCCGCATGAGCTCACTCTGCAGCTCCACCTGGAGAGGACTTGGCACCTGGTAGTCCAGCGCTTCGACCTGCTGCCACCAGTGGTCCAGCCGGAAGATGGTCTTGGCGATCAGGTATCCCCTGGCAATGGCAGGGACCGATGCACCGGTGGATTGCTGGAGCCGTTCCACGAAGGTCATGCCCATGTGGTTCACCAGGTCGTTGGCGACGCGCGTGGCGATGATCTCCCGCCGGAGCTGATGATGATCCAGCTCGTCGCCGAAACGTTCAACCAACTGGGGCGGGAACATATCCCGGATCATGGGCCGGATCCCGGGGTCATCCGGAAGATCGCTCGCCGCGAGCAGCTGTTTGAGGTCCGCCTTGACCACCGCAATCAGTACCGAGAGTTCCGGTCGCGTCAGGCCCTGCCCGGTGAGCTGACGCTCGCTCAACGCGTCGTCATCCGGCAGGTTCTCGAGCGTCCGGTCAAGCAGACCCCGGTTCTCGTACCGGATCATCAGGCGCCGGTATTCCTCGAGCCGGTCGGCTCCTTCACTGTTCGCGATCGACAGTGCCTGGGTCTGGCGATAGTTGTTCTCGAGGACCAGGCGGGCGACATCCCCGGTCATACCGGTCAGGAATTCGTTGCGCTGTTTGAAAGTGAGATCCCCCTGGGCCACCAGCCGGTTCAGCAGGATCTTCATGTTGACCTCGCGATCGGAGCAGTCGACACCCCCGGAATTGTCAATGAAATCCGTGTTGCAGCGCCCACCATTCAGCGCAAACTCAATACGCCCGGATTGGGACATGCCCAGGTTGCCCCCCTCGCCCACAACGCGGGCCCCAAGCTCGAAACCGTCTACCCTCAGTCCGTCGTTCGCCTTGTCTCCGACATCACCATGGGATTCATGGCGACTCTTGACGAAGGTACCGATACCACCCAGCCAAAGCAGGTCATGGGGCATCCTCAGTAGCTGGGAAATCAGCATGTTGGGCGGCATATGGTCCGATCGTGTTCCCAGAAGCTTCTTAACGGGGGCACTCAGTGGAATCGACTTGGCCGCGCGGCTGAACACCCCACCGCCTTCCGAGATCAGGCTGGTGTCGTATTCCTCCCAGGTGGAGCCGGGTAACGTAAACAGGCGCTCACGTTCCTGGAAACTGGCCTCCGGGTCCGGGTCCGGATCCAGGAATATATGCTGATGGTTGAATGCCGCGACGAGGCGGATCCTGCGGGACAGCAGCATCCCGTTACCGAAAACGTCCCCTGCCATGTCACCCACACCGACGACACTGAATTCGTCGGTATCGGTATTGAGGCCCAGTTCCCGGAAATGGCGTTCCACCGAAACCCATGCTCCCTTGGCCGTAATCCCCATCTTCTTGTGGTCGTAACCGTAACTGCCCCCGGACGCGAAGCCATCTTCCATCCAGAAGCCGTATTCGTTGGAGATCTCGTTGGCCAGATCCGAGAAGGTGGCAGTGCCCTTATCCGGCGCCACCACCAGGTAGTAGTCGTCCTCGTCATGACGGATCACGTTATGTGGCGGCACCACTTCGCCCTGGATAAAGTTGTCGGTGACATCCAGAAGACCCCGGATAAACCGGCTGTACGCGGCCCGACCAGCCTCCTGAACCCCCTGACGGTCAGCCCCCTCGGGAATCCGCTTCGCCACGAATCCCCCCTTGGCGCCCACCGGAACGATCACCGCGTTCTTCACCTGCTGAGCCTTGACCAGTCCCAGGATCTCGGTGCGGAAATCCTCGAGTCGGTCGGACCAGCGCAGNNGCAGGTGGACGCCTTCCACTTCGGCCGAGTACACGAAAATCTCATAGACCGGCTTCGGCCGCGGCAGGTCGACCAGGCTGGACGGGTCCAGCTTGAGGCTGATGCACCCCCCTTCGCCGTTCTCTGTATGCTGGTAGAAGTTCGTCCGGGTGGTTGCCTGCATAAGCTCCAGGAAGAGTCGCAGAACCCGATCCTCGCTCAGGTTGGGCACATCATCCAGGGCACTGCTGAACTCGATGGCAATCTTCTTTTGCGCCGCTTCGCACTGGCGTTCGCTCTGATAACGCTCGGGGTTGAAGCGCACATCGAAAAACTGCAGCAGCAACTCGGCCAGGTTGCGGTGCCCGGCCAGGGTACCGGCGATGAAACTCTGGCTGTTGCTGATCCGGATCTGTTGCATGTAGCGGGCATAGGCACGCAGCAGCGCAATGGCTCGCCAGTCGAAATAGCCGGCCAGGGCCAGCCGGTTGAAATTGTCGTTCTCTGCCTCGCCGTACCAGACACGGGTGAACAGTGTTTCGAAGATCGGCTTGATCTTCTCAATGTCGATGGATTTTCCGGACCGGGACTGGAGCGCGAAGTCGTGGATCCAGTGAGTATTTCCCTGCCGATCGCGGACCTCGAACGGATGCTCCCCGATGACCCGGAAGCCGATATTCTCGAACACTGGAATAACGTCCGACAGCGGCAGCTGTTCGTGTGGGTGGAACAGCTTGAAGTGAAGGGTGCTCGCGCTCTCTTCGGGATCCCGGTAGAAACTCATGGCCATGTGGCCGGTCTCGCGAATCCGGTCCAGATACTCCACGTCAATGGCGGCCCGCCGTGCGGAGAACATGTCCCGGTACCCCGCCGGAAATGCGTTCTCATAGCACGCTGAAAGACGGGTACCGACCTCCTCGCCGTGGTGTTCGACCAGTGCTTCGTGCAGCGAGTCCTGCCAGGAGCGAGCCAGCTCCACCAGCTTCTGCTGCAGTTCAGCGACGGGCAGCTGCCGGTTCTCCTGAGGCTGGACACGCACGGTGAACTGGGTCCGGGCCAGAACGGACTCCGAGAAATAGGTCGTGAAATCAATGCCCTCAGCGTCCAGGGCCCACACAATGATGTTCTGCATGCTCACCCGCAACTGGGTGGAATACAGTTCTCGCGGGACGAACACCAGACAGGTCACGAACTGACCATACACGTCTTCGCGCATGAACAGCCGTATCTTGCGGCGCTCCTGGATATAGAGAATGGCCTTGGCCACATCCAGCAGCTCGTCCCCCTCGATCTGGAACAGCTGATCCCTGGGGTAGACCGTCAGGATCTGGTCCAGTTCCTTGCCCGCGTAGTCCTCACGCGGGAAGCCGGACTCGTTCAGAACGTATTCGATCTTGCGCCGCAGCAATGGAATCTGGTCGGGGCGCTCGTGATAGACCCGTGATGTATACAGGCCCAGGAAACGCCGCTCTCCCACCACGCGCCCCTGCGCATCCAGTTTCTTGATCGCGATGTAGTCGGGATAGGCGGGCCTGTGTATACGGGAACGCTGGGCCGATTTGCCAAAGATGAACAGACTGCTGCTGTCGGTCATGGCCTCGCGGGTCTGGCGCGGCATGTCCTTCATCCGTATATGGCTGGGACGCTCATTGTAGGTCCGGAGGATACCCAGCTCGGAATCCGCCACCTGGCGGATCTCGGTTTTACGGTTCTCGCGCACAAAGTCGTATTCGTCGTAGCCGAGGAAGGTAAAGCGGTCATCAACCAGCCACTCGAGGAACGCCCTCGCCTCGTTGACCTCCTCGGCGGACAGGGTTTTCGGAGGGTTAGCCAGTTCGTCGAGTATGGACGTGGCCTTTTCACGCATGCGCGGAAAATCGGACACCGCGATCCGGACCTCGCCCAGAACCTGCTCCACATCTGCCCGCAACGCACTCAGGGCGGCGCCATCCGAGTGACGGTCCACCTCCATCACGATCAGTGCTTCCTCGCCCGGCTCCAGCGGCTTCTTGACCGCTTCGTTCAACCGCAGAAGGTCGCCGTTCTCATCCCGATCCGGATTGAGAATGGTGTAGTGGATCGTGTGGATATTGAGTTCGCGCGCATTGACCTCCATGCGCATGGAGTCAATCAGGAAGGGAATGTTCGGATGCAGGACAAAAAGCACGGTATGGCTCGATTCCCATCCACCCTTCTCCAGATCGGGATTGAATACCCAGACCCGGGACTCCTCGCCGGCCCCCTTCTGTATGAATTCCCACGCCGACAGCACCGCCCCATAGGTATCCAGAAAGCGCTGCTGGACCAGCTCATCAAAGGGCATATGCTCGAAATAGCGTTGGGCGAAATCACTGACCCGATCCACTTGATCCGCCGGCAGACGCTCTCTCAGAGCCTCATCGAGCTTCTGCTGGAATTCCGCCATGCTGGAGAAGGTAACGTCATTCATGGTGGCATCCTGTCGCCGTGGTGCGTGCACTGCATTGAGCCCGCCGTTGGGCTGGCGGACCCCTTACAACAGCATAGTCAAAACGGGGCGGGCTGCAGTCATCCTCTCGGTAACTCCCTATTCAATTACGATTTGGAAATGAGGTGGCGTTTCAGGAACTGAGTCCGCTATTGCGGCTTGAGCCACGTTCCAAGCTGAGCGAGTATGTCGCACGGATTGCCCACCCTGGATCAGGAGCAGTAGCCGCTATGCGGACCTGTCGGAATACTCTGTACATGCTCGCCCTCGTGGCGGCTCTGGTTGGTTGGAACGCAACAGTGACGGCCGCGGAGCTGACGGCGTCAGCGAGCCCCAAACGTCTGTACAGCAATGAACTGATCACCATGACCCTGGAAACGGAAACCGAGCTGGACTTCAGCCTCGGCTCTCTGCTCAACCCAGCGGAAATGGATATTCCACACCCGGATACCACCCCGCTGGAAACCGGTTTCCGGATCCTCGACCGCCACCAACGAATGGCTATCCAGTCCGAGAACGGTGTCAACCGGGGCAAGGTCACCTGGACCTTCCTGCTGGCCCCAAGAAAGGCCGGTGAACTGACCATTCCTGCGCTCCAGTTCCAGGATATGCAGAGTGCCCCCATTGAGGTCACAGTCCTGCCCGGCGTCGCACCAGCGGAACGCGCCGAGCCCGAGGCAAGGCTCGACATGAATTTCAGTGAGGAGGAAGTCTACGTTCAGCAGCAGATCATCCTGACCCAGCGGGTCTATTATGAGCCCCCCCTGGTGCGCGCCAACCTCTCCTCACCCACGGTTCCCAACGCCATGGTCAAGTCACTGGGCAAACAGCGCGAATACCGGGCCGAGCGGGATGGTCGCGAATGGCAGGTCGCGGAACGTCGTTTCGTGATCGTGCCGCAATCCGCCGGCACCATGATCATTCCCGAACAACGCTTTGAAGCGCGCAAACAGACCGAGAGCGGCGACCTGGTACCGGTCATCGCAACCGCCCCCGCGCGCAGCATCCAGGTCAACCCCCCGCCCGAGTCATTCAACGGCGATATCTGGCTCCCGGCCCGTCAACTCGAGCTGACCGAAGAATGGTCGGAGCCCCCCGAGTCGGTCCAGGCGGGCGACAGCATCCGACGGGACATCAACATCCGGGCCGTAGGCGTGGCCCCCGAGTCACTGCCACGGCTGACCATCCAGTACCCGGATAGCCTCAGGGAGTACCCCAGTCCCTGGAAATCCGAATCCCGTCTGACCGGAGACAGCATCGAGGGTCGCCTGCGCAAACGCTCCAGTCTGGTGCCGATCGAGCCGGGCCGGATCACGCTCCCGCCCATCCGTATTCCATGGTGGGATGTTGAGACGGACCAACAGCGGGAGGCGACGATCCAGGCCCATGAGATGAAGGTCAAACCAGCCGCCGGGGCCAAGCCGGAAAAGGACGGCGACGGGAACGTTAAGGATTCCCTGTCGGACATGAGCCTGTCGCGCCCCGGCAACACCCGACTTCCGCCACTATGGTTCTGGCTGGCGGTCGTACTGGCCTCCGGCTGGCTCGTGACCGGCATCGCCTGGTGGCGCAACCGCCGCCACCGGGGCGAACAGGTCACGCTCAGCGCCGAAGAGAAGGCCAATCGGGAGCGCTTCCGCGCCCTGTGCGAACACGCTCACCGGGGCGAGGCGGACACCCTGACATTACTGCCCCAGTGGGCCGCAATCCACTTCAACCGGCCCGCCCTGCGCACTGTCGGCGATGTTACCGCCTATATGAACGACCCGCAGTTGACGCGGGAACTCCAGGCGCTGGAACGGCACCTCTTCGCCAATCCAAGCGAGCGTGAACCCTGGAACGGTGATGAACTGGTGAGTGTCCTCAGGCGGATCGCCGGGCGACCGCGCAACAACAGCTGAGAGCGTCAGCCATCGCGCCCGTTTGCGGCTGGCTCATCCTTGCCCTGGACCCAATCGGGGACCGGCTCGCCCAACTCTGAATAGGCCGCAGTCACCCCCTGACGAATGCTATCCGCCTGGGGATGATCCGGTGCCACCCGGAGAATGCGCTCCCAGTAGTCAAGCGCCTCCCGGTAATCCCCACTACGGAAGGCCTCGACGCCACGAAGCCCCAGGCTGTTGATTTCGTCCGGATTGATCTCGCGGGCGCGACCAATGGTCTTCTCCACTTCCGGCGTCATGACCCCCTCGTTCGCCATGAACAGGGCCTGGGCGCGCATACCCAGGGCCGCGGCAGGGCTGCCTTTCCCGCTGCGCTCAATGGCGTCTGCCAGTTCCCCGTACGCGTTAGCCGCCTCCCGGAAGCGTTCCAGCTGCATATAGCTGCGGCCCAGCATCGCCCAGCCTTCCGGATTATCCGGCTCGGACTCAAGACGGTCCCTCAGGCGCTGCACCATTGCGTCGACATCAGCGGCATCCATTCCCCCTTCCATCATCTGCTGGCGATCCCGGAACTGCGCCACCTGGTCACTGGCGCCCAGATGACCGTAGAGTCGGAAGGCTGCCAGCGGCAACGCGATCACCAGCGCCACCGTGACCATCACCAGCCCCCGCCGACCGCCGGCACGGCTCTCGCTTTCGGCGTTCTCGGCTTCCACGTCCCGGAGAAGACTCATTTCAAGCTCATCCTTGAGGGATTCGAATCCAGACTCGTCCAGTACGCCCTCGTCCCGCTCGCGCTCAAGTTCCCGGAGCCGTGAGCGGTACGCCGCCAGGTTCTGCTCCCGGTAGTGCACGACGGGCTTGCTGCGCCGCGCGAACAGCATGGGGTAGATCACGAACACCAGGGCCAGGAGGATCAGGAGTATAACGGCAAGCCAGAAATTCAGGGGCATGAAAGCTCACTCGGATTGGATTCATTCATCGCGCAACCACTGCTCCGCGCGGCGACGCTCTTCCTGGGACAGGGGTTTGGCCTCCACCTGTTGGCGCGCCCGATTACGCGCAACCAACAGCAATACCACCCCTATACCTATAAACAGCAGCACAAAAGGCCCAAGCCACAGGGCCCAAGTCCGAGGCGCGAATTCAGGACGATAACTGACGAAACTGCCGAAGCGATCCACCATCGCCTGACGGATCGCTTCATCGCTGGCCCCGTCCCGCAGCATCCGGCGCACCCGCTCGCGCATGTCCTCGGAAATCGGGGCACCCGACTCCGCAATGGACTCATTCTGGCACTTGGGGCAGCGGAGCTCCCGCGTCAGTTCACCAAAGCGCGCCCGCAGTTCCGGGTCCTCCAGCCGTTCCTGAGCAACGGCCGGAAGCGTCAGCACGAGAACCAGAAGCGCGGATTCAACCGTCCTGACGATAGCGTTCGTAAAGCGGTTCAAAATCGGACTCCCATACATCTTCGTCAACCACCCCTACGTGGCGGTGCCGGACGATGCCCTGGGCATCGATCAGATAGGTTTCCGGCGCGCCGTAGACACCCAGGTCGAACCCCAGGCTGCCTTCCGGGTCATAGATTACGCGGGTATAGGGATCCCCCCGCTCCCGCAGCCATTTCAGGGCGGCGTCCCGGTCATCCTTGTAGTTGAGGCCAACGATGGGCACGCCACGCTCGGCCAGCCGGTTGAGCTGGCCGTGCTCAACACGACAGGCCGCACACCAGGTCCCCCAGACGTTCAGCAACTGAACCCTGCCCTTCAGGATCTCGGGGCCCGCGGTGGTATCCGGGTCACGCAGCATCGCCAGTTCAAAGGACGGCACTTGCCGCCCCACCAGGGCGGAATCCAGTTCGCTGGGGTCTTCCCCGAGCCCCCAGTAGAGCACCACGCCGAGGGTCACCGCCAGGACCAGGGGCAGGAACATCCAGATACGGTTCATCAGGCCGTACTCCCGGCCACTGCCTCGGTGGCCCTGGGTTTCTCGGCCGCAGTGACCGTCTGGCGCTGACGAACCCGGTAGCGCCGGTCACTGACCGCAAACGCCCCGCCCAGGGCCATGACCACGGCACCTCCCCAGATCCACCGCACGAGCGGCTTGTACTGGATCCGCACACTCCAGGCCGGCTGACCCTCAACATTCTCGCCCAGTGCCACAAAGAGGTCCTTGAGCACACCGGGGCTGATTCCGGCGTTGGTCATCACACTCTCCCGCACCGGGTAGTGGCGCTTTTCGGGGTAGACCGTTGTTACCCGTTCGCCGTCGCGATAGATATCGAAC
>JABAHQ010007405.1_pt5 | contig 13411 bp, 12 predicted proteins | sample 7062091 | NCBI WGS metagenome assembly JABAHQ01 (sample SAMN14534359, study PRJNA622989) | marine sediment metagenome | biome: marine biome [ENVO:00000428]; feature: marine pelagic biome [ENVO:01000023]; material: deep marine sediment [ENVO:00002113] | place: India: Gulf of Kutch | collected...
ACACGACCCGGCGCGCAGTCGGGAGAAGGCTCCCCTAGCCCTTCTATTGATCCTGGCAGGAGTGGCGGTCGTCGTAATCTTGGCGGCTACGCCCCTGGGCATCGGCGTCGGCTACGACTCCTACTTCTATCTAAGTGGCGCGGAGAGCCTGCAGGCGGGCAGCGGCTTTGCCCGGGAGCTAGCCGATGGCTCCCTTCAGCCGATCACACACTTCCCGCCCTTCTTCTCGGCGCTGATGGCACTGGGGGCCTCCGCCCTATCGGCCAACCCCGCAGCGATTGGTCGTTGGCTGGTGGCCCTCTTGTTCGGGGCGAACGTTGGGATTGTGGGTTTCCTCGTCTGGCGCTGGACAGCCTCCAGCGCGCTTGGGGTCATCGCGGGGATCTTCGCGCTATTCTCGCCAGTCCTGCTTGAGCAACATCTGTGGGCGATGTCGGAGCCGCTCTATCTGATGTTCCTGTTGGGGACCCTGGGCCTGCTCGTCCGTTGGACGTCGGAGTATGGGCGTGGGTTGCTCTTCGCCGCGGGGCTGGCGGCAGGCCTTGCGTACCTGACGCGCTACGTTGGGACGGCCTTGATCGCAACCGGGGTCCTTTTCCTGCTGACAAGACGGATCGAGACGTGGAGGGAGAGAGCTCTCAACCTCATGGGCTTTGCCGCGCCATCCTTGGCGATCGTCGTCGGCTGGTTGGCCCGCAATGCCGCCGTTGGCGACAGTCTGACGAATCGGTCGCTCTTCTTCCATCCACCGGGGATGGAAAAGATGCGAGAGGCGGCCGTCACGCTCTCGGGGTGGACCCTCCCAGTGTGGGGACCTCGTGAAGTGCGGGCCGGATTAACCGCGGTCTTGATCGTGAGCCTGTTCATCCTATGGGTGCGCGAAAGATGGCTGCGGTCCACCGACCTCGCCCCTGCCCGGCCGTGGAAAGAGGCTCTCGACACAGTCGGGCTGCACCTGGTTCTCTACGGACTGGCGCTGCTGGCTTCCCTGACGTTCTTTGACGCTTCGACGAGGCTTCGTGATCGAATCCTGTTGCCCGCCTATTTGAACCTGATGTTGGCGGGCTTCACGCTGGCCGGCGCCTACCTCAGACGCGCCAGTCGTCCGTGGGTGCCCCGAGTGGGACTCTTGGCGGTCGTTGCAGTGTTTCATGTGCCGTACGGCTTGCAGAGCTGGGCGGCCGTGACCCACGCCAGGGAGGTCGGCCTCGGTTTCAACAGCCGGTCCTGGGTCTCCTCCGAAACGCTGGCGGCCGTCGAGGCGACGCCACTCGGCACGCTCATCTACACGAATGAAGCCTTTCCGCTCTCCTATCACACGCGGCGCCCCGTCCACGGTGCGCCGGAGCGAATAGATCCGGTCAAGGGTCAAGAGCGACCTGATTATGAGGAGCAGTTGAGTACAATGCGAAGCCGCCTGGCGTCTGAGGGTGGTGTTCTGGTGCTGTTTCATCCCGACAACTTGCGGGTGGAGATGCCGTCGCTGGAGGAGCTCACCGAAGGGCTGACCTTGGCCAGCAGTCATGCTGACGGGCGGATCTATCGTCCCGACGCGGATCATGGGAACGATGGAGGCGGGTGAGACGCAAGGTGGGACGACGAAGGGAGCCATGAGTAAACGCGATCAGTCCAGCGTTCCCACCGCGGGCGGGCCCTTGGAGGGGACTGTTCTCGGCCGGCTGATCTACGGTCTGAAGGGCCTTGTGCCCGGGCCCATCTGGCGGGTGNNCGCCACCAACTCGCCGCGCGGATCCAACCGCGCTTCCGTGATGATCAACGGCGTTTGGCGGACTTTCACAACCGCCATCGGGGGAAGCGCTGCTTCATCCTGGGCAACGGCCCGAGCCTGAACGAGACTGACTTGAGCCTGCTCGAGGACGAAGTCACGTTCGGGATGAACCGTATCTACCTGCTCTTTGAGGAGATGGGATACGAGACGACCTATCTCGTTTCCGTCAATACACTGGTAATCGAGCAATGTGCGCCGGAGTTGCGTGGGCTGAGCATGCCCAAATTCATCAGCTGGCGCGGTCGGCAATGGATGGCCGAGGATCCGGATACCATCTTCTTGGATACGGACTACACACCGCCGCCGACCTTCTCGGAGAATGTGACCGGCCGGGTGTTCGAGGGGTCGACGGTCACATACGTGGCACTCCAAATGGCATTCCACATGGGCTTCCGGACCGTCATCTTGGTCGGTGTCGACCACAGCTTCAAGACGGAGGGCGAACCCAATGTCACCTTGACCTCCGAGGGGGCGGACGAAGATCACTTCTCCTCCGCGTACTTCGGAGAGGGGTTCCGGTGGCAGCTTCCCGATTTGGAGGCGTCGGAACAGGTCTACCGGATGGCCAAGCGCGCCTTTGAGGCCGCGGATCGGGAGGTCATCGACGCGACGGTTGGGGGGAAGTTGGAGGTCTTTCGAAAGGTGGATTACACATCTCTGTTCTGAGCGTGTGGCACGTTCTGGGCTTAGCCAACGATTCTCTTCTCACCTCTCCCGATGGACGCTGACAGTTCCTCAGGGAGCATCCGTTTCGCGGATCGGCTGTCGCGATGGATTTGGATCGTTGCCCTCATCGCTCTGTTGGCTCCCTTGGCCTTTGTCGCGTACCTGGGGGTGCACTCGCGTTATCTCGCCGATGATTTTTGCACCGCGGGATGGTTGAATGAGCTGGGCTTCTGGTCAAGCCAGTCCTACTGGTACAAGAACTGGTCGGGCCGCTTTTCGTTCATCTTCCTGATGTCCGCCACTCAGTTGGTGGGCCCAGCCCTGACGCCCTGGCTCTCTGGGGCGGTCCTGCTCTTCTGGCTGGCTGTATCCTGGTGGGCCGTCCGTGAGGCGACAACTTTGGTCGCTGAACAAACGGAAGCCTTGCGACCGGCTCTGTTGGCTGCAACAGTTCTCTTGGTCACCGTCGCAACCACTCCCAAGCTTTACCAGTCCCTCCTCTGGCAGACGGGGTTGCTGACCTACACGTTGCCGTTGGCCCTGCTGATGGGCGCAGGCGGCTGGACCCTGCGGCAGCTCAACCGAAGCGCCGAAGGAGAGGCCGATTGGCGACCCGCGCTGTTGGCGGGGGCGTTGGCCTTTGTGGCCGGGGGGATGTCGGAGACGTTCGCTGTAGTTCAAACCGCACTGTTGGCGGGCTGTCTCTTGCTCGTCGTCGCGTTTGTGCGGGACTCGACAAGGGCGCGACTCCTCCGTTGGCACCTGGGGATGGCGTTGATTGGTTCCGTGGGCGCGGGGATCATCGTGGCGGCGGCGCCGGGAAATGCGGTGCGGCAAGGGGCGCTGGATAGGACGGACGACCTCGTTGGGATGATGCTGAGAGCCTTTCGCGACGCGTACATCTTTGCAGCTCAGCGTTACAGTCGTGATTTGTTGTGGATGATCCTTGCTGCGGCAATCCCCTTTCTCCTTGGCATGGGCTGGCGGCCGGCTCCGGGCGGAGCGGGAGGAAATGCCCCCTTTGATAGGCGCCCGCTGCTTCTCTTGGTGCTCGTACCGATTTTCGACGTTCTGTTGGTGGTGGCGACGATGGCTCCCTCGGAGTATGCCCTTTCCTCCTATCCGGATGGCCGGATCCTGATCACGGCCCATTTCGCTCTGTCGGCAGGCCTGGCGGTCTGGGGAGGGATGATGGGGTATTGGCTGGCGACTTGGGTCGCCCCGCTGTGGGCCAGCCCCTATGTTCGGGCTGGGCTTTGGCTGTTGGTCTTGGCCATGGTCGCCGCGGGTGCCGTTCAGTTCATGGGCGCCAATGGTCAATTGCTACAGGACGCCCGGACCTACGCGGAACGGTGGGACAGCCGGCACCGGCAGCTGATCTCCGCGGCCCGACGGGGTGAGGCGCGTGTGCAGGCCGCCTCCTTGACCCATATGGGAGGTCTCGCTGAGCTGAGCCTTGATCCGGATGAATGGATAAATCGCTGCGTGGCTGACACCTACGGGTTGCGGGAGGTGCAGGCGAAGTGAAGGGGACGGATGGCCGCCCAGCAGCAAAGGGCAGCCTGCTTACGCGGCGCGCGGTCGGATGGTATCGCCGCTTGAACTTCATGTGGAGTCCTCGATGAGTGGTCCTCGCCCCTTGGTTTCCATCGTGACGCCCTCCTTCAACCAGGGGGAATACCTCGAAGCAGCCATGGCGTCGGTCCTGGGGCAGGATTATCCGAACGTCGAGTACATCGTCATTGACGGGGGCTCGACGGACGGGAGCCTTTCCCTCATTGAGCGTCATTCCCACCAATTGGCGCACTGGGAATCCCGGCCGGACGCCGGCCAAGTGGATGCGATCAACAAAGGTATGCGCCGGGCGACGGGCGATGTGGTCGCGTGGCTCAACTCTGACGATGCCTACACAAAGGGGGCGGTTGGCCAAGCGGTCGAGGCCCTGACGGAGCACCCGGAGGTCGGCATGGTCTACGGCGATGGGCTGATGGTCGATGCGGACCTCCGCCTGCTCGACCTTCATACCTATCCGCAAATGGACGCCCTCGACCTGCTCTGTTTCGAGACGATTCTGCAGCCCGCCACGTTCATGCGCCGGGAAGCGCTCGATCAAGTCGGTTTGCTGAGCGAGCACTATGACCTTGCGTTGGACCATGAGTTGTGGCTGCGCATCGCCAGCCGCTATCCTGTGCTTCATGTCCCCAGCTACTGGGCCTTGGAGCGGACTCATGGCGAAGCCAAAACGATCACTCGCGCTGGTGAATTTGTGGAGGAGGCCCAAAGGCTTTTGAGTTGGGCGAGGGGATCGGCGGGACTGGCTCACTTCTTCGAAGAGGAAGGGGATCGGATCGAGGCGGGCTTCCATGTGTTCGCCGCCCGNNTGAGGCGCTTCGACATCTGTGGATGGCCGCCGGTCACCATTTACCCACCGTCATTCGCTACTGGTACAAGGTGGTGCAAGCGCTGGGGAGCGCGCTGGGGTTGGAAGGGCTTTTCATGTGGTACAGGTCGGCACGGCGTCGTTTACAATACCGGGGCGTCCGGATCGATCCGGACGTCCCTTTGCAGGGGCCTCGGAAGCCCTCCACATGAATAGGTCAGTGGTTGACCAGCCCATGATGCGTCAAGGAATAGAGAAGCCCCTCGTATCCATCGTCACACCTTCCTTCAACCAGGCGAGGTACCTAGAAGAGACCATGCAATCGGTCCTCCAGCAGGATTACGAGAACCTGGAATACATCGTTGTAGATGGCGGTTCTACCGATGGCAGTGTGGAGATCATTCGCCGCTACGAGAATCAGTTGGCAGAGTGGATCTCGGAGCCCGACATGGGCCAAACAGATGCCATCAATAAGGGGTTCCAGCTCGCCTCGGGCGAGATCTTCGCGTGGCTGAATTCGGATGACACGTACCGCCCGGGAGGAGTCCGTAGTGCGGTCCGCTATCTGCTGGATCACCCCGAAACCGGGATGGTCTACGGAAATGCGTTCTACGTGGATGAAGAGGGGAACCCTACGGCTCGCTATCCGGCGGGGCCCACCGACTATGTCGGTCTCCGGCGGGGGATCAACACCATCCCACAGCAGGCGATGTTCTTCCGCGCCAAGCTGTGGAAGATGGTCGGTCCGCTGGATCCGACCTTCTTCTATGCGATGGATTACGACCTTTGGGTTCGAATCGCGGCCGTGACGAAGATCGACTTCTGCGATGAGTATTGGGCGGATTTCCGCCTCCACGACGATTCAAAGTCTCGCACGGCCGCCCGCCGCTGTTGGCCTGAAATGATGCGGGTCCACTTCCGAGATGGTGGCTCTCGTCTCTCGTTACTCTACCTGAAGTACCTAGTTCGGCGGCTTGTCGAGCCCTTGATGCCCCTGCGCATCCGTGCCCGCCAATGGCGCTATACATGGGAGAGAAATTCTGATCGCTGAGCGCCCATCGATTCTCCTCTGGGGGTTCTTCGTCCTCGAGGGCGGATCGCCCCTCCGGCCGGCTCGATGAGAGTCTTGATCCTGCACATGCGTTACGCGCCAGATGCAACAGGGACCGGGCCGTTGGTGACTCAGTTGGCGGAAGACTTGGCGAGGGCGGGTGAGGAGGTGCGCGTCATCGCGAGCGTGCCTCATTACGGCCGCGCGCAAGTGCCGCATGGCTACCGCTTCGGGCTTGTCTTCCGGGAGCAGCGCCATGGGGTTGATCTGTGGCGCACGCCGGCCTTCCCCTGGGGAGCCAGCCGAGCGTTGGGCCGGGGCGTCGACTACGTGCTGTTTACGATGCTGGCTGCGATCTACGCCGTGGTGGGGGCCCGCCCGGACGCGGTGCTTTGTGTGTCTCCCCCCATCACCGTGGCCTTCTCCGGCTGGATCGTCAATCTGTTACGTCGGGTGCCGATGGTCTTCAACGCGCAGGACATCTGGCCCGACGGTCTCGTGCGCATGGGGCGATTGCGCAACCCCACCCTGATCTGGGTTTTCCGAGCTTTTGAACGGTGGACTTACCGTGTATCCGACCGTGTGTCGGTGGTCTCGCAAGGGATGAGGGAGAACCTCGTGGACAAAGGGGTCCCGGCAGCGAAGGTTGAGGTTATCCCCAACTGGGTTGATCTGGGCGCCATTCAAGCGCTGGAGAAGGATGAGTCCCTGCGGGAGGAGTGGTGGCTGAGGGGCAAGTTCGTCGTTCTGTTTGCGGGCAATCTCGGCTACGCCGCTGGATTGGAATACGTGATCGAAGCGGCCGCCAGGCTGCGGGAGCGGAATGAGATCGAGTTCGTCCTCGTTGGGGAGGGGTCCGCCAAAGAGGCGTTGAGGGAGCAGTGCCGGCGGCTCGATCTGCCGAATGTGCAGTTCAAACCCACCCAACCGGAGGGGCGGCTGAGTCGAGTCTTGGCGACATCCGACCTATCCTTGGTCACATTACGGGCAGGCATGGGATCCTTGAGCGTTCCGAGCAAGACCCTCGCGTACATGGCAAGTTCGCGGCCGATCCTGGCGGCTGTCCCCTTCAATTCGGAGGTGCGCAGAATGGTGCAGGAGGCCGAGTGCGGGACCGTCATCGCCCCCGAGGACCCCGACGCCCTCGCGGCGGAGATCCAGCGGCAGTCAAAGGTTGGAGAGGCGGAGTTGACACGGGCTGGCAGGCGAGGCAGGGAATACGCCAGGGCTCATTTCGGGAGGGCGGTTGTTGTCGAGCGCTACCGGGCGTTGCTCCAAGAAGTCGCCGGCGGCGCGCGAGCGGCTTCCCCCCCGACCTCGGAGGCCGAGTGATGCAGCCACTTCTCAGGGACGATGTCGATTTCGGCTCGCTGTATGCCGCTCTGGCCAGCCGCTGGCCGTGGTTAGCGGCCTCCATTGTCGTCGGCGGCCTGCTGGCACTGGCGGTGAGCTGGATGCTTCCTGCGAGCTACCGAGCGACCGCCAGCCTTGGTATCGGAATCGACTACGGCCGATCGGAGCCCCTGAACAGGGAGGCGGAACGGCTGGCCTTTCTCCAGGTGCAGGAGCTCGTGCTGTCCGATGACACGCTGGCTCAGGCCATGACGGAGCTGGATCCCGCCATCCTGGAGCGCAACGCCATAGAGTCGCCCGGTGATTTTCGAGCCGTTATCTGGCTGGACCGCTATGAGGGTCGATGGGATCTGTCGGCGCGATCTGAGCGACCTGCAGAGGCGGCCGCGCTGGCAAATGCCTGGTTGAACGCCAGCGTGACCGCATTGGAGCGGGCGGTGGAGCACGCCTTGCGGGTCCAAGAGCTGCAGCGGAGCATGTATGAACTTGGTTGTGCTCTGGAGGAGAGCGCCGATGGTTCCCAGGTGCTTTGGGGGTGTGTGGTCGGTGATCCGGAGGAGGGCGACGACCTGCCTGAGGTGCTGGTGGATGAGATTGAACGGAGCAAAGGGGTCATCCCTGGGCTGACCTTCGCCGCATTGCGCCAGGCCAATGCGCCGACAGAGCCACTCTATCGAGGTCGAACCTGGTTGTTGCTCGGCGGGCTGCTTGCGGGCTTGGCGGTGGGCCTTTTTCTCGTGGTCCTGGGCTTGGGTGACTCCGCAAACGGATCCGGCGCGCAGGAAGCGCCTGGGGGTTGACGGCGTGATGTACCAGCGGGAGGCTGAGGAGAGCTTCAGGAACCGACTATGACCCTCTATCGACGGCTAATCGAGGTGCTTTGGTTCCTCTTGTTGGTGTCGATTCCGGTCACCAGCTTCCCCCTGCTGGCGGAGAGGATGGGGAACGTCACCGTGGCGCCGATGGCACTGATCCCCCTCGCGCTCTTGGTGCTTCTCTGGCTCCTGCCGGAGCTGCTGGGGGGTCGGTCACTGCCCTTTGCCGTTTGGCCGTTGCTTGGATTCTGCTTGGTGGCCCTGCTCTCCGCTGGGGTTGGGTGGTTTCTGCCCCTGCCTTCCATCAAGGGCCAGACCGTGCTCAGCCGAGAGATCAGAGCGCTTTCGACCCTGGGCGTCGGGATTTCCTTCTACTTCCTCGCCGTGGGGCAGGCAAGGGATTCGGGAGGCTTACGGATCACTCGCCTGGGCATCTATCTCGGCGGAATTCTCCTCTTGATCTGGAGCACGGTTCAGGCGGACTACATCTTGGAAGGTCTGAACAACGTGCCGCAAGAGCTGAACGAATTTCACAGGCTCTTCTCCATCCGGGATCTCGAACGCAATCGGGTGACCGGATTTGCCTTCGAGCCTTCTTGGTTGGGCGACCAACTGATTGTCCTCTATTTGCCGATATGGTTGGGCGCTGTGCTCACGAAGGATTCGATCCTCCCCTTCCATAAGGGGCCGGTCTCCTTGGAGTTTGCCCTCAGTCTGTGGGGCGGCTGGATACTGCTCATGACTCGGTCGCGCGTCAGCATCTTGGCCCTGTTGTCGATCCTGGGGGGGCTGATGGCCTACGGCCTGTGGCGATGGGCGGGTCGCATCTCTGCGTGGATCCTAGGGAGGATTGATGGGATGCGAGGGTCCAATTCCCTTGCCATCCTGCTGAAGGCAGTGATGTTGGTGGCGGCAGCGGGGATCCTGCTTGGCGTCGGCTATGGGCTGTTGGTGCGGGGCGCGGAGGTCGACTGGCGGATGCGCAGGGCCCTGTCCCTGCGAACGGAGCTTCCCGGGATTCGAGAACAGCATCCTTTCGAAGCATCATACGAAATTGCAGATCGACTGGCTGTTGCGGAGCGCCTCGTCTACTGGCGTGCCAGCATCGAGCCCTTTCAGCGCTACCCAGCACTCGGCGTGGGCCCCGGGAACGCGGGCTTCCTTTTCGCGGAGGGTGTACCGGCCTATGGCTACCGCCTCGTCGAGATCCGGAGCTTCCTCAATCCCGAATCGCCCAACTTTCCCAACCCGAAGAATCTCTGGATCCGGCTGCTATCGGAGACGGGGATCTTGGGATTTGCTTTCTACCTTTCCTGGATGCTAGTCTTGGCTATCCTCGCATGGGGATTATGGAAGAAAGGCGGAAAGCTGGGAGCGTGGATAGGTGTGGCCGGTTGCCTGGCGCTGGCCGCCCAGGGGATAGAAGGCTTCAGTCTGGATACCTTCGCTCTGCCCCAGGTCTGGATTATCAACGGAATCCTCACCGCGGTGGCCCGTAGAGCAGCATGATGGGGTCGATGTGGTCGCCGTTCTGATCGAGACGGCCGAAGCGGCCAGGATCACTGCTCCAGTGGAGGGAACTGCTGGACGATGGTAACCCAGCTTGCCGACTTGTTCCCCTTGATCCTTGTCGCGGCCGGCTCGGCCCTTGTGCTTGGCGTGATCTTCGTCCGATTGGCGCCACAGCTCGGCTTGATGGATTTGCCCTACTCCGCCCCCCACAAGAGGCACGAAGCTGCGACGCCAATGGTCGGGGGGCCCGTGATCGCCCTGGCCTTGCTCCTGACCTACCTCGCCCTCCAGCCGCCTTTGACGGCGGAGGTCAAGGCCATCCTGCTTGGCGCATCCCTGATGCTCATTTGGGGCGTCGTGGACGACCGGATCGGCCTGCAACCCTATCAGAAGGCGATCGGCCAACTGGCAGCTTCGCTCGTTTTGATAGCCCTGGGGGTGCAAGTGCGGATCACGCGCATTCCGTGGCTCGATATCACTTTGTCCGTTCTGTGGTTCGTCGGTATGACCAACGCCTTCAATTTCGTTGACAGCATGGACGGCCTAGCCCTTGGATTGGCAGCCGTCGCGTCATCCTTCTTCATGCTGGTCATGATTGACTCTGGGCAGCCCGTCCTGGCCCAGCTCTCGGCAACTTTGTTGGGGTCCTGTGTCGGAACTTTTGCCCACAACGCCAGGCCCGCTAGGCTCTTTCTTGGGGATTCGGGCGCTCAGCTGCAGGGGTACTTGCTGGCGGCATTGGGAGTCGCCTATGTGCCGGCCGGTGCGGGCCTGCCGCAGGGCGTGTCTTGGTTCACGCCGATCCTCGTCTTGGGTGTGCCGATCTTTGATATGAGCCTCGTCACCTTCTCCCGGGCTCGCCGCAGAGCGCCCATCCAACGGGCCAATCGGGACCACACCTACCATCGGCTGTTGGCAACAGGGTTGGACTCGACGCGGTCGGTACTGATCATGCAGCTGGCGGCCATCATGCTCGGCTTGACGGCCTTCATCGCCTTGGACACCACCGTCCTCGTTGCCAACGGAATCTTTGCCCTCATCGTGCTATTGGGAGTCGCCGCCATCTTCCTGCTCGACAGATGGACGGATCCCATCCTTCAAGAGCGAATGTCGACGAGGAGCGCTCAAGAAGCCCTGCCGATTGACCCTCCCAGGACGTCGGCGCGTGAGGAGCGGGAGCCGTCGCTGCCGGAGGAACGGGGGATCCACGAGTGAGCTCGATTCTCCACCGCTGGTGGAAAGCCCTACGCTATTGTTGTTGGTCGAGCTAGAATGAAGAGCGGCAAGTCATGGGGAAAGACTGGAAACTTCAGATCATCCTGGCCAGCGAGGTCATTAACGAGGCGTTTCTCCCACATTCCCCTCGCTTGCGGAGCAAATCGGCCGATGAGTCTCGGAGGGTTCTTCGATCAAGAACTACCGGCTGTGTCACGGCAGTGTGCACAGGATTGATTTATGTCGCAACCCTCGAATTCTAGGTCATGATGATGGATCGAACGGAGAGAATCCGCGGACGTCCCCACCTGAGTAAGGTCGAAGAGTCCTTCCGATGAAATTGATCGTCCAGATTCCGTGCTTCAATGAGGAAGAGACCCTCCCTGAAACGTTGGGCGATCTTCCGGAGTCGATTCCCGGAATTGATGCGATTGAAACCTTGATCATAGACGATGGGAGCACGGATGCCACCATCCAGGTGGCGAAGAACGCAGGTGCGGATCACGTAGTACCGCTCGGTAGGAATCGAGGGTTGGCAACAGCATTTTCCGTTGGCCTCACCACAGCCCTATCTCTTGGGGCGGACGTGATTGTAAACACAGACGGAGATCACCAATACAAAGGCACCAACATTCCCAAATTGATTGATCCGATTCTTGCTGGTAAGGCCGATATGGTGGTGGGGGATCGCAAGGTGGATACTATCAGACACTTCTCCAGAGCCAAGAAGGCCCTCCAGAGGTGGGGGAGTTGGGTTGTCCGGTGGATCTCGGGCACCCAGGTTGCGGACGCGACTAGCGGTTTCAGAGCCTTCTCGCGTGAAGGAGCGCTTCGTCTGCAAGTCTTCTCCAATTACACGTACACTTTGGAGACCATTATTCAGGCCGGTAAGAAAGGGTTGGCGGTCGAATCGGTCCCCATTGAGACCAATGAAAAGAAGCGGGACTCGAGGCTGATCAGCAGTACTGCCGATTACGTCTTCCGGTCGGCCGTCACAATCCTGCGCATCTTTCTCCTCTATGAGCCACTCAAAATCTTCACGTGGATCAGCATCGTGCCTCTCTCGCTCGGATCGATCTTATTCGCTCGTTACCTCTACTTCTTTTCCGTCGGGGAGGGGGAAGGACATCTTCAATCCTTCATTGCAGCCTCAATCCTTGTGCTGCTTGCTTTCCAAGTATTCCTGCTAGGACTACTAGCAGAGCTCATTGGACGCACTCGGCTTCTAGCGGAGGAAGCGATCTACATGTTGAGGAGGCGAGAGGTTGAGGAGTCCCTTTCCGTCAGTGACAAGAGCTAGTCCATCGACTTAGTGTCGCCAGAACCGCGCCCCTCACGATAGGTCAGCTGCGGCCCATCATGACTGAAGAGTATTTCGCAAGATCTTGAGAGGAACATCTTCCGGAATGAATTCGGAATACTCGCGTCGGCCCACATGGATTTCAACGGCCGTTGCCATGGTCTTGATGATGGCCTTCGGATACCAATCCTATGTGGATTGGACGACATACGGTTGGCCATGGACCATGCGTGTGCTGGCCACGTGGTCCGATCCGGCGCTGGAGCGCTCGGTGAGTTACCAACATTGGCTCGATGAGGTGGACCGAGGCTTCGTTGAATTCGCGAGGGCCGAAATTCCAGAATCGGCGACGGTTATGATCCCAAGGAGTGATGCGCACTTTGTCTTAGGAAATAGGCAAATGANNGTCATTGGCCGAGGAGAAAGATTACTACGTGCTGGTTGTTGATGAATTCCGGCCCCATCCGGACGATCCATCTTATGACTTGCTTCCCTTCGCTGCTGGTTTGTCGGTAGCTGTTCCAGTTCCGCCGGACTCCAGCCAGTAATCATGTGGGTGGTTGATGTCCTCCTGTTGGCGGGGGTCGTTTCGCTGGGCTATGGGACCCAGCGAGCTCTTCTTGGAGACCCCGATCCGCTGCTCCCGTTTGGAATCTCTCTTCCCCTCGGGGCGGGGAGCCTGACATTCCTCTTGTTCCTGATTTCCTGGGCAGGCATGCCACTCACAGTTGGGACTGTAGCCGGCGGATGGCTGGCCCTCATGGTTGGAGTGTTACTCGCAGCGGGCAATCAACCATTGTTTCCTTCCCGTGTGAAAGCGGCGTTTCGATCCATCCACTCACTCCAATGGGGACTAATCCTCGCTCTGGCACTTGTCGTTGGCTCGGCAGCAATCATCGGAGTCGGTCGGGGCTACTCGACCTTCGATGCGGCTGTAGGTTGGTCGCTGAAGGGGTACGGGATGTTTCACGACAGGAGTGTTCTCTCTGCGGCCGAGTGGGGCCTTTGGGGGACGGCCTATCCCCTGAACTTGCCTCTTCAGATAGGACTCTTCTATGCGATCAGCTCGGACACCCACACCCTTTCGAAGCTGCTGTTCCCCCTGCTTTTGCTCTCCCTTCTATTCCTTTGTCTGTGGTTCTGGCGACGCAATGGGGTAGGTCTGTGGGTTGGCTTGGCGGGAATGTTGTTCTTGGCCACGATTCGTCTTGTTTACTATCATGCCACCATTGGATATGCCAATCTGCCATTTGCTTCTTACTTCGTGGGCGGAAGCTTGCTTGCCTTGGAGGGCGTCTTCGAAGATGAGCCCCGCCTGCGAACTCTTGGT
>JABAHQ010013089.1_pt2 | contig 13411 bp, 11 predicted proteins | sample 7062091 | NCBI WGS metagenome assembly JABAHQ01 (sample SAMN14534359, study PRJNA622989) | marine sediment metagenome | biome: marine biome [ENVO:00000428]; feature: marine pelagic biome [ENVO:01000023]; material: deep marine sediment [ENVO:00002113] | place: India: Gulf of Kutch | collected...
TCAGGCTCAGGCTCAGGCTCAGGCTCAGGCTCAGGCTCAGGCTCAGGCTCAGGCTCAGGCTCAGGCTCAGGCTCAGGAACGTCGTCGAAGCTCAGGTCCTCACCCAGGGTGGCATCCATGGAATCAAGGTCGCCGCCAAAGCGTTCCTCGAACGCTTGCTGTTCCGCATTACTCCGGGCCTGGCGCAGATCGGCCGCTTCTTCATTCAGCCGGGTGACCAGGCCTGCCGGGGATTCGGTGGCAAGACCGGCGGCGAGCTGGTCCATCAGGTTGATCAATGCCTCATGGGCTTCCCGCAGCAGTGGCGTCAGGGTGTCGGAGGGCAGATCCCGGGTCTCGATCACCTCTTCGTACAGATGCTTGAGTGCCCCGGCCAGCTCGCTGACGTGCTGGACCTGGGCCCTGTCAGCGCTCTCACTGAGCGTGCTCAGGCTGGCGATGAGTGCCTGGAGGGGTGCCTCGTCCGTACTGCCCTCGAGCCACTGTTCCAGTGTCTGGTCGGCGTCCAGGAGCTGTTCTATGCCCTCGTTGAGGAAGATGCTGACGAGGCTGTTGCTGGTGCCCTGTTCCGGATCCGGCTGGGTGCTGGTGGCCGCCGGCGTCTCGTCCGGGTAACGTTCCCGGTGCAGCTGTTCCAGGTCGTTCAGGAAAGCGTCGGTGCCCTCCAGGGGCGTCAGCGGATCGCTGTCGAGATGGTCCAGGCCGGTCCGCACGAAATCGCGGACCCGGCGGATCAGGTCGATCACGTCGGCGTCCGCCCGGTCGCCCACGGCCCGGGCCCGCTTGACGAACTTTTCCATGGGCGCGGTGACCCGGGCGATGGGTTCGATGCCGGCGGTGTGGGCGCTTCCCTTGAGCGTGTGCAGGGCCCGGGAGAGGTTGTCGGTATACTCGATGGAGGCCTGGCCTTCGGCGTCCGCCAGGAACCGGTCCATAACCTCCAGATGACTGTCCGCCTCGGAGCGGAAGATGTCCAGCAGCATCGGGTCGAGGTCGGCGTCGTCCGCGCCACTCGCCTCATCCGACGGGTATTCGGACGACCCGGCCACCGCCTCGCGCCCCGGCTGAGCCTCGGGTTCGGCGTCCGGCATGGGCTCGGCGTCCAGGACCTCGCCGCGGGCCAGCGCATTCGCGCGCTCCTGGAAGCGGACGGTGTCGACCGAGGGCGGGCGCTGGTGCCGGAAGTCCTCGACCAGGACGGGAATGGCGTCCGTCACGTCCTGGAGGACGGACGCCATGTCGTCGCTCATAAAGATCGTGCCGTCGATAACCCGGTTGAGGGCGTTCTCCACCGCCCAGGCCAGTTCACCGATGCGTTCAGCCTCAACCATCCGGCCACTGCCCTTGAGGGTGTGGAAGGCCCGGCGAACCTCGGAGAGGGCATTGGTATTGTCGTAGCTTGCCAGAAGCTGGGGGAGGTACTCGCGGATGGTCTCGAGAACCTCTTCCGCTTCCTCGATGAAGATATCGAGGATTTCCTGGTCCACCAGGGGTTCGTCCTCTTCACCGGCGGATTCCGGGCCGGTGGTGGCTTCACCCGCCTCCGCGGTTTCCACGGGCTCGGGTTCCGGCGCCTTCTCTGCCGCTTCCGGTTCCGCTTCGGGAGGCGCAGTGGTTTCTTCGGTAACGTCCTCACCGTCGGATTCATCGGCCTCCGATTCCTCACGTACGGCGCGGTCGACGTCGCTGTCCTCGGCCTCTTCGGCGTTGCGACTATCCGCGAGGGCATGCGCCTCGTTCATGAGGTCATCCACTTCCCCGGTGGCCTGGCCGTCCCGGAAGGACTGGATGAGACCGGGGAGTCGCTCGATCACAGCGTCGAGCAGGCTCATGATGCGCTCACCCGGGTGGATGGAACGGTCGAGGACGCGGTTCAGCAGGTTCTCCACGGACCACGCCAGCTCACCGATGCTGGTGGCGCCCACCAGCCGGCCGCTGCCCTTGAGCGTATGAAAGGCCCGGCGAACCTCGCCCAGGGCATGGTGATCCTCATGGTCGGCGCGGAAGGCCGGGTAGTGCGCCTGAATGGTCTCGAGGACTTCGTCGGCTTCCTCGACGAAGATCTCGAGAATGTCATCATCCAGCAGCTCGTTGTCGCGCTCCTTGGGGCCATCCGCGGTCGCGGCGGCATCGCTGTCGACGGCGGGGGCCCCGGTTTCCTGCTCATGCTGCTGCCAGGTGGGTTCCCGCCCGGGCGGGAATCCGAGACTCTCCAGCCGTTCCTCAGCCATGGCGAGGATGGCGTCGTTATCCTCGATGCCGTCCATCAACCGTTCCAGATGGTATTCGATACTGGTGATGGCGTCGGCCAGGGTATCCAGCTGCTGCCAGTTGGGTGTCCAGGCGCCGTCAATCAGGACCTTCTGGATGAAGGCTTCACAGGCCTCGAGTGCCGTGGCCGTGCGCGTCAGGGGGATCAGGTGCAGGCTGCCGCGGATGCTGTAGAGGAGCTCGGGAACGCCGCTGATCTCCTCGGTGTTCCATTGCGAGGCGATGAAATTGACCACGCCCGTCTTGACCTGCTCCAGGGCGTTGCGTGATTCCCGCAGAACGGCGTCACCGGCCTCGGTGGCCTGAAGACCGGTGATCCGGTGGTCGGTTCTGTCCGTGGTTGCCGCTGAGCGTTCCCCGTCGCCGCCCGAGAGGCCGGAAATAGCAGCCTCCACATAAAGCAGGGCGCCGGCAATGTCCATGAGGGTGCCGTCGTCCACGGTGTCCGTGCTGGCGGCCAGTTGCTCAATGCGTTCGAGCTGGTCGTTGATGACCTGCTGGCTGGTCTCCTGGCGCAGCATGGCGAGGGTGTTGGCCACCTGGCGCAGCCCCGGGAGAAGTTCGCCGAGGTCGGCGTTGTTGCGCTGCTGGGCGCGCACGAACAGGTCCAGGCGGTCCTTGATGGTCGTGAGTTCCTCGGTCAGCACCTCGACGACCGAGCTCATGGCCGCACGCGCGGGCGCCTGACTCTGGCCATGGTCGCCGGTGCCATCCGGCAGCGCGTCCAGCAGGCGGTAGCGTTCCACCATGGTGCGCACGCGCTCGCTGTCGCAGCCGGCACCGCGAGCCACGTAGTACAGCAGGTTCTTGAGGGTGTCCTCGGGGACGGATTGAGCCAGAACGGTACCGCTTTCGCTGATGAGACGGTCCAGTTCGCCCTCCAGCTCACTGACCAGGGCGACGGTGGCCGCCCCGATCTCGTTGTGACCGGAATTCAGGGTGTCGACGAGCGCGCCCGCTGCCTGCCAGATCTCGCCCTGGGGGGTCTTCTGGCTGAGCCGGATAAGGCGGGTGATGACCTTGTCGAGATAGTCGAGATGGGTCTCCACGTCCACGCCGCGCTCCAGCCCCGCGCGTGCGAACTGGAACATCTGCTGCAGTTTCTTGACCTTGTCGAGCACGCCGGAAGCGCTCAGACGCTGGCCCACGTTGGCCGGGGCGTCGAAGCGGGCGGGGCCAAGATCCGGATTGAAAAGGGCGCTGGCGGAAAGGAACGTCGCGCCGCGCGCGGCGCGCAGGTCGTTGAGCAGTGGCAGCAGGCGCAGCGGAACATCCTCGGCGCGGGACTGCAGGCCGTTGAGGTAGTCCGGTAGCTGCAGGATGCTCTGCATCAGGCTGCCGATGGCGGTCTCAGCGTCCTCGGGTTCCTGGTTGAGCAGGGCCTCGGCCAGGGCTTCCATTTCCGCCGCCACCAGGCTGGCTCCCTCGAGCTGGACCATGCGCAGGGTTCCGTGAACCTGGTGCAGATGGTTCAGGCAGAAGCGGAGCTGGGCGAGATCCTCACGATTCTCGGCGAAGGCCTCAAGCGCCTGCTGGCTCTGTTTGAGCGTGTCCTGGATTTCGCCCCTCACCCACTGGAGGGAAAGGCTGTCATCGTGCTGGGCCATGATCACTCCGGTTGCCAGTCTGGGTGTCCGATCGCTGCCAGGCCAGTACCCGCGGGTCGCCCACGGGGCTCAGTTCCGGGTGCTGCCAGCCCGTCAGCTCGCCCTGCCCGAGGATCAGCAGGCCGCCGGGGGCGAGTAGATCGGCCAGCCGGTTGGCGATGTCCCGCCGCCGCCAGCGGCGGAAATAGATGAGTACATTCTGGCAGAAAATAATGTCCATGCCGCGCATGGGGGCGTGTCGCAGTTCCAGAATATTGAGCTGCGAAAAGCTGACCCGCGCCCTCAGTGCCGGGATTACGGAGACACTGTCATCCGCCAGGGTGTCGAAATAGTGTGACTGCCAGTACGGATCCGTGGCGGCCAACCGCCGTGGCCCGTAAACACCGCGCCGGGCCTTCTCGAGGGCCACCAGGCTGATGTCCGTGCCGGTCACGCCGTAATAGCGGGTCCCCGGGGCGCCGCTGGCCGCTTCGTGAAGCAGCATGGCCAGGGTGTAGGCCTCTTCGCCGGTTGCGCAGCCAAGACTCCAGGCCTCCAGGGTGCTGTCCCCCTGTTCCCGGTATCGCTGCCGGGCATGCCTGGCCACCAGGTCGAACGCGTCCGCGTCCCGGAAAAAACGGGTTTCCTGAACGGTCAGACGGTCCACGAGCGTGGCCCACTCGGCGATGGCGCCGGGGCCGTACATAATCTTCTCGTAGTAGGCCTGGTAGCTGGGGAATCCGAGCTCCCGCATCCGGGTACCCACGTTGGCCTCCAGAAAGGAGCGTCTTGCCGGGGTCAGGGTCATGCCGGTCCGTGACTCCAGCAGGTCCCGCCACTGCTCGAACTGGGCATCATCCATGGCCGTGCCCGGCGTGCGCCGGGGCTGGGCCATTGCGGATGACTTGTCGCTTTCGGCATTGACCATGGTACGCCCGCACCTGACCGGTGATTCTGATTAGCGGACTGTCGGCACATCCTGGTCGCCGTTATCCTCATCAACCCCTGTGTGAGCCGTATCCATCGGCGCGCCGGTGTCCTCCGGCACTTCGCCCTCGCGGGCACTCTCGGCGGTCTCCGGCAGCTTGAACCCGGCCACGGACTCACGCAGCTCGGCGGCCATTTCCGCCAGGTTGCCGATGGATTCCGCGGTCTGGTTGGTCCCGGAGGAGGTCTGAGAGGTGATCTCCTGGATGACGTTCATGGTGTTGGAAATGTGTGCCGCCGAGGACGACTGCTGGCGTGCCGCGTTGGAGATGTTCTGGATCAGTTCCGCCAGGTTGGTGGATACGTTCTCGATCTCTTCCAGCGCAACACCCGCATCCTGGGCCAGCCGGGCACCACGGACCACCTCGGCGGTGGTGTGTTCCATGGAGATAACCGCTTCGTTGGTATCGGACTGGATCGTCTTAACCAGGGCCTCGATCTGCTTGGTTGCCGCCGAGGAGCGTTCCGCCAGCCGCTGGACCTCGTCCGCGACCACCGCGAAGCCCCGGCCCGCGTCACCGGCCATGGAGGCCTGGATGGCGGCGTTCAGCGCCAGGATGTTGGTCTGGTCGGCGATGTCGTTGATCAGCGATACGATGTCGCCGATCTCCTGGGAGGATTCACCCAGGCGCTTGATCCGCTTGGAGGTTTCCTGGATCTGTTCGCGGATGTTGTCCATGCCGTTGATGGTGTTCTGTACCACCTCGGCGCCTTTCTTGGCGATGGCTACCGAGCGCTCCGCAACCGCGGAGGATTCGGAGGCGTTGGACGATACCTGGTCGATGGAGACCGCCATTTCGTTCACGGCCGCCGAGGCACCGGCAATTTCCTGGGCCTGGTGCTCCGAGGCCTCGGCCAGCTGCTTGGCCGTGGCCTGGGTCTGTTCCGCGGAGGAGGCCACGTTCACGGCCGTATCGCGGATCGACTGCACCAGGGTACGCATCTGGTCGATGGCGTAGTTGATGGAGTCGGCGATGGCGCCGGTGAAGTCCTCGGTTACCGTGGCCTCGGTGGTCAGGTCACCGTCGGCCAGGTCGGCCAGTTCGTCGAGCAGCCGCAGGATGGCGTTCTGGTTCTGTTCGTTCTGCTCCTGGGTTTCGCGCAGCCGCCGCTGGGAGGCCTGGTACAGGGCAACACCGATGGCAATGATGTTGGCCAGGATGGCGATCAGGATCACGTAGGCCCACAGCGGCGTCACGATGTGGGTACGCTGCTGGATCAGGGTGACCAGCTCCGAGGTCTCGTTCAACAGCTCGGGGCTCTGGCTGAAGATGGTGTTGGCGGACTCCCTTGCCTGATAGAGATCGGGGGAAAAGTTTAGGATGCGGTCGACGTTCTCGTCGACCACGCTGAACAGCTCATTCTCGACATACTCGAGTACGAACTGGGCGTCGGGGTCGTCCAGAGCGCTGACGTCCATGGATTCGTCGCCGCGCAGCTGGGCGTTGAGCACCCGGCCGAAGCGCTGCGCGTCCTGGCCGAACTGGTTGGCGGCCACGATGGCGTCCTCGTCACCACTGAGGATGTTGTTCACGCTACGGGCGATGCGCTCGGCCAGCAGTGACTGGCGCTGGGCCAGGGAGATCTGCTGGGGCGCGGCCTCGGTGTTGATGAGGATGTCGACCACGTCCTCGTATTCCACCTGGAGGTCCGGGATGATGTTGTTGAGCTCGCCGGCCAGCTGGTGGAGTTCAAGCACGGCGCCGCGAGTGGCCAGGATCTCGTCCGCGTTGGTGCGCACGTTGCGCCACAGCGACTGGACCTCGGTCTGCTCGGTCAGCTCAAGCGGGGGCAGGCCGGTTTCCGGATTGCCTTCCTGGAGATAGCCCCAGAGCTCGTTGAACCGGTCGCGGGAGCGCTGCAGCTGATCAAAGGCCGCCTCGGTGCCGCCGGCCGCCTCCGTCGCGTTCTTGGCGATCTCCTGGGACAGCACCCGCAGGTCACCCGCGTAATCGATGTACTGGGCATCGTGGCTGCTGTTGCGGTTGATCAGGAAAAGCACCACCACCAGCGCGATGGTCAGCACCCCGAGGAGGCCGATCAGCCCCACAATGGGCCGGTTGGCGCTCTGCGCTGAGATGAATTTTCCGGCTCGGTTCTGCATTTTCGGCTCCTGGCCTTTCACTCAGATGTTGTTGTTGATCAGTGGATCCTGTGTTTCCCGACACGCGCTACCAGTGCGCGACGTCCAGAAACTGTTCGTCCTCCGCCAGCGCGCGGGTGGAAAAGACTTTCCAGACCTCGTCACTGCGCTGGTAACCGCCCTGCAGAAGCGGCTTCACCGCGTCGGCGGGTTCTTCCGGGTCGGGCACATGGCTGTCGACGCTGAAGTACTGCATGCCCAGCACGTCGTCCACCACCAGGCCGCTGAACACGCTGCCCTGTTCGATCACCAGGATGCGGCGTTCGCGCAGGGCGCCGGCGGGGCGAGGAAGACCGAAGAACAGGGCGAGGTCGATGATCGGCAGCAGCCGGCCCCGGACATTGGCCACACCCAGCAGAAACGGGCGCACCCCGGGGACGGGTGTGAAACGGGGCACATCAAGGATCTCGACCACCTCGCCCATGGGCGCAACGTAGCGCTGCCCCGCGAGGGCGAAGCCGATACCGCTGAACAGCTCAACGGCTTCCTCCTGCTTCGGCAATCCGGCCGCCTGTTCACGGCTGCGCCGGGCGATATCCGTCAGGACGTTGAACGGGTCGGCGTCGGGGGAAGTGGCCTGCGCGGACATCCGGCGCTCCCGTTCAGCTCAGCAGGTCGTCAATGGTCTTGAGAAGCTCGTCTTCGGGCACCGGCTTGACCAGATAGCCGTTGGCGCCCTGGCGGGTGCCCCAGACGCGGTCGGTTTCCTGGTCCTTGGTGGTCACGATGACCACCGGGATGTGCTGGGTCTCCGAGCCACGGGTCAGCTGCCGGGTGGCCTGGAAGCCGTTGAGTCCGGGCATGACCACGTCCATCAGGACCAGGTCAGGCTGTTCCGAACGGGCAATGGCGACACCATCGGAGCCGTTATCGGCACTGAGAACTTCGTGACCGTTCTTGGTCAGCAGGCCGGAGATCTTCTTCACCTCTGTGGGTGAGTCGTCAACGATCAGGATGCGAGCCATGGGTTCCTCTACTCTAAGTCGTCGAATGATGAGTCATGCCGGGCGCGATCATTCCTGGCGCGAGGGCATGTGGTCGCGAATGGTGCCGAGCAGTTCGTCCTTGCTGAAAGGCTTGGTGAGGTACTGGTCCGAGCCCACGATACGGCCCTTGGCCTTGTCGAAAAGCCCATCCTTGCTCGACAGCATGATCACAGGGGTCTGCTTGAAGGCGTCGTTGTTCTTGATCAGGGCACAGGTCTGATAGCCGTCGAGGCGCGGCATCATGATGTCGACGAAGATGATGTCCGGCTGGGAGTCGGCGATCTTGGCCAGTGCATCAAAGCCGTCTGTTGCGGTAATGACGTCGCAGCCCACTTTCTTGAGAAGGGTTTCCGCGGTGCGACGAATCGTCTTGCTGTCGTCGATCACCATGACTTTGAGGTTTTCGAAGTTATCGTCCATTGTCCAAAAGCCCTGCGCTGGAGATAGAGATCGTTGTTGTTGTCGGCGGCCCGGATGGTGTTCCGTACCCTGATTTCGGCCTCGGCGTGAGGCGCCGTTTTAACACAGATCCCCTGCGTGTTCTATATGGCCCCATGTTATAGCGAACCCTGGCCTGAGCCTCCACCGGAGTCGTGTCACTGATTGTGATGAACCTCACCCTGCGGCGGGCCATCATCCTGCAGCGGCCAGCTTGCAGAACCGCTGCCCTTTTTCCAGCATAGCAGGTATTCTCTGGCACGCATTTCCGGCGTATTGTCGGCCCGTCCATCGAAATCCGGGAGGCCCCGATGAGTGTGACCCTGGGTGTGGTCATGGATCCGATCGAGCGGATCAGTTTCAAGAAGGACACCACGCTGGCGCTGTTGCTGGCGGCCCGCCGCCGCGGCTGGACGCTGCGCTACATGGAGCTGGACGACCTCTATGTGCGCGACGGCGAAGCCCGGGCCCGCACGCGCGAGCTCGAGGTGTTCGACGATCCGCAGCACTGGCATGAATTCGGCGCGAGCCGGGACCAGGACCTGGGCGAGCTGGATGTCATTCTGATGCGCAAGGATCCGCCGGTGGACGACGCGTTCACCATGGCGACCTGGGTCCTCGAGATGGCGGAAGGTCAGGGCGCGCTGGTGCTCAATCCGCCACACACATTACGGGATTGCAACGAAAAACTCTTTGCCACGCGCTTCCCGCAGTGCATCCCGCCGCTGGTGGTCAGCCGGGATCCCCAGCGGCTGCGCGAATTCCACCGGGAGCACGGCGACGTCATCATGAAGCCCATGAATGGCATGGGCGGCAAATCCATCTTCCGGGTACGCCCGGACGACGAGAACCTGAGCGTCATCCTCGAGACCCTGACGGAGGACGGTACCCGCACCGCCATGGCCCAGCGCTATCTTCCCGAGATCCGGGACGGTGACAAACGCATTCTCATGATCGACGGTGAGCCGCTGCCGTACGCACTGGCGCGCATACCCGGCGCCGGGGAGAGCCGGGGCAACCTCGCCGCCGGCGGGCAGGGGGTTGGCCGTGAACTGAGCGACCGGGACCGCTGGATCTGCGACCAGGTGGGACCGGCACTCAAGGCCCGTGGACTGTTATTTGTGGGTCTTGATGTGATCGGCGACTACCTCACGGAAGTGAACGTCACCAGCCCGACCTGTGTGCGTGAGCTCGACCGGGCCTTTGACGACGACATCGGCAGCCGCCTGATGGATGCCATCGCCACCCGCCTGGATGCCCGGCGCGGGCGCTGAGGAGAGCACTCGTGGCCGAGGTAACGCACGCGGACCGCCTGGGACTGACCCTGTTTGTGGCCCTGGTGTTCCACGGGGTCCTGATCCTGGGGGTGGGGTTTGCCCCCGAGGATCCGAGTACCACGGACCCCAGCATGGACGTCACCCTGGCTACCCAGCCGAGCGTGGACGCCCCGGAGGATGCGGATTTCCTGGCCGAGGCGGATCAGCAGGGCAGTGGCGATGCCGACTCGGTTCAGGAAATGACCACCACTGAGCCGGCCCCGCTTTCCGCCCCCGAGACCCAGCATGCCACGCCGCCCCGCCCGGATCCCCAACCCGAGAGTGGCGGTACTACCAACCGCGTGACGACGGAAGCAGAGACCCGCCGGAAGGCCCCGGAAGAGAGTGACGAGGACCGTGAAGCCCCGGAACGCGACACCCCCCATGAAACCCTCATGGAGCGCAGCCGCGACATCGCCAGCCTTGAGGCCCGCCTCAGCCGGCAGCAGAACCAGTACGCCAAGCGCCCGCGGGTCAACCGGGTGACGTCGGTTTCCACCATGCAGGATGCCGGAGCCGCCTATGTCCGCAACTGGCAGCAGACCATCGAGCGGACCGGTAACCTCAACTACCCCGAGGAAGCCCGTCGGCGGGGCCTGCATGGCCGGGTCCGGATGCTGGTCGCCATCAACAGTGATGGCAGCCTGCGTGAGATGAAGATACTGCAATCGTCCGGCTATGCGGTCCTCGACGACGCCGCCCGGCGCATCGTGCGCCAGGCGAGCCCGTTTGAGGCCTTCACCGGGCGCATGGCCGAGGAGCAGGACGTGCTCGAGATCATCCGGACCTGGTCCTTCCAGCCCAGGGGGCTGACAGGGAGCACTCCGGATAGGGGATAACCCCTCTTGTACGTGCGCGGCAGTCAAGGAATACTGCGGTCATGAGTACGCAGCCGGCATTCCTGACCAATCATTTCCTCATGGCCACGCCCTACCTCGCGGATCCCCGCTTCGAGGGCTCGCTGACCTACATCTGCGAACACAGTGAAGATGGCGCCATGGGCCTGACCATTAACCAACCGATGGATCTGGACCTGGGCGATCTTCTCTCGCAGCTGTCAATGGGCGGCGAGGTCCCGCATGCGCCTGTCTACCAGGGGGGGCCGGTGCAGCCCGAACGCGGCTTCGTCCTGCACCGTCCGGTGGGCCACTGGCACAGCTCACTGGCGCTGACCGACACCCTGGCGCTGTCCACCTCACGCGATATCCTCAGCGCCATCGCCGGGGGCGAAGGGCCTGCGGATTTCCTGATGCTGCTGGGGTACGCTGGCTGGTCGCCGGGGCAGCTGGAGGAGGAACTGGCCGGGGACGCCTGGCTCACCTGCCCGGCGGATGAGACGATCCTCTTCGATTATGAACCGAGCGAGCGCCTGAACGCCGCCCTTGAGAAGCTGGGCGTGAGCCCCGGCACCCTGACCGGGGGCGTTGGCCATGCCTGAGAGCCGCAGCCTGATGGCCTTCGACTTCGGCGAGAAGTGGATCGGTGTGGCGGTGGGACAGGAAATGCTGGGCCAGGGTTCCGGCAAGGCGCGGCTGAAGGCGCGTGACGGGATCCCGGACTGGAACGAGGTCGCCGCCCTGGTGGAGGACTGGCAGCCGGACCTGTTCCTGGTCGGGCTGCCCCTGGACATGGATGGCACCGAGACCTGGCTCTGCCATCTGGCGCGCAAGTTCGCACGACGGCTCGAAGGGCGCTATCATCGCCCCGCAACCATGGTGGATGAACGCCTGACCACCCATGAGGCCAAGCAGGAATCGCTGGCGCAGGGCCGGATGCCGGACTACGCGGACGAGGGCGTGGACCGGCGCGCGGCGGAGCTGATCCTCGAGACCTGGTGCGCCTCGGCCAGTGACTGAAAACAGGAGCCTCCGTGCAGGACATCGAACAGCTTCTGGACCGAATGACCGACGACCTGCGCACGCACATCAGCGCGCGCGGCCTCGACAACCTGTGCCCGGTGGGCATCCGCACCGGGGGCGTCTGGATCGCGCGGGCGCTGCGTGAACGCCTTGGCATCCGGACCGACTGCGGCGAGCTGGACATCACCTTCTACCGGGACGATTTCAGCCGCATCGGTCTCCATCCCCGTGTCAGCCCCTCGCGGCTTCCGTTCGAGACCGAAGGCCAGCACCTGTTGCTGGTGGACGACGTCATCATGAGCGGACGTACCATCCGCGCCGCCATGAATGAGCTGTTTGACTACGGTCGCCCCGAATCCATCACCCTGGCCGCGCTTGTCGACCTGGGCCGGCGTGAGCTGCCCATCCAGCCGGATGTGACCGGCACCCGTCAGAGCCTGGGCCCGCGCCAGCGGATCAAGCTACAGGGTCCGGAGACGCTGGAACTGACGGTGGAGGAGGTGCCCGATGCCTGAAACCAGCCGCGACCTCCAGCTGACCGCCGAGGGTGAGCTGCGCCACTTCCTCGCCATCGAGGGGCTGGACCAGGCCCTGCTGACCCGGATCCTGGACACTGCCGATTCCTTCATCGAGGTGGGCGAGCGCACCATCAAGAAGGTGCCACTGCTGCGCGGGCGGACCGTGGTGAACCTCTTCTTCGAGCCCAGCACCCGCACCCGGAGCACCTTTGAGCTGGCTGCCAAGCGTCTCTCCGCGGACGTGCTCAACCTGGACATCAGCACCTCCGCCACCTCCAAGGGCGAATCCCTGTCGGACACCCTGCTCAACCTGGAGGCCATGGCCAGCGACATGTTCGTGGTGCGCCACTCCCAGAGCGGCGCACCGCACTTCGTGGCCCAGTCCGTTACGCCGGATGTGGCCATCATCAACGCCGGTGACGGCCGTCACGAGCACCCGACCCAGGCCATGCTCGATGTGCTGACCATCCGCCAGCACATGAAGGCATTCAGTGGTCTGCGCGTCGCCATTGTCGGTGATATCCAGCATTCGCGGGTGGCCCGGTCCCAGATCCGGGCGCTTAATACCCTGGGGGTGGACGAGGTCCGGCTGGTCGCCCCCGATACGCTGCTGCCGCATCAGCCCGAGGCTCTGGGGGCCCGGGTTTTTCATCGCATGGAGGAGGGGCTGCGCAACGTGGATGTGATCATCATGCTGCGTCTGCAGCATGAGCGCATGGAAGGCGCGTTGCTGCCGAGCGAGAGTGAGTTCTACCGCATGTACGGCCTCAGTCGCGAAAAACTGGCCTACGCCAACCCGGGCGCCCTGGTGATGCACCCGGGCCCCATCAACCGCGGCGTCGAGATTGAGTCCGCCGTGGCGGACGGCCCCCAGTCCGTCATCCTGGGACAGGTTACCAACGGTATCGCCGTGCGCATGGCCGTCATGTCCATGGCCATGGGCGGTCAGCTCAATGAACGCCAGTCGGGAACCAGCGAGGGAGTGGCTTCATCGTGAAGTGGCGTGTCGACAACATTCATCCGGTTGTTGAGGGTGAGCCGGCCTCGGAAACCACGTCGGTGCTGGTGGTCGACGGACGCATTGCCGGGATCGGGGGCGATCTTGCCGGGGAACGGGTGGAGCGCGTGGTCGACGGCGCCGGCCAGTGGCTGTTGCCGGGGCTGATCGATCTCAACTGCCACCTGCCCGAGCCGGGCAGTGACCGCAGTGGCACCATCGAAAGCGAGACCCGGGCGGCCGCCCGCGGTGGATTCACCACCGTCTGCACCACGCCGGACACCAGCCCGGTAAACGACTCCGGCGCCGT
>JABAHQ010007620.1_pt1 | contig 13408 bp, 18 predicted proteins | sample 7062091 | NCBI WGS metagenome assembly JABAHQ01 (sample SAMN14534359, study PRJNA622989) | marine sediment metagenome | biome: marine biome [ENVO:00000428]; feature: marine pelagic biome [ENVO:01000023]; material: deep marine sediment [ENVO:00002113] | place: India: Gulf of Kutch | collected...
CAGTGCGGCTCGGTCAGGCACATGGTGCCGGTCCACTCACCGCTGATCAGCTTGGGCAGGTAGAGCTGCTTCTGCTCTTCGGACCCGTGAGCCTCCAGGGTGGAGATACAACCATGGCTCAGGCCCGGGTACATGCCAAAGGCCCAGTTGGACGTTCCGACCATCTCGCTCATGACCATGGACAGCGAATTCGGCAGCCCCTGGCCACCCAGCTCAACATCGCTGGTCATGGANNTTCAGCGGGGACAGCACCTGTTCACAGAATTTCGCCCCTTCCTGGATGATGGCATCGACCATATCCGGTGTGGCTTCCTCGCCCCCCGGGATCTGCTGATAGTGCGTCTCGGTATCCAGGAGCTCATTCATGACAAACTGGATATCACGCAGCGGTGCTTTGTACTGGGGCATGGCGTCGTACCTCGATTCACGCAATTAAACGGCTGTTTGAAACATACGTTTGGGGCGGGCCCAATGTCAAGAGACATTGGCGGCATAGAGCGTTTTTTCAGGCGATGGCGCGGAAGCTGGGCTGGCCATCAGAGGGCTGTCCAGCTCCGGTGGCTGTATAACCATCCACAGCGCGGAAAAGATTGATCCGCGCATCAGCCTGTTCACCCGCGGCGCGTTGCAGGCTGTCGGTAGGTCCAGCCCCACTCTCGGCGTCGTCACTGCGGCTTTCGCGACGCTCGGCGCGGAGTTCGGCCTGGGCCTGTAACAGCTGCCGGGTCGCTTCCTGGGCAACGCGGATGTCCTGGGGCGATGGCTCAGCCGGTGCCAGGGCGGCGGAACGCACCGTCTGCATCTTGTTGATCGTGGCCTGCGGGTCGTCGGGGATGGGGCTTGTGTCAATGGAAACCTGCCCGCCCACGGCATAGAGCTGGCCATCCGGCCCACGCTGATAGGTGTAGGTCGGCGCCCCCGCATACTGGCCACCCACTGTCTGGTGTGCCTGTTCGTGCTGGCGTACTTCCTGATCGCGGCTTCTCAGTTCCTGAACAGCCACCTGTTGTTCGGGCGAGGTCCCGTCTGCCCCCTCCTGCCCCCGGTCCTGCCGCTCACGCTGACCGGTTCCCTCCGGCGCGCGTTCGGGGCGGGACTCACTCCGGGGGTTTTCAGGGCGTTGCGGCGAACCACGGTCAGCTCTCCCCGCCTCACTGCGGCCGGCCCCCTCGGGGTTCTGCTGTCGCCCCTGTTGACTGATCGAAACCTGTACGCCGCCACTGTCACTACCGCCACGGACCGGCGATGGCGAGACGGACGAAGCGTTGCTGGGTGACGCGGGGGCCTGATTACGGCCCGGAGACGTAACCGGCTGCGGCACAGCACCGGAAGCTGTGCCGGGAGACGCGGTGCTGCGGGTTACAGCGCCGCCGCTGCTGCTGATTGCAGGCTGGATGGATGTGAGCTGCACGGTGATTCCATTCCGCTGTCAGGCGCGTTCATCAAGAAGCGTCCCTACCATCTCGTCCGCGGCCCGGACCACCTCAACGGACGCCTCGGCGTTCCGCTGATTGACCTTCAGATCCACAATCGAGCCGGCAAGACTGTCTTCCGCGCGCCGTGCTTCAGCTCCCGGCGCTGCGTCGGGCACCGCGCCCTCGCGCGGCGCCTCCGTGGTCCCGGCCCGGGCAATCCGGCCTGCCGCGTCCTGCATGCCACGCTGGGCATTCTGGAAACCGTTGATCCCGGTTGTCATGACATTACTGATCATGGGCACACCTCAAGCCCAGAGTATTCACTGACATTACACCACAGGAGTGTTCAATTTTCAAACAACCGCGCGTCCAGAACCGTTTACTCCCCGGGCAGCGGCAGGGACAGGTACCGCGATGCTTCGTCCGCCATGGCATCCGGGTCTCGCGCCGTCAGCCAGGGAACCCGCCCCATGCAGGGTGCCGGCATCCATTCACAGAGGGTACTGAAGGTCTCATCCTCCCTCGCCATGGGCTCGGAAGTGCAGCTGTTGGCGACCCAGCCCGCAAGGCGACAGCCATCACGCTGGATCATGTCGGCGCTGAGCAGGGCGTGATTGATGGCGCCGAGGCGCAGGCCCACAACCAGGATCACAGGGAGCTGCAGAGCCCCCACCAGATCCACCCAGGTCTCGTGCCCGTTCAGCGGCACACGCCAGCCCCCGGCCCCCTCAACCAGGAAGAGATCGGCAGGCCGCGTCATCGCGCCCCGGCAGAATCCGGCCAGACGCTCCGCCGTTACCCGGCGGCCAGCGTCCTGCGCAGCCACATGGGGCGCAATCGCGGGCTCAAACGCCACCGGGTTCACGGATTCATACGGCATGGGTTCGGNNGGATTCATACGGCATGGATTCGGTCATGGCTTCGGAAAGGGCCAGGGCATCCGCATTGCGCAGCCCCTCGGCGGTCTGCTCACAGCCAGAGGCCAGGGGTTTCATGGCGAGCGTCCGGAGCCCGTTACCCGCTGCAAGACGCAGAAGCCCTGTCGTGATCACGGTCTTGCCGGAATCGGTGTCGGTACCCGTAATGAAATAGGATTGCTTGGCCATAGCCGGTTCATGTGTCCTTCAGGATTTGGGGTTGGTCAGGCGTACAAACGCCACCTGCCAGGTTGCGGGCACCCCCTGCTCCGGATTCCGATGGCGTTCGTAGGCGCGGCGCATGGCTTTCAGTCGCCCGGGGCCCAGGGCACCGCGGTGGCGTTGCTCATCCTTGTACCGCGCGCCCAGTGCCTTGAGCTCGCCCAGAAGGGCCATGACATCCCGATACCAGAGCACAAGGGGAACAACGTCCACTTCCACCGTCTCAAAGCCGACCGCCAGCTGGACCTCCAGCTCACCGCGTGTCAGGAAGCGGTTTACGTGACGCCGTCCTGGATCGGCTTCCTCCCACGCGGACGCCAGCTCAGCCAGGGTGCCATCCACCAGCGTGGCCAGGTACGCCTCCCCGGTGGGCCGCAACAGTCGGGCCATTTCCGAGGCGACCTTTCCGGTGTCCCTGCACCACTGGATCATAAGGCTGGACTGGATCCAGTCCAGACTCTCCGGGGCCAGCGGCAGATTCGCCGCATCCGCCACGAGCCAGCGCGCCTCCACGGCCCGTTGCGCCCGGGCGTAATCAATCATGCCCGGGGAGAGGTCCGCCGCGATCAGCTCGGCGGGCTTCAGCCGCTCCGACAGCAATGGCAAGCTGAACCCGGTACCACAGCCCAGATCGAGGCCGACACCGCCAGCCGGGACCGCCATCCGCTCCAGAAGGTCCAGGGCCACCCGCTGTTGCAGGCGTGCGGCCTCGTCATAACGCTCGGCCGCCGCCCCGAAATCCTCTGAAACCCGTTCGCGACGGACCTGATTGAACTCCCGCGCATTCATGAGCCTACCTTCCCGAGTGTCTCACTGATCCAATCCGTCACGCCGGGCATGCCCGCCGGCCAATGGCCAGCGTCAGGCACCACCGAGAATCGCTCCGGGGCCAGCCCGAGCACCCTGGGGGTCGCCGCATCCACCAGGGCATCCCCGGCCCCGAACAGATGACGCGCCACGCCGGAGGGGGAACGCCAGTAGGAACGCTGATCCAGTTGCCCGAGCCACTCGAGGCTCGCGGCAAGCCCCCGGCGCTGATCCCCGCTGACCTCGGGCCAGCCCAGGGCCCGCAACTCCCGCTGAACCGCCCGTGGTGACGCACTGCCCTGGCTGACAAGGCTACAGAAACGCCGGAGCGTCCCGTCGGGATCCGCCGCCAGACCATTGCGAAAGCCCTGGAACGTCGATGCCTTCATGCCTGCAGACCAGTCCGCGGCGGCTACAAAACAGGGGGTTGAACACAGCGTCAGTACACGGCCGACCCGTTCGGGAAACCGCTGCTGGGCCGCCATGGCGATCTGGCCACCCAGCGACCAGCCCAGCCAGAACGCGCCGTCAGGCACGTCCTCAATAACGGCATCCAGCGCATCGGTCAGTTCGCCATTGGCCGCCGCCAGACTCTGTGGCTCCAGAGCCACGGTTTCGATCCCTTGCGGCAGGAGCGGATCAAGTGCCGCGGCCGGAACGCCCCAACCGCCGACGACCACCATCGAGGTCACGCCGCCCCCGTTTCACTGCGCGCTGCCCTGAGCGCCTCAAGGAGGCGCTCCATGTGCTCATCCGTATGGGTGGCACTGAGGGTGATCCTCAGCCGGGCCTCCCCCTGAGGGACGGTCGGTGGCCGGATCGCGGGCGCCAGTATGTCCCGCCGGGCCAGCGCCTCGCTCAATGCCATGGCCCGATCCGAGGGCCCCACCATGAGCGGCTGTATCGGTGTCCACGACTCGATCAGCCGGTAGCCCATGGCAACCGCTTCATCCCGGAACCACGCAACCAAGCGTGCCAGCCGCTCGCGCCGCCAGCCCTCTTCCCGACACAGGGCAAGACTCCGGCGGGTAGCCGCCGCCATCGCCGGCGGCATCGCGGTGGTGTACACGTAGGGGCGGGCTTTCTGGACCAGGTAATCCACGAATTCCCGGGAGCCGGCAACAAACGCCCCACCAACGCCCAGGGCCTTACCCAGAGTGCCCACCAGGATGGGGATGGCCGACTGGTCCAGCCCCCGGACTTCCGCAATGCCACCACCATTGGCACCGAGAACGCCCAGACCATGAGCATCGTCCACCATCAGCGGTACATGATGCTCCCGGCACAGCGCGGACAGACCGTCCAGCGGCGCCAGATCCCCGTCCATACTGAAGACGCCGTCGGTTGCCACCAGCGCACAGCGGGATTCAGCCTCCAGCATCCGGGCGGCCGCCCCGGTATCGGCATGGGTGTAGCGCTTGAGGCGTGAACCGGCAAGGCGTGCCCCGTCCAGGAGCGATGCGTGATTGAGGCGATCCTGGAGAATCACGTCATGGCGCCCTGCCATGGCGCCGATAACGCCGAGATTGGCCATGTAGCCCGTGGAGAAAAGCGCCGCTGCCTCCCGGCCGATGTGTTCGGCCAGTGCCTGCTCAAGCTCTTCATGAAGGCGATGGTGGCCGCTGACCATGTGGGACGCCCCGCTACCAACGCCGTACTGCCGGGCCGCGTCCGTCAGCGCTTCAATGACCGCGGGGTGATTGGCAAGCCCCAGATAATCATTGCTGCAGAAGGCCAGCATCGTGCGGCCATCCATAACGATTTCCGGGCCCTGGGGAGAGTCCAGGACCCGGCGTTCCCGCAGCAGCCCCTGCTGCCGCAGTGTTTCAAGCTCAGCCGCGTAATCAGGCATTGGCCGCGTCGTAGAACAGGGCGCTCTGGCGCTCCTGTTCCATGCGACGGCTCAGCTCCTCGGCTTCATCCTCATCCGAACGGTTGGTTGCCAGCGGTTCCGGCACAATGCCGAGACGCCGGAACAGCGCCCGATCCTGTTCGGCCTGCGGGTTCTCCGTCGTGAGGAGCTGATCGCCGTAGAAAATGGAATTGGCGCCGGCCATGAAGCACAGGGCCTGCATCTGGTCGTTCATGTCCTCGCGCCCCGCAGAGAGGCGTACGTGGCTTTTCGGCATCAGGATACGCGCCACGGCAATGGTGCGGACGAACTCGAAGGGATCCAGATCCTCGACGTCTTCCAGCGGCGTGCCCGGAATCTTGATCAGCAGGTTGATCGGTACGCTTTCCGGATGGTCCGGGAGATTCGCCAGCTGCAGCAGCAGCCCGGCACGGTCGTTTTCATCCTCGCCCATGCCCATGATGCCGCCACAGCAGACCTTCATGCCCGCCTTGCGCACGTTGTCCAGCGTATCCAGCCGATCCTGGTAGGTCCGCGTGGTGATGATCTGGTTGTAGTAGCGCTCGGACGTATCGAGGTTATGGTTGTAATAGTCCAGCCCCGCTTCCGCCAGCTCACTCGCCTGGTCCTCGGTAAGCATGCCCAGGGTCATGCAGGTCTCGAGGCCCATTTCCTTGACCCCGCGCACCATTTCCAGCACGTGCGGCAGATCCTTCTTGGTGGGACTGCGCCAGGCGGCGCCCATGCAGAAGCGTGTCGCGCCGGTTTCCTTCGCGGCCTTCGCCTGCTCCAGGACCTTCTCGACCTGCATCAGCTTCTCTTTCTCAAGGCCGGTGTTGTAGTGACCGCTCTGGGGGCAGTACTTGCAGTCCTCGGGGCAAGCACCGGTCTTGATCGAAAGCAGGGTCGAAACCTGGACCTCGTTCGGATCGAACCACTGGCGGTGCACCTGCTGGGCACGGAAGACCAGGTCGTTGAACGGCATATCCAGAAGTTCGCGGACCTCCTTCAGGGTCCAGTCGTGACGGATGGCATCGGAAGCGGTCATACTGGTGTCCTTAATCCTGCTGATCGATGGTCTGTCACACGGAGGTGCCCAGACGGAATGGAAACCATGATAAGGATGGCCGAACGGCTGTCAACCAGAGCAGCCTCCCTGGTTAACCGGGCCAGGATGATGCGCCCGCCGCAGCTGAGCCGCTGCGTGATCTGCCTGGGAACGGATGACAGCAACGGTTTCTGTGACGCCTGCGTGCAGGATCTCCCCGGCACCTCCCCCGCATGCCGTCGCTGCGCTCTTCCCCTGACCATCACCGAGGGCAGCGCGGGACTCTGCCGCCAGTGCGAACGCGTTGATCCGCCCCAGGACATCAGCCGGATTCCCTGGCGCTATGAGTGCCCTGTGGACCGCATGATCCGGCATTACAAGTACCATGGTGCCCGCGCCCAGGGCGCGGCGCTGGCCCGCAACTGGGCAGCCGCGACGGGGATGACAGTGCCATTGCCGCAGGCATTGATCCCGGCGCCGATGGATCCGGCTCGACTTCGTGACCGGGGATTCAGCCAGACGGCGGAACTGGCGGATTGGTTCAGTCGCGCCACCGGTATTCCCGTGCTGGCCGGACAGCTCCGGCGCCGCCCGGGGTATCAGGCCCAGGCGAGTCTGTCCCGGGGCGAGCGCCGGCGCAACCTGCGGGATGCGTTCTTCCTAGCAGACACAACCCCGCTTCCCGACCATATCGCACTGGTGGAGGATGTGGTCACCACGGGTGCCACGGCAGAGGCCATGGGCCAGTGCCTGCGTGAGGGCGGCGTGAAGCGGTTGGAGCTCTGGGCCCTGGCCAGAACCCCCTGAGGGGTTCAGGCGAGTCGTTCCAGCACGTGATCAGCCAGGGCCAGGGACGCCGTCAGTCCGGGGGATTCGATACCGAAGAGATTCACGGCACCGGCCAGGCCGTGCTCCGCCGGCCCCTGGACCATGAAATCGGCAGGCGGGTCCCCCGGGCCATGGATGCGGGGCCGGATACCGGCGTAGGCCGGCGTGAGCCGGGCCGGGTCCACGGAAGGCCACCACTGCTGCACAGCACCAGCAAAGGTCGCGGCCAGGGAATCAGGCACGGACCACTCAAGCTCCTCCACCCAGTGCGCATCCGGGCCAAACCGGGCCTGACCGCCCATATCGAGCGTCAGGTGAACCCCGAGTCCAGCCGCCCCCGGCAACGGGTAGATCAGACGCTGAAAGGGATGACGGCCGTTGTAGGCAAAGTAATGCCCCTTGGTGAACCACGGGCGGGGCACAGCCGCCATCGGCAGTCCCTCCCAGCGCCGTGCCACCGGGACCGCGCCCAGGCCACCGGCATTTACCAGCAGCGAGGCGCTGAGTTCACAGGGTGCGTCCCCACCCACCTGGATCCGGTGGCGCCCCTGAACGGTCTCGATCCGCTCAACCGTGGCATGGCGTACCAGCCAGCCTCCGTGGGCCTCCATGTCGCCCAGCAAGGCCTGCATATAGGCATGGGAGTCCACGATGCCGCTCATCGGCGATTCCAGTCCGGCCACAGCCCTCAGCGCCGGCTCCTGCCTGAGCGCCTCGCTACTGAGCCATGCCAGCGCCACATCGTTATCCGCGGCATTGCGGCGCAGCCGCTCCAGGGCGTCCCCCTCATCCTCGCTGGTGGCTACCAGCCACTTGCCGCAGCGCCAGTGGGGTACGCCATAACGCTCGCAGAACTGATACAGCCGGTCGCGTCCCTCCCGGCACAACCGCGCCTTGAGCGAGCCCGGCGGGTAGTAGATCCCCGCGTGGATCACCTCACTGTTGCGCGAGGAGGTCTCCTCGCCGGGCTGACCGTGGCGCTCCAGCACCAGAACCTCACGCCCGGCCCGGGCCAGTGCCCGCCCCACGGCCAGACCCACGACCCCCGCGCCGATGACAACCGCATCAACCTGTTCCGAATCCATGGGCAAAGGATACCAGTCGGGGCTCTGATTGAAACGTCCAAGGGGTTATACTGGCGGCTGGATCATCTCATTGGGGGAAGCATGTCGGACACCCGCCAGTTCATCGCGGTCATGATCGTTGCAGCCCTGTTTGTAAGCTGGCTGGGCTGGCGTGGTTACACCGTGGTTGAACTCAACGAGACGCTGCGCAACCAGTCCGCACTGGCCGACTACCCCTACCCCTTCCGAGTCCTGCGCGTGGAGGGTGATACGGCTGTCATGAGCACCCTGCGTTCCCCCCGCATCGACACCAGTCAGGCCATGCGGGAGCTGTTCCCGAACCTGCGTCGGACACCCGAGGCCAGCCGCGAATTCCGTCGTGCCGAACAGGAATACGCCCGGCTCCAGGCGCGGGCCAGTGAGGCCGTCCTGGCCTCACCCCGGATCAGCCGGGTGCGCTGGGAGCTGGACGAGAACTGGTACTACCTGAACAACATGGAGGCCCGACGTGGGCCGGGCAGCGCGGCACCCATCAGCCCGGCGACAGGTGGCTGACCATGGAGGCGATGGCACACCCCTACCAGTACCTCACGCCCGACCTGGTCCTTGATGCCGTCGAGGCCTGCGGTTTCCGGGTCAACGGCCGGTTGTTCCCGCTGAATTCCTACGAGAATCGCGTCTACCAAGTCGGAATCGAGGATGAACAGCCACTGATTGCCAAATTCTACCGTCCCGGGCGCTGGTCGCGCGCCCAGCTCGAAGAGGAGCACGGATTCGTTGCCGAGCTGGCAGAGGCCGAGATCCCAGTGGTCGGCGCCCTTCCCATGGCGGACGGCGCCTACCTGGGCGACTATGGCGGCTTCACACTGGCGCTGTACCCCCAGCGCGGCGGCCAGGCCCCGGACATCACGATGCCGGACACCCTGTTCCGGATCGGGCAGTGGCTGGGGCGCATCCACCAGGTGGGGGCACGCTCGGATTTCCAGCATCGCCCGACCATCGATCCGGTCCGGGTCATCGAGGAGGGCCACCGCTACGTGCTGGACGCGGGCTTTGTGCCGGACGACCTGAAAGAGGCCTACCGCAGCCTGATCCCGGACCTGCTGGGGGCTATCCGCAACTGCCAGGACCGGGCCGGGGAGGTGACCCTGCAGCGGCTGCACGGGGACTGCCATCTCGGCAATATCCTGATGCGCGAGGAGCAGCTGCTGTTCGTCGACTTCGACGACGCCCGCCAGGGCCCGGCCATCCAGGACATCTGGCTGATGCTCAGCGGCGATGCAGAAGAACAGCGCTGGCAACTGGGCGAATTGATCGAGGGCTACGAGCAGTTCAACGAACTGGATCCGTCGGAATGCCACCTCATTGAACCACTGCGCACCATGCGGCTCGTCAACCAGGCGGCCTGGCTGGCCTGGCGATGGGACGACCCCACTTTCCCCATGCATTTTCCCTGGTTCGGACAGGCGCGCTTCTGGTCCGACCACATCCTGATGCTGCGCGAGCAGCTCGCCAGCCTGCAGCAGCCACCAGTCCGGCCGCCAGGGCCCTGAGCGCACACCAGCAACGGAAATGAACCATGAATGACCCAACCGGTCGCTTCGATACCGACACCGACGCGGTCTACGCCGGCCGCAGTGCCTCCGACGATCCCTTTCGTTTCGATGAGGCGGTGGCCCGCGTCTTCCCGGACATGATCCGGCGTTCAGTACCCGGTTACACCACTATTGTGCCCATGATCGGGGTGATCGCGGCGCGTTTCGCCCAACCGGACACCGCCCTTTATGACCTGGGCTGCTCCCTCGGCGCCGTTACCCTGGCCATGCGCCACAGCGTCAGGGCCGAAGGCACCCGGATCATTGCCGCGGACAATGCGGCGTCCATGATCGAGCGCTGTCGCCACTACATTGCCCTGGACGATGGCGCACTGCCGGTAGAGCTCCAATGCGCCGATATCCAGGCCATCGATTACCAGCCCGCCAGCGTGGTGGCGCTGAACTTCACGCTCCAGTTCCTGCCCCCTGCGGATCGGGGACCATTGCTGACGCGGCTCTGCGAGGCACTGACACCAGGCGGCGCGCTTATCCTGTCGGAAAAGGTAGCGTTCGAGGACGCTGACGAACAGACACTGCTCGAGGAACTGCACCTGGACTTCAAGCGCGCCCAGGGCTATTCCGAGATGGAAATCAGCCGCAAGCGCAACGCCCTTGAAGAGGTATTGATCCCGGAATCCATTGCCACCCACCGCCAGCGCCTGGAAGCCGCCGGATTCCGGCAGGTCACGCTCTGGCACCAGTCGCTGAACTTCGTCTCCATCCTCGCCATTGCACCGGGGGCGGCCGCATGAATACCGGCTTTGACTGGCGTGACGAGTACGCGGACCTGCTGGACTGGCTCCATGAAAGTGGCCGGGAGCAGTGGTACAAGCAGCTGGAACAGCGCCTGGCCAGCGTCTTCGAGACCCACCCCCACGGGGACCTGCCCCGCTGGCTGGCAGCGCTCAACCAGCTCCCCTCTGTGCCCGGAGCCGAAGCCGCCCTGGACCAGTCCACGGTAACGCTCCGGGCGCCTGGCGCACTGACGGCAACACAGCAGGATCAACTGGAACAGGGATTGCGTGGGTTGATGCCCTGGCGCAAGGGCCCCTTTGATTTCTTCGGCACCGCCATCGACACCGAGTGGCGCTCCGACTGGAAATGGGACCGCATCAGCCCGGGGCTGAGTGACCTCCGTGGACGGGCGGTTCTGGATGTGGGCTGCGGGTCCGGCTACCACTGCTGGCGCATCCTGGGCGCCGGCGCCCGCCGCGTCGTGGGCATCGACCCGGGCATGCTGTTCCTGGTCCAGTTCCAGGCGGTGCGGGGTTACCTTGGTGATCCACCCGCCCACCTCCTGCCCCAGCGGCTGGAGGATCTGCCCCACCAGCTGCAGCTGTTCGACACCACCCTGTCACTGGGCGTGCTCTACCACCGGCGCTCTCCCATCGACCACCTGATTGAACTCAAGGGTACCCTGAAGCCAGGAGGCGAACTGGTTCTCGAGACACTGGTGATTGAGGGGGGAATGGGCGAAACGCTGATGCCGGAGGATCGCTACGCACGCATGCGCAACGTCTGGTTCATTCCCAGCGTGCCGACGCTTGAACGCTGGCTGCAACGGGCCGGCTACCGGGATATCAAGTGCGCGGACATGACCCGGACCACCACGGAGGAGCAGCGGCCCACACAATGGATGCAGTTCCAGTCGCTGCCTGACTTTCTGGATCCGGAGGACGAACTCCGGACCATCGAGGGCTATCCGGCGCCCCGCCGGGCCACGCTCGTGGCCCGCAAACCGGCCTGACCGTCAGGCGTTAAAGGGATGGCGGAGGGTGACGGTCTCAATGCGGTCAGGGCCGGTGGAGATCACGTCAATGGGCGCCTCGATCTGCTCTTCCAGGAAGCGGATGTAATTCCGGGCATTCTCCGGAAGCTGGTCAATGGACGTAATCCCGGAGGTGCTTTCCGACCACCCCGGCAGCGTCTCGTAAACCGGCTCAATCGCCTCGTACTGAGCACCCCGGATCGGCGGCCGGGTGACCCGGCCCTCGCGGGTGATGTAGCCCACGCAGACCTTCACCTCGTCCAGGCCATCCAGCACATCCAGCTTGGTCAGGCAGATGCCTGAAACACTGTTGACCTGAATGGCGTGACGCAGCGCTACCGCGTCGAACCAGCCGCAACGCCGGGCCCGGCCCGTGGTGGTACCGAATTCATGCCCCTGGCTGGCCAGGTGTTCACCGCACTGGTCAAACAGCTCCGTTGGAAAAGGGCCGGACCCCACGCGGGTCGTGTAGGCCTTGGTAATACCCAGGATGTAATCCAGGTACTGGGGGCCGAAGCCCGTACCCGTGGCCGCGCCACCGGCGGTGGTATTGGATGAGGTCACGAACGGATAGGTGCCGTGGTCGATATCCAGGAGCGCCCCCTGGGCTCCCTCGAACAGGATGTGCTCGCCCCGCTTGCGGAAGTCATGGAGCATGTCCGTGACATCCGCCGCCATGGGCAGGAGCTCGTCGGCGAAACCACGGAAATCCGCCAGGGTGGCATCCACATCCACGGGCTCTTCGCCATAGTATTCGGTGAGCACGAAGTTGTGGTAGCCCATGAGGTGACGCAGGCCGCGCTCGAACGCGTCCGGATCCGCCAGATCCCCGAAGCGCAGGGCCTGTCGGGACACCTTGTCCTCATAGGCCGGCCCGATGCCCCGGCCGGTCGTACCAATGCAGTCCTTGCCGCGGGCGCGTTCACGTGCCTGGTCAAGGCGCTCGTGGGTTGGCAGGATCAGCGGGCAGGCCTCACTGACGCGCAGCCGCGACCGCACATCCACGCCTCGCGCCTCCAGCTTGCGGATCTCCTCGAGCAGCGCCTCCAGGGCCAGAACCACGCCGTTGCCGATCATGCAGGTGACGTGCTGGCGCAGGATCCCGGAAGGGATCAGGTGAAGCGCCGTGGTCTCACCATCGATCACCAGTGTGTGGCCGGCGTTGTGGCCGCCCTGGAACCGCGCGACGGCGGAGACTTCCTCGGTGAGCAGATCCACGATCTTGCCCTTGCCTTCGTCACCCCACTGGGTGCCCAGCACTACGACGTTCTTACCCATGAATGGCTCGCTGATTCGGTTCAGAAACTCATGATTGACGTTCACGCCGCCGTGGCTACAGCGGCTCCACCTGCCAGTCGCCGTCCCTCTCGACCAGACGCCGGTCACAGCCGGGTGGCACGGGGTCACTGGCTTCGTCATCCAGTTGCTGGATCACGATCTCAGTCTGACGCAACTCATTGATGCGCTGGCGCAGCACCGGATCACGACCGGCCGGTGCCAGGATCGCGCCTCCTTCGATCGGCGACGGACGCTGCCCCGCCGCCAGAAGCCGATTCAGATCCGCGCTGAAACCGGTCGCCGGCCTGGCCCGCCCAAAATCCTCGCCCACGGCATCATAACGGCCACCCTGGGCAAGGGCTTCCTCCTGTCCCGGTGTATAGGCCGCAAACACCAGCCCGGTATGGTAGTTGTACCCGCGCAGTTCGCTGAAATCGAAACCGACAGCAACCCCGGGGTGACGTTCACGCACCCGGGCTGCGGTCTGCTCAAGCTGGTCGATGGCCTCAAGCACGGGCTCCGGGGCGCCTGCAAGATACTCGCGCGCCCTGGCGGGCACCTCATCGCCGCCGCTGAGGCGACCAAGTTCACGCAGCATCGCGCGTGCTGATCCC
>JABAHQ010003755.1_pt4 | contig 13392 bp, 12 predicted proteins | sample 7062091 | NCBI WGS metagenome assembly JABAHQ01 (sample SAMN14534359, study PRJNA622989) | marine sediment metagenome | biome: marine biome [ENVO:00000428]; feature: marine pelagic biome [ENVO:01000023]; material: deep marine sediment [ENVO:00002113] | place: India: Gulf of Kutch | collected...
AGACATCGATCTGCATTACGGAGATGGAACAGCCAACATCTTTGGCGCAGAATCGGATGTCTCCTACTTCCATGTGGAAGGTGGCAGCAGGCAACAGTATTTAGATAATCTCCGAAAGTACTTGGAGGACCGTCCCACTTATGAAATGCTCGCAGTCTCAGCTGGATTCGACAGGCACGAGCAGGACTGGGGCGGGTTGTTGAGAACGGAAGATTATCTGTTGATTGGAGAGATGATTAGAGAGTATGCGGAGAGCGTCTGTGATGGAAGGCGATACGCGGTTTTGGAGGGGGGATACAACCACCAAGTCTTGGGCAGGAACGTTAGGTCCCTACTGGTCGGGATGAGTCAGAGAGACGATACACTGAACGGCTAGTGGAGCATCAGGTTCATATATTCTGTCAGGGCTAATTATTATTTGGAGCTTGGACAGTTGCCCAAGAGAGTAGTGTTTCCCTTCTCAGCCATAGTGGATCTAGACAAACTGAAGCTAGCCATAATCATCAACGCTATAAACTCAAAGATTGGGGGCCTACTGATCCGGGGACCAAAAGGTTCAGGGAAGACTACAGTTGTACGGGGACTGACAGATATCCTGTCAAATGTCGAGGTGGTGAAAGACTGCCCCTTCCACTGTAATCCTCATGACCCTTCGAATATGTGTCCAAAATGTAGCGAAGATTATGAAAGAGAGGGTGAACTGTCCGCTGAGAAGATGGAGATGACGGTTGTCAACCTTCCCTTGGGGGCAACGGAAGACAGGGTGGTGGGCAGTCTGGACGTTGAGGAAGCCATTAAGAGGGGAGTGGAGGCCCTAGAACCTGGTATTCTTGCGGAGGCCAACCAGAACATCCTTTATGTCGACGAGATAAACCTCTTGCCGGACCATATAGCAGACGATCTTCTGGACGCTGCGGCAACGGGCTGGAATGTCGTCGAACGAGAGGGGATATCGGTCAGCCACCCATCCCGCTTCATCTTCATTGGCACCATGAATCCTGAGGAGGGGGAACTACGTCCTCAACTCCTCGATCGCTTCCCGCTATCTGTAACCGTGGAGAGAATCTCCTCAGTGGCAGATAGGATGGAAGTCGTTAAGAGAAATATAGAGTTTGAGGAGAATCCGAGAAGATTCCGTGAGGAGTACAGGGACACCCAAAGAGAGTTGAAAAAACGCATAAGGCGAGCAAGACAGGTTCTCCCAAAGGTTGAGATGCCAAAGAAGCTCTTGGAGACCATATGCAGATCCTGTCTGGACCTAAGAGTCGACGGTATGAGACCCGATATCGTGATCAGTAAGGCCACACGCACCTTGGCCGCCTTCGAGAACCGAAGGAAGGTCACACTTCATGATGTTCTTGTAGCATCTGAATTGGCCCTGAGCCACAGAACGAGGAAAGGCGGATTCCTGGAGCCTGCCACCCCTGAAGAGATATCTAACACCTTCAGGGCAAGAGTAAAAGATGTCAAGTATCTGGAGGAAGCCGAGGAACCTAAGACTGCAGAGCCTGGAAGGCGGAAGAGACCGAAGGGACGAACCATGATCTGGGCAAAGGAGGAGGCGAGTGAAGAGGAGGAGAAGGTCGGAAAAAATCCGTTCAGCAGACTACGAGCAAAGATGTTCGCTTTCTTGAGTAGAATCAGCCCGGTTTTTGGATTCGGAAGAAAGTTGAAGAGGGCCCCGAAAGATGCGCCTCATACAGAAGGGGTGGTTAAGGGTGCAGACAGGCTGAAGGGAAGGACCTTCGAGGAGACGAAGCAAAAGGGGGAGGTGAAGGCTATCCCCACAGTAAGTTCAGCGCTGAAGCCTTGGCAACTGACCGCTGGCCGCCCTCTGCTTGGCAAGATTAAAGACAGCCTCATTGCCCCCTTCAGACTTTTTTTCAAGACCAAAAATACCAGCAGGAGAATTAGTGGGTCTGTAGGCAAGAGAGCGGAGACTGTGACTACTCTTCATCGGGGTAGACCTCGTGGATGGAGGTTCCCACATGGTCAGCCTAGAGACATCCACTTTCCAGCTACCATACGAGCCGCGGCTAGAAGAATGAAAGACAGAGAGAAGCCTCTGGAAACCGTGTTGAGGATACATACTGAAGATGTCCGGGAGAAATTGAGGCTCTACAAGGCGCCTATCACGATGGTCTTCGTCATAGACCTTAGCGGATCTATGATGTTCAGCATAGAAGAGGTGAAAGAGGCCTTGCTGAAGCTACATGGGGATGCATATCGCTATAGGGACAAGGTTGGAGTAGTGGCTCTCAAGGAGACAGGGGCAGTCATCGTACAGCATCCAATAACCAATCTGAGAGTGGTGGCAAACAAGCTGATGGGGCTGCGGATAAGTGGTCATACTCCATTGGCCACTGGAATGCTTAAAGCCATGGAGGTTCTGAAAGAAGCAAGGCGGAGGGACAGTTCAGCGATTCCTGTAATGGTAATCATAACTGATGGAAGCGCCAACGTTCCTCTGAAGAGAGGCTTGGAGACTGGTGAGATTCGTGAGTTTGACCTGGCTAAGATAGCGCTCAGAGAGTTTGAAGATGTAGCTGTAGAGGACGTTATGTCGGTCTCAAAGATGATTAAGAAAGAGGAAATCTACACGGTGGTGGTGAACACAAACCCCCATATGTATGGGCGGGAAACATATGGATTTGCAGTAACTCGACATATAGCCACCGTGACAGACGGAAGTCATCATGAGGTGGGCAGACTGACACGCGGAGAGGAGCTTACAGGGAGAATCTTTGAAGGGTTAGTGGAAGATCAGAGACGGATCGCACATGAGGCTTCGCTCTCCGGCAATCTCTAGACTTCAGTCAATCCCGAAAATTTAACTACAAGGCCTTGGAGACGGTCTTCAGGAGATCTGAGCGGGTTATTATGCCCGCAACTTCTCCCTTTCTTACAACCAACACCCCTGGATGATGCTCCAGAAGAGGCTGGATTACACCTATGCCTGTCCCTTCGGGGACACTCGGCAAGGAGGGTTCCATCACTTTCCCAACCGGCTCATCAGCGATTGTAGAGCTTAGGTTCTTGATGATGCTCTCCTCCGTGATTATACCTATACACCTACCGTCCTGTATCACCGGTACCTGAGAGATCGCGTGTCTCATCATCAGCCTACTGACCTTCAGAATTTTGTCGTCAGGCCTTGCGGTTATAACCTTCCCGGTCATTATTTCCCCACAAGTTCTTCCTTTCCCCCCGGTCAGAACCTGGAGTATTTTATTGACGGTTGATAGTCTGGGATCTACTCTTCCATTCTCTATCTTTGCTACATGTGCCTGGGAGATTCCAGCCAGTTCAGCCAGCTCCCTTTGAGTTAGCTCCGCCTCGTCCCTGAGTCTTTTCAGCGCAGATCCGGTCACCATCATCTCGATAACCACCAGTTATTTCTAATGCATTGTTGATATAGTAACATATATATTTGCAGCCATTGTTAACGTTCGCCCAGGCTGCTCTATGAGAAATATACTGGTCGACAGTTTGGAACAAACCCCCCTTGAGGAGCAGAAGCTAGAGATCGTGGAGAGAAAAGGGCTCGGTCATCCGGACTATATTTGTGATGCGGTTATGGATCGAGTCTCGGTGGAGCTGAGCCGAGCCTACCTAGAGAATTTCGGAGAGATTCTGCATCATAACGCCGACAAATCTCTGTTGGTTGCTGGCACAGTTGAGACAAGGTTCAGTGGGGGCATAGTCAAGGAACCCATGCGTCTCATATTCGGCGATAGAGCAACCTTCCAGGTTGAAGGCGTTGAGATACCCGTTGAGGAGATAAGTGTCAAGGCTGCAAAAGAATGGTTCCAGGATAACCTCAGATTTGTGGATAGTGACAAGCACATCAGATACCAGGTGGAGCTCAAGCCGGGCTCTTCGGGGCTGGTCGATATCTTCGATAGAAAGGGCACGGTTCTGGGGGCCAACGATACGTCCGCCGCTGTAGGTTACGCACCTATGAGCAAGACAGAGAGGATAGTATTGGAGACTGAGAAATATCTTAACTCCCAGGAGTTCAAGAAGAAGTTCCCTGAGTCAGGTGAGGACATCAAGGTTATGGGGCTCAGAAAGGATGATGATCTGCGCCTCACAATCTCTATGGCGTTGGTTGACAGATTTGTCCAAAGTGAGAGGGAGTACTTCAGAGAGAAAGCGAGTATCCTCCAGGAGGCAAGGAGTTATGTGGAGAAAAACACCGATTTCGAGAATATCGAGATGGATCTAAACACTTTGGATGTCAGAGGACGAGGCATAGGTGGGGTTTATCTCACCGTGTTGGGTACCAGCGCTGAGAGTGGCGACTCAGGGCAGGTTGGCAGAGGTAACAGAGTAAATGGTGTGATACCCTTGAATAGACCTCTGTGTTCTGAGGCTGCTGCTGGGAAGAACCCGGTGAGTCACGTGGGGAAAATCTACAATGTCCTTACTCATCGGATAGCCAACCAGGTTTATGACCAAGTTGCTGGAATAGAGGAGGTCTACATCTGGCTCCTAAGTCAGATAGGACAGCCTATTGATCAACCTGCTATAGCTTCTGCACAGGTCGTGATGAAGGAGGGCAACCGTTTTGCAGAGGTCGAGAAGAGCATAGAGGAAGTTGTGGATTCAGAACTTGAGAACATAAAAGNNTGGAGAAATCTCAATCTGCTAAACACACCTAACAGGAGTTTGATATAAATGAAGGCGCTGGAGGCTAAGCTCTTTTCAGAACTGCTTAAGAACTCTAGAAGAAGCGACAGACAATTGGCAAAAGCTCTAGGAGTGTCACAGCCGACCGTAACCAGATACAGAAAGAGGCTTATGGCGGAAGGATGGATACCCGACTTCACGATAGTCCCAGACTTCGCGAAGATGGGATTCGAGATTATAGCAATCACATGCGTCAAAGGTAAGGAGACCATGCTGTTAGAAATGGAGAATAAGGCAGTAGAATACATGAAGAATAAGCCTAACATCATTTTTGCTGGTGGGGGTGCTCAGGGAATGGGCATGAACGGAGTGATGATATCATTACACAGAAGCTACTCGGATTACTCAAATTTCCTTACAAAGCACATGACGGAATGGGGAGAAATCATACAAGACCACTTCACGATTCTCGTGAGTCTGAGAGAAAGGATCGTCAAACCCTTTGCCCTAAAATACCTCACAGAAGTGCTAGAGAACCTATAGGACAAAGCCACTCATACAAATGTCCATACGCGAGCATGAATTCTAGTCCTACAAAGTGTTTAAGGTCTTGGACACGCGCTTTTAGTAGCCTTCACGGGTATGGCATTCTGCATCCATGCTTCAAGTTGAGATCTGGAGGGTCATCAGTTTCAGTGAAAAATCTCCAGGTTCATTCTAGACGCAGATTACAATCTAGAGTTATGTCGGTTGCGTGCCTGGGTGAGATGTGGCGGAGAGAGGGAAATGTACTGAAGTACGCTAACTTTGTATTGGTCTACTCCGTTGAAGCCGGTCATGCAACCTGTTTAGAATTGTCCGTTCCACCATGAAAGCTCCAGAACCCAGGAACTCTCTGAGGCCCTCTGCGAAGAGCTTCAATCTTTCGGGAGTCTGTGGTCCTCTTGCCCAGCCATTGTTATTCAGATAGGCCATAATCAGTTCTGCCCCCATTTCCCCAAATATCTCTTCTAGTGTGCCGTCTATGCAGTTGAGGACCAGACTGTTTAACTCAGCCATGTCCCCAATGGTGTCAACGGAGGGGGGAACAGGGGAGACAATTTCGCGCTCCATGATAAGTATATCCCAAGTCGCAAGACATAATATAACCTGTGGTGTATTTAAGTTTTACTTACAAACAGGACAACAGAAATACATCCTACAACAGAAAAAAGCTTGGTCTACTCCATTCAACTCTACACCTTGAACCCACATAGAAACAATACAGGGAATGCAAGATGCTAGATTACCACTGGTTTACTGTACAACAGTAAATTCACAAGAGTAAGATATACCAGTGTTCCATGTAAAGGTTGAGACAGGTACAAGAGTTCTAGGTATCCACTGAGTCAGAATTCAGAATATTTTTCCCTTCTGAGGCTTCTCATCAGAAGTGAGGGTTCAGAATGGTGGGTTCAAATTGAAAGTCCCCTCCTTCTTCAAAGCACTTCTCAAGATCAGAGGATATTCGGACCAAGCTATTGGAGAAATCTGGAAGTGGTATGACTACTGTGATAGAGAAGGTGTAAACTTTTAACAAGAGCATATCCAAGTCCAGTTCATCCAAATCTTCAGGATAACCTTAGATCTTACAGAGAGGAGAGATATATTTCGATGAAATGGTGAACAGAACTCCGAAGGCGTGATCTCGCCATCCAGACCGTTGGCCATCCTAGAATAGAAGCGCATCAAAGGTTACTATACGGCGTGTAGATACCTAGATAGACGCTTAAACGATGGTTGACCGCCGCGGATTTCAGATACAGAACAGAATCCATCTCTTTTCAGCGTCCAAAGGAGATGGGAACGCTTATTTACTAGAAAAGCCATATATCTTATACCGTTAGGGCTGAGGCTTTTAGCGTCGGCTAATTTAGGTCTATGAGTCCGATATAGGTTTCAAACCGTTATCAAACGATACGTGACACTCAGTCTAGACGGTGAAGGAGCCATATAGTCCTATTCCTCCAAAATTCCCTGGTTTGCTCCGCAATGGCAATTAGGTGGGCACTCAACCTTACAAAGTGCGGGAGAATGGGAAAATTGCTTCAAAAGAGTGAGAGGTGTGGATACGTGCAAGAAATACTCGCAATAGTTTTCTTCGCCCTTGGTGTAGGATACTTTATACTACTGAGCAGGGAGAAAGAGCGCAGCTGATCGCTCGTGCGGTATGGGGCCTCGAGTAGATCACATGGTCTCTTCAAGCATATGTATGAACTCCTGGGCCTGCTCAATGCCCTTCTCCCAGAAAGTCTCCTCACCGATATCAAAGCCTAGATCAGCTGCAAGCTCCTGGGGAGACCTACTGGATCCAGCAGCCAACAGGTTCTTCAGCTTGGGAACGAATTCTTTACCCTGTTCTTTGTATAGTCTGTAGAGAGCGAATACAAACAGCTGGGCGAAGACGTAGGGATAGTTGTAGAAGCGGAAGTTTGGCATATAATAGTGTGGCTTCATCGTCCATTCCCACTTCATAACATCTAACCAGTCAACGGAAGATCCATAGATTTTGTCACGAGCTGCGACCCATAATCTGGCAATAGCCTCTCCGTCCAAGAACGTGCCTTGCTCTATAGCTTCGTACATGTTCTGTTCGAAGAAGAACCGGGCTGAAACTTGGAAAGTTACCATGCCAAACTCATCCAATACTTTTGTTAGGATTGCCTGCTTCTCTTCCTTTGTCTTGGCTTTGGAAATCAACCGTTCGGTCAATAACAGTTCCCCGAATATACTCCCAGTTTCTGCAATACAACTGCTTATCTCATAGTTGCTAGGCTTCTGGTTCCTGGAGCCCAGATAGGCATGAAGGGCATGACCCAGTTCATGGACCTGAGTATAGACATCACCCAGCCTTTCGTTGAAGCTCTGTAGAATGTAGGCACTCTTCCCAGCCAACCAGCTGGCACAGAAGGCACCGGAGCTTTTACCTCTCCGCACCTGACCGTCGATATGGCGCTCCTCAAACATCTCAGCCATCCAATCCCCTGCCTCGCGGTCAAATCCCCTGTAGACCCCCACGATCCGCTTCCGAGCTTCCCTCCAAGTATGCTCCCTTTCAGGAGCTTGAGGCAGAGGAGCAACCAGATCATAGTTGGCCAACCTGTCCAGCCCCATCAGCTTAGCCTTCAACCCGAGGTATCTCCTGTAGAGTCCCACATTCTCCTGAATAGTATTCATGAGGCGGTCCGCAGTCTCTTTTTGGATATCATTAGCGATCAAACTCTGGGTCATCGGAGTCGGATACCTTCTCAGTTCACACATCTGAAGATGATCTTCACATATTGCACGTATAGCGCTGGCCCAGACGATCTCATATTTGCCGAGACCTTGGTAGACGATCTGATTAGCTCTTTTTCTCAGATCGCGATCTGGGCTCTCATAGAAACCGATTATCTCACCATAGGGAAGAGTCCTCATCTCGCCATCGATCTCTATATCGAAGGTTCTAGTGGAGAGCCAATCGCTTTGAAGCATCTGCCAACCCTCGATTCCGTTCTTATCCTTGAGAATGATCAGACGTTCCTGCTGCTCAGATAGCATGTGTGGCACCTTCCTAACCATTCTTTCCAGATAATGTCTGTACTCCGCCAGTAATGGATCCTCTACCAGTGAGGGATTTTCAGCCAAGAGGTTACCCAACTCGAGATCTATAAAGGCTAATTTTTGGTCTACTCGGGTGGATGACCTACGTGCAGCATCGTTTAGCTGTTTAGCTACTTCATCGGTAGAATCGGCGGAGTACGCTAGACGGCAGTACATAGTCACTCCCTCAAACTGGAGGGTGAAGTCATCCTTCAGTTCCAGAAGCTCTAGAAGATCCCCCGTATCAAGTCCTCCGATTTCGCCGTGATATCTATCCCGGATCTCTTCTGCTCCCGATACCATAGACTTCAGTCTCTGCTTAATTGAAGTAGGATCCGTGCTATCAACAAGCTGTGAAAGATCCCAAATCATATCATCTTCAGCCATAACTAAATCGCCTAATATTCCGATGTTTCGCCAGACATCCTATTAAAATCTACGCTAGAATACTTACCAGCTTTCCCGGGGGACTCAACTATCCATAAGCCACAGAGATAGAGGATATGGCTGGAAGTATCTCAAGACGCGACTCAGATAGCCGTGCACCTATCCAGTTCACATAAGACCTATACATACTACTACGTCACAGTTGAATACCAACCTATTTTCTTTCCCAGCTACTTTATCCACAGAAAATAAATTCCACCAAGCTCTACGGGTATTCAGTAGAGAATGTCCGGTAGAGAAGAGAAACTCAAGGATAGAGGATGGAAGAAGCAGAACACTATAGGAGAGCCAAGATTGAGCGAGTGTGTAGAGTTGTATAAATCTCTAGGGTACGAGGTTCACCTAGAACCCATAAACCTTAACAATATGACTGAAGAATGCAGAAATTGCTATGAAGAGGACAAGACTGTCAGAACCATCTATATAAGAAAGAAGTAGATTGCTATTTTTAGGCTTTCTTCAACTCATATGTTACTCTCTCGTCGTCCAGCTTTTTGGGAAAGAGTTTAACCTTCATACCTATCCTTATCTCCCCCTTCTCAACCTCGTCACTCAACCGGGTGAAGACCCGGAGGCCCTCCTCAAGCTCTGCTAATACAAGGGTATAAGGCGCCTCAAAGCCTACTGGTGCAAAGTGGGCGGTGGTGAAGGTGATCACCTTGCCCTTGCCGCTCAGTGGAATGTATTCTACATCACTTGACAGACAATCAGTGCAGTCAGCCCTAGGAGGGAAATAGAGGCTCCCACACTTCTTGCACCTGGTAGCTGTGATCTCGCCCCCTTGCAGATGCTCCACGAAGTCTGCAACTTTCGTCTCTGTTATGTAGTTGATCCTTCCAAAGTTTTCGAAGCTCACGGCCTTACCTCCTAAGTATTGTGACTGAGCCGTATAGACCTATGCCACCGATGTTGTGCACCAATCCGATTTCAGCGCCGTCAACCTGTGCCTTCTCAGCTTCTCCCCTGAGCTGCAGCACGATGGTTCTGATCTGTGAACCTCCCGTGGCCCCTATTGGATGGCCCTTGGATAGCAAGCCGCCATCCACGTTTACTGGGATCTTCCCACCTATGTAGGTCTCTCCCTCCTCTATCAATCTGCCGCCTTCGCCTCTTTCGCAGAAGCCCAGATCTTCATAAGCCAAAAGTTCTGCTATGGTGAAGCAGTCGTGAACCTCCGCAACATCTATATCCTCCGGCTTAAGACCCGCCATGTTATAGGCCTCTTTACCCGCCTCGACGGCGCAGGAGAGCGAAGAAACGGTCCTTCTAGAGGTGAGAGACATGGATGCCGAGGCTGACCCTAAACCAGTTATCCACACAGGGCTATCTGTTATCTTCCTAGCTAAGTCTTCCTCTGCCAAGATCAGACACGAAGCCCCATCCGCGTTAGCGCAGCAGTCGAAGAGCTTCAGTGGGCTGGTTATGACTCTGGAGCCTAGCACTTTCTCTAGTGTGACCTCTTTCTGATACATAGCTTTAGGATTCATCACGCTATACTTGCTGCTCTTCACCTTGATCTTAGCCAACTGCTCTTGGGTGGTTCCGTACCGCTTCATGTGAGCCCGTGCGAACATGGCGTAGTAAGCCGGCATCGTAGCCCCGAAGGGAGATTCCCACATGATGTCTGCGCCCCTGAGCATTCTTTCTTGGGACTCTGCAGATGTCAGCTCAGACATCTTTTGAAAACCAATGACTGCGACCAGCTTGTGGAGGCCAGAGCTTATGAAAGACCAGCCGATTCGGGTGCCTACGCTGCTAGAGGCGCATATTGCCTCGGCTAGAAAGGTGGGCTGCGGATTCAAGCCCAGATATTCTGCTATTAGTCCGGCTGGGCTTCTCTGCTTGTCGTATTCTGGTGCTGAACAGATGATAGAGGCCTCTATATCCTTCCTGGAGAGATCTTCGGCATCCTCCAGGGCCTCCCTGAAGGCGTGAAAACATAACTCTCGAATGGTGACTCCGCATGATCGGGCGAAGGGTGTCTGACCCACGCCCACCACGGCTACTCTTCTATTCAACCTTATCCTACTCTAGCGTGCGAGTTTGGCGCCACATTCCAGACAGTATTTGGAGTTTTCGGGGAGGTATTCTGCCCCACATTCGGGGCATTTCTGTATATATGGTCCATGAGGGACTCTTGGGTCTCCTCCCTCAGCTATGAAGGAGCGGATCTTCTTCATTTGGGCCTTCCTCTTCTCTTTGAAAGCCCATAAGCCCTCACTGGGCTCCATCGATCCAATGTTGAGCGCAAACCAGGCCTTTCCATGCTCCCAAGTAAGACGCCAGATCAACTCTCTCCACCAGTTATGATGAACCTTGTAGTACCATAGGCTGGAGGGGGACAGATTCTTCATGGTATCGATGTACTCTTTTACCTTCTCATCCAGTTTGCCTTTAGGCACTGTATCGTTCACCACCCCATAATCAAGAGCTTCCTCTGCATCTATCTGAGAACTTAGGAGAACCATCTCCGCCGACTTCTTTATGCTCATATGTAGGGGCAGCCATTGGGACAGTCCTCCGATGGAGGTCATACCCACCCTGGGACCAGGGGAGATGAATCTTGCATGATCCGCCGCGATCGCCAGGTCACAGCAGGCGACGAACTCCCAGCCGCCCCCTGCCACTGCACCGTTTACTCGGGCGATGACCGGTTTTCCACAGTGCATTATCATATCGAAGATTCTACCATAGAACTCACCCCATTCCCAGAACTTCCACGGCTTTCTATTGTATATCTCCGCATACTCATGCACGTTTCCACCGGTGCAGAAAGCCTTGTCGCCTACACCGGTCATCACCACAAATTGAACGGAATCATCTCCCATCGCCCTCTCATAACCAGCGGAAACCTCCTTAAGGGTCCCCAAGACATAGGAATTCATCTCCTCAGGGTTGTTAATGGCGATTGAGGCAGTATTATCATACCAATTGGGATCGTACCTCACAGTGCGCCAGTCTTTTGGGTCCTCAGCGGGATACCAATCGTACTCTCTCTCTGTCACCGTCATCACATCTATCGCAATTACTTCCGTAGTCTATTTAAGACTTATTCGATTAGGCTGAAAGATCTTTAAGGCCGTTGGGCAGAGTTCTGGGTTCTCTAAGGGCTGTTCTATTGACAGAGATAGTAAAGGTAGCAAGGCCAATAAACCATAATTACGAGGCATGCTTAGTGAATATACGCTATTGCAGGCCTGAGTTATGACCTCCAATACTGATATAGTCAGAAAGTTGAGCGAAGTCACAGATCCCGATCGGGTACTGGCAGACCTTGAAGATCGGTATGTCTACTCATTTGGAAACCCGTTTGAAGACTCAAAGTATTCAAATTTTAAAGCCGTGGTCAGAACTGTCTCCAGAAGGGGGATTGGACAGATAGAGAGGCTGGCTCAAAGGGAAGGCTTCAGCATCCTCCACAGAGGAGAAAATGCTGACTCCCATGTACCTCAGGAAAGAGGGGGAAGCATCCTTCTCGACACGGTTCCTCCTCCGAAGCTCATAGCCTCTGATGAGAAAACAAAGAAGGCCACCAGCCAATCCGGAGAGTACAGAGAGAAGCTTATGGAGGCTATGCGCAGAGAAAGGTCTTACAAGGGGCTGGCCTCAGTTATAGAATCTATCTTCCGTGACAGAACGGTTTCGAAGTGTAAGGAGTGTAAGGTTTGCACTGGATACTGTACCGTGGCGTCCGCCTTCAAACAGATTGAGACCTTCTCTGCCAAGGGTAGATATCTCCTAACTAGGGGACTGGCAAAGGGGGAGGTAGAGGCGTCAGAGAGATTGGCCGATATCCTCTACTCCTGCACGCTCTGTGGACTCTGCTACGCCCAATGTACCCCTGATCTGAAGCTCCAGGAAGTCATATTGGAGGCTCGGAATAGGATGGTCGAAGAAGGGTTAGCTCCTGAATCCTCAAGAGCCGCTGCGAGTAATATCATCAAACATGGAAACCCCATGGGAGCTTCGGCGAAGCTGCGCACGAGGTGGATCGGTATGTTGCCTGAGAAGTTTCTCAGGGAGCCGGCGAACACTCTGTACTGGGCGGGATGCAACACCGTCCTGCGCTCAGGCGTTCGGCATACAGCTACTGCCACGGTGGAGGTGTTAAACAGCGGCGGGGTGGATGTTATGACTCTGGGTGGAGAGGAGGGATGCTGTGGGTTCTCATTGGTGGTCGGTGGCTTCCTTGAGGAGGCTAAGAGAAACGCCCAGCAGATCATGAGGGCGATTGATCAGGCTGGAGTTAAGAGGTTGGTGACCTCCTGCTCTGGCTGTTACGAGACCTTCAAGGCCTTCTATCCGAATAGGCTGGGTGTGGAGATGCCATGCCAAGTTTTTCACAGTTCTGAGATGGTGGAAGATCTGATGAAGGAGTCAGATATAGCATTCAACAAGTTGCCGATGAGAGTCTCTTACCATGATCCTTGTGGAATGGGCAGACATTGTGGAGTCTATGAGCCACCACGAGAGATACTAAGGTCGATCCCTGAGCTACAGGTTGTCGAGCCTGATCTGAGCAAGGAGCAATCCAGATGTTGTGGAGGAGGAGGCGGATTCTGGGGGGTGAACAGCAGAGCCAGCATGAACCTTGCCCATCTAAGGATTGAAGAGGATATTATGCCGCTGAAGGTTGAGGTCTTGGCGGTGACTTGTCCGCTTTGCCACATGAACTTTCTTTACGCCATGAGG
>JABAHQ010002823.1_pt3 | contig 13384 bp, 14 predicted proteins | sample 7062091 | NCBI WGS metagenome assembly JABAHQ01 (sample SAMN14534359, study PRJNA622989) | marine sediment metagenome | biome: marine biome [ENVO:00000428]; feature: marine pelagic biome [ENVO:01000023]; material: deep marine sediment [ENVO:00002113] | place: India: Gulf of Kutch | collected...
CGGATAATAGTGGTTAAAGGTCTCCCGGATAGCCGTAAACCGGCCCAACGGATCGTACCAGACTTCGCCGTTAACCACATGAATAATATCTTCTTCCGGGATGCTTAACCACTCGGCGTAGGTCGTCGGAGCATGGTCCAGGCCAATGGTGCGCCGGAGAAAAGCGGTCAGATTATCCGGGGCTAAACCTGCGCCGGCCAGATGCGCTTCCCGCAGCGAATGACCATGATAAGAGTCCGGCAGGTTGGCGCTGAGTGTCTCCATAATCGTTTGGCGGCGCGTCTCAAAGACCGCCTCCGGCATCAAGGCGTCGATCCGTAAGCCCCAATGATGGTCACGCGAGTACGCGTCGTCCAGCCTGAGGGCTTCAGAGCCATAGCCAAAAACGCCAAAGGCCGTCTGCGCCGTTTCCTCCGGGAAATGTTCTTGCAGGATCGGCTTGACAATCTGCTCAAAAAACTCGCGACTGATGTCGATGATTGAGTCACTCATGGGTCACCTTCCAGCGAACCTTGTGGCTGGGCCAATAATTTCATCACTCAAATTTGGAGACTAGAGATCGGTTAATTGGAGATTAAGCATTCGCGACCTAATCTTTGGTCTCCAATCTCTAATCTCCATTTTAAAGCGATCACTCCGCGGCCGCCTCGACGTTGTCTGCGTTATAGACGGTGAACGGCCCCATCAAGACGCGCAGACCGGCGTCGCGGGTGGGGTCTTTTTCAATGGTGTAAGTTCCCATTCGGCCAGCCTCAAAGGTCGCCCCTTCCTCGGCTTCAATCTCACCGGTTGCCAGCCGATAGGTGGCGTAGTAGGTCAGATAGCCCAGATCTACAAAGCTCCATAGGGCAAATTCCGGCGCGCAGCCGTTCAGGGTAAACGAGACCATCTCGGCGGGCAAGCCCAAGCCGCTGACCTTGACTGTATCGCACAACTCTTCGTCCTGCATCGCCTTGGCGGCGGCGGCAATACCGACAGTGGTAGGCGCCATAATAAGCTCCAGATCCGGGTACTTATCGACCAGGGCCAGGGCTTGATTGTAACTGTCTTCGGACTGGTCGTTGCCATACACCAGGTCTACCAGTTCCAGGTTGGCGTATTGGGGGTCATTCTCCAGAAATTCCTGGAAGGCCGCGTTCCAGGCGTTCTGGTTGGCGGCGTCGGGCGAGGCGGACAGGATCGCTAACTTACCGCCATCCTCACCCAAGATGCTCAGAGCCATATCCGCCATGACCTGACCTGTTTCGTCAAAGTCCACCTGGGCGATGAAAAGCTGCTCTCCTTCAGCCGACGGGATCGGCGAGTCCCAGGTGACGACGGTCATGCCGGCCTCGCGGGCCGCCTGAACCGCCGGCACAATCTGATCGCCGGCGTTGTTGGAAATCATAATGGCGTCCATGCCCTGGGTCGCTGCTGTGGTCACGATCTCGATCTGACCGGCGACGCTGTTCTCTGGCGTCGGGCCGAGGAATTGTAATTCCTCCGGGTTCCCCAGCTCCGCGGCCGCTTCCTGGGCGCCCTGATTCGCCTGGTCAAAGACCAGGATACCCAGGAACTTGGGCAGCAAGACCATCTTCACGCCTTCGCCTGCCGCTTCTTCGCTCACTTCCTCCGGGGCGGCGGCTTCTTCCTGAGCCGGTTCCTCCTTGGCTGCTTCTTCTTGAGCGGGCGCTGCCGCAGGAGGCGCTTGCTGGACTGTCACACAGCCCGCAAGTAGCGTTGTCAGAGCCAACAGAATAACTATAAGCTTACGGTACTTTTTCACGATGCTCCTCCTTAAGTGGTAAAGTTTTTAATGGCAAAGGGATATTGGGTCGAGTATGTATGCAATCCTCTATAGGCTCCTCTCCTCTCTTTCTTTCGGTACTATTTCCCTGGATGGAATACACCCCCTAAGCCCCCCAAAGGGGGAATTTGGCGCCTTTGCTCCCCCCTCTGGGGGGCTGGGGGGGCTGCGAACACTACCTTATTTAGCGACGACGCCCCCAGATACCTCGCGCTTGGCTTGCCCAATTCGGAATAAGTACCGATAAAATCAAGAGCGCGCCGATCACGCCGGTCTGGGTATTACCCGTAATATTGACCAGCGACATTCCATTGCGCAGATTCAGGATGAGCAGGATAGCTAAACCAACCCCGAAGAGCGTTCCCGACCCGCCAAAGATACTGACGCCTCCCAACAGCACCATAGTGATAATGTCGAGTTCAAAACCTTCCGCTGTATTTCCGCGCACGGCGCCAAGCCGCGCTGCCAGCAATAAGCCGGCTAAAGCAGCGATCGTACCCGAAGCGATAAACAGGGCCATCTTCACCTGCTGTACTTTTACCCCTGAGTAACGGGCCACCTCCCTGCTATTCCCGATGACGTAGATGTAACGGCCAAAGGCGGCGTATTGCAGCACAATGAGAGCTATAACGAATAGGCTGAAGAAAATGATCAATGAGAGAGGCAGCGGGCCGATGAGTGGTTTCTGTCCCAGCGCATCAAACCAGTCAGGAAAATTTCCAATCGAACGATCTTCCAGCAAAATACGCGCCACCCCCCGATAGCCGACCAAACCGGCCAGGGTAACCGCCAGCGACGGCAAGCGAACATAAGCAATCCAAAAGCCATTAAACGCGCCGCAGAGCGCCCCTGCTAACAGCCCGACGAGAATAGCCAGCTGAACCGGCACCCCTTGTTCGTGAAGATAGGCCAAAGCACAGGCGGCCAGCCCCATGACCGAAGCCACCGACAGATCGATCTCGGCGTTAATGATGATCAAAGTCATAGCCAGGGCGACGATGATCTTTTCAATGGACAATTGAAACAAATTGATTTGATTTGTCATCCTCAGATAGAAAGGCGATAGGAAAATATTGATGATGACGACCATGGCTAAAATAGCGAGCAGTAAGCCTTCCCAGCGCTTGAGCCGCTGCCAACTACGCCCCATGGCTGTGTTCCTTCTGTACTTGAGGTTGTTCGCTGTCCGATCTGATCTGTATCTCGCCTCGCGCCCAGAGATTGCGCAGGCGTTCGATGATCACGGCATCGGAGGCAATCGCCAATAGGATCAATAGCCCTAACACAGCATCTCGCCAAAACTCGCTAATCTGCACCCAACGGAGCAAACTCTGTTCAAGCGTGGCAATCAGGACCGTGCCCAATAGTGCGCCGAACATGGTGCCTGAACCGCCGAAAATATTCACCCCACCGACCACCACAGCCGCGACTACCTGCAATTCCATCCCGAGCCCGGCGACGACGGTGATATTACCAAAACGGGCTAAAAACATAAAACCGGCCAGGCCCGACAATGCCCCGCACAGGATGTACGCGCTCATTACGGTGCGCTGCACCGGCAAACCGGCGATGTGGGCCGCCTCTGGATTCGAACCGATGGCGTACAAACGGCGGCCGTAAGGCAGATAGGTAACAATCAACTGGAAAATGACGACAACCACCAGGGCCAGGGCCACCAAGAGCCGGATATCGAACTCGCCAATCGAGAACAGGTCCATGCGTGGGAGGTCAAGTAGCCATTGGGGCAGCGAGCTGGTAATGACGGTTTGGGCGTCAGAATAATCAACCAGGATCGTACGGTAAATGGCCAGCGTCCCCAGCGTGGTAATAATCGCCGGCACGCGGCCATAAGCTATCAAAGTGCCGTTAACCAGCCCCATCAATGCGCCAACACCAATGGCCATCAAGACGGCTAAAAGGGGCAACATGTCATTGTTAGTGGCGATCTGGGTGCCAACAAAATAGGCCGTGAACCCCACAATTGAGCCAACCGATAGGTCAATGTTGCGTGTTAGCACAACCAACGTTTGCCCGACGGCGACCACTACCAGAATCGCAACGCTGGTGGTGATGCGGTTAAATGTACGTGGGCTGTAATAGCCTTCAATTTGAGTACCAAAGAAGATGATCGCCAGGACGATCAACAGAACGAGGACCAACTCGCGGATTTGTTCAGGGCGGAGGGTACGCTTGAGTCTGTTCATTGTTTGGGAGATTCCGTATTAGTATTTCCTCGTCTGCTCCGATACTCGCACTGTTTGAGTTATACTGCGAAAGCTTATCAAAATACACTTAGGCCACTGGCTCTTACCAGCACTTCCATACCATGCAAGCGGCAAATTAGGATGGGCGCTCCCTCCGTTCCCGCTCTCGTTCTTCAGCTTGATGCTTAAGTGGGCGACCCTTATCCGGTGTGGGGTCCTTAGTTTCACCATAAATCTGGCGGCCTTCATGATCCTCTGGCAAATGCTCAGTAATCGGAAGGCCATCTTTTCGGACAAATAGCAAGCAGTGACAGTACTTGTAGATTTGCATATCGTCGCATGGGCAAATCCATGTTCGATGCTTTATCTCCTCTTGCTTGTCTGGATAGAAGCGACATGGGCATAATGGCTTCTTGAGTTCATCCTTATTCCGAGCCAGGCCGAGTTTGACAGCTTCGGTGACTTCTGGATCGGGATGAGTCGTCGTTCCTGTTTTCTTGGTGTAGGCCTCAATCAGGCGCTGGATCATTTCCAGACTATTTTCGCTTGGAATTTCCATGAAATTGGCTCCTCAAAGATTGTTCAATGGACGATGTCTTGCCGCTAACTAAAAAGTTTAGCCGATTGCGGAATAGCTCCGCCAGGTTGATACAAACCGAATTTTACAGCGTAGGCAACCATAATCAGCTTCACTTAAATCCCCGCTACTGGACGGCTCTGCCCCATCGCTGCTGTCAAAATAACTTCCTGAGTGGCTTCCTCCCGGCTGAAGATGCCCATTTGCCTGCCCTCGCGCATGACGAGGATACGGTCACTCATGGCCAATACCTCGGGTAAGTCGGACGAAATCAGGATGATACCCAACCCCTGCGCAGCTAAGTCGTTGATGATGTGATGCACTTCGGCTTTGGCGCCCACATCGATGCCCCGGGTTGGTTCATCCAAGATGAGAAGCTGCGGACGCGTGTTGAGCCATTTACTCAACACGACCTTCTGCTGGTTGCCGCCAGAGAGTTTGGCTGCCTCCAAGTGGACGGACGGCGTCCGAATCGAGAGTCGCTGCCGGTAACCCTCGGCGGTGGCGGACTCAGCGCTCTGGTTGACCAGACCGAAAGTGGTGTATTTCCACAGCATGGGCAGCGAGATATTGGTGGCCATTGACATAGGCATGGTCAAGCCAAGTTGGCGGCGATCCTCGGTCACATAGGCGATCCCAAGTTGAAGCGCCTGCTCAGGCGAACGAATCTTCACCAGTTGGCCGTCGAGGCGTATTTCGCCGGAGTCGGCCGGTTCGATGCCGAACAGCGCCAGACCCACATTGGTGCGCCGCGCGCCAACCAACCCGGCGAAGCCCAATACTTCGCCACGATGAACTGCAAAGCTGATATCTGAGAAAGCATGCTCTTTGCCCAAACCACTTACAGATATTAACGCTTCGCCGGGCTGTATTTGGCTTTTGGCAAAATATTCCTCGATTTCGCGGCCTACCATGTCGCAGATAGCCCCCTCGGGCGTGACTTCGTCGCGCAGCATAGATGAGATCAGTTTGCCGTCGCGGAGTATGGTAATGCGATCCGCTATTTCGAACACTTCCTCTATCCGGTGGCTGATGAACAGAATGGCGACCCCCTGCTCGCGCAGCGTCTGGGCTAGCTTGAACAATTGGCTTACTTCGTGAGCCGAGAGCGACGCAGTCGGTTCATCCATGATCAGTATCCGAACCTGGAGTGAGATCGCTTTCGCAATCTCGACGGCCTGCTGGGCAGCCAGCGTCAGACCACGCGCCTGACTGCGCACATCAAGTTTGATGTCCAGCTTAGCCAGGATATCTTCCGCATCGCGATACATCTTGCCCCAGCGCAAAATCGGGCCACGATCACGATGGCTGATGAAGATATTCTCGGCGACGTTCAGATCGGGAAAGATCATCGGCTCTTGATGGATCGCGGCAATGCCGTGTATCTGTGCCTCCACCGCATTATGAAGCGCGATCAGTCTACCATCGAGCGAGATTTCACCCTGATCAGGTTGATAGATGCCGGTCATAACCTTGATTAAGGTTGATTTCCCGGCCCCATTCTCGCCTAACAAGGCGTGAATCTCTCCAGGGTAAAGGTCCAGGGAGACATCGTCCAGCGCCTGGGTCATGTCAAAGCGCTTGGAAATATGCCTCATTTCCAAAATAGGAATTGTCATCGCCATCGTAGATATGCTTCAATTGTCTTTAAATTCAGGTGATTCCTATCCTTATGTAAGCACATTTTACATTGTCTTGGGAGGAAAGAGCAAATAGTAGGTCAGTAGCCTATCATATTTACTGCAAATCGGCGATAGATTCCCGAACGGCGCTGATGGTGGCTTCGATATCCGCTTCAGTATGGGATAACGAGAGAAACATCGGATGGCTGGGGTGCAGGTAGAAGCCGCGGGCCAAACAGCCCTGGAGCATGGTTATGCACCGCTCTCTGTCTTCTTCCACTATGTTAGGGGTGGGCATCGGACCCAGGCCGGACAGGCGATAGCCGAGGCCGCCTTGTTCGCAGGCCTGGTTGACTCCTTCGATCAAGCGGTTTCCGATTTTCCACTGGTAAGCAATACCATCCCGACGCTTCATCTCTTTGACGACCGTTTCGAGGGCCACCAGACTGAGCAGATCACAATGGAAGGTCGCCGCCAGCCAGGCGGATTGGCATTGCTCCGAAGCCAGAATCTCCTTTTTGCCGGCTACAAAGCTGCCCGGATAGCCGTTGCAGCAAGCCTTGCCAAAGGTGGCCAGGTCCGGGGTGACGCCGTAATACTCGCCGGCGCCCCCAAAGGCTACTCGAAAGCCGACCTTGATTTCGTCGAAGATGCACAGCGCGCCGTATTGGTGGGCCAGATCAACACACCCCTGTAGGTAGCCGGCCGGTGGACCATCGCCCCGGATGGTCTCCATGATCACCCCGGCAATCCGGTTGTCATATTGCTTAAAGCAGTCTTCCAGGGCTTCCAGATCGCCATACGGTATAGCAAGGGTCAACTGGCCGATGGGGGCCGGCACACCCACATCTTCTGGCCGGGCCCAGTCGTGCCAACCGTGATAGCCACAACGAATGATCATCTCCCGCCCCGTGTAAGCCCGGGCCAGCCTCAGCGCCCCCGTGGTGGCGGCACTGCCGCCGATGAAGAAGCCCAGCATTTCCGCAGCCGGAATCAGATCAATCAGCAACTCGGCGACTTCCAGTTCCTTGGGATGGGCCGTGCTGTAGATGGTCCCCGCCTGCATTTGTCGCTGGATGGCCTCATTGACCATAGGATCGTTGTAGCCCAGCAGGATCGGGCCAAAACCCATCAAGTAATCCAAGTATTCGTTCTCATCTACGTCCCAGAAGCGGGCTCCGACGGCGCGCTGCGTAAAAACCGGGTAGCCCAGGGCGAGCATGTCGTGACTGCGCTTATGCCCCTGGCAGCCGCGAACGATAATTTCGTCGGACCGGGCGAGCATGGCTTTTGAGGTTTCAATATTGTACGGTTTGACTGGCATGACCTTCGTCCCCCTCATCGATTTTAGTTGTCAAATTCGGCCATCATAGGGATGTTCCCTGCGACACCCTACCTGGTTTGATCGTGATCAGGTCACAAAGTATAGCACTGACTCCTATAAGCGCAATGCCCCACTTGAGGCGGTGCGATGGGCGCATTTACAAATATGGCCAGCCGAACGATTCTGCTGGTTCTACCTGCTGAAAGTCTAACTCTACCGGCGTTTCCCGGCCAAAGAAGTTAACCATAACCAGGACCCGGGCCCGGTCAAGATCAACGGTTTCGACAACGCCCCGGTAATCTGCAAATGGACCTTCCACAATCCGCACACGCTGGCCTCTATCCAGATTAACCTGTGGCTCCGACCTCTTGGCGGCCGCATATTTCAGGAGTTTGTCAACATCTTTTCTATCAAGGGGGAGAGGGCTATCGTCTTTTCCCACAAACCCCCTTACCCCTGGCGTATGAAGGACCAGATCCCAGGTCGCTTCGTCCAGGACCATTTCGACCAAAATGTAAGCGGGATAGACCCGGCGGCCTGGCACAATCACGATTTGAAAAATCTTGTCCGCCATGTTTTGCTGGGCAATACGGTGGCGTAATCTTTCCTGAACCCGCTCTTCAGAGCCGACGGTGCAATGAAGCACGTACCATTGGGTATTTTGGGGGCGAGGCTGCCTCGCATCGGAGCTAACATCACTGTTCTTGGTCATAACTCTACTCCTAATCATCTACGAAAATGGGTTTTGGGAAAATAAAAAGACCATGTTGTCACACTGTCTCTTTGGGCCTCAGACGGCTGTTGGTTATCAAGGAAAGTTTACCAGCTATATGGGGAATACTGAATTTAACTATACTTCTTTCTATGAAAAAAGTCAACTCACCTGAAAATTCTGGTAGTGCCATTAGGGTCTCTGCACTCTACGCGCCACGGCCACCAACCGCCTGGCGGTGTGGTCGTAAGGCGCGCCCGTAAGATCGCCGTAAATCTCTACGGCCTCGAAGCCACTCTCGTGCAGAAGAGCGGTCAACTCAGCCGCCGAGTATATCCAGATGGAAAACTCAAACTCATGGCGCTCCTGGCCCCGCAACAGGATCCAGCGATTCTCTATCCGGCTCCAGTTGCGGGAGATCTTACGCTCTTCTAAATAGAGCACCCCCTCTTCTTCATACCAATCGCGTTCACGAAAGATGCGGGCCAACACTTCTTTGCCCATCATTTCAATGAGGAGGGATCCATCTTGCTTCAAAGAGCGATATATGTTGACCAGAACCCGCTGATTCTCTTCGGGATTTTCAAAATAGCCAAACGAAGTATACATCATTATAGCCGCATCAAAACTGTCCGGCCGGCAAAAGTACCGCATATCATCCTGGACGAATTCGATGCTGAGACCTTCCCTTTCAGCTTTCTGCCTGGCCATCTCAAGGTAAATCGCAGTTCTGTCCACCCCGGTGACCCGGAAACCTCGCCGGGCCAATTCTAGAGAATGTCTGCCCGGGCCACAACACATATCAAGCATCTCGGCTTCGGGGCTGACCCCCAAGAGGGAGGTCACCCGTTCCGCATCCTCCGAAGTGGTCGCCCAACGCCCCTCGCCAAACATCTTGGGGGCCATAGTAACCCAAAATTCATCATCCTCGTGCCAGGTTTTGGCCATTTATGATCTCCTTCTTTAACTACGGTTGGGCATTGAGGTAATGCTGGATAGCTACGGAATAGGACCTGACTAACCAATCGCTGTATTGCTCCTTATTGCTTTAGGTTTCCAAAAGCTGGGTTTAACGATTAGCAAACCAAACCGCATAATCTTTCACGGGCTGGTAGTTCGATGAGGATTTATCTACTACCTCTAAATCACATAACGGAAATACATATTTCCTTCGCCTGTGTCGAAGCGCCACAAGTAGTCCATATAAATCTTCGCTGCTTTCTATCCCCAAAACTTTTACCCTATCTCCAGCTTGCAACGGCCCTCTTTTTTGCCACTCTGATACTTCTGCCTCAAAGGGAAATCGCAATACTTTCTCAAAATGTGTCTCCTAGGCCTCAAATGCAGCCCAATCACCCCTATGCTCGGCATTCGTTAACACCGCTTGAATGCGTTTGCCTTCCTCGCCCAAATAGCTCCAACTATGCTTATTCGCAAGTAGACCGATTATTTCTTCGACATCATCCTCATTATCTCGGGGACTTGTTCGCTCAACTTCCTCCGGATGAAGATACATCCTTGTCCAATCTAAACTTTCTTCTTCGCACTGGTCAATGGTTTCGCCGGGTATCTGTTTAAGTGTGTGGCTATCCCAATCTATACAGATCAGGTTATCTTTTTCCCTTATTTCTGAAACCCTGCCTTGCCAACCCCCGATATTTCCGTTTAAGTCAGGATCTTTAACGTTCGGCTTTACGACAACCGAGTCTCCCTCCTTAAGATTGATTTTTGCCATGATAAAGCCCCTTGGTATATAAGAGGATTGCTTGGTAGATATTTAGCGGCAGCCTGTCGACAACCTCAATTAATTTTAAGAGATTACTCTATCGATTCGGCAAATCTGATTAAATCCTCCCGCCTCAAGCCCAAACCTGAGGTACTGGCTTGATAATGAAAATCAGCTACTGCCCACTTAATGCTCCCTGTATCACCTCCCGGGACCCATTCCATGACAGCAGGAATGTCACCAATTCTGATTTCTTCACCCTCTGTGCCGATAATTTGACTGGTCCCTACCGAGTCTCCTCGATGCACTTGAAAGCCTATGCCACCAGTAGCTACACCTAGTTGAGGGGGTGTATGACCGTAAAAGACATTAACCCAGTTTGGCGGTTGAACGTGTGCGCCTTGGAGAGTCACCCCTGCCGGCAACCAGGTCGGGTGGGGGATGTGAAAAGGGATGACTTGCTGGGCTTCCTCAAAGCTAACTCTGGCAATCTCGACTTCTATCATCTGTATTTTAGCCTGAGGTTGCTGCAATGCTGGCCCAAAGGAGGCTCCACCTCCCCCAATCATTTCTTGACCAAGAGGTGAACTGACAAAAAGGATTGATAAGGCGACCAAGGTAATACAACACACTGCCAGAAATAGCCATTTGCCAGGCCGTATTGATGGGATACTGATATTCATATTTTCCCCCTTTCTATTCGGAGCCTGTAGACCGTCCTACATCATTCATTGAGTTGTGGTCTATACTTAAGACTTATATTTGCTTCCAATACTTTCTCTTCCAGCCGTCGGCTTCCTCATATCTTGAAAACTTATACTGCCACTCGGAGGACACTAACCGGGAGTGTTGCTTCTCTTCGCTCTCCGCTGTCCCAGGACAGTGGACAATGAAGCCACCCTTCCTTACCACACGCTCAAACTCTGCCAGTTCTTCGTCCAAGCGCCAGCCAAGGGCGTGAGAGGTGAGCAGGATATCAGCAGAGTCATCTGGTAACTGGATAGCATGCAGGAATCCATCCACAACAAACAGATTGCGCAAGCCCGTCTTTGAAGCCTTATCCCGGATGTATTGCCTTAACCTCGTGACAGGCTCGACCGCAAAAACGCACCGTGCTGCCTGAGCCGCTTCAAGCGCCACCCTCCCTGTACCTGCTCCCCCGTCAATGACTACCTTGTCTTCAAGGGATACCAGATTGGCAATCTCGCCGAAATCCCAGTTGTGAAACGCCAATGAATCATAAGCTTCAGGACACTTGTTGTAGACAAGGATATCGGCAATGGTCCAGACGAGTTTTTCGCTGCTGTTCTGTAACGCTTGTTCGTCGCTCGCTGGGCCAAACTGCGCCATTATCTGCTCGACAAAGCCAGCGATTGGTGGGTGCTTTTTAGTCAAGAAACGCTTGATGACGGGATATGCCCACAGGACTATAGCCAGATCCTGTTCCGGCACCCAGCCTGGGAAGTAACCGATTTGAAAGGACTCCAGAAGGTATAGATCTTCAACCTCAAGGGTCACATCTTGGAACATTCGTCTGAATCTGCCTGCAAGTGACATCGTCGAGGTCCATCCACTTGAATTCACTGACTGGTCTGATTGGAGTTCCCTGGCCCGCCTAACAACTTACTCAGCGAACCTGTGTTCGTATCTTACCATCAAATCAGGACTTTTGCGAACGGTTTCCCCTTACATCTCTACGAAAATAAGTATTGTAGTCACGACTTATTTCGACAATGTCACATTAACATAAAAAGGCCGTTTTGGCTTTGTCATTCTGAGCGAAGCGAAGAATCTCCGCCCCGCTGATGGGGATTCTTCACTCCGCTGGGCTCCGTTCAGAATGACAAAATGAAATATGACCTTGTCAAGTTATGAAGCTTAAAGAAATAATTCAGTAAGGGAGGCTTCTGACCGCCAAAAAGCGCGAGCTAAAGTCGTAAATCTTGGTAAGGACCATCTTGCTGAAAGACCAAGGACCTTGAAACTCCCACGAGGGGGAATTGTTAGCCCGAATGGGCTTCGCTCTCTCAGCACCGGGCTTCTAGTCCCGTGTGATTGGGTGGTAGACTATCATTTTGCAGTTTAGAAACATGGCGGTTCACATAAAGCCCAAACATTTTTATCATTAAACGTTGCAATTATTACAAACTCATTGGCCACAATTCCACGCGATGTGAACTCAGCATTGGTTACGGCTCCCAAAAGACCATGATTAATTTTCAATACACCCTCTTCTTCACCTGACCTTATATTTATGGCATGTATTTCCCCATCTTTAAACAATGCATACAAGCGATCATGGTGGATTCCGGCAGGGGTTTCAGCATATTCCTCTTGACGATAACCCCACTTTATTCGGTAGTTATTTCTGTCTAAGGCATATATCCCACCACACCGGCCCACTGCATAGAAAGTATCTTCTAAGAAAGTATATGGGGGGACGAAGGTATCACAGTCACCATTGCCCCCTAAAAATTTATAGCTTGGAGAATTAAATTTTCCAACCGATTCCAAAGTATCTGCATCACGCGCTAAAGTTCTAAAATAAAAAGCCCCATCAATAAGCTGATAAGGTCGAAAATGGTGTTGGGGGGACACTTTCAACAGTTTCCCTGTCTCTGTATCTAAGATCGCGTAGCCGGTTACATCAACAAAGTAGATTTTGCCAGCAAAGAAAAAAATCTCGGGACCACGATTCCCAATATCGTATTCTGAACCTTCAAATTGCCAGATGGGGTCTCCATGTTCGGGATTAAGCGCGCTAGCTTTGGCAGGGTAGGTTGCTGCATAAATAATACCATCACCAACTACAAGATCATCAACTCTGTAACCAAATTCATATTCCCAATTGACCTCACCCGTCATTATATCCAAAGCAATGACTGGGCCTGGATCTTCACCGTAGACAACCTTATTTCTAAGTACTGCAATCGAAACAGGACTCGCATGGTATTCAGTAGGATGCTTCCAACGCCGTTCACCGGTGTCAATATCTAGAGCGTAAATAGCTTGCTGTGTAGAAACAATTACAGTATCTTCATCAATGATAGGCTGTGTATTAACGTTTTCGTCAATTTGAGTCTGCCAAAGTAGTTCGGCAGGCAAGGATGATGAAGTAATATATCTGGACGGTGACTCTGGAACAGAAGGAACTATCGCATAAAGCAAATATTTTTGTATTGAAAAGACGCCAATCACTACGGTAACAATCGCTCCCAAAACCGTAATGACAACTGTCTCTTTCTTGAAAGTCATCGGACCTACCGCCGATAATCGGCCAGCTTCAATTTCTGAAAGAGCCGCTCCGCCACCTCGGCCGGCATCTCCGGGGCGGGCATGGCCCGGTAAAAGGCCACCGTCTTCTCCAGGGTGTTGACCACAATCCGGCAATTTTCGCAATCGGCCATGTGGCGCTCGATCTCGGCGCACAGGG
>JABAHQ010002676.1_pt1 | contig 13372 bp, 11 predicted proteins | sample 7062091 | NCBI WGS metagenome assembly JABAHQ01 (sample SAMN14534359, study PRJNA622989) | marine sediment metagenome | biome: marine biome [ENVO:00000428]; feature: marine pelagic biome [ENVO:01000023]; material: deep marine sediment [ENVO:00002113] | place: India: Gulf of Kutch | collected...
AACCGCCAACCTGATTCCCTTCGTGACCGGGATGCAGATCGAAGCCGCCATGGGCGCGTTTCTGTTGTCGGTGTTCTCGGTGGGCAATTTCGTCGGCAAACTGGTGTGTTCCACGGCCGCCGATCGCTTCGATTCCCGGTTTGTGCTCGGCGGGATACTGGTGGTCCTGGCTTGCGGCATGGTCGGTTTTTGGCAGGCGGATGGCTATCGCCTGCTGGTGGTGGCCAGCGCCATAATGGGCTTGTCCGCTGGCGGCGGGCTGCCCGTGTGGAGTGTGCTGCTGGCGCGTGTCTACGGGTCGGAGAACATCGGTCGCGTTATGGGGCTGATGAGTCTGTTCACCATGCCCTTCACCCTGGTCTCGCCCCCGCTTTTCGGGTGGATCTACGACTGGGCGGGCAGTTACGACCATGCCTTTCTCGGTTACGGTGTTTTGCTGATCCTGGTGCTGCCCTTCGCACTGCGCATCAACGCGAACACTCAGTCCGCTCCAAAAGTGGCCCGGGCCGCCTGAAACAACGACGCCCGGGCCACTCGAGTGACCGGCATCGGGCCGCCTTGACCTGATGCCGGGGCGGGCTACACTGGCAGCCCCTGTTCGCTCCGAGATGGCTTTGACGATCCCGCTGCCCTACAGACGCCTGTCCAATTTCTACTTCTGGTACTACGGCTTGCTGGGGCTGCTGCACCCGTTCTGGGCGGTGTTCCTCAGCCACAGGAATTTCAGCTCCAGCGAGATCGGATTGCTGATCGCCGCCCTGATGGGTACCCGGGTCATCTCGCCCAACCTCTGGGGCTGGATTGCCGATCACAGCGGCCGTCGCATGGGCACGATCCGCACCGGTGCCGCCCTGGGACTGCTGGCGTTTCTCGGGATATTCGCCGCTGACGGCTTCTGGTCGATGTTGCTGGTCGTCACCGGTTACAGCTTTTTCTGGAACGCGGTCATGCCCCAGTTCGAGGCGTTGACGCTGGATTACCTTGGCGACCATCCCGAGTACTACAGCCGAATCCGCCTCTGGGGATCCGTGGGATTTATCGTGGCGGTTATCGGCGGGGGCTATTGGTTCCAGGAGCGTATCGGGGATTTCCGCTACGGGGGCGCTCTGGTACTGATGATGATCTGGCTGGCGACCCTGTTCGTCAAAGCGCCCCCGGCTCATCCGCATCCCGAGGGTAGCGGGGCCTTTCGGCGGGTGGTGTTCCAGACGCCGGTGCTGGCCTTTTTGCTGATGTCCTTCCTGCTGCAATTGGCACATGGTATCTACTACAGCTTCTTCAGCCTGCACCTGGAGGGCGCCGGGTATCCACGTTCCCAGGTGGGCCTTTTCTGGGCCCTGAGTGTCGTCGCTGAAATCGTGCTCTTTCTGGGCATGCCCCGAATGCTGGGGCAACTGTCCCTGTGGAGCATTATGATTCTGAGTCTGGCGCTGACGACCCTGCGCTGGTTGCTGATTGCGTTTTTCGTGGAGTCACTGTGGATCATCGCCTTGGCCCAATGCCTGCACGCTTTCAGTTTCGGAGCCGCTCACGCCGTATCCATCGAGTACATCCGGCGCTTTTTCGCCGGCAGTCTGCGCGGACGTGGTCAGGCTTTGTACACTTCCGCGAGCTTCGGTGCCGGGGGCGCACTCGGGGCGGGCCTGGGCGGCTTCCTGTGGGATTACTCTCCCGCGGTCACCTTCCTCGTGGCCGCGGCCGCGTCGTTGCTGGCGACCGGGATTGCCTGGCGGTGGCTGAACTCCCGTCGCCAGTCCGATCGGGCGATGCGGGAATTGCTGAGCCGTTGACCGCGCCGATCACGCGCTGAAATCAACGCCCTTGATGGAGCGGCTGAGCTATACTTGCAATGTCTTGCCCGTCGGGAGTTGATTCCTGACTGGAGAGTGTCCTATAAAGATGTGGTGAGGACATTGAGTCCGAAAGAGTCGGGGGCCGGAAAGCTGTCGGGTACCATAAAAACAGGTCGCGTCGGTATTGCCGCCATGTTGCGATTTGACCATTTTCGAGCCATGGGGCCGGTCCTGATCGGTTGTCTCCTGATGCTGTTGATCTCGGGCCCGGTCGCCGGTGAATCCGCGGATCCGTTGCGGATAACCACGCCGCCGCGAGCGCGGATGGCCGATCCCGATTCCCTGTCGCTGGCCCGCTACAGGGCCCGGGTCGCAGAGCTGGAAGCGCGGGGTAATACTTACAGCCCGCGGCTGGGGGAAGCACTGCTGGGAATGGCCCAGAAGCTTCGCGAGTCCGGAGAGTATCAACGCGCCCTCGAGGTTTTCGGTCGCGCTCGACATATCGCGCGGGTCAATGATGGTATCTACAGCCTCAGTCAGGAGCCCATGCTCCGGGCCATGATCGATATCCATCGCGATACCAACGATATGGAGAGCGTGTCGCTTCAATACGGCCAGCTTTTCCAGCTCTACAGTCGCTCCTATGGCCCCGGCGATCCGCGCCTTTTGCCGGTGACGAACGAAATCGCGGACTGGCACATCCGGGCCTATGCATCTTCTCCGAGTCGTCGGGGGGTGGGACATCTGGTTGCCTCCCACAACCTGGTTCAGGGGGTGCTGGATCGTACCGCCGTTAAGCAGGGGCCGGCCAATCTGCAGTTGGTGCCCTTGCTGGAGGATTTCGCCGCCATCAACTATCTGCTGGCTCTGCATCACCAGACGCATGGCGCTTCGGGTGGCGAGGGTTTCGAGTTCCGCTTCGATCACAACGACGGGTTCCCGGAGGCTCCCTCCGAGGAAGAAACCCTGATGCAGAACAGCTATCGCAACGGCGTTCAGGCGCGGGAGCGGATTGTCGATATCGTGCTCAACCACCAGGAGACCGATCCGCTCGAGCGAGCCGAGGCCCTGGCCCGCCACGGTGACTGGAATCTGCTTTTCGGGCGCTATCATTCCGCCCAGAAGGCCTATCGGGAAAGCTGGCGCGTCCTGGCGGACTCGAATCTGGCACGGGAAAAGGTGGCCGACTTCTTTCGGCGTCCCCGTATACTGCATCCCCCGGGACTGGATTCGGAGGCGGGGCAGGACCTGATTCCGGAAGGTAACGAAGACGATTACGCCCGCCTTCTGGTGTCCATTTCGGAACGCGGCAGAGTCAGGGATGTCAAAGTACTGGAGACTCATCCGGCGGACGATGAGGAGTTGGCACGGGATGTGGTGACCAGCATTCGCCACCGACGTTTCCGACCCAGGTTGGTGGACGGATCGCCGGCCAGTACCGAGGATCTTCCCATCAAGCTCTACTTTTCCGAGAAGCCATGACCCGACTGATTTTCGCCCTGCCTGTCCTTTGTCTGGCACTGGTCGCTTGCCAGACCCAGCAGCAGAGCAGCTCATCCCGGAGTCAGCCGCCGTCGAGTCCCCAGGCTATGCCGGCGCCCAGCACTCCCACGGCCAGCAGCAGTCAGTCCGGCCAGCGGTCCAGCCCGTCGGCCAGTTCCACATCCCCGCAGTCGTCCGGCTCCCCCGCCGGGGGCCGCCGCTCCCCGGCCGGCGCTTCCGGCAGTGACAGCGGTTCTCCCTCCGCGGCCAGCGGGGGGCGGGAACAGAGGGCATCCTCGCCCGCCGAGCCGGGTGTGGCGGGACAGCGGCCTCCCGGCTCCCCGACGACGGACGACGGGAGGGACGGACAGCCGCCGTCTTCCGGCGGAACCGCCAGCGCCCGTCAATCGGATAGGGAACGTGACGGCGGCGGCGCATCCACTGCGCCAGGTGCCGGGCAGAATGCGGGTACGGGGACCGAAGCATCGACAGGAGGTGGCGTTACCGCCGGCGAGCGCATGGGCGAGCTGGATGGTCAGCTCGATGAATCCCTGGCCGTGTTCGACGGCATGATCCTCAACGAGCGGGAAGCCATCCGGGGAAAGGCGAGCGCGGAAGCCGGAAAGGGTGACAGCGCGTCGGACGGACCCCTGTTCGAGGAGGCGGATCTATCCGAACCCGGGGTGACGGAATCCGGCAGCCCCGGAGAAACGGGTGATCCCGGCGCGCAACAACAGGAGAAAACGGTGCCCGCCATGCCCGGGGGCGGCAAGCGTCGTTCCGGGGGGCCGGAAGTGGCGGATGGTCGCAGCGACCGCGGCGTGCCGGCGGATATCGGCGATGGCAGTGACGATGACATCGTCGCCCGCCAGATCCGGGAGGCTGCCCTGGCGGAGGAGGATCCCGCGTTGCGGGAGAAGCTCTGGGAGGAATACCGCAAATACAAGAACGAGCAGGGGGGGGATGGCTGATGGTGAGAAGCCTGGTTACGGTCTTTGGTCTGGTGGCCGTCCTGTTGCTGGTCGGTTGCGGTACCACCACCGTCAAATCCACCGCCCACACGCCCCTGGAACAGGAAACCGACCTGATCCCCGAGCCCCGTCTGCTGGATGTGGGCGTGCCCGTATTCGATCCGGGTCTGGACGATCTGCCGGACGACGGTACCCAGTTTCCGGAAGTGCGCAATGCCGAGGCGCGCTTTTTTGCCGATCAGTTGGTATCCACCCTTCAGCGCACCGGCGCCTGGGGCCCGGTGCGGGTCATCCCCTCCACCGATACGGTCGTGGATCTCTACGTCGAGGGGCGAATCCTGCACTCCGACGGTGAGCGCATGGAGCTGGCAATCCGGGCGGTCGACAGCAGCGGCGAGGTCTGGCTCGACAAGCGCTACCAGGAGGTGGTGAGTCAGTACGCTTACGAAACCACTACCAGGGGCGATCCGTTCCAGGGGATTTTCAATCGCATCGCCAACGACCTGCTGGAATTGCAGCGAGAGCTGTCGGCGGAGCGTGCCCGGGAACTGCGGCGCATCTCGGAGCTCAGGTTCGCCCGCGAGTTCGCACCGGAGGCCTTCGATGACTACCTGCGCGAAACCCGCAGTGGTGAACTGGAAATCACCCGGCTGCCGGCGGAGAACGATCCCCTGTTGGAGGATATACGCCGTATCCGCAACCGGGACTTTCTCTACATCGATACCCTCCAGGAATACTACAACGCCTTTTCGCGAAAGGTCGACCAGCCCTACCAGAACTGGCGCTCTTCCAGTTACAGGGAGGTGATCGCCGTGCGGGAGTTGAAAAACAAATCCAATACCCGCCTGGCCGGCGGTATCCTGGCGGTGGCCGCCGGACTGCTGGCCGCCGGCAGCAGCGATGGCTCCGCCCAGCTCGGCGGATTCATGGCCGCCGGGGCAGGGGGCATGCTGATCAAGAATGCCCTGGCCAAGCGGGAGGAAGCCCAGATGCACGTCCAGGCCCTGTCGGAGCTGGGTCAGTCCCTGGAGGCGGAGGTGGAACCCCGGGTCATCGAGCTGGAGGATCGCACCGTCACCCTTACCGGCAATGTGCAGATGCAGTACGATCAGTGGCGAGAGTTGTTGCACGAGATGTACGAAACGGAGAGGGGCGACCTCTGACGAACGCGCCCGGTATTTCCCATCGGTATGGTTGACAATCAGGACTCCGACAAAATCACCCCGGCCCGGGTGGAACTCACGCGCGCCCCGCCTGCCTCCGACGGCAGCAAGCGGCGGCGCGCCCGGTTCTGGCTCCCGGCCCTGGTGCTGCTGGTTGTGGCCGGCGCTGTGCTCTGGTACTGGCTGCCGGGACAGGTTGATCCTCCCGCGCCCCGGGACGTTTCCCCGATCGCGTTCTCGCCCCGTCCGCTGGACGAATCCCCCTACCGCGAGGCGCAACTGGCGCAAGCCCGGCGGGAAGCCCAGGAAGTGCTTTCCCGGGTACTGGAGAAGCAGCGGTTCCTGGAAAACAGGGGCGTGACGCAATGGGCGGCGGAGTCCTTCGATGCGGCCCGGAATTCGGCTTCCGAGGGGGACGAACTCTATCGTCAGCGCCGCTTCGAACAGGCTCTGGCCCGATACCGCCGGGCGGATGATCAGCTCGGTCGGTTGCAGCAGCGGGCCGGCCAGGTGCGGGACGAAGCCCTGGCGGCGGGGAAGGACGCCCTGGAAGCGGGCGAGGCGTCTGCTGCCGAGGAGGCCTTCCGCCGCGTGCTGCTGATCGAGCCGGATCACGAGCAAGCCACCGCCGGCCTGCGTCGGGCGGAGAATCTGCCCCGGGTTCAGTCCCTGCTGGCGCAGGGCGATCGGGCCCGATCGGCGGAGCAACTTGAGCAGGCGCGACAACACTACGCTGCCGCTGTGGAAAAGGATCCCGAACACGAAGCGGCTGCCGATCGCCTTGCCGGGATCAAAGAGGCCATTCGCGACCGGGATTTCAAGGCGGCCATGAGTCGCGGGTTCGAGGCGTTCGAGAACAGCGACGCGGATACCGCCGTCGCCGCATTTCAGAAAGCCGTCAAGCTCAAACCCGACAATGGCGACGCCGCCTCCGCCCTGCGCCAGGCGAAGCGCCTGGAAACCCAGTTGCGGCTCGACAAGCTGATGGCACGAGCGCGCTCCCTGGAGGATCGGGAACACTGGCGCGAAGCGGAAACACTCTACCGACAGGTGCGGTCGGCCGACGAGAGTCTGATTGAGGCCCGGGTGGGCGCGTTGCGCGCCGAAGCCCGGGCCGAGCTGGATGCCGGACTGGAGAAGGCCCTGTCCGACCCCCTGCGCCTGGGCGATTCCGCCGTGCGCGATCGGGCCGAGCGCCTGCTGGCGGATGCCCGGGGCATTCCCGATCCCGGGCCCCGACTCCGTCGACAGATAAAAGAGCTGGACGAGGCCCTGGTCAATGCCCGGCAGCCGGTAAACGTCACCCTGCAATCCGACGATCGGACCCGGGTCACGGTCCTGAGGGTGGCGGAACTGGGCACCTTCGAGACGCGGGAGCTGGAATTGCGGCCCGGTCGCTACGTGGCCCTGGGCGAACGGGAAGGCTACCGGGACGTGCGGGTGGAGTTCCGTGTGGAAGGCGGTAACCAGCCGCCGATCACCGTTATCTGTCGGGAACCCGTCTGATGGTGCAACGCCAGTCCCAGGATGAGCGGGGAATCCAGCCGGCGGCCTTCACGCCGCTCGACGGCAAACCGCGGCACCGTCGCCGGCTGCGGTTGGGGCTTCTGGCGCTGGGCCTGGTGCTGGCGGGCGTCGGGTTGGTTCTCTGGTTTCTGTTCACCGCCCGCTCCCTGAGTCTGGCCACCGATCCGCCGGGGGCGGAAATCGCGTTGTCCGGGGGGGTGGTAGTGCGGCTCGGCGATCACTACCTGTTGCGGCCCGGCAGCTACCGGCTGGTTGTGCGTTCCGAAGGGTATCGGTCGGTGGAACGCGACATCCGGGTGGACGAGGCAAGCAGCCAGCGGTTGGAGGTGAGCCTGGAGAAACTGCCGGGCCATCTGGAGGTGACCGCCGAGCCGGACGGAACCCGTGTTCTGCTGGATGGCCGGGCGCGGGGCACGACGCCCCTGACTCTGGAGTCGGTCTCCGCGGGCGAGCACCGTCTGGAGTTTCGCCACCCCCGCTATTTTTCCGAGCAGCGCACCCTGCAAGTGGAGGGTATGGGGCGTACGCAGCAGGTCGCCGTACAACTGCAGCCCGCCTGGGGGACAGCGGCGTTGACGTCCGAACCCTCCGGCGCCCGGGTAGTGGTCGGCGAGCGCAAGGTGGGACGCACCCCGGTGGAAGCCGGGATCCTGGCCAGCGGCGAGACGCTGACCTTCTCCCTGCCCGGTTACAAGGATCGGCAACTGGATCTGGCGGTTCCCGCCGGGACCCGGGTCGAGCCGCCGACCGTTCAGCTGGAGCCCGCCGACGGACGGGTTCAGGTGGTTTCCCGTCCTGCCGGGGCCGCCGTAACGGTGGACGGCGAATACCGCGGGCAGACGCCCGTGGAGATGGCGCTGTCCCCGGGCGAGGATCACAACCTGACCTTCTTCCTGGAGGGCTTTGAACGCGCCCGGCGGACCCTGGTCCTGGAGCCCGACGAGCAACGGCGTCTGGAAGTGGGCTTGAAACCCCGGCTGGGGTCGCTGAAGGTTACCAGCGACCCGTCCGGGGCTGCCGTCTACGTGGACGGCGAGCGCCAGGGCGATGCCGGCGATGCATTGAGGTTGCCGGCACGGCCCCACAGGATTCGTGTCACGGCGCCAGGGTATGCTCCGGCGGAGAAGACGGTCACACCGGACCCGGAGCGCCGCCAGGTGGTGGAATTCCGGCTGCTGACCGAGGAGGAAGCCGCCTGGCGGAATACCCCGGCGAAGCGGGAGTCCGCCGGTGGCCAGATACTGCTGCGTTTTCGGCCCGGTGCCACTTTCACCATGGGGTCTTCGCGCCGCGAACAGGGTCGGCGGGCCAACGAGGTACCCCGCCGGGTGCGGCTGGAGCGCCCGTTCTATCTGGCCAGGGCGCCGGTGACCAACGCTCAGTTCAAACGTTTTCGTTCCGGGCACAGTTCCAGCCATCAAAGTGGCAAGACCCTGGACTTCCCGTCCCAGCCGGTGGTGGAGGTGAGCTGGCTCGATGCCGTGCGTTACTGCAATTGGCTGAGCGAAAAAGAGGATCTTTCCGTTTTTTACAATCTCGGTGAAGAAGGGGTCGAGAGCATCAACCCGGAAGCGACCGGTTACCGGTTGCCCACGGAAGCCGAGTGGGCCTGGGCGGCACGGACCGAACCGGAGGGCGCTCTCAGGAAATTCGCCTGGGGGGACGACTTTCCCCCGCCGCGGGGCTCTGTCAATATTGCCGACGCCAGTGCTGCCGGGATCACTGCACCGGTACTGGCCGATTACCGGGACGGCCATGCGGTGAGCGCGCCGGTAACCACCTTCCCCGCCAACGACAAGGGGCTCCACGAGCTGGGGCACAACGTGTCGGAGTGGGTGCACGATTACTACGGCATCGAGCCCACTCTGGGCAACAGGGCGCTGGTGGACCCTCTGGGGCCGGATACCGGCGAGTTGCGGGTGATACGCGGGGCGAGCTGGCGCCACGCGTCCATTACCGAACTGCGCCTGTCGTTCCGGGACTACGGACTCGAACCCCGAGCCGATCTGGGGTTCCGGATTGCACGGTACATAAAATGAAATCCCCGGCGGAGTCGTGTGTATGAGCGGGTTCCCGCGGGGGCGGAAAGCATTGATGGTCTGGTTGATGGCGGGGCTGCTGAGCGGGTGGCCGGCACTGGCCCAGGACGCGCGCGAGCAACCGGCGCCCGATAGTGAGACCCGATCCGGCTCGCCGACAACCGGGGACGGCGGGCGCGAGCAAAGCGGCGGCGAACAGCAGCCATCCGCGCCTCCGGACGCGGATTTTACTCCCTCGGAGGAGATTTCCGAGGATCTTTCGGTGCCTTTCCCGGTGGATATTTGATGGCGATGCGCAAGAATAACGAATTTCTCTTTCAGGTCTTTTCCCTGCTGGTGGCGGTCATTGTGGTTCACGCGGTCTACCTGACCCTGATCCGCCCGGTGGCCAATGCCCAGCTGGAGGAGCAACTGGCCCGGGAAGCGGCGGGCGAGACCGCCGTGGCCCAGCGATCCCTGGCGGTCGTCGTCAAGGACTACGAGCAGGAAGCCTGCTTCATCCTTATGTTCTGGGCCATGGCCATCATGGGCTACAAGGCCCGGCAGGCTTTGCGAGAGCGACGCCTGCTGGACGAACCCCTGCTGGAGGTGGACGAGGGCACACGGATCCTGCCGGAGGACGCGCGCCAGATGGCGCGCCCCATTCAGGCGCTGTCGCCCGAACGGCGGGATTGCCTGCTGCCGCGGGCGCTGTCCGCGGCCCTGCAGCGTTTCGGCGCCACCCGCAGTGTCCAGGCGGTTTCCGGGGCGGTGAGCGAGGTTTGCGAGACCGAGAACGAGCGTCTGGATTCCGAGTTGTCCATGGTTCGCTACATCGCCTGGGCGATTCCCTCCATAGGCTTTATCGGCACGGTCAGGGGGATCGGTGAGGCTCTGGGACAGGCACATCGGGCGGTCGAAGGGGATATCGCCGGGGTGACGGCGAGTCTCGGGGTGGCGTTCAATTCCACCTTCATCGCGCTGGTGATCAGCATCGTGGTGATGTTTCTGATGCATCAATTGCAGCTGATGCAGGAGCGGCTGGTGTTCGAGACCCACGGGTATTGCGATCGCCACCTGATCCGCCACCTGCAACCCGGGGAGGAACGAACGTGAGCGCCACCGCCGTGATCGAACTGGTGGATACGGGGATCCTCGGTGTCCATGGCGAGCGCCGGGTATCGGAACCGGGTTATGCGGCGCTGGGGCCCGGCGGCGTGGCGACCGGGGAGTCAGCCCGTGCCCGGGCCTGGCTCGAGCCGCAGCGCTGTTTCAACCGGTTCTGGCACCAGTTGAGTCTCTCGCCGCTGGCGCGACCGAACGATCACGCCCGCCATCATGCCGATCTGGCGTTCGCCCAGTTGCAGGCCATCCGCCGGGAGTTGGGAGACCCGGACGAGATTCTCTTTGCGGTGCCGGGCAGTTTTTCCCGGGATCAGCTGTCCATACTGCTGGGGCTGGCGGCGGCACTGCCGGCCCGGGCCACCGGGCTGGTGGATGCGGCGGTGGCGGCCACTTCCACCCTGACCGGGAGCGGCGACTGGCTGTTTCTGGATCTGCAACTGCACCAGGCGGTGATCACCCATCTGCGGGCCGGCGAGCGGCTCGAGCGCGTGGCCGTCGAAGCGGTTCCCGGAGCGGGTCTGGCAGCCCTGGAGGCTGGCTGGGCCAGGCACATCGCCGCCCAATTCGTGCGCGATTATCGCTACGATCCCCTTCACTCGGCAGAGGAAGAGCAGCAACTGTACGACCTGCTGCCCGGCTGGCTGGCGGCCCTGCGCAGCCACCCGGAAACCCCGGTGGAGATGAATACCGCCCGGGGGCAGTTCCGTTTCAGCCTTTCCCGGGCCGAGTTGCTGGATGCGGCCGCGGCCAGGCTGGGGGATATCGAGTCGGCCCTGGCCCGGTTCCCCTCCGGCCAGATTCTGTGCAGCCACAGGGTGGCGGCGCTGCCGGGATTGGCACAACGTCTGGGGGCCGAGGCGCTCGCCGAGGACAGTGCCATCCACGGCTGTCTAGAGTCACTGGAGCAGGTGCGCAGCGAGGCCGAAGCGCTGGATTTCGTCACCGTGCTGACGCGCAGTGCAGCGGCTCGCAGTGCGGCCGCGCCGCCGGCGTCGGGCGAGCCGGCTCGACCCTCGCATTTGCTCCACGGCCATCGGGCGTGGAGCCTGAACGAGCCCCTGGGGATTCACCCGGACACGAGCGGGCTGCGGCTGAATCGGGATACGCAAGCGCCGCTGCTGGTGCGCCTCGGCGAGGGCGGTGTGATTCTGGAAGATCGAACGCCCCAGGGCTTGCTGGGGGGCGGGAAACGCCCGCTCGTGAGCGGCGAAGTTCTCACCCTCGGGGGGGAGCAATTATGGTTGATCGAGGTGGAACCGGGGGGTTGAAATGGCCGGTCGCCGCCACCGCCTGACGCCCTTCAGCCTGTCGTTTCTGGACATTATGGCCTGTGGCTTCGGGGCGGTCACACTGCTGTTCCTGATACTGCGCCACGATCCGGGGCTGGCCGAGGGCCCGACGGATACCAGTGCCGAAGTGGATACGCTCGAGCGGGAGATTCGCCGGGGGGAGGAGGACCTGGTGCAGTTGCGCAACAGTCTGGCGGCGGTGGAGGAACAGGTTGTCGAGACCCGGGGCCGTTCCGAGCGGGTCGTTACCCGTATACGGAAAATCCGTGAGGAGCTGAGTGTGCAATCCGATCCTGAGGACGAGATTGCGCGGCTGCGCAAACGCGTCGAGGAGCTGGAGGAAAGAACCGACGATTTGCGCGAAGAGGGACAGGGCCGGGACCTGCGCCGCTTTGTCGGCGAAGGGGACCGACAGTACCTCACGGGACTCAAGCTGGGGGGACAGCGGGTGCTGATCCTGCTGGACGCTTCCGCCAGCATGCTGGACGAGGAAATCGTCAACGTGGTGCGCCGTCGCAATATGAGCGAGACAGTGCGCCGCAGTGCCGCCAAGTGGCGGCGGGCCGTGCGCACCGTGGAGTGGCTGTTGGCGCAATTGCCACCGGGGACCCGATACCAGCTCTATACCTTCAACACGGGGGTGACACCGGCCATCGAGGATTCCCTCGGGCAATGGCTGAACGCCGCCGACAGCGTTGCCATGGATAGCGCCATGGAGGCTCTGGACCGCACGGTTCCCGGTGGCGGCACCAGCCTGATCAACGCCTTCGCCGCGATTCGCGGGTTCGAGCGGGCGCCGGACAATCTGTTTCTCATAACCGACGGGTTGCCCACCCAGGGGCGCAGCCGGCCCTCCGGGAACACCGTCTCCAGCCGCGAGCGGGCGAAGCTGTTTCGCCAGGCGGTGGAGTCGCTGCCGTCCATTCCCGTCAACACCCTCCTGTTTCCCATGGAGGGGGACCCGCTGGCCCCGGCGCTGTATTGGCAACTGGCGGTGGCCAGTAACGGCGCGTTCCTGAGCCCGCCGAGGGACTGGCCATGAAAAAGCGTCAGTCCCGCCTGGTGCCGGAAGTCAACCTGTCCTTCCTGGACGTGATCAGTTGCGGGTTCGGCGCTATCGTCCTGCTGCTGATCATCGCCCGCACGGTGGAATCCACCGCCCTGGAGGAAGGGGCCGACCGGCAGGGCCGGGTGCGCGAATTGCAGGAGCAACTGTTCGCCATTCGCGGCGAGACGGAGCAGCTTCAGCGGGATCTGCGCTCCCGGGAAGAGCAGCTGTCCGAAATCCGCGAGCGTGTTGCCCGCTTGCGGGAACAACTGGCGAGCCTCGAGAAACAGCAGGAGGCCAGGGATGAAGCGGACACAACCGAGAAGGAGGAGCTGAAACTCGCCCTGCAAGTGCTGACCGAGGAAATGGAACGGCTCCTGGCCCGGGACCGGCGGGTGGACAACAGCCTGATTGGCGGTGTGCCGGTGGACAGTGAGTACATCATCTTTATCGTCGACACCTCCGGGAGCATGTTCAATTACGCCTGGTCGCGCCTGCGCCGGGAGATGATCAACATTCTCGAGATTCACCCGACCGTCAAGGGAATCCAGATCATGAACGATATGGGGGATTACATGTTTCCCTCCTATGCCGGTGACTGGATCCCCGACACCCAGGGCCGACGCCGCATTATTCTCAACCGTCTGGCGAACTGGACGCCGTTCAGCAACTCCAGTCCGGTGGAGGGCGTTCAGCGGGCGATCAGCAGTTTCTATGCGCCGGACAAAAAAATCAGTCTCTACGTCTTCGGCGACGACTTCACCGGCGAATCCATTCACCGGGTCGTGGATACCGTGGACAAGATCAACCGGGAACGCATGGGGGGAGAGCGGCTGGTGCGCATTCATACCATCGGTTTCCCCGTTCATTTCCTGGTTGCCGGGGGGCGCCAGCAAACCGCCACCCGCTATGCGGCGCTCATGCGCGAACTGAGTTTTCGCAATGACGGCACCTTT
>JABAHQ010001175.1_pt1 | contig 13367 bp, 13 predicted proteins | sample 7062091 | NCBI WGS metagenome assembly JABAHQ01 (sample SAMN14534359, study PRJNA622989) | marine sediment metagenome | biome: marine biome [ENVO:00000428]; feature: marine pelagic biome [ENVO:01000023]; material: deep marine sediment [ENVO:00002113] | place: India: Gulf of Kutch | collected...
CAGCCAGGAGGTTTTGCAGATGAAGAAATCACGATTCACCGAGACCCAGATCGTTGCCATTCTCAAGGAGGCTGACGCCGGTATTCCGGTCAAAGAGATCTGACGCCTGCCGAATACCTGTCAAAGAACGCTCGAAACTCTACTTTTCAACTGTCTACTTGACGGGGAAGCTTAGGTGCACACTTCGGGTTCGATGACTTCCCGGGGGTAAGTGCGACGATGAAGGATTTCGGCCACGTCGGCCACAATAAGCCGTTCGATGCCACGCGGATAGGTCGCCGCGTATTTGAGGGCCACGGCTCCAACAAGGGAGTGGCCGACTACGATCAGCGGCTCCGACAGGTATCGGTCGACCACCCATTCGAGGAAGGCAGCATAGGCGGTCGGGGAGTAGAGCTTGTTCTGCTTCTCCGATTTTCCGAAACCGGGCAGGTCGACGGCGACAACGTGACAGGATTTGGCCAGTTGTGGTATCAGGGTGTCCCACGTTTCCGAGGCCTCGTCGCCCAGGCCGTGCACCAACAGGACGTTGGGTGTGTTTCCACGTCCCGCTTCGAGGATGTACGCTTGGCCTTGGAAGATCGGCTCGATGACGACATGCTCCGTTGGCTGTTTGCCGGCGACGGCCGACGCCGGCAGTGTGAGGAGCATAAGGAAGATCAGCACGTACCTGTTAACGGGATTCTGCAGATTCAGACTCTTGTATCTCGAGATACAGCAGCCGCTAGGAGGCGAGCATGGCCCGACTGATTCTTCTTCCAGGCCTTGGGGCAGATGAACGGATGTTCGAAAACCTGGAGGGGGTCGATCCCGCTCCGGTCATTGTGCGTCACCTTGTTCCCGAGCCGGGGGAGCGTCTGGACAATTATGCCACCCGGGTTGCTGAGTGGCTAGCGATAAATGCCGATGACGTGGTCGGTGGCAGCTCTTTCGGCGGGCTGGTCGCCTCGGCCGTGGCCCGGCAGCGCCAGGTCAGGGCTCTGGTCCTGATCGGCAGTGCGCTCGATGCTTCAGCGCTGGGGCGTTCGGGAACGTTGGCGCGGTTTGTCCCTGGCTGGCTGCTGCGTTCGCTTTTGCTTTCAGATCGTTTGCTTGAAAGGGTTTTCGCCCCGGAAGACACTCAGATGCGCCAACTGGCGCAGTCCATGCTCCGCGAGGCGCCGGAGCAGCTCCTGCTGCAGGGCATGCGCATGATGCTCTGTTACCGTCCGACCGGGGATGTCCCCTGCCCAGTCTTTGCCATCCACGGCGGCCGCGACCCCATCATGCGGCCGCCGTTCATTTGCGGTTGCCGAGTGGTGGAAGACGCCGGCCACGGACTCGTCTGGACACACGGTGGGGTCGTAGGAGAGTTTCTGGATCAAGTACTGGCTGCGTGCAGTGCGCATTCCAGTTACTCCCCGGCCAAGGGGGGGCGGGGTTTGAATATGGTTGAATCGTCGGGAGAATTGTTGTAGTTTACTTCGCCAAAACGTGGACGTAAATTCAATAAAACAGCCGGTTCGCATGGGGGGACCGTCAAGACAGGCACTTCCTTCGTTCGAAACACTTCTGTGATCTCTTATCCTTCCGCCCCGCCCGCCATTCGGTGTGTTTCTTCGGTGCCAGCAGATATCCAGAGGGTGACGAGCGCCCGGTTCCACTCCCGGGCCTTTTTGTGCCCGGCGCCTCAGAATGAATATGCTGATTCCCTTCGGTGGTCTTTTGGGGGGCAGATTCCTTGCGCAAAGAAGAGGTTCGTTGAATGAAAGAAAAAAAAACAGCTCTCGTGACCGGAGGCAGCCGTGGAATAGGCGCCGCGATAGCCGTTGAACTGGCTCGGCAGGGATATGACATATGGTTGAACTATCGCAGCAACCAGAGGGCCGCGGAGAAGGTGGCTCTGCAGATCGGCGAAGCCGGCGGCGAGTGTTTGCTCCTGCCCTTCGACGTTGCCGATGCTGATGCGGTGAAGGAGAGGCTCGCACCGCTGCTGGAGAAGGATTCTCCGGACGTGCTGGTCAACAATGCCGGCTTTGCCCGAGATGCCCTGATGATCTGGATGAACCAAGAAGAGTGGAAGGACGTGCTCTCCGTCAATCTCGACGGGTTTTTCAGCGTGACCAAGATGGTTCTTAATGCCATGGTCAAGAAGCGCGCCGGGCGCATTGTCAATATCGTGTCGACTTCGGGACAAAGCGGCATGCCCGGCCAGGTGAACTATTCGGCGGCAAAAGCAGGCGTGATCGGAGCGACCAAGGCTCTGGCCGCCGAAGTTGCCAAACGAAATGTCCTAGTCAATGCCGTCTCGCCCGGATTCATCGAGACGGAAATGATCAGCGAACTGCCCAAGGAGAAGATCGTGCCAATGATTCCGATGGGCCGGGTCGGCACCCCCGAGGAGGTCGCCGGGGTGGTCGGTTTCCTGTGTTCGCCAGCCGCCTCTTATGTCACCGGTCAGGTGATCGCCGTCAACGGCGGAACTTACATGTAGTTGCCTCCCGTGCCCCGTAATTAACAGCAGGATAACCCTCATGTACAGAGTTGCGATTACCGGCATCGGTATCATTTCCTGCATCGGCAACGATGTGAAAGCGGTGGAAGACTCCCTTCGCTGCGGTAAGTCCGGAATCGTCGTCGACGAGGATCGCCGGAGGCTCGGATTCCGCAGTCCGCTGACCGGGGACGTCTCATCACTCGATGCCAAGAAGATTTTGTCCCGCAAAAGTCGCAAGTCGATGCCGGAGTTTGCTGTCCAGGCATACGCGGCGACCCTCGACGCCCTTGAGGTGGCGGCGCTGGAGCCAGAGGAGATCCAGAACGATGAAACGGGACTGATATTCGGCGCCGACTCCAGCTGCCTGGCCGCCATCGAGCAGGTGAATCTTCTGCGCGAGAAGCAAGAAACCAAGGCGATCGGCAGCGGTCTGATATTCCGGTCGATGACCTCGACCGTCACCATGAATCTAAACACGCTGCTGCAAACCCGCGGCGCCTCATGGTGCATAAGCTCTGCCTGTTCGAGCGGTGGCCACGCCGTCGGCCAGGCCGCCGACCTGATTGCATTGGGTCGCCAGGAGCGGATGATCTGCGGCGGGGCNNGTCACGCTATCGGCCAGGCGGCCGACCTCATCGCCCTCGGGCGCCAGGAACGCGTCATCTGCGGCGGCGCCCAGGAGATCAACTGGGAGTCGATGTGCAGCTTCGATGGCCTCGGTGCCTTCTCCATGCGCTCCGAGGAACCGTCTGCCGCCAGCAGGCCTTTCGACGTAGACCGCGACGGACTGGTGCCGAGCGGCGGCGCCGCTGCGCTGATCCTCGAACGATACGACCTTGCCAAGCAAAGAGGAGCGAACATCCTCGGCGAGGTGCTCTCCTACGGTTTCTCCTCCGATGGCAGTCACCTTTCGGTCCCCAGCCGTGGCGGTCTACAGCGTTCGATGAACAAGGCGATAGCGTCCGCTTCCCTCAAACCCGCCGATATCGACTACGTTTGTGCACATGCCACCTCGACACCCGCAGGTGATGCCGCAGAAGCGGAAAATATCAGTGCCGTCTTCGGGGAGAAGACGCCGTTGGTGTCGTCCCTGAAATCGATGACCGGCCATGAGCTCTGGATGTCCGGGGCATCCCAGGTCGTCTATTCGACAATCATGGCCCAAGGCGGTTTTGTCGCGCCGAACGTCAACTTCCGGGAACCGGACGAGTACTCGGCGAAGATCAATATCGTCACCGAGACGATTCCCCGGGTACCGGAACACGTGTTATGCAATTCGGCCGGGTTCGGAGGCACGAATTCCTGTCTGGTCTTGAGATTTTCCGGATGACTTACGATTTTGTCGTTATCGGGGCCGGAGCAGCTGGGATGACTTCGGCTCTGATTCTGGCCCAAAAAGGTTTGCGGGTTGCCCTTGTCGAGAAATCGCCTCGCCTGGCGCCGCTCATGCGAGGATTCTCCCGCCGGGAGATTTTTTTCGACACCGGTTTTCATTATTCTGGGTGCTTGGCGGATGGCGAGGCTCTTGACACCTTTCTGAGGTACCTGGGGCTTGCCGACAGGTTGGAAAAGAGGCCTTACGCCCGTGACGGGTTCGATATCGTTCGCTCGCGCAACCCGCAGTGGGAGTTTAGGTTCCCCTGGGGCGAAGATGATGTTCGGCAGAAGCTGCACGAGCGATTTCCTGCCGAGACGCTGGCCATCGACAGCTACCTGGACACGGTTTTTCGCGTTTGCGACACGACCCCGTTCATGAATCTCGCCCTGGATCTAGATGAAGCGCCCCAAACGGACGGGGTATACGACCAGCCGCTGCAGGCCTATCTCGACCGACTGACCGACAACGATGAGCTTAAGGGCCTTTTGTCGCTGCACTGCCTGCTTTACGGCGTGTCGCCCGCCGAGGTCCCTTTGGGGCACCACGCTCTGATCGTAGCGCCCTATTATCGCTCCACCTACGGCATTAGGGGAGGCGGGGGCAGTGTGGTCCAGGCGTTTGCGGCGGAGTTGGAGCGTTTGAACGTCGATATCCGCTGCGGTCAAGGCGTTGAGGAGATTCTCTTTGATGCCGACGGGACCCTCTCCGGCGTGCGATTGGCCGAGGGCGAGGTCCTGTCCAGCGAGGGATGCATTTCAACGGTGCATCCTCATTGCTTCGTCGACATGGTTCCGGAACACAGGTTGCGCCCGGCGTTCAAGAAGAGACTCAGCAGGGTCGATCACACTTCTTCGGCCTTCATCCTCTACGGCGGTTGTCGCGGCTCGCTTGAGTTCCTCTCCGAGAGCAACATGTTTTTCATCTCGGAGCCAGCTCGGGCGGCTGCTCTGGGCAATGGCACCCTCGAGGACCGTCCCCTGTATCTCACCGCCGCCTGGGACAAAAGCGGCGCGCAAGCCACCCCCGGATTCGTGGCCATCTGCCCGGCCTCCTACGAGGAGGTCAAACCCTGGGGAGATTCCTCTTTCGGGGACCGCCCGGAGGATTATCGCCGGTTCAAGGCTGATATTGTCGACAGGTTAGGGCGGCATCTCGAGCAGATCTGCCCCGAGCTGCGCGGCGAGGTTGCCTGGCTGGAGGGAGCGACGCCGCTGACGGTGCGCGATTTCGTTTATTCCCCCTTCGGCAGCCTGTATGGGGCCAAGCGGCGAGTCGGTCAGCAAACCGTTCCTCCCCTGACCCGCTATAAGGGCCTGTTCCTCGCCGGACAGGCAGTGACCGCCCCCGGGCTTATGGGCGCCATGATTTCGGGCATCCAGGCGTGCGGTCACATTTTTGGACATGAGCAAATTTTTGAGGATTTGAGGCGATGCAACTGAAACGGGTCGCAGTCACCGGCTTGGGTTCGGTCTCCCCCTTCGGCCGGGGAGTCGATATCCTGATGGACGCTCTCTACGAGGGACGAAGCGGTATAACTGAAGCCCCGGAACTGGAGCGCGTCGGTGGTTTACGCAGCAGAGTCGCTGGGCTGGTGACGGGGGTCGACCAAAAGGAGATCCCCCGCAAGTTCCGCCGGTCGATGTCTAGCATGTCGATCTACGCCGTTCTGGCCAGCATCGATGCGCTTGAGCATGCAGACCTTGTCGTCGATGCCTACGGGGAGGGCCGCCTTGGGGTCGTGATCGGTTCGACCGTGGGCAGCCCCCATACGATGGAATCCTGTTTCGAGGATTTCTTCGGTGACTACAGCCTCGAGCGACTCAAGTCGACATTCTTCTTCCATATCATGAACCATTCCTGCGCGGCCAATGTCGCCCAGGCGCTGGGGGTGACTGGCCGCATCCTCGCCCCCTCGGCGGCCTGTTCAACGGGCTGCCAGGCGATCGGCTACGCGTACGAGATGATCGCCATGGGCAAGCAGGACGCCATGCTCTGTGGTGGCGCCGACGAGTTCCATTTCATGACCGCCGGCACGTTCGACATCATGAATGCCGCTTCGAGCAGCTACAACGAATCGCCATCGCACACTCCCCGGCCCTTCGACCGCGACCGCGACGGGGTCGTGTGCGCCGAAGGCAGCGGCGTGTTGGTGCTCGAATCGATGGAGCGCGCCCTAGAGCGCGGAGCGCCGATCCTTGGTGAAATTGTCGGGTTCGCTACGGTTTCCGACCCGACGAATATCGCCAATCCGAATGCACGAGGAATGGAAGTGTGCATGCGTCGGGCGCTCGAGGATGCCGCGGTTTATCCCGACGAGGTCGACTACGTCAACGCCCATGCCACCGGGACCGAACAGGGAGATATCGCCGAGAGCGAAGCGATTCGCGCCACCATTGGCGAGAGGGTGCCGGTGAGCAGTCTCAAGGGGCATCTGGGTCACACCATGGCGGCGAGCGGATCATTGGAACTGACAGCCACCATCGAGATGATGCGGCGACAGCGTCTCGTCCCGACTTTGAATTTAAAAGATGTCGATCCTGCCTGCGCTCCGCTGACGTTTCTCATGGAGGTCGAAGAGCGGCCGGTCGACGTGATACTGAAAAACAATTTTGCCCTCGGGGGCGTGAATTCATCGCTCGTTTTAAGGAGATATCAGGATGAGTGAACAGGAAATCATTGCAACTATAAATGAATCTTTGGCCGAAGAGTTCGAGCTCGATCTGGACGACATGGTTCCCGATGCCACGTTGTATGACGAACTCGGCCTCGACAGTCTCGACGCCGTCGACATGGTGATTGTTCTTGAGGGCGCTTTCAATTTCAAGATACGCGAAGAGGAGGCCGTCAGGAAGATCCGGACCCTCGGTGATATTTATGAGTTCGTCATCGACAAGCACCGCAACGTTGAGAAAGCGTCCTGAGGGCAATTCACGCATTCGCGGGTTCGGCTGTCGATATGTCTGATGGTAGGAAGTTGAGTTTGCCGGCCGTGTTCATGAATCTCACGGTCTATCCGCTGTTGGCGTTCTGGACGGTGACGGGGATCGTGCTTTTTCCATTGATGTTCGTGCTCTGGAAGGGCGTGACCCGTTGGAAGACGGCGCGGATCGTTCGTTATTTCATCTGGTTTTACGGGCGTGGCTGGATGTTGATCATAGCGCCTTTCGTGAGATTCGAAAGGGAGAATCTTCATTACACGACGGATGCAGGTTCGTCAATTATCGTCGTCAATCACCTCTCGTTTTTCGACACCTACTGCATGGCGGCGCTTCCCGTTTACGACATCGTTTTCGCGGTGCGTTCCTGGCCGTTCCGGATCTTCTTCTATTCGCGATTCATGCGTCTGGCCCGTTACCTCGACGTGGAGAGCACAGACTTAGATCATATCCGGGAGTCGGCGGTGAGAACGTTCGGCGAGGGCGGCTGCATGCTGTTCTTTCCCGAAGGGCATCGCAGCCGCACCGGTGAGATGCAACGGTTTTATTCTGGTGCCTTCAAGCTGGCCGTGCAGACGGGGCGGCCGATCGTGCCGCTGTGCATTACCGGAACCGACACCCTGCTGCCGCCAGGACGATTCTGGCTGCAGCCCGCGCGGGTGAAGTTGCGAGCATTGCCGCCGATTGATCCGGCCCGGTTCCGTGGGCCGACGGCGCACCTGGAACTACGCAGGTCCGTCAAGCGAGCCATGGGCGAGAGCCTGGAGCAAATGCGCTCTAGCGCTGCTGCCGACGACGAGCAGAGGGAACATGTCCGCTTTTGAGAACATCATTGAAAGCGCTTTTTTGTCCAGCAGTGACCTCTCGGCGATGCAGGATGATTTGCTGAAATCTCACGTGGCCTACGCGGCAACCCACTCCCCTTTTTATCGACGGCTGTTTCGCGAGAGGGGGATTGACCCTGCCGCCATCCGCTCGGTAGGTGATTTGGCGATGCTGCCGTTCACCACTAAAAGCGACCTGGCCGAGAACGGCCCCGACTTTGTCTGCGTCGAAGAGTCGCAGATTGCCGACATCTGCCTGACCTCCGGAACGACAGGACGGGCCATCGCCATGGTGCAAACTCGCCGCGATCTCGAGCGCCTGGCGGTCAACGAGGAAATCGCTTTTCGCGGCGCCGGGGTTAGCGACGGTGACCGGGTATTGATCGCGGCAGCCATCGATCGGTGCTTCATGGCCGGGCTGGCCTATTTTCTCGGTCTCTCGCGTATCGGCGCCACCGTTATCCGCGGCGGGTCGAGCAGCATTGCCGTGCTTGCCGACCTGGTCCGCTATCAACGCCCTTCAGTGCTCATCGGGGTGCCGAGCCTCCTGCTGACTCTGGCGGAGCGGCTGCGTGCCGATGGCTTCGATCCTGCTTCGGCGGGCATAAAAGGTATTGTCTGCATCGGTGAGCCGGTGCGCACGTCCGAGCTGAAACTGTCCGCTTTGGGTCGGAGTTTGGCCGGGAACTGGGGAGCGCGGGTCTACGGCACCTACGCCAGCACCGAAATGGCTGCAACCTTCGCCGATTGTCCGCAGGGTTGCGGCGGGCATCTGCCGGCCGGCCTGCTTGCCGTCGAGATTGTCGACGAGACAGGACGGGTCCTTTCGCCGGGACAGGCGGGGGAAGTCGTCGCCACCCCGCTGCAGGTGACAGGGATGCCGCTGCTGCGCTTTCGCACCGGTGACATCGCGACCCTGCACGATGACCCCTGCTGCTGCGGACGCAAAACCTTTCGACTGGGGCCGGTACTGGGCCGCAAGAACCAGATGCTCAAATTCCGGGGGACGACCCTCTTCCCGCCGGCAATCTTTTCCGCCCTCCAGGAGCTGCCTGGGGTTCAGGGGTACTATCTTGAGGTTTTTAGCGATTTCGAACTCTCGGATCGCATCCGCGTCGTAGTCGGTGTCGGTGATGCCGACATCGATGCGGCGACGATCGAGGAGAAGATCGTCTCGCGCACGCGGGTCAAGCCCGAGGTGGTTCTCGCCCCACCAGCAGAGGTGCAGAAGAAGACTGTACAGGAGAGCAAGAGAAAACCCGTGACTTTTTTTGATTATCGCGAACAACCGGCCACCTAAAAGCGCCGGGAGACAAGCTGGATAATATGGTTCATCAGGGAGGAACCGCTGGATGCCTGACCGATCGACCGTCGTTCTCGACGGAAACAGCTTAACCATTGAGGATATCGTTGCCATTGGCGTCGGGGACAAGAAGGTCGAGTTCGACCCGGCGGCCCTTGAGCGCTGCCGCGCAAGCCGCGCCTTTCTCGAGGAGGAGGTCGCCGCCAACAGGGTCATTTACGGCGTCAACACCTCCTTTGGGCCGATGTGCAACAAGATCATCAGCGCCAGTGAGATTGAGGCGCTGCAGGTCAACCTGATCCGCAGCCACGCCGCCGGGCTCGGCGACCCGCTCAAGCCCTATGTCGCGCTGGCGGTGCTGACGGTGCGCCTGAACACCCTGGTCAAGGGCTACAGCGGCGTGCGCATCGAACTGCTCGAGTTCATGCAGAAGATGATCAACAACGGCGTCGCCCCCTACATCCCCGAATGCGGCAGCGTCGGCGCCTCGGGCGATCTGATCCACCTCGGGCACTTGGCGTTGAGCATCATCGGCGAGGGCAAGTGCTACCATGAAGGCGAGCTGCGCCAGGTTTCGGAGGTATTCTCCTCCCTCGGCATGGAGCCGATGCGCCTGAGCTACAAGGAGGGGATCGCCCTGATGAACGGCACCAGCGCCATGACCGCGATCGCTGCCTTCGCCCTGTTCGGGGCCAAGAAGCTGCTGCGCATCGGTTGCGTCACCGGCGCCTTCTCCCTGGAGATCTTCGGCGGCATCGACGACGCCTTCGACAAGGATCTGCACGCTGTCAAGCCGCACTCCGGGCAGGTGCGCATAGCCGAGACGATCCGCAGGCTCTACGACGGTTCGGGCAACATCACCCTGCGCGCCGACATGCACGAGATGATCCGCGAACAGCAGACCGACGGCCTCGTCTTCGAGACCAGCATCAACGTTCAGGACGTCTACTCGGTGCGCTGCACGCCGCAGGTGCTGGCACCGGTGGCCGAGGCGATCGACAATGCCGTGACCACTGTGGAGACCGAGGCGAACTCCTCAAACGACAACCCGATCATCATCCCCGAGCAGAAGAAGATCATCCACGGCGGCAATTTCCACGGCCAGAGCATCGGCTTCGCCATGGACATGCTCTGCATGGCGGTGGCCACCCTCTGCACCCTCTCGGAGCGGCGCATCAACAAGTACCTCGACAAGAACCTCAACGAGGGGCTGCCCGAGCACCTGATCCCCGGTACGATCGGCCTGACCATGGGCTTCATGGGCGCCCAGTACCTGGCGACCTCGACCACCGCCGAGAACCGCCAGCTGGCCAACCCGGTGAGCACCAACTCGATCTCCTGCAACGCCTCGAACCAGGACGTGGTCAGCATGGGGACGGTCGCCGCGCGCAAGGCGTTCAAGGCGATCAGCAATGCCAAGCACGTGATGACGCTCGAGGTGCTGGCCGTGCTACAGGCTCTCTCCTTTCGCAACGCCGACAGCCTCGGCAGGGGGACGGGCCGTGTCTACAAGCTGCTGAACGCTGAGTTCTCTGTTTACGACAACGAGCGGGTCTTTCACGAAGATCTGGTGAAGTTTCGCAAACTGCTCTTTTCCAGCCAGTTGTTCGACGACCTGTCGGTCTACTGGAAGTGAGGACCTGATGCCGAGTCCCGACAGCATCGCCCCGCTATCACTGGCGGCCGAGGAGTTCATCCCCCACAGGGCACCGATGCGGCTGGTCGATACGCTGGTCGAGTACCGCGACCAGTCCGGGGTCATCGAGACCAGCGTTTCCTGCGACTGCCCTTTTCTCAATGAGTCGGGGACTCTCGAGCCGGTCGCACTGGCGGAGATGATGGCCCAGGCCTATGCGGTGATCAAGGGTTACGGCGACAGCCTGATCGGCGAACCGGCCAGGGAAGGGTTCCTTGTCGGAATCAAAAAGATCGATGTCAGCCAGCCGGTTTCGTCCGGTGACCGGCTGCGCATCGCGGTGCGCACCACGGCGGCTCTCGAAGGGTTCGTCGTTGCCGAGGGTGAAATTTTCCGCGGCAGCGTCACCGTCGCCGCAGGCACTTTCAAGGTCTGGCTCCCCTGAAGGCCGGCCGACACATGGAGCGATAACTAATGATGAAAAAGGCGCTTGCCGGTTTCCTGCTCACGCTGACGGCTCTGGTTGCCCCCTCATTCGGGGCCGGGGANNGTGAAATCGCTGGCCGCGCAGTTCGTCCAGGAGAAACACCTGGAAATGTTCCAGGAGGTTCTCGAATCAAAGGGGCGCTTTTACTACGTCAGGCCGGATCGGCTGCGTTGGGAGTTGACCGAGCCGGTCCCCTCCGGTTTCGTCATCGAAGGCGGCAAGGGGCGGCGGTGGCACGACCGCACCGGCGAGACCGAGACGTTCAAGGTCGAGAGCGATCCGGCGATGCGGCTGATCTCCGAACAGCTGTTCGCCTGGGCACGGGTCGATTTGGACTGGCTCGAAAAGCAATACGCCATGACCGTCCTGCAGGAGTCCCCGGTGGTCCTCAGACTGACGCCGCGTGCCGAGAGGGCCGGAGACTACCTCGACCATCTGCGCATCGAGTTTTCCGCGCAGGGGAGCCATGTCCGGGTGGTGAAGATGGTCGAAAAGGGTGGCGACTTCACCCGTATTCTCTTCCGAGATACGCAGTTCAACGGTGCGATCGACGAGGAGCTTTTTTAGGTTCCCATGCCGTTCGTCCAGCTCTTTGAAAAGCTCTACAGCAGATTGGCTCGACGCCGGGGGGCCCTTTTCGGGGTTGTCCTGCTGCTGATCCTGGCCAGCCTGGTCGGGCTTTCACGTCTTGAGGTGCAGGAAGATATCGAGGCGATGCTCCCTGACGGCGACTCGGGGGTGGCCCGTGATTTCCGGATGCTTCAGGAGGCGCCTTTCGCCCGCAAGGTGCTGGTGAACCTGCGGGCTGCCCCCGAAGTCGATACGCAGACGCTGCTGGCCGGCGCCGACCGCTTGGCGGACGCCATGCAACCGCCTTTTTTCACCCGGGCTCTCGTCGGCCCTGCGACAGGGGGGCAGGGCGGCGTGCTGCCGTGGCTGCTCGAGGCGCTGCCCAACCTGGTCGAGGACCGCGATCTGGAGCGAGTGCAGGAGCGTTTGACCCCGTCCGGCGTCGAGCAGTATCTGCGGCACAACTACCAGCTGATGCTCTCGCCCGAGGGGTGGGTGCTCAAGGAGTTCGTCAGGCGCGATCCGCTTGAGCTGCGCAATCTGGCCCTGGGCAAGCTGCGCCATGTCAACCCGGTGGAAAAGACGCAGCTGCGCGACGGGCACTTTGCCAGCTCCGACGGACGCAACGCCCTGATCATCGCCGAAACCTCCGTGCCCATCACCGATTCGCGCGGCGGCCGGCAGCTGCTGGACCATTTTGCGAAACTGGCGGCCGAGGAGCTGCCGCCCGGCGTCAGCGCCGATCTGGTCAGCGGCCACCCCTATACGGTGGCGAATGCCGAGGCGATCAAGAACGACCTTGTCCTCGTCCTCGGCGTCTCCCTGGTGGCCATGGTGGCTCTGTTCCTGACGTTCCTGCGCGATTTGCGGGCGCTGTTCGTCTTTTTGGTGCCGGTGGCGGTGGTCGGGTTCGCCGCTGTCGCGGTCGGCCTCTTTTACGACACCGTCTCCGGGATCACCATCGGCTTCGGCGCCGTGCTGCTAGGCATCACCGTCGATTTCGCCCTGCATGTCTATTTCGCCCTGGGCGGCAGCCCCGGGCGGACGGGCGCTGCGCTCGGCCGGGTAGCCCGACCGGTACTTTTCGGCGGATTGACGACGCTGGGCGCTTTCGCCGTTCTGCTGCTCTCCGACCTGCCCGGCCAGCGCCAGCTTGCCGTCTTCTCCATGACCGGCATCGGCGCCTCGCTGCTGCTGTCGCTGCTGGTTCTGCCGCACCTGGTCGGCGGGCGCGACGTCGCACCCGCCGCTGGCCGAGGGGTGTTTGCCGCGAGGCCGTCGCGCTCCTGGACCATCGGCGGCTGGTTGGTCTTGATGGTGCTGTGCGGCTGGCAGGCGATGCAGGTCGGTATCGACGGCGACCTGCGAAAATTGACCACGGTCCCCGAAGAGGTTCGAGCGGCCGAGGAGCAATTGCGGCAGACCTGGGGCAATCTGCGCGGCAAGGCGATGCTCTTCGCCGAGGGTGAGAACATGCAGGCAGCCCTGGAGCGTAACGACCGCCTGTTCGACTATCTGCGCCAGGAAGGGCTCGACCGGGGCGTCGTCAGCGTCGCGACGGTGCTGCCCGCCGCGTCGACCCAGGCGGCGAACCGGCAAAAGTGGACGGAATTCTGGCAGCAGCGGGGCGGCAGGGTCGGTGGGCTGCTGCGCGAGAAGGGACGCGAGATCGGTTTTTCACCAGCGGCCTTTGCGCCGTTTATCGACGCGCTGCAGAGCGATCCTGCCCCGGTGACCGGCGATGCCTTTGCCGCCCT
>JABAHQ010007692.1_pt2 | contig 13366 bp, 16 predicted proteins | sample 7062091 | NCBI WGS metagenome assembly JABAHQ01 (sample SAMN14534359, study PRJNA622989) | marine sediment metagenome | biome: marine biome [ENVO:00000428]; feature: marine pelagic biome [ENVO:01000023]; material: deep marine sediment [ENVO:00002113] | place: India: Gulf of Kutch | collected...
GAGGTGCTCTCGCGGATCGAGGCCGAGCTAACCCTCGTCTCCGACCCGCGACAGACCTGGACGGGCAAGCTGATCCGGATCGAGAACGCGCTCGACCCCCAGGCGAGGTCCGTTCAGGTGGTCGTCGCTGTGGACGGGCCGTATGAGGGCGCGCATCCGCCGATGCGCCTGCCGCTGGTGCCGAACATGTACGTCCAGGCCGTGCTGACGGCGCCCGCGACCTCGCCGCGCATCACCGTCCCCGCGAGCGCAGTGCACCAGGGGGACACGCTATATCTGCGCGATGAGGACGGGCGGCTTGAGTTGCGGCCCGTGCAGCTCGGCTGGCGGCAGGACGATATCGCCGTGATCGAGGACGGCCTCGAAGCCGGAGAGGAAGTGATCCTCGATGATATCGTGCCCGCCTTGCCGGGAACGCCGGTGATACCAGCCGAGCCTGCGCAATGATCGGCTGGTTTGCCCGCCACCCCACCGCCGCGAACCTGCTTCTGGTGCTGATCGCAGCGGCCGGGATCATGGCCGCCCCTGCCCTGAAGCGAGAGACGTTTCCCGACTTTCGCGCGACCGAGGCCGAGATTGCCGTCACCTATCGCGGCGCCTCGGCCAGCGAGGTCGAGGACACGATCTGCCGGCGGCTCTGGGATGCCGTGGATTCCGTCGAGCACCTGGCGGAGCTTGTCTGCACCGCGCAGAATACAACGCCGGCCGCGCCGTGGCCACGATGGCCCCGGGCGGCGAGGCCGGGCGTTTCGTCAACGACCTTCGGACCGAGGTCGCCGCCATCGACGATTTCCCCGCCGCCTCCGACCCGCCCGTGGTGCGGCAGTTGCACAGGACGGACATGGTCGCCACCGTCGCGATTGCGGGCGATTTGCCGGACGTGCAGCTCGACCGGTATGCAGCCGGATTGCAGGACCGGCTGGCGGCCCTTCCGGACGTGGCAGACGTGAAGATGACCGGCATCGGCGAGCGCCGGTTCCGCATCACCGTTTCGCGCGCCGTCCTCGTTCAGCATGGGTTGACGGCCTCGGGTCTCGCCGCGCGGATCGCCGCGCAGAGCATCGACCGTCCGCTCGGCCTGCTGGAAACGAAGGACCGCGAAGTCACCCTGCGATTCACGGATGAACGCAGAACGGCAGCGGCGCTGTCCGACCTTGTCGTGCTGTCGAAACCAAACGGCGCGGAGCTGACGCTTGGCCAGATCGCCCGGATCGAGGAAACCTACAACCCGGCCGAGGCGCGCGCGCTGCTCGACGGACAACGCGCCGTGTTCCTACAGGTCGACAAGGCGCTCGGCGCCGATGCGCTTCGCGTCTTCGACCGCGTGACGGAGCTGGTGGCCGCCGAACGCGCGGCGCTGCCGGGCTCGCTTCGGCTCGAGGTGGTGCAGGACATGACCACCATCGTTCGCGACCGGCTGGCGATGCTGGTGAAGAACGGGATTATCGGCCTCGTGCTCGTTGTTGCGGTGATGAGCCTCTTCTTCCGCCCGGGCTATGCGATCTGGGCGGCGATGGGGCTGCCGGTTGCTTTCCTCGGCGCCTTTGTCGTCATGGCGGTGACGGGGCTTTCGCTCAACATGATCACGCTGGTGGCCCTGCTCATGGCCATCGGCATCGTCATGGACGATGCGGTGGTCATCGTCGACAACATCGCCGTGCATGCCGCCGAGCAGCCTTCGGCCCTGGCCGCGGTGGCCGAGGGCACCCGGCAGGTGCTGCCCGGGGTGCTGTCCTCCTTCCTCACCACGGTGGCGGTTTTCGCGCCGCTGTCCTTCCTGGCCGGCGAGCTCGGGGCGGTTTTGGAAGTGCTGCCGGTGGTGCTGCTCGCCGCGCTGGCGGCCAGTCTGATCGAGGCCTTCTGGATCCTCCCCCATCACCTCAAGGGCAGCATCCCTCGGCTGCGCGCGGGCGGCGCCGGGGGCTTCCGCGGCACCTTCGACCGGGGCTTCGGGGCCTTCCGGGAGCGGGTGGTGGGCCGCCTGGTCGACGGGGCCATCCGCTGGCGCTACGGGGTTCTGGGCCTGGCCGCCCTCGTCCTGTTCGGCTCGGCGGGGTTCCTGGCCGGGGGCCACATCGGGAGCGAGGCCATGCCCGATATCGATGGCGACGTCCTCGAGGCCCGCATACTCATGCCCCAGGGCACCCCGCTGGCCCGGACCGAAGCCGTGGCCGGGCGCCTGGAGGAGGCCATTCGCCGGATCGACGAGCGGCTTACCCCGGAGCAGCCCGGCCAGGCTCCCCTGGTGGAAGCGATCCAGACCCGGTTCAACTACAACCCCAGTGCCGGCGAGGCCGGCACCCACGTGGCCACGGTGATGCTGGACCTGCTCACCGCGGAGCGGCGCACGCTCACCCTGGACGAGCTGACCGCGGCCTGGCGGGCCCAGATCGGGACAATCCCCGGCATCCACAGCCTGATCATCCAGGAGCCGGGGTTCGGCCCCGCCGGCGTGCCGATCGAGATGCGCCTCCAGGGTGAGGACCTGGGTGCCCTGAAGGCGGCCGCGGTGGACGCCGCCGACCACCTGACCGGCTACGCCGCTACCTACAACGTCATGGACGACCTGCGCCCCGGCCGGCCCCAGCGGAGCCTCTCCCTTGCCGCCGGTGCGCACAGCCTGGGGCTGAGCGCGGAGGATGTGGCCGGTCAGCTGCGCGCGGCCTGGCTGGGGCAGATCGCCGACACCCAGCGCGTCGGCCAGCGGGACGTGGAGATCCTGGTCAGCCAGCCGGAAAGCGACCGTGCCAGCCTGGACGACCTCGTCGACCAGACGATCACGCTGCCGAGCGGCGAACAGGTGCCCCTGGGGGAGGTGGCCGAGATCCGGGAGGAGCGGGGCTGGGCGCAGATCGCGCGCATCGACGGCCGCCGCACCGTTACCGTGGAGGCCAATGTGGATGCCCGGCGGAGCAGCGGCCAGGACATCGTCGCCGACCTGTGCAGCAGCGGCTGGCTGGCGGATTTCCGGGATCGGCACCCGGGGGTGGGAGTCGTCTTCGAGGGGCAGACCTCCCGCTCCGCGGAGACCGGAGCCTCCATCGGCCGGGGCCTGCTCATCGGGCTGGTGGGCATCTTCGTGATTCTGTCCTTCCAGTTCCGGAGCTACGTCGAGCCCCTGATCGTCATGCTGTCGATCCCGCTGGCCTTCATCGGGGCCATATGGGGCCACGTCCTGACGGGGTACTATCTCTCCATGCCGTCGCTGGTCGGGGCCGCGGGCCTGGCCGGCATCGCGGTCAACAATGCCATCCTGCTGATCCACTTCATCAAGATGCACCGCGAGCGGGGCCTGGCGGCCGTCCAGGCCGCCGCACAGGCCAGCCGCGACCGGCTGCGGGCCATCCTGATCACCTCCAGCACCACCATCGCCGGCCTTCTTCCGCTGCTGCTGGAGACCAGCACCCAGGCCGACGCCATCAAGCCGCTGGTGGTCTCGGTGGTCTTCGGCCTGGTGTCCATCACCGTCCTGGCGCTGGTTGTCATCCCCGCCCTCTATGTGCTGTTCGACGACTGGGGGTGGGCCCGGTCCCCGGCCGAAGAAGGGGGGGGCGGTCAATGAGTCGGGACGGGATGGCGGAGGCCGGGTCCCGCGGTCCCGGGGGCCGCTCCATTCGCCGCGGCCACCTGCGCGGACTCAATCCGGTGGTCACCGCCGCCGCCACCCTCTCGGTGGTGAGCGGCGTCCGCCGCGGGGTGCGTCTGCTGAGCATCGGCAACCTCTGGCTCAGCCTGGCGCTGCTGGCCTTCTTTCTGGTCTTCGGGCCCACCGCCTACCTGCTCCGCTTCCTGGTCCAGAGCACCGGCGCCTACCTCCAGCATCTGATCGAGATGAGCTTCTGGACCAACGCCACGGGGGAATCGGACTGGTAGCAGGAGTGGACGGTTTTCTACTGGGGCTGGTGGCTGGCCTGGTCGCGCCGTTCGTCGGCATGTTCATCGCCCGCATCTCCCGCGGCCGCACCCTGCGCGAGCTCGTCTTCGGCGTCCTGCTGGCTCCTACCCTGTTCAGCTTCGTGTGGATCGGCCTGTTCGGGGGCACCGCCCTCCACGGCGAGCTTTATGGGACGGGCGGTATCGCTGCGGCGGTGAGCGCGGACGTGACCTTGGCCCTGTACCGGACCATCGACCTGATGGGATCGACCGGACTGAGCACTGCTGCCGCGGCGGTCGCCACCCTTTTGATCGCTACCTATTTCATCACCTCCGCGGACTCCGGGACACTCGTGATCAACACCATCCTGGCCGGGGGCGATCCGGACCCCCCGCTGCTGCCGCGGGTGCTCTGGGGCATCGGGGTGGGGATCCTCACCGGGATCCTGCTCGCTGGAGGTGGCGTTCCCACCCTTCAGTCCGCCGTGGTTATGGCCGGCCTTCCGTTCTCGGTGGTGGTCCTGGTCATGGTGCTCGGGCTCGTTACCGCCCTGCATCGCGAGGAATATGGTCCGCGCCCGGCGCGCAAGAGCCGGCTTTCCCGCGAGCCCTGGACCGGCCGGGATCGGCTCGGGAGAGCGACCAAGGATAAAACGTCCGCGGGGAATACACGCTTCCGGGCAATTCCCTCCCGCGGGGGCCGCCCAGGAGGCCGGGCATGATGCCGGCCGCGGCCCCCCAGGCCGGGATCCCCCTTGCGGCCCTTCTCGTCGGCCGGGTCAGGCCGATGGGGGCGGACGGTCTCCGCAGCGGGATCGCCAAGACCCCGGTCGCCGAGCAGGTGCTGCTCTGCCACGAGGGCTTCATCGGGGACCAGCAGGGCGACCGCCGCCACCACGGCGGCCCCGAGAAGGCGGTCCACCACTATCCGCTGGACCATTACCCCGATTGGCGCCGGGAGCTACCCGCGTGCGCAGAGCTGCTGGCGGAGCCCGGGGCCTTTGGCGAGAACCTGAGCACCGAGGGCCTGACCGAGGCCGATGTCTGCATCGGGGACGTGCTCGGGGTGGGTGAGGCACTGATGCAGGTCTCCCAGCCCCGCCAGCCCTGCCGCACCCTCAACGCCCGGTTCGGAGTGCCGGACATGGGACGGCGGGTTCAGGAGTCCGGGCGGACCGGCTGGTACTACCGGGTCCTGAGCCCGGGGGTGGTGTGGCCGGGGGCCGGGATGCGCCTGCAGGACCGGCCCCATCCCGACTGGCCCCTGGCCCGGGTCGTGCGCCTGCTCTTCGTCCACCCGCTGGACCGGGGCGAGCTGGAGGACCTGCAGGAGGTGCCCGGGCTTGCCGAAGACCTCCGGCGCCTGGTGGCGAAGCGGCTGGCCACCGGCCGGGTAGAGGACAGGGGCAGGCGGCTGGGGTAGGGAAGCGGAATGAATCACGGACCAACCGCGGGAGGAAGGACGATGGAGCAACGGGCGATCAAGCGGCCGGGGGTACCCCGGTGGCTGCAGGTGTGGGCGCTGCTGGCGGTGGCCTTCGGTCTGCTGACCCTCAAATCCGGGGGGACCGTGCTGTTCGGCGGGCCGGAGGCCCGGACCGCGGCGGGGGACTATGTCCCCTTCGTGCTGTGGTTCAACTTCCTGGCGGGTTTCGCCTACGTGGCCGCGGGGATCGGCCTGGGCCTGGGCCGGCGCGGGGCGGCCTGGCTGGCGGTGTTCTCGGCGTTCGGGATCCACATCGTGACCGGCGGGGCCTACGAGCTGCGGACAGTCGTGGCCATGACGGTGCGCAGCCTGTTCTGGGTGGTCACCGCCCTGCTGGGGCTTGCTGGAACGGTCCGGTAGGCGGCTCCTAGCCCCGCAGGAGCAGGACGAGCAGCAGGACGAACAGGACCACCCCGCCCAGCAGCTTGGCGGCGGTCCACCACTCCGAAGGGCTGCCCGCGGGGCTCTGCTCGGCCATGCGCTTGGCGCCGGGGCCGAACAGGAAGATCACCGCCACCGCCAGTGCTCCGAGGGCGATCTGCTGCCACATGCCCATCCTTGCTCTCCTTGGGAAAGAAGAGGCCCCATCCGCGGATGGGGCCTCGGAATTCCCGGACGAAGAAGCCCGGGCTCAGCGCTCCTGGCCGGCCAGGGCGCCCAGGATGTGCAGCAGGCTGACGAAGAGGTTGAACAGGGCCACGTACAGGGTGACGGTGGCCATGATGTAGTTGGTCTCGCCGCCGTGGAGGATCTGGCTGGTCTCCCACAGGATGAGGGCGGACATTAGCAGGATGAAGGCCGCGGAGACGGCCAGGGACAGTGCCGGGATGCTGAAGACGGCGGCGCCCAGGCCGGCCAGGAAGGCCACCAGGATGCCCACCATGACGAAGCCGCCCAGGAAGCTGAAGTCCTTGCGGGTAGTTAGAGCGTAGCCGGACAGCCCCAGGAAGATGGCGCCCGTGCCGCCGAAGGCGGTGAGCACGAGCTGGGAGCCGTTGGCGAACATCTGCAGGTAGGTGCTGATGATCGGTCCCAGGGTCATGCCCATGAAGCCGGTGAGGGCGAAGACGGCGAGGATGCCCCAGGCGCTGTTGCGCAGGGCGTTGGTCAGGAACAGCAGCCCGAAATACCCCACCAGGGTCAGGATCAGTCCCGGATGGGGCAGGTCCAGCGCCATGCTCACGCCCGCCGTGGCGCCGCTGAACAGCAGCGTCATGGACAGCAGCAGGTAGGTGTTGCGCAGGACCTGATTGGTTGCGAGGACGCCCGCCTGCTGCCGGGTGGTCGCGTTGAGCTTGTGGGTCTGGGCCATGGTTGCGTTCGCCTCCGCTTACCCTGTCTGATGGAGTACCGCGCCGGTGACTGCGATGATTGGGATTCTGCCCCCGCCCGAACCGTTGTTCAACCCGAAATTCCAAGGGGTTCCGATGGAAAAGCGCCGCCGTCAACTCGCCTTTCGCTCAGCGGCGTGCCTGCTGGGGCTGGCCGCCGTCCTGGGCGCGGCCGGCCCCGCCTCGGCCGAGACGGGCCAAATCATTCGACTGCAGGACGGGGAGGCCGTTCCCTTCCGCACCCTGGCGGCCGACCTGGCCCAGGCGGACATCGTGCTGGTCGGGGAGCAGCACGACGACTTCGCCCATCACCGGGCCCAGCAGGAGGTGATCGCCGGGATCCTCGCCCGCCGGCCGGTGGTGGTGGGGATGGAGACCTTCCCCGCCGAAATGGACGGCAAGCTGGATGGCTGGCGCAGCGGTGACTTTGGCTCCTGGGCCGGTTTTCTGGACGCGGTCGACTGGTACCGCATCTGGTCGATCGATCCGGCCCTGTACCGGCCGGTGCTGGATACCGTTCGGACCCACCACCTGCCCCTGGTGGGGATCAATGTCCCCAGGGACTGGATCGGGGCCATTGCCCGGGAGGGGATGGAGACCCTGTCCGAGAAGCAGCGTGACCGGATCGGCCCAGTGGCTCCCCCGGACCCCGAATACCGCGAGGCCCTGCATGAGAGTCTGTCCACCCATGGGGGGGAGCGCCGGGCAGGGGACTTCATCGCCGCCCAGACCGCCTGGGACGCCGCCATGGCCGGAGCTCTGCTGCGGGCCCACCGACGTCACCCCGACGCGGTGGTTGTGGGCCTCGCGGGGAATGGCCACCTGGAGGGGGGATTCGGCATACCGCACCAGCTCCGGGCCCGGCAGGAGGGCCTCGCAGTCCGCACCGTGATCCTTTACAGCCTCGAACGGGCAGAGCCTCCGGGTGCGGGGGACGGGGACTTCGGGTGGTCCATGGCCCGGGATCCTGCGCCGAAGCCTGTCCGGATCGGTGTGATGGTGGGGCAGGTGGGGAAAGGGGAGGACGGTGTCCCCGTGGAGGGGATCGTGGAAGGGCATCCTGCCGCCCGGGCCGGGGTTCGGGAAGGGGATCGGCTGCTCTCGGTGGATGGCGAGCCGACCGATACCACCACCTCTCTCATCCGCGCAATCCGGCAGCACCGCTGGGGCGGCTGCCTGCTGCTGGAGGTTCGCCGAAACGGGGAAGCCATTAACCTCACCTTGACCCTGCGGAAACGGGAGGACTCCGAAGGCTCTCCCCACTAGCCGGATCGGAATCCTTCCCCGGGCCATTCAGTCTGTCAGCAGCCCGTGCCAAAGGGGAAGCGAAAGCAGGCTGGCGGCGGTGGTGGCGGTCACGATGGTGGCGTACAGGCCGGTATCCAGGCCGTAGCGGTCGCTGAGGACTACCCCCAGCAGCATTGTGGGCATGGCGGCTTCCAACACTACGCCGCTGTAGACCTCCCCGGACAGTCCGGCGGCCGTCGCCAGGCCGGCCACCACCAGGGGCTGGACCGCCAGCTGCAGAAGCAGCACCATCCCAACCGGCGCCAGCCGGCCCCAGCCGGGGCTTCTCCACGAGAGGCTCATCCCCAGGGCCAGCAGCATCAGGGCGGGTACTCCCTCGCCCATGTCACCGAGCAGGTTCTTCAAGTACGGGGGCGGCCCTGTACCCGCCAGGTTCAGCCCCACGCCCGCCACCGCCGCCCACAGCGGGGGCACCCGTACCAGGGTGCGCAAGGGCCTGCCTTGGCCTCCGCTGCGCCCGTAATGCCCGGCGATCAGCACGCCCACCGTCATCAGCAGAGGAAAGCAGGCAAACAGATCGTACTGAATGGCGATCCGCCGGGCCCACTCCCCGAAGGCCGCCTCCAGGACCGGCAGGCCCAGATAGGTGGCATTGGGCCAGGCGCTGGCGAGCAGGAGAGTGCCGGTAGTCCTCGCGGAGGCCCGGCTCAGCCGGAGGAGGATCCAGGTGAGCCCCAGCATGGTCAAGACCCCTCCGGAGGCGGACAGGCTAATCCGCCAGGATTCGGCACCCAGGGGTGCCTCCCAGAGCACGGACAGGATCAGGGCCGGAAGCAGCAGGTAGTAGACCAGGGTGGAAATGGCGCTGCGGACCGTGTCGGGTCCAAGTCCGCCGGGACGCAAACGGGTCCAGAGGAGACCAACACCGATCAGGGCGGCCATCTGGGCCATGACCGCGGTCAAGGCGCGGTCCCCCGGCTCCGGCTAGATTCCGCCCCTTTCGTGGGCAGATCGCGTGCGGCGCGGGGGAAAACCTCGTCATGGAAGGGTTCGTCGTGGCCCGGGTTATCCATGTCCTTGGAATCGTGCTCTGGATCGGGGGAGTGGCGCTGGTTACCCTGGTCCTGCTGCCCGCGGCGCGGGCCCGGGGCACGGCGGAGGAGGGGGTGGCCTGGTTCGAGGCGGTGGAGGCCAGGTTCGCCCGCCAAGCCCGCTGGGTCACCCTGGTTACCGGCGTGAGCGGATTCTACATGCTGTTCCTTCTCGACGCATGGGCCCGCTACCAGGAGCCCCGGTTCTGGTGGCTCCACGCCATGACCCTGCTCTGGGGGCTGTTCATGCTGGTTTTATTCGTCCTGGAGCCCCTGTGGCTGCATCGGCTGCTACGGCACTGGGCCGAACGGAATCCCGCAGGGGCCCTGCGCTTTCTGNNGCCGCCAGCCTGCTGACCGTGGCCGGGGCAGTGGCCGGCAGTCACGGTTTTCCCTTCGGGGGAATGCTGGCGAATTGACACGGATCATATTCCGCTCCCGACGGGCCCCCTATGGTTGGATGGACCCCCCAACCCCCGGGACTGGAAGCGCGCCATGGCCATGAGGCCTCGCCGTCAGAGCCCCGATCTCACCGCGAAAAGCGTCCGGCTGGTCGCCGCCCTAACCTTCCTTGTTTCCGGAAGCGTCGTCCAGGGTGCAGCGCCCGCCTCCGTCCCTCCGCCGGAGCGGCAGACGGAGATCCGGCATATGGTCCGCCAGGAATGCGGGGCCTGCCACGGCATGACCCTACAGGGCGGGCTGGGCCCCGCCCTCACCCCCGACGCACTCGCCGGACGCTCCCGGGACACTATTGTCCGGACCATTCTGCAGGGACGCCCCGGTACGGCCATGCCCCCCTGGAGGCCGTTCCTGCAGCGATCCGAGGTAGTGTGGCTGGCCCGTCAGCTCAAGCAGGGAGGCCTGGATGAGGAATAACCGCCCCCGCACCGGAGCCTGGATGTCCCCCCTGCTCGCCGCCGTTTGCCTGGGGCTGGTGGCCGGATGCGCCTGCTTTCCCGAGCAGCCCGGAGAGCTGCGCGGAACGGGCGACCTCGGAGTGGTGGTGGAGCGCGGATCGGGGAGCCTGGTGCTGGTGGATACCAGCTCCCGGGAGCGCATCGGCCGGGTCACCGGCCTCGGGGACCTCTCCCACGCCTCGGTGGTCTTCGGCCCCGCGGCGCGCCATGCCTTCGTGTTCGGCCGGGACGGGGGACTGACCCGGGTGGACCTGCTCCGCCAGCAGGTGACCCACCGCGTGAAGCAGGGCCGGCAACAGCATCGGCGGGGCCATCTCCCAGGACGGCCGCTTCGTCGCGGTCTCCAACTACGAGCCCGGCGGGGTGCGCATCTTCCGGGCCGAGGACCTGGCACCCGTGGCCGCGATCCCCACCACCTACGGCCCGAGCGCAGACCAGCGCTCCAAGGTGGTGGGACTGGTGGACGCCCCGGGCAACCGGTTCGTGTTCAGCCTGTTCGAGGCCGGGGAGGTCTGNNGTTCGAGGCCGGGGAGGTCTGGGCCGCGGATCTGACGGCGAACGGGGAGGTCAGCGTGACCCGCTTCCCGGACGTCGGCGAGGAGCCCTACGACGCCTTGATCACCCCGGACGGGCGCCACTATCTCGCGGGGCTGTTCGGCGAGGACGGGGTGGCCTGGCTCGACCTGTGGCATCCCGAGCGCGGGGTCCGGGAGATCCTGGGGGGCTACGGTCGCGGCGAGAAGCGGCTGCCGGTGTACAAGATGCCCCACCTGGAGGGCTGGGCTCAGGCGGGGAACCTGGTCTTCCTGCCTGCCGTGGGCCGCTACGAGCTGCTGGTGGTGGAGCGGGGAAGCTGGCAGCAGGTGGCATCCCTGCCGGTTCACGGCCAGCCGGTGTTCGCGGTGGCCCGTCCCGACGGCCGTCAGATCTGGGTCAACTTCGCCTTCCCCGACAACGACACCATCCAGGTCATCGACGTCTCTAGCCGGGAGGTGGTGGAGACCCTCCATCCGGGGAAGGGGATCCTGCACATGGAGTTCACCCCCCGGGGCGGGGAAGTCTGGATCTCGGCCCGGGATTCGGACGCGGTGGTGGTCTACGACACCGGAACGTTCCGGGAGCTTGCGCGCCTGCCGGCCGACACCCCCAGTGGAATCTTCTTCACCAAGCGCGCCCATCGGATTGGACTCTAGGAAGAGACTCCATGCCCCAGGCAACCGCCCGCTTCGCCGCCGACACGATCCCGCCCGAGGAGGAAAGGGCCATGGCTGGGCTGAGCCGCCTGGAGCGGGATCTGATCAACGCCTACCAGCACGGTCTGCCGCTGGTGCCAGCGCCTTTCGCCGAGATGGGGAAGGTCCTGGGAGTGGGGGAGGGCGCCGTGCTGGAGACCCTCGAAGGTCTGGACCAGCGCGGGGTTCTGAGCCGGGTGGGGCCGGTCTTCCGGCCCCACACCCTCGGCGCCAGCACCCTGGCGGCCCTGGCGGTGCCGCCGGAGCGCCTGGAGGCGGTGGGGCAGTGGGTAAGCCGGTTCCGGGAGATCAATCACAACTACGAGCGTGAGCATTCCTACAATCTGTGGTTCGTAATCGCCGCGGGGGACCGGGGGGGGTTGGACGGCGTCCTGGGAAACATCCGGGAGGAGACCGGCCTGGCGCCGCTGGACCTGCCCCTGCTGCGGGACTTCCACATCGACCTGGGCTTCTCCCTGGACCGGCCCGTCGAGGGTGACCGCCGGGCCCGCAACGGGAACCGCCCCGCCGAGCGGATGGAGCTGGGAGCCAGGGAGCGGGCCCTGGTGGCCGCTATCCAGGACGGGGTGGCCCTGGTACCCCGCCCGTTCGCCCGGGCGGGGGAGGCGGCCGGCCTGTCCGAGACCCAGGTGCTGGAGTGGCTGCGGGCCTGGCAGGCCGCCGGCGTCCTTAAGCGGATGGGCCTGGTTGTCCGCCACCAGGAGCTGGGCTACCACGCCAACGGCATGGTGGTCTGGGATATCCCGGAGGACGACCTGGAGCGGGTGGGACAGGATCTGGCCCGCCATCCCTGCGTGACCCTGTGCTATCACCGGCCCCGCCGGGGGCAGGACTGGCCCTACAACCTATTCACCATGATACACGGCCGGGATCGAAGCTGGGTGCGCGCCCGGGCCGGAGACCTGGCGGGGACCTGCAGGGTGGCCCACAGGCCCCGGGAGATCCTGTTCAGTCGGCGGTGCTTCAAGCAGCGCGGGGCGCGCTACGGATGACCGCGAGCCGGGCCCCCGCCCTCGACGCCGCCGACCGTCGGATCATCAACCGCCTCCAGGAGGGATTCCCGGTGACCGAGCGCCCCTACGCGGAGGTGGCGCGGGACCTGGAGATGGGCGAGGATGAGCTCCTGGGCCGGCTGGAGCGTCTCCTGGAGGGCGGGTACCTGTCCCGGTTCGGGCCCATGTATCGGGCCGAGCGCCTGGGCGGAGCGGTCACCCTGGCCGCCATGGCCGTGCCCCCGGAGGAGGCGGACCGGGTGGCCGAGGTCCTGAACGCCTACCCCGAGGTGGCCCACAACTACGAGCGGGAGCACCGCATGAACCTCTGGTTCGTGCTGGCGGTGGAGGAGCCGGGACGGATCGAGGAGGTCATCGCCGAGATCGAGGCGGCCACCGGCTATCGGGTCCACGACCTGCCCAAGCGCGAGGAGTTCTTCGTGGGCCTGCGGTTCGAGATATAGGTATGAATCCCGCCAAGAAGGACGAGCAGGAAGTCCCCGAGGCCCCCATCGACGAGGTGGACCGGGCCATCATCGCCGCCACCCAGGGCGGCCTTCCCCTGGTGCCCGAGCCTTACCACGAGGTTGCCCGGCAGGTGGGTGCCCCCGCTCCCGAGGTGATGGCGCGGATACGCCGCATGCAGGAGACCGGCATCATCCGCCGCATCGGTGCCGTGCCCAACCACTATCGGCTGGGCTTCCGGGCCAACGGCATGTCGGTCTGGGACCTGCCCGACGACCGGGTGCGGGAGCTGGGCCGCCTGGTCGGCGGGCTGGATTTCGTCAGCCACTGCTACCATCGCCCGCGCCACCCGCCGGTCTGGCCGTACAACCTCTTCGCCATGGTCCACGGCACCAGCCGGGAAGAGGTCGAGGCCAAGGTGGCGGAGATCGCGGCCCTCCTGGGGGAGGCGGACCGCGGCCACGAGGTTCTGTACAGCAGCCGGCTGCTCAAGAAGACGGGGCTGCGGATTTGATTCCGGTCATTGAGGCCCCGGCGATCGGACCATGGGATAATGGCCGGGCAATGATCCGGTCCAGGACAACGGGGGCTGCGTCATGTTCCGGCTGACCCGCTACATGCAGATGCTGCGCTCGCAGGAGCCGCTGCCGCCCCACCGCCAGCCGCCGGGGCCGGTGGTTATCTGGAACCTGATCCGGCGCTGCAACCTG
>JABAHQ010025141.1_pt1 | contig 13365 bp, 13 predicted proteins | sample 7062091 | NCBI WGS metagenome assembly JABAHQ01 (sample SAMN14534359, study PRJNA622989) | marine sediment metagenome | biome: marine biome [ENVO:00000428]; feature: marine pelagic biome [ENVO:01000023]; material: deep marine sediment [ENVO:00002113] | place: India: Gulf of Kutch | collected...
GGCAATGCCGATATTGGCGCGATGATTCCCCAGATACTCGGCGATCATGGATTTAGCATATTGGAAACCTATCCCATATTTCGTATCGGAAAGCCAGGCTCCCTGTTATGGCAATGGTTGGAGCTCACCGGCAGGAATCACACCAATTTGATCGAAAATGGCCTGATTACCGATGAAGAACTCCAGGAATATTATAAGGACTGGTCAACCCTATCAACCAACCCAAATGCCTTTTTTACCGCCCCACCGGTATTTGTCACTATCGGGATTAAACCTTGACGGTCTGAGCCTCTTTCATTAAACTTAGTGAATGATTAAGACAACTGATAAACGGGGTGCAACAGCGCAATCCGTTGGATACAACAGGAGGCCAAGATGGTCACAATTCGCAAAGCAGTTCATTCCGATGCGGAAATCCTTTGGAAAATCAGAACGGAGGCGATTCGTCGCATCTGCGCCCGCATATATAGTGAGGAAGTCATCGAGAAGTGGAGCGCCACCTTGATGCCGCATGACTGGGAAAGTTATCTTGAAGAAAAACAAGCGATTGTGGCAGTTCGAAATGAAAAGGCGGTGGGTTTTGGTCTGGTTGACTTAGACACCCAATCGCTGGAAGCGCTTTTTGTTTGGCCGGATATGGCTGGGAAAGGTGTCGGAAGGGCCCTGGTAGCCGAGTTGGAAGATTTCGCCTTGAGCAATGGCGTGAAAGTGCTTAGATTGTCCTCCACGCTCAATGCGGTGGAGTTTTATAAAATGGCCGGATATCGAGTGGATCGGAAAGGGGTCTTCGAGCATCCGAATGGCTTTAACTTCGATTGTTATGAGATGTCCAAGCAACTGTAAATCAGTTTTGATGTTATACAAGTGAGGTGAATATGGCAGGTGAGCGTAGAATAATCCTGGATGCCGCTGCGCGCGAGTTTGCGGAAGTCGGGTTAAATGAGGCTGGTTTGGAGTCAATTGCCAGCAGGGCAGGGTTAGAGCCGGGCGTAGCGCGGGCGCTCTTTGTAGACAAACCCACCTTGCTCAGGGAGCTGCTAAAAGAAGCAACTGATCCCCTGGTAAGCGGCATCGCTTTGGCGGTTGAGGAGCTGGAGGATTCAAGGGAGGTAGTCCGAAAATCACTGCAACTATACGATCAATGGTTGCTGGATCACCAGGATATCGTCCGCATAATGATACGGTGTGCGCTTGAAGGTCCGGAGTGGCTGCAAGAGCTTTATCAGAAATCACTGCTGCCCTCGGAGTTCTACGATCATTTGCAGCAGCTCATTAATCAGGGCCGCTTGCGTTGTAAGGATTTGTTCATTCTGAGCCTGCTCTTCGACTCGCTGATAATGTTTCCGCACATGATGCGATCGGCGGTTGAGTTAATGGAACCGGAACAGGGTGCAGAAGCGATGATGCAGGCCAGGTTTAATGCAATGATCGACCTCTTTGAAAACGGGCTTTATGAGGATTGAGATGAAAATAAAACGATATTTAGATTAAGGCTTATGAAAAATCAAACTAAAAAATCACGTTTTGCCATATGCATAAACAATAGTGGTTATGAGGATGATATAAAGCTGAGAACTGTTTATCAAGTTTTACCTGATGATTCTGCTGCAAAAAGCAATTATTTGCGAATTATTGACCAAACCGGGGAAGATTATTTGTTCCCGGCTGAGTATTTTATTCTCATCGAGATTTCACAGGAGTCAGGGGCATTTGTCGTGGATATCGGCATTAAGTTTGGATTGAATAATTTCAGTCGTCCCTACAGGACTATAATAATAGGATTTTTCTTCTTCTTCCCACCGATAAATCGATGGGCTATTTTCACGGGCTCCCGTATGGGAGTCAACGAGAAATCTAAGAACTCAATACATCTTCCCATCATCCGTCCGCTCAATCTTCGCACCGAGTTTTTTTAACTTCTCTTCAATCCGTTCATATCCACGGTCAATGTGGTAAACGCGATGAATATCGCTGACCCCTTCCGCAGCCAGGGCGGAAAGCACCAGCGAAGCGCTGGCGCGAAGATCGGTGCTCATCACCGGGGCGCCCTTCAATTTCGCCACTCCCTTGACAAAAGCAGAATTATTCTTCTGGACAATGTCCGCCCCAAGTCGGCGCAGTTCGGGCACGTGGGTAAATCGATCCGGGTAAATCATGTCGGTGATGACGCTGCGCCCATTGGCAACGGACATCAGGGCAATCCACTGCGCTTGCATATCGGTTGGATAGCCGGGATAGATAGCGGTAGTGACATCCACCGGTTGAATGGCGCCGGCTGATTTGAGATGGATGCTGTTCAATTCAACGGAGAGCTTCGCCCCGGCTTCTTTGAGCTTTGCCAGGACTTCATGCGAATGCTCGGGTTGACAGCGGGTAACGGTTAGTTCTCCCCGGGTGATTAATCCGGCGGTTAGAAAGGTGGCGGTCTCGATGCGATCAGGAGTAATGGTAAACTCGGTGGGATGCAATTCGGAGCTCCCCTCGATGGTAATATGTTTTGTTCCCAATCCGCTGATATTGGCTCCCATTGCAATCAGGAATTCCCCCAAATTGACAATCTCCGGTTCCTCGGCTGCATTTTCAATTATGGTGGTTCCCTGCGCCGAAACCGCGGCCATCATCACGTTGCCGGTTGCGCCGACGCTGGATACATCAAAATAGATGTGATTGCCTCTTAATTTATCAGCCCTGGCATTGACGTATCCCCGATCCAACTCGATTTTAGCGCCCAATAATTCCATCCCTTTGAGGTGCAGATCCACCGGTCGTGGTCCCCAGGCGCAGCCACCGGGCATGGAAACCCTGGCTTTGCCAAAACGGGTTAGCAACGGTCCCAGTACATAAATCGAAGCGCGCATGGTTTTCACCAGTTCGTAGGGGGCTTCGGGGAAATCAGCATGAGTGGTATCGATTTTCATAGAATGATTTTCAAATTCCACTTTGGCGCCGATAACCCGCATTAAATGAGCGATGGTGCGAATATCGCGCAAGCGAGGAATGTTTTTCAGTATATATTGTCCGGGCGCCAGCAAACAGGCGGCAATAATCGGCAAAGCGGCGTTCTTGGAACCACTGATTTGCACCTCCCCTTTTAAAGGAACGCCTCCTTCAATGACAAACTTATCCATAATTTCTCAGCTATGGTTTTGCGTAAATTATTAAGCTATTTATGTCGCTGGTAACCGATAGATTTAGCTGGCGGTTTTTAGCGCGGGAATAAAGCCCGCGGCTACCAAGCTTCTATTGCATCACCTCAGAAGTTCTTACCCATTTTCGAAGCAAAGCTTCTTTAGCAGGTGCATTGCGAAGCTGGAGCTTTGCAATGAGTGGCGCCTCCTTGTTCCAAAGCTCCTGCTTTGGAACACAATTGTACGAAAAGCTTCGCTTTGAATATAGGTAAAGACTTCTGCCAAAAAGCACTACTCCACCACCCCCTAACTCAAACACTCCATTGTTTCATCATCCCAACCCTCCCACCATCCATTACTCCCTCATTCCATCACTCCATCACTCCTTCATCGTCTTCAGCCATTTTTACTCTCTTCCAGCAGTTGTTTGGCGCTTTCCAGGACGGTGTCGGATATTTTTTCTCCGGCCATTAAACGCGCTAACGCTTCTATCCGTTGCTGGTCGTTTAAAGGGGTGATGGTGGTAAAAGTGCGTTCGTTTTCAACATACTTTTCTACCAGGTAATGGGCTTCGCCGTGAGAGGCAATTTGAGGAAGGTGAGTGACGCAAATGATTTGGTGACTGCGGCTCAATTGACGAATGGAACGGCCCACTGCCTGCGCAATTCGCCCTGAAACGCCGCTATCGATTTCGTCAAACACCAAAGTGGGAATTTTATCGTTTTCGGCCAGGAGACTTTTCAATGCCAGCATAATTCGGGAAATTTCCCCGCCGGAAGCAATTTTGTTCAGCGCCTTAAAATCCTCTCCCGGATTGGGAGAAATGTAAAAGTCGATTTGATCCACGCCATACTCATCGCCCAAATAAGTCTTCCCCTCTTCCCGATAAATTCCCTCCGAATCCTCAATTTTATCCAGGTTTATTTGGAACCGCATGCGCGGCATGCCCAACTCGGCCAACTGCTGCTGAACAGTGGTTTCTAATTGGCGAGCCACTTTTTTCCGGTTTTCGGATAATTGCAAAGCGTGGTGAGAATAATCCGCAATCGCCTGTTCATATTGCTTATTCAGCTTCTCAATTTCAAATTCGTAGTTTTCCTGCAAATTCAGCGTTTCGCGGATATCGCTCAGATAATTGAGAATTTTTTCAATCGAGGCGCCGTACTTTCGCTTCAATTGACTGATTTGATTCAAACGGGATTCCACTTCCTCCAACCTCTGCGGATCAAATTCCAGGTTGTTCTGGAATTCTTCAATGCTGCGAGAAGTTTCCTCAAAAACGATTTTGGCGGTCGAGAATTCTTCGTGTAGTTTTTCCATATCCGGAGCGAAACCGCCAAGCTCCTTTAACCGATGATCTGCTTCACCGATCATTTCCAGCAGACTGCCCTGATCACCATTAAAGATCTGGTCGAGCTGATTGGAAATNNTCCGCTTCCAGTGCTTCATCTTCTCCGGGCGCGAGGGCAGCTTTTTCAATTTCCTGTGCCTGAAAAGTGTATAATTCATACTTGCTAATCAATTCTTGCTGGCGATGTTTTAAATCTTGCAATAATTTTTCAACCGATTTGACCTCTTCGTACTTCTGGGCAACTGCCTCCAGATTAGGTACGAGTTTACCCAGCGCATCTAAAAAAGTACGATGGGTATCCCGCCGCAGTAAGCTTTGATGCTGATGCTGTCCGTGAATATCCAGCAAAAGATCACCGATCTCGCTAAGCGTGGTGACTGTAACCGCTACATCGTTGATAAAGGCGCGGGAATTTCCTTTGATCGAGATTTCACGGCGCAGGAACAGTTCACTATTTGCCTCAATGCCTTTTGATTGCAGTAGTTCTTTGACTGGCGGGAGAGACTCGACATCGAATATGGCATCGACAAAGGCCTTCTCAAAGCCGGTTCGCACCACATCAGTATAAACCCGGTCCCCTAAAACAGCGGCAATGGCACCGATCAGGATCGATTTGCCAGCCCCGGTTTCTCCGGTTAAAATATTGAGTCCTTTCCCAAATTCGATGCGCAGATTTTCCGCGAGCGCAAAATTGCGAATGTGGATTAGTTTTAGCATACTATTTGATGTTGTTTAAAACGTAATAATTTAATGATTTTGTTATGAAAAATACAAGTGGTGCCAAAATTATTATAAACTTGACAACATAACGCTCTCATATTATATTTTTCGCCGATTTTGCGCACAGGGCTCAACTCAATTGGGGTGTAGCCAAGCGGTAAGGCACCGGGTTTTGGTCCCGGCATTCCCAGGTTCGAATCCTGGCACCCCAGCAAGCGTTTTGTTTGTCATTATACATTATGCAAGTGGAAGTCTCTGCTTGCATTTTTTAATTACAGAAAGGAGTAAGCATGGCTGTAACTATCGATGCAAAAAAGCGGGATGGGACCGGAACTCAATCCGCCCGTCGATATCGTCGGGAAGGATGGATCCCCGGTGTGTTTTACCTGCATGGTGACGACCCGGTGCATTTAATGTTTGATCATAAAAAGCTCTATCATTTTTTGCATCATGCACATGGATTGGTTGATTTAAAAGTTGGTGGTGAAAAGGCGGCTCGCAAATGTGTGGTAAAAGAAGTGCAATATGATCCCCTGACTGAAGATGTAGTGCATATTGATTTCCTCGGCGTCAAGATGGGTGAGAAAATCCAGGTTTCCGTCCAATTGGTTATGAAAGGAACGCCGGCTGGAGAAAAAGAAGGGGGCATTTTATCGCAAACGATTCGGGAGCTGGAAATTGAGTGCATGCCTCAATACATACCCGAGAGCTTAGAGGTTGACGTGAGTGCATTGGATATTGGTGATGCCATCCATGTTAGCGATCTTCAATATGACAATATCACCATTTTAAACGAGCCGGAAGAGATGGTTGTCCAGATTGTGGTGCCGAAGATGTACGAAGAACTGCTTGAAGCTGAAGCGGCAGCCGCAGAAGCAGAAGAGGAAGAAATGGAAGAACCGGAAGTGATTGGTGAAGAGAAGCCGGAAGCAGAAGAGGAAGCTGAAGAAGAACAGAAGCAAGAGAAACGTGAAGAGTGATGTTGAAACCCGTATGTCAAGGATCGGATTTTCGTTTTGTTTGTGATTATTGGCCTGGGGAATCCCGGGGAACGGTATGCTAAGAGCCGCCATAATATCGGATTTATGGTGGTAGACCGGATTAATGAACGTTTTTCCGGGAATTTTAAAAAGGGCAAAGGGAAATTTTTTCTTTCCAAAATTAATATAAAAGGCCTGCCTGTTTTATTGATTAAGCCGCTAACTTATATGAATTTGAGTGGAGAAGCCGTTCAGCAGGTAATGAGTTTTTACAAGACCGAAGATTTCTCAAAAATTTTAATCGTTTTGGATGATTTTAATCTGCCATTTGGGACGTTGCGATTGAGACCCGGCGGAAGCGACGGCGGACAAAAAGGCTTAGCTTCTATTTTGCAAACGCTCAAAACAGAGCAAATTCCCAGATTGCGAATTGGCATTGGCGGTCAAATCCAGGATGCTACCAATTATGTTTTAGCGTCATTTAATCGCCAGGAACAAAAACAGCTGCCACAAATAATCGATTGGGCTGCTGATGCGGCTGAATCATTTGTGACCACAGATATTGCTGCGACAATGAATTTTTATAATCGGGATCTTAACCTTAATCATAGCTAAAGAGGAGATTAGCAAAGTGAGTTCAGAGACACTGATTTATATAGGTATTATTGCCGGTGTGCTTGGTTTGATATATACACTCTGGAAAACCTCGTGGGTGACCAAGCAAGAAGTCGGCAGTGAAAAAATGCGTAAAATTTCTCAACATATTGCCGAAGGGGCAATGGCATTCCTGCGGGCTGAATATCGCGTATTGGTTGTATTTGTGATCGTTGTTGCGATTTTATTAGCCGTTAGCGCCAGAGCGGATGTTTCCCATCCGCTTGTGGCCTTATCATTTATCGTAGGGGCGTTGTGCTCCGGCTTAGCCGGATTCATCGGGATGCGGGTCGCAACCAAAGCCAACGTCCGCACTACCAATGCCGCGCGCAGAGGCTTGGGTGAAGCATTGAGTATCGCTTTTGCCGGCGGTTCGGTAATGGGCCTGGGCGTGGTCGGTTTGGGCGTGCTTGGATTAAGTATCTTATTATTAGTTTACAGCAATATGTTTGGTATTGACACCGGGGAGAACGTAAGAAGAGTCATTACGGTGATTACCGGATTTTCCTTCGGAGCTTCCTCAATCGCATTGTTTGCCCGCGTTGGCGGGGGAATTTACACCAAAGCAGCTGATGTCGGCGCCGACCTGGTTGGAAAAGTTGAGGCGGGGATACCGGAAGATCATCCCCTTAATCCCGCTACCATTGCCGACAACGTGGGAGATAATGTTGGCGACGTTGCCGGAATGGGAGCTGACTTATTCGAATCCTATGTTGGTTCCATCATTGGGACGATGGTGTTGGGAGCAGCATTTATCGGACACGGATTTGAAGGCAGTTTTAACGGGTTGTCAGCGGTGCTATTGCCTTTGGCGTTGGCGGGCACCGGTATCATCATGTCCATTATCGGAACCTTTTTCGTTCGGGTCAGGGAAGGCGGCAATCCTCAAGCCGCTCTGAATATCGGTGAATTTGGCTCTTCGATTCTAATGATCATCGCATCCTGGTTTATTATTCAATGGATGCTCCCTTCTCAATGGACTTTTACCAATCCATTATTTGGTATAACCAAAACCTATACCGCAACCGGTATTTTTTTTGCCACAATTATCGGCCTTGTCGCCGGTGTTTTGATTGGCATAATCACCGAACATTACACCGGGGTGGGCAAAAAGCCGGTCGTTAATATCGCCCGGCAATCCCTTACCGGAACCGCCACCAATATTATTGCCGGTATTGGGGTTGGCATGCGCTCTACCACCTTACCCATTTTGATAATTGCCACATCTATCGTTACTGCCTTTCATTTTGGCGGTTTATATGGCATTGCCATTGCCGCAGTAGGGATGCTTTCCAATACCGGCATCCAGTTAGCTGTTGATGCGTATGGCCCAATCTCCGACAATGCCGGTGGAATTGCGGAGATGTCCGAGTTGCCGCCCGATGTGCGGCAGAGGACCGATAAGCTAGACGCGGTGGGTAATACGACCGCCGCTATTGGCAAAGGCTTTGCTATCGGTTCGGCAGCCTTAACCGCATTGGCGTTGTTTGGTGCCTTTATGACCGCTGCCGAAATCAATGCCATTGACATTTCCAAAGCACCGGTTATGGCAGGACTATTTCTGGGCGGAATGATGCCGCTGTTATTTTCTTCACTGGCCATGCAAGCGGTGGGGAGAGCGGCCATGTCCATGATTGAAGAAGTGCGACGCCAGTTTACAACTATTCCGGTACTGAAAGAAGCGTTAGCAGTGATGAGCAAACATGAAGGCAAAGCTTTGGAGCAGTGGCCGGAAGAAGATAAAGAGACTTTTGAAAAAGCGGAGGGATCGGCTGAATATGGCAAATGTGTGGAAATCTCTACCAAATCAGCCATCCGCGAAATGGTTGCGCCCGGCCTGCTGGCTGTGATTGTCCCGGTGCTGATTGGCCTGGGTGGCGGCGCTGAAATGCTGGGCGGATTATTGGCGGGTGTCACCGTCACCGGTGTGCTGATGGCAATTTTCCAGGCCAACTCCGGAGGAGCCTGGGACAATGCCAAAAAAATGTTTGAAGAAGGCATTGAGCTTGACGGCACCAAATATACCAAAGGCAGCGACCCGCACAAAGCGGCGGTGGTCGGTGATACGGTCGGAGACCCGTTTAAAGATACCTCCGGGCCTTCGTTGAATATCCTCATCAAGCTGATGAGTGTGGTCTCTTTGGTGATAGCGCCGTTATTGTAATTTTGTTTTGATCTAAACCGCGGTTTGTTTTATATTTTTGCGGTTTTGAATGTAAATCTATGAATCCTGCTTTGTCCTGAACAAATGAGGCAAAGCCAAAGACCAAAGGAGAAACTATGGAACAGTTGTATTGCACCATCTTTATTGTAGATGTCTCGCAGAATCCGGAGGAAGTCGAGACAATTTCCAGTCGTATTATCCAGCTCATAGAGGATCACGGCGGGGTCATTAAGCGGCATAATCCCTGGGGAAAGCGACGCTTAGCCTACCCAATTCGCAACAGAACCAGCGCTTTTTATATAGAAATTGAGTTTACCGCAAACAGTCGCCTCAATATTCCCAAAACCATTGAAAACGAATATCGTTTGAATGATCGGGTATTGCGTCACTTGACTTATGTGGTAAGCAAAAAAGAGCTTTTGCAACGCGAGCTGGATGCAAAAAGAGCGAAGCGGTATGAAGAAGAAGCATACGAAGAGACACCTCAGGACGTGTCGGAGAATGACGTAATGGGTCCTGTGGAAGAAAAAGGGCAGGCAGAGGCGCCGGAAATTCAGGAAGTTCAGGAAGAATCCAAAGAACAGCCTCCGAAAGAAGAACCCCCGGTCGATGAATCGGTGAGCAAAGAAGAATCAAGTGAAGAAAAAAAAGAAACTGAATAAGGAGGGTAACTGATGAGACCAAGAAAAAAGCGTATTAGTCGGTTGAGTGAAAATGGAATTCAATTTGTGGATTTCCGCGATACAAAATTATTGGTGCGCTATTTAACCGAACAGGGCAAAATTGTTCCTCGACGGACTTCAGGAAATACAGCCAAACAACAGCGTCAATTGGCAACGGCGATTAAGCGCGCCCGTCATTTGGCATTACTGCCGTTTGTGTCAGATATTCAAAAATAACCGATGAGGATAAAGATGCCCTCTGGTAGCGGGAAACGTCTTTGAACACGATCATAACTGCATTTGAAAAAACATGAACGAGGATAATTATGAAAGTTATACTACGACAGGATTATGAGCATTTGGGGAAAGTCGGGGATATCGTTTCCGTCAAACCCGGCTATGCGAGAAATTATCTGTTGCCCAAGAACATTGCTTATCCGGCCAAGCCCAATTATGTGCGAATGCTGGAAGAAGAGAAACGCCAGAAACAACAACGCCAGCGAAAAGAACAAAAGCAGGCGGAAGAAGTTGCCAAGAAATTGAGCGCGACCTCGGTTACCATATCCGTATCGGTCGGAAAAGAAGATAAAATGTTTGGCTCGGTGACCAGTCAGGATATTGCCGCAGCATTGAATGAACAGGGATTTGAAATAGATCGCCGCAAAATTGTGCTTGATGAACCGATTAAAGCACTGGGCATTTACTCCGTGCCGGTAAAGCTGTTTCCGGAAATAGAAGCACAGGTAAAGGTGTGGATTGTTAAAGAATAATAATATTTATTTCTGCTATATGACATAATTGCATACCCGGTAAACTTAGCGTTTTTTGAAAAATTTGGCAAAAATCAAAAGCCTGTCCCGGTGGAGACAGGCTTTTCTGTTTACACTTTTCACTTTTGGTTTCTACGCGAAAATTGTATCTTTATTACGAACAAAACACAATACCCTTATGGACCAAATATCAGTTCAACAGATCGCCCGGGTTGCGGTTCCGGTGCCGGTGGATAAGCCATTTTCTTACTCAATCCCTTCAGATTTCAAAGAATTGATTCAGCGGGGCAGCCAGGTAATTGTCCCATTCGGGCAACGCTATATTGGCGGTATCGTGCTAAATGTAACCAGCAAGGAAGAAGAGCCGGATTACGAATTAAAACCAATCTATGACGTAGTTCAGTCGGGACCCTTTATTGGCAACGATCTGATGCAATTGTTGGAATGGATTTCCAGTTATTATGTTTGTTATCTGGGGGAAGCTTACCGATTGATTAATCCGACGGTGAATTTACATAAATCCAAATTCGAACTAAGAAAGAACGGCACAGAAGTACCGGATCATTTATCACCTGCGCTGAAAGATGTTCTGGAGAATCTGTCGCCGGACAAATGGATTTCTCTTAAATCAGTAGAGGCGATGCTGAAAAAGAAAGATCTGCTTTATCGTGTCCATAAATTGAAAAAATTAGATTTAATCGAGAGCCGCTACATTCCACCGAAGCCAAAGAAAATATACAAGTCAATCGATGTCTTTGAAGTGGAAAAAGAAAAAAGCTGGACTACTGAAACGAAAAATAAATATTTATCCAATAATTCAAAAAAATATATTCGATCGAGAGAGTTAATTGCATTTTTACAAAATTCGGGGATAAGTACCCGGCAGGAACTGTTAAAGGCCCGGTTCTCCCCCGGAACTATCGATCGGCTGGTGAAGGAGGGGGTGCTTCGCCGGACTACCAAAAAAATTTATCGGCATCAATCCAATATCTACGCTGAAGAAATCAAACCGATCACGCTAAACAAAGATCAACTGGAATTTATTTCCAAAGTCACTCCATACCTGGGTGATACTCCTGAACAGAAAACCTTTTTATTGCACGGAATTACCGGCAGCGGCAAAACAGAGATTTACATCGAACTCATCCGTAATGTGTTAAAGCAAGGGCGACAGGCCATTGTGTTAATCCCCGAAATTGTGTTGACCCCACAGACCATGGCCCGCTTTCGCCATCATTTTAAGGATCAGGTGGCGGTGATTCACAGTCGCCAATCTCCCGGAGAAAAGGCTGAAATTTTACAAAAAATTCGTGAAGATAAACTCAGCATAGTTGTCGGCCCACGTTCGGCTATTTTTGCGCCATTCAAAAATCTCGGTCTGATTATTGTGGATGAGGAACAGGAGGGCAGTTACAAACAGTCCGATTCAGTCCCGCGATACAATGCCCGCGATGTGGCGCTCTATCGGGCGTATTTGAATAATATCCCGGTGATATTGGGTTCCGCTACGCCGAGTTTTGAGAGCTTGTATAATGCACGTACCCAAAAGTATGAATATTTTTATCTCTCATCGCGGATTAGCTCCCGGCAGCTGCCCCGGACACAATTGGTAAATTTTCGGGAGGAGTGGCGACGCACCGGTTCACCACTCCTGTTTTCGGAAAATTTACTGCTGAAGCTGGAAGCGCGTCTGGTTAGCCGTGAACAAGCCATGCTTTTACAGAATCGACGCGGCTTTTCGCCGTATATTATGTGTAAAGAATGCGGATATGTAGAGAAATGTCCCAATTGTGATATCACCCTGACCTACCACTTTAAGGGTAAAAATTTACAGTGTCATTACTGCGGATACATTGAACAGGCACCCGATGTCTGCCCTCAATGCAAAGGATTTGATATTCTCTACAAAGGTGTTGGCACCCAAAAAATTGAAGGGGAAGCCAAAGAAAAATTTCCGCACGGCGGGGTGTTACGGATGGATCAGGATACCACCCGCCGCAAAAACGATTTGGCCCGATTGCTGGAAAAATTCCGAAATGGGGAAGCGGATTTTTTGATTGGGACCAAAATGATCGCCAAAGGGCTTGATTTTGAACGGGTGACCCTGGTAGGCATTGTAAACGCAGACCAGGGATTGCACTTCCCTGATTTTCGCGCCACCGAAAAAGTTTTTCAATTGTTGGTGCAGGCAGCCGGCCGCGCCGGACGTGGTGCGCAGAGTGGGGAAGTGGTGATTCAAACTTTCGATCCCAATCATTATATTTTCAAATATTTGATGACTCACAATTATTTGGGCTTTTATGAACGAGAAGTTGAGACGCGCAAAACCCTGAATTATCCTCCTTTTTCGCGGTTGAGCCTGATCAGAATTAGCGGAGAAGATGAAGAAAAGGTGATGCATTACGCTCAGCAGGTGGCCAAATTTCTCTGGCAGGCAAATGAGGACAAAAGGTTTGGTGTTTTAGGACCGGCGCCGGCGCCACTGGTCAGGATCAATAATCGGTATCGGTATCATATTTTGATTAAACAGGACCGCCAAATTGATCCGTCCATGAGTTACGTGCGCCATTTGTTGAAGGAAGGCATTTACAAGAATCCGAAGCTAAAGAAATGGCCGGTTGACCTCCAGATTGATATGGATCCGTTGGAGATTTTGTAATACTGACAAAGATTTTCCCGCCTTTTTATTAACTTCAATATTTATTAAATTTGCGCTCTGAAATTAAAAGTGATTTGTGAAATGCCAGAACTACCGGAAGTCGAGACCATTCGCACTCAGTTATTATCAGGTTATCGAGGCGAAACGTTTCTGAATATAACCGTCGATACCCCCGCTTTACTAAAGAACTGCACTGCTGCCGAATTTTCCCAGGCCCTGCTCGGAAAAACAATCGATGACATTACCCGTTCAGGAAAATACATCATTTTTCACTGTT
>JABAHQ010002898.1_pt1 | contig 13359 bp, 12 predicted proteins | sample 7062091 | NCBI WGS metagenome assembly JABAHQ01 (sample SAMN14534359, study PRJNA622989) | marine sediment metagenome | biome: marine biome [ENVO:00000428]; feature: marine pelagic biome [ENVO:01000023]; material: deep marine sediment [ENVO:00002113] | place: India: Gulf of Kutch | collected...
GTCGGCCAGCAGCGTCGCGAAGGCCAGGTAGCGGCCGTCGATGGTGTGGAAGTTGTGATGCCCGCTGTCGATGCAGACCCGGGGGCCTGTCCCGGCATCGTAAGCGGCCTCGGGCCCTGCGTAGTGAAAGGCGCTGTCCGCCACCTGCTGGGCTCGCGCGCTCGCAGACATCAGTGCCAGCAACGCCACAGCTGTCGTTAGGGCTCTCATGGTCGCACCTGCCTTCAGCGTCGAATGGTTTCCGAGCCCGGGCGAGTTGGGCGCTCAGGCTGGCGGACGATCGAGGGCGTAGTCGCCAGGCCCGACTTCGCCCAGCACCCCCTCGCCGCCCAGCCTGGCGACGATCACCGAGCCGCACGAATCGCTCAGCACGTTGACCGCGGTGCGGAACATGTCGAGGATCCGATCCACGGCGAGGATAATCGCCACGCCCTCCAACGGCAGGCCGACGGCGGTCAGGATGATCGACATCATCACCAGGCCGGCCATCGGCACACTCGCGGCGCCGATCGATGCCAGAAGCGCAGTCAGCACCACCAGCAGCTGCTCTCCCAGCGACAATCCGATGCCGTAGATCTGCGCGATGAAGATCGTGGCGACACACTCGTACAGCGCCGTGCCGTCCATGTTCACCGTCGCGCCGATCGGCAGCACGAACGACGATATCTTCTCCGGCACCTTCGAGTTGTCGGTCACGGCCTCCATCGTGAGCGGTAGCGTCACGATGCTCGAGCAGGTCGAAAAGGCGGTGACCAGCGGCGGCGGCATCCCCTTGTAATGCTTCACGGGGTTGATGCGTGTCACGAAGTACAGCAGCAGCGGCAGAGTCACGAACGCGTGAATGAACAACCCGATCAGGACGACCACGAAATAGAAGCCCAGCGTCCGAAACGCTTCGAACCCGGTGGTGGCGACGATGACCGCGTTGATGCCGAAGACACCCAGCGGAGCCGACCACACCACGAACCGGGTCAGCTTCATCATCGCCTCGAACGCCGCCTGGAACAGGTCCCCCAGCTTCGACCGGTACGGCTCTTCGAGTCGCGTGACGAAGTAGCCGAACAGGATGCTGAAGAATATGACGGGGAGTACGTCGCCCGCGGCCACCGCCGCGAACGGGTTCTCCGGGATAATTTCGATGAGAATCTCGCCGAAGCTCTGCTGCGTCGCCGGGACCTCGGAGACCTGCTGCTCCAGCTCGATCGCCGAGCCCACGCCCGGCCTGAAGACATTGACGAGGGTCAGTCCGGTCAGGATCGCCAGCAGGCTGGTGGTCACGTAATAGCCCAGCGTCCGCGCCCCCAGCAAACCGAGATCCCTTCGCTCGCCGACGCTGATGACGGCGGCGGTGATCGACGTGACGATCAGCGGCATGATCGCCATGCGCAGCAGCCGCAGGAAGACGTCGGAGAGCGGTTCGGCCAGCGGGACGATCGACTCTCCGAAGGCTCGGCCGCAGATGATGCCCGCGAAGAGGCCGACGAAGATCCAAAAGGTGAGTGATTTGTAAGGTATTCGCACAGGCCCATTATGCAGACCGACCGGGATGGAGAAAAGGGCGCGATCAGATCGTCCACCGGCCGGCTCCAACCTTTACCCAACGGGTCGTGTCTAAGCGTCAAAGCCACCCAACCCACCATCTTCGGGAGGTAGCCTCGTGGAGTCTCTCTTAGCGGATGCACGGTTCGCCCTGCGGACTCTGATCCGACGGCCTGGATTCAGCGGCCTGGTCGTGCTCACGATCGCCCTCGGCATCGGAGCGAACACGGCGATGTTCAGCGTGGTCAGCGGTACACTCCTGCGACCTTTGCCTTATCTGGAGCCTGACCAGGTCGTGCTCATCCGTCCCCTCTGGCGCGACGGGCGGCGCAGTTCGGGGCACGTGGGCGTTGCGGAGTACAACGAGCTGCGCCGGCGCAACCGATCGTTTACAGAGCTCGCGGCGGTGGAAATAGCCGAGGCGACATTGGTCGGTAGTGGTCCGCCGCAGGAGATCGTGGGCGCTCGAGTCACCTCGTCGCTCTTCGATGTCCTGGGGGTCGGAGCATCCCGCGGTCGGACGCTCCTTTCGCAGGACGATGCGGCGGTCGGGGCTGACGTCGTGGTTGTCAGCCACTCTCTCTGGCAACGGGCGTTCGGCGGCGATCCCGATCTGTTGGGTCGGACGATCCGCCTCGATCAGAAACCGTACACGGTCGTGGGAATCATGCCGGATGGCTTCGTGCTCCCGACCGAGATCAGGACCCTCACGCGTGCGGACGTCCTGATGCCCTTGCGGTTCGATCCGTCTCGCGCGCGCTCGTTCGCGATCAAGGACCTGGAGTCCGTGATCGGCCGGCTGGCACCGCGGGCCACGATCGGCTCGGCGGCCGCCGATGTGGAACGGATCGCGACGGAGATCGCGGACGAACACCCGGAGAACTATGCGGAGGGCGGGTGGACGCTGGACGTGGTTCGACCGCTCGACGAGGCGGTGGGTGGAGTGCGCGAGTTACTGATTCTCCTCGTTGTCGGCGTCGGTCTGGTTCTGCTGGTCGGCTGCGCCAACGTCGCGGGTCTGATGTTGACCCGCGGTGCCGGGCGGCGGCGCGAGTTGGCGGTGCGAGCGGCTGTCGGCGCGGGCCGCGGCAGGTTGGTACGGCACCTGCTCACCGAGTCCGTGCTCCTGGTGGGATCGGGCGGTGTGCTGGGGGCGGCGGCGGCCTTCGTCGTCGTGCCCACCGTACGGCGCACCCTGTTCGAGTCGCTGCCTCGCGCGGAAGGTATCGCGGTGGATCCAACGGTCCTCCTATTCGCCCTCGGCGTGACGGGCGTGACAGGAATCCTCGTCGGGCTGGTGCCAGCGTGGCGACTTTCCGGCCTGGATCTTCGCGGTGATCTGGTCGGTGCCGGCGCGGGGGCGGGGCGAACCTGGAGTCGCAAGACCGGTCGCGCCCTCGTCGTCGGCGAGCTGGCGGTTACCACGATCCTGGTGATCGGATCGATGCTGATGACGCGTAGCCTGATCGAGCTGTGGCGTGTCGATCCGGGGTTCGAGTCCACCGGAGTCCTCACCTTCCAGGTCTCGACGCCTCGACACGCCTATCCGGACGAGACTCGCGTGAACGAGTTCCATCGCCGACTCGTCGGAGAGCTCGAGGCGGTGCCGGGCGTGCAGGCCGCGGGTATCATGCGGAGGCGACCTCTGGCTGACCGTGTCGGTACGTGGTCGGTGATGCTCCAGGGACGCGACGGGCCGGCGTGGCGACCGGAGGGTTACCCCGAGTGGCAGGCGGTGAGCCCTGGCGTCTTCGAGGCGCTGGAGATCCGGATCTCGAGGGGGCGCGGGCTGGAGCCGACGGACCTCAGCGGTCCTGCGGGCCCGATCCTGGTCAACGAGGCGTTCGCCAGGGCGTATTGGCCTGGCGAAGACCCCGTCGGTGGGCGCGTGCGGATGGATGGGGGGCCGAACAACCCGTGGCTCACCATCGTCGGGGTCGTAGAGGATGTCAGTCACGACGCGCTCGCCGGGGGGGCGAACCCTCGCCTCTACATACCTCATCCTCACTTCGCCGAGGCGACGAGTATGGGCCCGATCCGTGGCGTGAGCCTCGTGCTGAAGACCACACTCGCCCCCGGCGCCCTGGCCGACGAAGCCCGCTCCGCGGTGTGGTCCCTCGATCCCGAGATGCCGGTCACCAGCGTTCGCACCATGCGGGAGATCGTAGCCGCGTCGGTGTCGAACGTCTCGCTGCTGGCTCTGCTGCTGAACGTGTTCGGNNCGAGATCGGAGTGCGCACGGCCCTCGGCGCCGATCCCGGGCGAACCTTGCGGCTTTTTTTGCTCGAGGGTCTCGGGTTGGGCGTCGTCGGCGTCGCAGCCGGCTCGTTCGCCGCCCTGGCGGCCAGTCGGGTGCTGGCCACGTTCGTCTTCGGCGTGACGCCGTCCGATCCGGTCACATACGCCGGGGTCGCCGTGGCGCTCTGTTGCGCGGCAGGGCTCGCCAGCTACATACCGGCCCGGCGGGCGATCCGCGTCGATCCGATCGTCGCCCTGCGTCCCGAGTGACGGCTTCTTTACCCTCACCCTTCCGGACCTGGTGCACGATGCCCGGACGAAAGGGTGAGCCGGTGTCACACGGACACGATCGGCACGTCAGAAACACACGCCACCCGGCCGGCTGGGTTCGCCCGGCGGCGTGGCAGCACGAGGGCACCGGACTGCCACCTCCTTCGTAGCTGGCACGAGAAATGACATGCTGGTTGTCGGACAGACCTTGAACACGGTTCGACGACTGGAGGTGGCCGATGCTCCGACGACTGGCGTTGGTTCTGGTGGCCGGTTCCCTGTTGGGCGGCACGGCGGAGCTCTTCGCGCAGGCCGATGCAGCTGACGATCCGGTCTGGGGGGATCGGCTGGCTGTTCACGACGGGTTCTGGATCAGCTTCGGCTTAGGCGGCGGCCGGGACTTCGGTGACGAAGAGTTCGGCAGCGCGGGCTATATACGGCTGGGCGGGACGGTCAAACCAAGGTGGCTGGTGGGCGGCGAGGTGGTTGGGATCTTCTGGGAGGAGAGTGAAGCCGATATCTCCTTGGGGAATGTCACCTTTACGGTGATCCACTATCCCGCCGGCGGGTTCTTTCTGAAGGGCGGGGTCGGTTTCGGTGGCCGCGACGCATCGGTCAGCGAGGGCGACTTCAGGGTGACCACGTCAAGGGAGGGTCTCGGGCTCACACTCGGCAGCGGCTTCGAGATTCGCCTGGGCCGAAACTTCTTCCTCACCCCGGGCGTCGATCTGCTGCTTCAGACGATCGACGGTGGCAACGTAGGAGTGGTGTTCAGTCTGGGAGCGACCTGGCACTAGCGCCGTTTTGCGCGTGTTCCTTACTGATTCGTCCGGAGCGCCTCGATCGGAGGCCACGAGGCGGCTCGAAACGCCGGGTAGACGCCGAACAGCACACCGACGCTCAGGGCCGATGCGAACGCGGCCGCTATGGCTGTCGGGGTGACGACCGCGGTCCACTCGGTGATCGCCGACACGAGCCGGGACGAGCCGAAGCCCAGGACCAGGCCCAGGAGTCCGCCGGTGCCGCCGAGCGCGACCGCCTCGATCAAGAACTGCAGCCACACGTCACGACCGCGGGCACCGACGGCCACGCGAAGCCCGATCTCGGCACGCCGTTCCCGCACCGACAGCAGCATGATCGACAGGATGCCCACGCCGCCGACGACGAGCGCCACGGCCCCCATCCCGGTGATCATCCTGCGGAACGAGGCGACCGTCGCCAGCTCGGTCTCGATCACCACACGCTGGTTCAGAATCGTGAAATCGTCCGGGCGCCCGCGCCGCGCCAGCCGGTGCCGATCGCGCAGGATCGCGGCAACCTCCTCGGCGGCTTCGTCCATCAACACGGCGTTGCCCACCTCGAGATAGATCATCTTGAGATAGTCGGCATCGAACAGGCGGCGCAGCGCCGTGTTGATCGGAACGATGACCTGGTTGTCCTCCTCCGCCGACCCGTCCACCGAGATCCCCTTGCTGATAAGCACGCCGACCACCTCGAACGGCACACGACCGATACGTATCACCTGCCCGACGGGTTCGCTCTCGGGAAACAGTCGCTCGGCCACCTGGCTTCCCAGCACCGCCACCCGTAGCCCGGCTCGGTTCTCTTCCGCGGTGAAGTAGCGGCCCGTCCGGGCAGGGAACGCTCGAATCAGTCCGTACTCCGGGGTCGTGCCGCGCACCGTCGCCGTCGTCGAGCGGTCGAGGAAGGTGACCTGCTTCGCGACATCCAGCGATGGCGCGGACCGCACCACAAGGCCGCTCTGCTCCCCGATGGCCTCCGCGTCGCCCAGGGTCAGCGTCTCGACCGTGGCCCCGCGGGTGTAGCTTCGGCCGCCGCGCCGCTCCGCCGGTGCCGCGCTCACCACCAGCATGTTGCGGCCCATTGCCCGCAGGCGCGCCACCACTTCCCGCTCGGCGCCTTCGCCGATCGCCACCATGGCCAGCACGGCGGCGACCCCGAACCCCATCGAGGTGAGCGCCAGCACCGTCCGCGTCTTATGGCGCCACAACGCCTTCCGCGATAACGAGACGTTGCGGACCCACTTCATCTCAGCGCGTCGATCGGGTCGGTTCGCGCCGCACGCCGCGCGGGCAGGACGCCGGCGGCGAGTCCGACCAGGACGGCGACGCCGAGCCCGACCAGCGTGACCGCCCACGGAAACACGAAGTCGGCCATGCCGTGGATCCGGATGAACCCCAGGGTCAGGATGGCCAGACCGATGGCGAGCAGCCCGCCGACCGTCGTGACGGCCGTCGACTCCAGCAAGAACTGCCACCACACGTCGCGGGTGCGCGCGCCGACGGCTTTGCGGAGCCCGATCTCGAACCGGCGCTCGTTGACGGACAACAGCATGAGGTTGGCGACAACGGCACCGCCCGCGATGATCGCGATGAGAGCGACGATCGGAAGAAATACGCCGAACGTCGAGTTGGACGATGCGATCATCTCCCTCACCTGCGTCGGCGTGATCAGTCGGAAATCGTTGGGCTCCCCGGCCGCGAGTCCGTGACGAGCCCTTAGCAGCTCTTCGATGGCGGCCGCGGTCGCGTCGAGATCGGCGTCGGGGTCGACCAGGATCTTCGACGCCGCGATGTAGTCCACGTTTCGCAGCCGCCGCATCACGGTCGTGTACGGTACGTGGATCTCGTTGTCCTTGTCGAGGCCGTGCGGGTCGATGCCGAACGGCTCCAGCACACCGATCACCTCGAACGGCACCGTGCCGATCCGGATCTGCTGGCCGATCGGGTCGAGGTCGCCGAACAAAGTGCGCACGACCGTGGTGCCGGCCACGGCCACCCGGGCGGAAGTCGCGACATCCGCTTCGCTGAAATACGAGCCGCGGTTCGCGCCGCGGTTCCAGACTTCCGGCGAGGCCTGGGAGTGGCCCAGCACCCGGACGTCGGCGGCCGCCCCCTCGAACGCGACTTCGCTACGACCCAGACCCTGGAGCCGGTCGGCCACCAGCACCGCCGGCACCTCCTCTTCGATGGCCTCGATATCGGCTGGCAAGAGCGTCGTCGTGGGTCCCGACCCGTGCGGGCCGCCTCTCCGCATGCCCGAGCCGGAGGTCAGGATGATGCTCGATCCGGAGAACATCCGCTCGACCTGCTGCATCACGGCGTCCTGCGTCCCCCGGCCCAGCACCATCACCACGGTTAACGCCGTCACGCCGATCAACGTCCCCAACATCATGAGGAACGTGCGCAGCTTGTGGCGGGTCAACGCGCGCAGGCTGCTGGTAATCGCTCGGCTGATCTTCATCTCTTTCCTCGCTTTCAGGCTTCCGCGACTGCGGCCAGCGCCGCAACGGCGTCGCGCCGGTCGGTCACCGGTTCGTCGCTCCTGATGCGCCCATCGACGATCTCCACTCGTCGGCTCGCCATTCGAGCTAGCTCGGCGTCGTGCGTGACGAGCACGACCGTCACGCCCTCGACGTTCAGGTCTTGCAGGGTCGCGAGGATCTCCAAACCGGACCGCGAATCGAGATTGCCGCTGGGCTCGTCGGCGAGTATGAGGTCCGGATCGTTCACCAGCGCACGGGCGATCGCCACCCGTTGCTGCTGACCGCCGGACAGCTCGCCCGGTTCGTGCGACGCACGGTCCGCCAGGCCCACACGGGCCAGCGCTCTGCGCGCGAGGTCCGAGATGTCCGATCGGTCCGAGTAGATGAGCGGGAGCTCGACGTTCTCGATCGCAGTCGTCCGCGGCAGAAGATGGAAGGACTGGAAGACGAACCCGATCTTCCGGTTGCGGAGCGCGGCGAGCTCGTCGGCGCTGAACGTGCTCACATCGCGACCGTTCAGCCGGTAGCTGCCCCGGTCCGGGCGGTCCAGCGTGCCCAGCACGTTCAGCAACGTCGATTTCCCCGACCCCGACGGACCCCGTATCGCCACGAACTCGCCATGGTCGATGGATAGCGACACATCATCCAGCGCATCGACCACATAGTCTTCTTTCCGGTAGCGCTTGCACACTCCGTCCATTTCGATCATGCTCATCACCCGCTCGCTTTCTGTTGTCGGGTATTTACTGCGAGATGGTACCGACGATCACGCGGTCGCCTTCCGCCAGCCCCTGCACGACCTCGGTGTATTCGCGACCGCGATAGCCGACACGGATGTCCTTCCGAACGCGTGCGCTCGCCTCCGCCACGAACACGTAGGTTCCGTCTCGATCCCGGCGGACCGCCCGGTTGGGAATCGCGATGACGTTCTCGCGGCTCTCCAGCAGGATGTTCACCGTGGCCGTCATCTCCGGCCGGAGAATCTTGCCGTGGCCGTCGATGATCTCGATCACCGTCACGTAATTGACCAGGGCGTCCTGGATCTCGGCCTGTGGCCGGATGGCCGTGACCTCGCCCTCGAACTCGGTGTCCGCGTAGGTGTCGACCGTGAACAGCACACGCTGTCCGACCTCGACCCGCCCGATGTCGGTCTCGTCCACGTAGGCCCAGACCTCCAGCCGATCGAGGTCGATGATCGTCACGAACGTCGGCGACGCGAAGCTGGCGGCGACCGTCTCCCCGACCTGCGTGGCCACCTCCGCCACGACTCCGCCGATCGGCGCGTAGATCCTCGTGTAGCCCAGCTGGATCCGCGCCGCTTCCAGGTCGGCTTCGGCGCGCCCAACCTGAGCGGCCGTCACGTCCCGTCCCCGCTCGATGGCCGCCATATCGGTTTCCGAGATGAGCTCGCGCCGGGCGAGCTCGACGGCGCGGGTGTACTCCTGAGTCGCGTAGGCGTGCTCGGCCCTGGCGTTCTCCAGCGCGGCCTCGGCCTGCCTGACGCGTGTGGCCAACTCGGAGCTGTCGAGCTGGGCGAGAAGCTGCCCCTCGCGTACGCGGTCGCCGACGGTGACGTAGAGGCGCTCCAACACACCGGAGACACGGGATCCCACCCGGACCTCCGCCCCCACCATGGGCCGGACGACCCCGGTGGCGAGTACCGTGGCCCGGAGATCACGCCGCGCCGCCGGTTCCGTTCGGGCGCCGGAACCGTTGCCGCCATCACCGTTGCCTTCGCCGCCGCGGGTGACGAACAGCGCGCCGGACCCGGCGACCAGAATCAGCAAGACGATCGAGAGGGTTCTCATGCGACGCCTTTGATCAATGTTGGATGAAGGGAAAATCCTCGGCCTGCATGCGCTGGTGCTCGCTGCGCAGCCAATCGTGAAACGTTCTCAGCTGATCCCGATCGAGTACGGCCTCGATCTCGTGCCGGGCACTGTCGATCGTCGCCAGAAGCGCGGGGTGTACCTCGGCCAACTGCTCCTCGACCCTCTCTTGGGACCGTTCGAGGATCGAATCGATGGCTTCACGTTGTTCCGCCGTCAGGTCCAGCGTATCGAGCATCTGCACCAGCCTCTCTCTGTGTGTGGATTCCGACGCGGGATGGTGGAGCCGGTACGCGAACCACAGGTGGTCAGCGAACACGCCGAGGGCGAACCCGATCAAGACGAGCCCCACGGCCGCCAATCCCGCTCGCGTTTTGTCCTTCATCGTTCACCTCCGCTCTCCACCAACAGCATGGCCGATATGTCCGAAGCCGGCGCACCGCTCACCACCGCCTGTGCGACCGGCTCCTGCGGGCTGATCAGCTGCTCGAACGAGACCTGGTTCCCCCCGGCGACCTTGGGCGGCCCGGCAACCAGGATGAGTATGGCCGCCGCCGCGGCGCCGATGCCGATCGCCGGGCTCCACTTCGCCAGCGGATGCCACCACGCCTGTCTCTGGCCGTGCTGGCGCAGGATCGGCTCGGCCGAGTCGACGATCCGCGCAGCCAGGTCGTCCCAGTACCTTCCGTCGTCCGGCAGGCGCGATTCGAACTGGCTGCCTTCGTTTACGTTGTTCACTTTTCCTCTTCTTCTTCCTCGGTGTCATTCAGATCGCGCAACGCGTCGCGCAGCGCAGCCCGCGCCCGGTGGCGATGGACGCGAACCGTGGCAGCGCTCAGGTCGAGCATCTCGGCGACCTCGACCCCATCGAAACCCTCCATGTCGCAGAGCCGAAAGCACGCCCGCTGCATGGGCGGCAGGAGATCGAGGCCTCGCCGAATGCGGTCGCGCACGTCGGCGCGATGCGCCTCTTCTTCCGGATCGGCGCCGTCGGCCCGCAACCCCTCCGACACGGGGCCCGTGCTCCAGCGGGCCTCGCGCTCCGCCGCGTTCCGACCCAGGTTACGCAGGATCGTGAAGAACCAGGGGCGGAAAGGCCGGCTCTCGTCGAACGAGGGGAGCGCCCGCAAGGCGCGGTGGAACGCGTCCTGGACGAGGTCCTCGGCGCCGTCCCGGCTGGGCGCGAACTCCCACGCGACGGCCAGCGCCGGCCGCAGGTAGCGACGGACCAGCGCCCCGAAGGCCTCGCCGTCCCCGCGCCGCGCCCAAACCACCAGCTCCCCGTCTGAGACATTGTCCACGTGCATCGCGTCAGAGATAGTCCCTCCGCGGCTTCGTGGACAGTACAGCCGGGCAAGGCGCAGCGTTTACAGCGCGGCTACTACGTGTGCCACCGTCGAGGCGACTTTACCGGCGGAACCGGATTGGGCATTCCGTTCATTATGAATAGTATTGCAGGACGCTGGTGTGGACGGGGCCGGATGACGGCCGCACATCGGCCAGGCTGTCGTTGAGACAACGCGATCGGGATTGAATCGTCATGAAAGTGGAAACCATCGCTGTCGGAGGACCCCGTGTGGTCGAGTGGAAGGGGGATGAAGTCTTGACCTCGATATTCAAGACCCCCGTCCGCGGCCCGGTGAGGGCCGTGAAGCACAACCTGGAGGGCGACCGGCAGTCCGACCTCGCGGTCCACGGCGGCGAGTACAAGGCCGTATACGCGTACGCCGCCGAGCATTACCCGTGGTGGGAACGCCGGCTGGGACGCGGGCTGGAGCCCGCGAACTTCGGCGAGAACCTGACGATCAGCGGGTTCGTGGAACCGGACGTCTGTATCGGCGACCTTTTCCGCATCGGTAGCGCCGAGCTCGAGGCGGCGATCCCGCGACTCCCCTGCTACAAGCTCGCGATTCGCTTCGGCGACCCGGCGATGGTGAAGACGTTCACCCAGGCGCGCCGCTGGGGCATCTACTTCCGCGTCGCTGCCGAGGGGGAGATCTCGGTGGGCGATCGCGTGGAGATCGTGGAGCGCTACCCAGAACGGGTTCCGGTCTACGAGGTCGCCCGCGTTTACGCCTTCGACCGCGATGATGCAGAGACGCTGCGCCGCCTGACTGCGCACGAGCGCCTCGACCCGGCCTGGCGTACGCGCTTCGAGGAGAAGCTCGCCGGGTCCGACCGCTGACATGTACGGCTGCCGCGTGATGGGCGTTTCCGCCCGAACCCATTAATATTGAATCTGTAGTCTTCAGCAGCACGGGTTCCGCCGGGCCTCGCGCCTTTCGGGTGGACCCGATTCCCGCCAGAGCTGGGACTGGTGAGCTGCTCCGGAGCGGAGAGTGCCCTTGGTCGATAGGGTCCAGGTCGCATCGACAGCGATCACGAGCCTGGGCGAAGGGGCCGACCGACGAGTCGTCGTGCGGGCCATGCGGGCCGGCCTCTGGATCTGGCCCAGCTTCGTGCTGCTCGACGCCTACATGTGCTTCGTGGCCTACCCCGGTGCGCCCTTCGCCCTATTCGTGACCTATCGGGTCGTCATCGAACTGGCGTTCTTTGCCGTTTACTTGGCCAGTCTCCGCGAGGCAGCTGATCTGGGGCGCCTGTTCCACCTGCAACGACTGACCTACGGGGCCTCGGCGCTGACCATCGCCCTGATGGCGATCCACCTCGGTGGCATCCGCAGCCCCTACATGCACGGCATATCGATCGTCGCGCTCGTCGGCGCCGCGCTGGTCCCGACCTACTGGCGCCGCGCGCTGCCGACGTTCCTAGCGATCGGGCTCGCCTTCCCGCTCGTGATGGGGATCGGCGCCGCGATTTCCCCCACCGCCCGTGCCGAGTGGATGACCCGCGAATGGCTCATCGTGTTCGGGAGCAACTACGTATTCGTGGTGGCCTCTGCGGCGCTGGGCGTGATCCTCGGTCACATGATCTGGAGCGCCCAACAGCAGGTGCGCAATCTGGGAAGCTATCGGTTGGAGGAGCTTCTGGGACGCGGCGGAATGGGCGAGGTCTGGCGAGCCAGGCACCGCCTGTTGGCGCGACGCGCCGCCATCAAGCTCGTCCGGCCTGAGGCCTTGGGGGAAGACGCCGCCAGCCGGCAGACGGTGCTCGCCCGCTTCGAGCGCGAGGCGCAGGCTACCGCATCGCTCCGCTCCCCGCACACCATCGATCTGTACGACTTCGGCATCTCGGACAATGGGACGTTCTACTACGTCATGGAGTTGCTGGACGGGCTGGACGCTGAGCTCCTGGTCAAGAGATATGGACCGTTGATTGCCGAGCGCGCCGTACACCTTTTGCGACAGGTATGCGAGTCGCTAGGTGAGGCGCATGCCGCCGGATTGGTGCATCGCGACATCAAGCCCTCCAACATCTTCGTCTGCCGGTACGGGCGTGCAGTCGACTTCGTGAAAGTGCTCGACTTCGGGCTCGTCAAACCGCGCGATGCCGGAGATGTGCAACTTACCGCCGAGCACACGGTGAAGGGCACCCCCGCATTCATGGCGCCCGAGCAGGTGCTGGGTGACAAACAGGTCGACGCGCGGGCCGACCTCTACGCCGTCGGGTGCCTCGCCTACTGGTTGCTCACCGGGCTCTACGTGTTCACGGGCCCCAGTGCGATCCAGGTCATGATGGAACATGTTCGCGGCATGCCGACCCCACCGTCGAAGCGCTCCGAGCTGTCCATACCGCCGGGGCTGGAAGAGTTGGTGATGGCATGCCTCGAGAAGGACCCCGCCAATCGACCACAGAGTGCCGACGCACTGGCCGAAGCGCTCGCCGGCGAGTCGCTAAACGATGAGTGGACCCAGGAACGTGCCCGGGAATGGTGGGAGCTGCATCGGCCTTGAGCCATCTTGCATAGCAGCGGCAACGCGACGGATCGGCGCCAATCGGTCAATCATCGTCTCAGAGAACGCGCCGACAGGGTTCGTGTTAAAGACGCCGTCATGCGCCTTCAGACCGAGCTTGCCAGGCCGCAAGCACAGGAAGTAGCACGTCGCCTATTGTGTGTGGCGAAAAGGCCCGAGTGGTCACAGATTGGGCTGACGATCCAGAAGCTCATTCGCCTGAAGACTCGTTGGGTATTTACATGACTGAACCCTTGGATCATCTCCGGTCGGCTCTCGCGGAGCGCTATAGGATCGAGCGCGAACTCGGCCGCGGCGGCATGGCGACGGTGTATCTGGCCGA
>JABAHQ010007276.1_pt6 | contig 13344 bp, 13 predicted proteins | sample 7062091 | NCBI WGS metagenome assembly JABAHQ01 (sample SAMN14534359, study PRJNA622989) | marine sediment metagenome | biome: marine biome [ENVO:00000428]; feature: marine pelagic biome [ENVO:01000023]; material: deep marine sediment [ENVO:00002113] | place: India: Gulf of Kutch | collected...
AGGCCCACGCCAGGCCATCGATTAAGGCCATTGCTTAATGGAAGCGATGGCCTTTTTTTTGCGAGCGAAAAATACAATTGTGACAGGCCTGAAAAAACCGGGTTTTTCAAATATTGTGTGAGATCACACCTTGAGTTCTTAATCAATAATAGGCTTGTTTATGAGATCGAGCCACAAAAACCCGGTTTTTTGGCGCTCATCTCCCCCAATTGTGACAGCCCTGGTCCAATGTGATATAATTTAACTGTCAAGTGCGTTATTGAAGTGTAACTTAACAGGTTAATTGATATCTAGCTGCGAGCGAAATTTATCTTCCCAGAAGTCGAAGATTTTCTTAGCTTCCGGGAAGGTTTAGTAGTCCTAATCATGCAGTTGGAAAAAATTCCCGAAAAATTTACAGCGATATACCTCCGGGAGAGCAAGTTGTGAGCCAGATTATCCAAATTCAAGATATCGCGGACTATGTGGATCAAACCGTGACCATCCAGGGTTGGCTATATGCCAAAACCGGTAAGGGGCGTCTGCAATTCCTACAGCTTCGGGATGGGAGCGGTCTGGTGCAAGGGGTCATGTTTAAGCCGAATTTGCCGCCAGAAGTTTTTGAATTAGGTAAGCGNNAAGCGATTGACCCAAGAGTCCTCTATTATTGTGACCGGCCTGGTCAAGGCCGATGAAAGAGCCCAGGGCATCCCTGCTGGGTACGAACTGGAGATAGCCGATTTGCAGATTGTGCAGGTCGCGGCTGAATATCCCATTACCCCCAAAGAGCACGGGGTTGAATTTTTAATGGACCATCGCCATTTATGGGTCCGCTCGCGCAAACAGTGGGCCATTTTGCGGGTGCGCGCTCAAGTGATGCGGGCGATCCGCGAATGGTTGGACTCCCACGGCTATTTAGAGATGTCCACCCCTATCTTCACCCCTGCCGCGGGTGAAGGGACGACGACTCTCTTTGAGGTGGACTATTTTGGGGAGTCCGTTTACCTGGCCCAAACTGGCCAGCTTTACAACGAAGCCAATATCTTCTCCTTTGGCAAAGTTTATTGCTTCGGCCCTACCTTTCGGGCCGAAAAGAGCAAAACCCGGCGGCACATGACCGAATTCTGGATGGTTGAGCCGGAGACGGCCTATCAAGACCTGGATGGGCTGATGGAAATGGAAGAGCAATTTGTCAGCTTCATCGTCGCCCAATGCCTGGAGGATTGCCGTGAAGAGTTACAGATACTCGAACGGGACACCGGCCCTCTGGAAAAGGTTACGCCGCCCTTCCCGCGCATTTCCTATGATGAGGCCCTGGAGAAACTGGCCGAAATTCGGGCCAACATCGCCGACCCCGAGCTAAAAGCCCTGCTCGAGATTGAATGGGGTGGTGACTTCGGTTCCCCCCACGAAACTGAGTTGACCAAGCTCTACGATAAACCCCTGTTTGTATACGGTTACCCAACCGCCTGCAAAGCCTTCTATATGGAGCCCTGGCCCGGCCGACCCGAAGTCAGCAAGAGCGTTGACCTGCTCGCTCCGGAGGGTTACGGCGAAATCATCGGCGGTAGCGAGCGTATCTCCGACCCGGAACTCATCAAACAAAGGATTGAACACGACAACCTTCCGCTTGAAGCCTTCAAGTGGTACATTGAGTTGCGCCAGTTTGGCACCGTCCCCCACAGTGGCTTTGGGTTGGGCGTTGAGCGCACCGTCGCCTGGATCTGCGGCATTCCGCACATTCGAGAAACGAATCCCTTCCCGCGAACGTTGGGGCGGGTTTATCCGTAAACGCTTGCCATGCAAATTAAAGTTGATCAGAGTGGCAAGATTGAGCGCACGAATATGGATACTGTTTTAGCATTTGCTAATGATATTAACTATTCGATATTAATCCGGGCTATTGTTAAACGCCGATGCATCCAACAATTGCGTCGTAGGCGGATTGGGAACAAAATAATTGTGCTTCGCCTATTTTCTGCCGGCTTATTTTTATTGTTGCGAGATATTTTGAAGGAAGGGGCAATTGTAATGATCGATACTGAATACACAGGCCGAGAAGGCGATATCAAGGGGATGTTGCTGAGGATGGCAAAACATGCCAATATAGAATTAAATAGCCATCAAATCCAATTTGGACAGATTGGGAAGAAATCACAGGCTCACCAAGTAGCCATTGAGGTTTTTAGGGGTAGAAAGGCGCCTGATAGGGTGCTAACAGTTGAAGATATATTGGTATGGACATAAATCAAAAAAGATTGGGGGGTCTCATCCTGGTGAGAGCAATCCCTGTCTACGTTCTTCCGATTAAGGATAGAGGTCAACAAGGCACCCAATCTCTGTGAATTATTATATCATAATGTTAGGTAATGGTCAATAGGCTATAATCCACAATGAATGACTTGCTTAAAAAACGATTGGCTGATTGGCAGAACAATACCCTCAACCCAACCCTCAAACGATACCCCGAACGAGAAGTAACCTTCCAATCTCCCTCCGACATCCCGATTGAATGTCTCTACCTCCCCGAAGAGGATAAGCCAGCGGAGGCTTACCTGGAAAAGTTAGGCTTTCCAGGGGAGTACCCGTTTACCCGGGGCATCCAACCCACTATGTACCGGGGCCGATTTTGGACCATGCGCCAGTACGCCGGGTTTGGCTCCGCCGTTGAGACCAATGCCCGCTTTAAGTATCTGCTTGAACAGGGTCAGACCGGCCTGAGCGTCGCCTTTGATCTGCCCACTCAGATTGGGTATGACGCCGACGATCCGATTGCGCTGGGTGAAGTGGGCAAGGTCGGGGTATCGATTTCTTCGCTGGCAGATATGGAGACCCTATTTGAGGGCATCCCGTTGGACCAGGTTTCTACCAGCATGACCATCAACGCCCCGGCGGCTGTCTTGCTGGCCATGTATATCGCAGTGGGCAAAAAACAGGGTGTGCCCCTCGAAAACCTACGGGGGACGATACAAAATGACATCTTAAAGGAATATATCGCCCGCGGTACCTATATTTATCCCCCGGGGCCTTCGATGCGCCTGATCACCGATATTTTTGCCTATTGCCAAGCGCATGTTCCCCGCTGGAACACCATCTCGATCAGTGGCTATCATATTCGCGAAGCGGGGAGTACGGCTGTTCAAGAGGTGGCTTTCACCCTGGCGAACGCGATCGCTTATGTTCAAGCGGCCCTTGATGCTGGCCTGGACATTGACGACTTCGCCCGACAACTATCCTTCTTTTTTAACGCCCATAATAACTTCCTGGAAGAAGTAGCTAAGTTCAGGGCCGCTCGCCGGTTATGGGCCAAAATTATGAAGAACCGGTTTGAGGCTAAAAACCCTAGAAGCTGTCAGTTGCGTTTCCATGCGCAGACCGGCGGCAGTACCTTAACCGTCCAACAACCCCTCAATAACGTCGTCCGGGTTGCTTTGCAGGCCCTGGCGGCTGTTTTGGGGGGCACCCAAAGCCTTCACACCAATTCAATGGACGAAGCCCTGGCCCTGCCAACCGAAGAAGCCGTCCAGGTCGCCTTACGGACCCAACAGATTATCGCCTATGAAAGTGGGGTGGCCGATACAATCGACCCGCTGGCGGGCAGTTATTTCATCGAAGCGCTGACCGACGAAATTGAAGGGCGCGCCTGGGACTATATCGAAAAGATTGATGCCCTGGGGGGCGCTTTGGTGGCTATTGAGCGGGGCTATATCCAGAGTGAAATTCAGGAGGCGGCCTACCGCTACCAGCAAGCTATAGAAAACCAGGCCAAAGTTGTGGTTGGCGTTAACAAGTTCAGGACCGAAGCTGAAACCAGGCCCGACCTGTTGCGTATGGACGAGTCAATTCGCCACAGACAGGTCGCCCGATTAGCCGCCCTACGGCAAAAGCGTGATGCTGGGGCTGTATCCGCTGCTCTGGATAATTTGGCCGGCGCTGCCAGGACCACCGAGAATCTGCTGCCCTACATCTTGACCGCCGTCGAAGCATACGCCACCACAGGCGAAATCTGTCACACCTTGCGTCGCGTGTGGGGCGAATATCAACCGACTGAGGTGCTGTAAGGTTAGATCACCAGCTTGAAACTAAAGCATTAGCATCCCTCTCCCGCATTACCCTCCCCATTGTCGAATCGTAACTATTCGCCTTGTCACGCTGAGGCAAAGTGAAGCAAAACCGAAGAGTCTCAGCCGCCGGAGAATCGGGGATTCTTCGGGGCTTCGCGCCTCAGAATGGCAGGTTACGTCGAATCTCATCTTAGAATTGGAGTTGTCATGTTGCAAAATATAGATCATATCGCCATTGTGGTCAAAGATCTCGAGGCTGCCCTGGGTGTTTATCGAGATGCCCTGGGGTTACCCCTGGAACGGATTGAAGAAATGCCCGATGAGCAGGTCAGGGTGGCTTTTTTGCCCTTGGCTGAGGGTAATAGCAAGATTGAACTGGTCCAACCAACGACGACCGATAGTGGGATTGCCCGGTTTTTAGCCAAACGCGGTGAAGGTATCCACCATATTTGTCTGGTCGTTGCTGACATAGAGGCGGCTATAGAAGCCATGGCCGCTAAAGGGTTGCAAATAGTGGGCGACAAACCCGGTATAGGCCATAACGGTCAAAAATATATTTTTGTTCACCCTAAAACGACCCATGGGGTTTTATTAGAACTTTATGAAAGATCAAAAAATGAGTAAACGATATCAGGATCAGATCGATAGCCAGCAGGCTAATGAAATTGAGTTAAGCTACCAACAAGCCATCAAATATGGTCAGGATATGGCCGAAATCTACCGCCAGGAGCGGGCTAAACGTGAAGCGCTTGAAGTAGCCTATAAAAAATTAGAGGGCGCGCTAGAAAGCATGAGCGATGGCTTTTTGGTCGTTGATAAGCGTTTGACGGTGGTCGAAGTGAATTCAGCCTGTGCTGATTTATTTGAGCTAAAACCTGATGAGGCGATTGGCAAACCGCTTTCAATGTTGCTAGTCAGCAATGATGCTGAAGCATTTTGCAATCGGTTATTGGGTGTTGAACGTACCAGGCTGGTTTACCAGCTTGATGTATTGTTGCCTGTGACCCGTACCGTGGTGTTTCATGCTGCGCCTTTGCCAGATGCAGGTTGGGTATTGGTGCTACACGATGTCACCTGGGAAGAGCGGGTGAACAACATGCAGGATGAGTTTATTAATTTGGCTGCCCACGAACTAAGAACACCTCTCATAGGCATCATTGGTTTTGCCTCCCTCCTTGAACAGAGCATAGATGAACAAGAACTGAGCGAAGATACCAAGCTCTTTTTGGACAAAGTCCTAAAAGCGGCCGAGAGATTGCGGGACACGATTAATGATTTACTGGACTCTACGGTAAGTGGCTCACAAGATATTGAAGTCAAGCCACTCGATTTGCGAGAAATTGTCAAAGAGGCTGTGGCGTTACTAAACAAACAGGCTATCGATCACAGCGTCACCATCACCCTCGATCTACCTGACGAGCCCATGACGGTATTTGGCGAACCCAAAATGCTATCTGCCGCTATGGGGCATTTAATTGAAAATGGGCTACGCTATAATAAACCCAATGGGCTATTAGCTGTTACTGGCCGGATAACCGAAGACACTTATGAACTTATCTTCGCCGATACAGGAATCGGCATCAATCGTAAAGACCTGGAGTATATTTTTAAGCCGTTTTTCCAGGTAGAAGAACATACTACCCGCCGGTCGGTAGGCATGGGACTTGGCCTTTCCATAGTCCAGCGAACCGTAGCTCTACACCGGGGCACATTGTCGGCTACCTCTGAGCCGAATGTTGGCAGCACTTTCACCATCACCTTACCCCATTTTAGTGTCCAGAATATAGACTCGGCCAAGAAAGAGTGGGTGCAAATACAACGGAACCTCCGTAGTCGGGCGAAAAAACCAGAAGTAGAAGAACAAACCCAGGCTCTTATCAGCCATTTGAAGGCCCAATTAGAGATAGCCCAGTCACAGAGTCTGGCCTATGCCCAAGACTTAGCCGAGCTTTACCAACTCCAACGAGCTGAAGCACAAGCAATAAAAGCCAAAGAAGCCAGAATCATTCACTCCGATCGCCTGGCCCTGATGGGGCAATTGGCAGCCGGGGTGGCCCATGATCTGAGTAACCTGATAGGTCCGATTTTGGGCTATTCCCAGGTTATTTTGCGTAATCGTGATGTTATTGAGCCCCGCATGGCTGATATCATCGAGCGAATTTGGACCACCTCACGCCAGGCCAATGTTTTACTCAGGCAAATGGTCAATCTCTCCGGCATGCACCCTGAAGAATATGAATATATTGGTTTGAATAACCTGATTAGAGAGATGCTCCTATTGCTGAGAGACAAAATTAAGCATGCTGATGTAAGCTTGACCGAAACTTACGCTGAAGGTTTACCGGGCATCTTCGGAAGTCCGGTGCAAATATCTCAGGTCATCTTAAATCTTCTCAACAATGCCGCTGACGCCATGCCTGCTGGGGGAACCTTGACCGTTAGCACCTCGCATAAACAAACCGCTGAAAATGACTACGTACAACTGCAAATTTCTGATACGGGAGCAGGGATCGCCCCTGAGCATTTGCCCCATATCTTTGAGACATTTTTTACCACCAAGGAACAAGAATCAGGGACGGGGTTGGGGTTGTCTGTGACCAAGGATATTATTGATAGACACGGTGGGCAGATTTCTGTGGAGAGTACGCCGGGCGAAGGCACAACATTTACGGTTCTATTGCCCGTCGCAGAAAATGAATCGGAATAGCCCTATGCTTCTGAAACCATCTTATATTTCTGACACAGCCCTTAACGATCTTACCCGCTGGCGCGCCTTGAACGAGGCGACTCTGGAGATGCACAAGGCCAAAACCCCTGGGGCGATCATGCATGTCCTGGCCAAAAATTTGAATAAGATCGGTTTCTCAGTTATCGTCGGCGAGTTGAACCCGCCTATGACTGAGCTCAAGCTCAAGTTTGCCTCACTTTTTGATCATGAACAGGAGATTGATCCCGTTCGCTCTCAGGAACTGCTCTCTTTGGGCGGCCATATTTTACCCTTATCCTTTCTGCAAGTTTCCAGATCGACCCTCCAAGAGGGAACAGTTGAGTTTGTTACCTGGAACCTGGAAGTATTACACGATGCGTTGGGGCCTCTATTTCAGCGGATTTTAGATGGCTTATTGCTCTCTAATGAACTGGTCCTATCTGCTGAAGACTCATTATCGGCCATTGTTGCTCCTGTGCAAAGTCGTGGCGAAGAGGCGAAAAATTATCTAACCCTTATCACCTCCACCCATATTAGCCCTGACGATATGCCCCTTATCACTGCCTTCATAGATTTGACGGCGCTGATGATGGCTAATAAAACCTTGCGCCATGAAACCAAAGCTCAGCAGAAGAATACGGAAACTTTGCGCGAAGTTAGTAAGGTCATTAGTAGCAACCTCGATTCTGATAAAGTCTTAACCTCGATTTTAGAGCAGTTGGCCAAGGTGATTGCTTACGATAGTGCAGCGATCATGCTTGAACATCAGGGGCACTTGAGATTGGAGGCGGGACGCGGCATTGATCAGGGTGGTCTTGTTCCGGAGATTATTGTACCGGTTGAGGCCAGCCCACTTTATCAAGAAATGAAACGTGGCCGGGAGCCAATCATAATCAATGATGTTCGAAATGATCCGCGCTTCAAGTTTTGGGCTGGTACAAATCCTATTCGTTCCTGGATAGGGGTGCCCCTTATTTTACACGACAAAGTCATCGGCCAGATATCTGTCGATAGCTTCAAAAAGCATTCTTTCAAAAAAGCAGATGCTGATTTGGCCTTTGCCTTCGCCCAACATGTGGTTACCGCCATTCAACGTGACATGTCAAAAAAGATCGAATTAGATAAGCTCAAAACTGAGTTTTTGGTCACCGCCTCACACGAATTAAGGACGCCGCTGACCACCATTATTGGCTACACCGAGCTCCTCTTAAACCGCCAATTTTCTTCATCCGAAATCAATCACTACCTAAAATACATCTACGACCAGTCTAAGCATCTCTCAAACCTGGTTTCAGATTTGCTTGATGTATCTCGAATGGAGGCAGGCACTGCTTTTATAGTTGCCCCGGAACGCATAGACCCCGGTCCGATCTTCAACCAGATTGTCGAATACTGGCAAGAAATTTCCCCCAAACATGATATTCGCCTGACACAACCAGAGGGCTGGCCTGATATAGAAGCTGACCCGGATCGGCTAAAACAAGTGCTTAACAATCTCTTGTCAAACGCTGTCAAGTACTCGCCGGATGGCGGGATCGTTGCTATAGAGGTTAAGAAAAACCTGTCTAACTTGCGGGTTAGTATTCAGGATCAGGGGATCGGCATGACTCTGGATGAACAACAGCACCTCTTTGAGAATTTCTGGCGGGCTGATGCTGGCTCGGTGGCTGTAGAGGGAACCGGCCTGGGCATGGTTATAGTTAAACACATTATTAAGTCGCATGGCGGCCAAATTTGGGTTTCCAGCCGAAAAGGAGAGGGGACAACGGTCAATTTTACCTGGCCACGCTTCAATGCTGCCGCTACCGTTTTGATCATTGAAGATGAGCCCAGCGTTCTGGAGATTGAGGAAAGCCTCCTGCGGATGGAAGGTTACCATGTGATGACCGCTGACTCCGGCCGCAAAGGGTTGGATTTAGCGGTTTCAGAACATCCTGACTTAATCATCTTGGATTTGATGCTGCCAGAGCTAGGGGGAGAAGAAATTTTGTATAAGCTAAAAGGGTGGCCAACCACGCAAAATATTCCTGTAGTCGTTGTCTCTGCAAAATCAGGGTTGACGAACATAGAACAGGTTTTCACCCTTGGTGCAACCGATTTTTTAACCAAACCGTTTGACTTTGATGAATTTTTAGGCAGAATAAAAATAGCTCTACTTAGTAAGCCAATGTAGGGGAAAAACGTCAGATGAAGAAAAAGATTTTAATCGTTGATGATCAAGCAAAAATCAGGGAATTAGTGCATGTTACAGTTAGTATTGGGAATTATCAGATATTTGAAGCTGCTTCTGGTGACGAGGCGCTGAAAGTCGCCTACGAACATAGTCCTGATTTGATTTTTTTAGATGTTATGATGCCGAACAGCACCCTCGATGGTTTTGAGGTGTGCGAAATTCTTAAAAAAGATGAACGAACGCAGCACAGCCACATTCTCCTGTTGACGGCCCTGGGTGGGGATAAAGACTTGAGCCGAGGGCAGGAAGTTGGCGCTGATGGGTATTTTACCAAGCCTTTCAGCCCGTTGGAATTGATGAACAAGGTCGAGGAGGTTTTAGGTTAGTTTTCGGTGCTAAATGTAGGTGGGGCATCCCTATGCGCCACCGCTGACGCATGGGGATGTGTCAGCTACAGTTTCGCACCGAGTACCAGGTTAGTCCGCTGCCATATATCACGCGAAGGAGCGTACAATGACCCATTCAGAAATCACCGATATCTACCAAAAGAGTCGCCAGGATTGGGAAGAGACGACGCTGAAAGAAACGTTAGCGCGCCAGCCCGAACGGAAAGCGCGTTTCATGACTACCTCATCAACCCCCATTGAACGATTATACACTCCTCAGCCAACATCCCCTGATCAGGACTATTTGGACAAAATTAACTTGCCCGGCCAATACCCCTATACGCGTGGCATCCACGCCACCGGCTATCGGGGGAAGCTTTGGACGATGCGAATGTTCGCCGGATTCGGCACGGCTGAGGAGACCAACCGGCGCTTCAAATATCTATTGTCCCAGGGACAAACGGGCCTCTCCATCGCTTTCGATTTGCCGACCCTGTACGGCTATGATACCGATGCGCCAGAAGCCATGGGTGAGTTTGGCAAGTGCGGTGTGGCTGTTTCTTCCCTGCGCGATATGGAAATTTTGCTGGAAGGGCTTCCTCTGGATAAAATCACCACCAGCATGACCATTAACAGCCCGGCGGCCGTTTTGTGGGCCATGTATATCGCTGTGGCTGATCGACGGGGCATTCCGCGACACCAACTGGGGGGGACTATTCAGAATGACATTCTGAAAGAATATATAGCCCAAAAAGAGTTCATTTTCCCCCCGGAACCGAGCATGCGTCTGGTTATTGACACCTTTGAGTTCGGGTCCAGAGAACTCCCTCGTTGGAATGTTATCAGTATCAGTGGCTATCATATCCGCGAAGCAGGGAGTACGGCTGTTCAGGAATTAGCCTTCACCCTGGTTGACGGCATCGAGTATGTCAAATGGGGGCTGGACCGGGGTTTGGCGGTGGACGATTTTGCCCCCCGTCTCAGCTTCTTTTTCAATGCGCACAATGACTTTTTCGAGGAAATTGCTAAATACCGGGCGGCCCGTCGGATGTGGGCCAAGATTATGCGGGAGAGGTTTGGGGCTGAAAATCCCCGCTCTTGGTTGCTGCGTTTCCACGCCCAGACCGCCGGGGTCAGCCTGACCGCTCAACAGCCGGAGAACAATGTTGCCCGGGTGGCCGTTCAAGCTCTGGCCGCTGTGTTAGGGGGGACGCAAAGTCTGCACACGAACTCGATGGACGAAGCCCTGGCCTTGCCCAGCGAACTGGCAGTCCGGGTTGCTTTGCGCACCCAACAAATCCTGGCCGAGGAGAGCGGCGTGGCCAACACCGTTGACCCCTTAGGTGGTAGCTATTTTGTGGAGCAACTGACCGACCAGATGGAAGCGGAGGCCTGGGCCTACATTGACAAAATTGAGGCTCTAGGCGGCGTATTACCGGCCATCGAAGCCGGATTCTTCCAGCAGGAAATCGCCGACGCCGCCCATCGTTACCAACAGGAGATCGATACCCACCAGCGTATTATCGTCGGCGTCAATGATTACGTTGCCGGCGAACCGGTGCAGGTCCCGATTCTAGAGATGGATCCGCAGGGATACGAGTTACAGTGTGCGCGCCTGGAAGAGGTCCGGGCCAATCGAGATCAGCAGGCCGTCGCCCGCGCCCTGGCCAACTTACGGACGGCGGCCCAAGGCACGGAAAACCTGATGCCCTATATTATCGAGGCGGTGAAAACGTACGCCACCTTGCAGGAGATTATGGATGTTTTGAGAGAAGTTTTTGGCGAGTACCGGGAAACTACAGTTATCTAAGCTCATTAAACCCCTAAAAAATAAGGGTTAAGAAGCGTGAATTAGAAATGGCCTACATACCAAAAGTAGGTGATGTTATCAAAATGCACTCCTGGCATGGAGTTGTGTTAGACGTTTTCAAAAATGATGCGGGAGGGACAGTTTTGAGAGTTCACACCGCTCGAAATGTGTTTCGTGGATATCCGCCTGAATTTATTGAAGTGGATGTAGCACCTGATAGCATTTTTCCAGCTACACGGGAAGATTTAGAGAAAGAAATTGAAAAGCACCAAGCATTGCGGGATGCCGCGCTTGCGGAATTGATGGCCCATATAGGATAAGGGGAAAAGTAACTATTACCCTCAAACCAAGGAATGTCGCTATGATAACCGAACGAAAGATCCGTGTATTAGTGGCCAAACCGGGCCTTGACGGCCATGACCGGGGGGCCAAAGTTGTCGCCCGGGGCTTGCGTGACGCCGGGATGGAGGTTATCTACACCGGGTTGCGCCAGACCCCGGAGATGATCGCCGAGAGCGCGCTACAGGAAGATATTGACGTAGTCGGTCTCTCCCTTTTGAGTGGGGCACATATGGTTCTGCTCCCCGCGGTGTTGGAAAAGCTGAAAGAGGCTGGCATGGGGCATGTGCTCATCGTCGCCGGAGGTATTATCCCTGACGAGGATATACCCGCTTTGAGAGAGATGGGGGTTAAGGGTATTTTCACCCCAGGTACTCCCATTCAAGAGATTGCCACCTTTATCCGGGAAAACCTGCCCGCAGAGCAAGCTGATGTCTGATACATTGGCCGATCAAGTTTTAGCCGGTCAGAGGCGGGCCATCGCACGCCTGATTACCCGTATTGAAAATGAACAGCCCCAGGTCCAAAACACCCTCAGCCAGCTTTATCCCCACACCGGTCGGGCCCATTTGATCGGCGTCACCGGCGCTCCCGGCACAGGAAAGTCTACCCTGGTCAACGAATTAGCGAAGGCTTTTCGCCGTCAGGAGCGAAGTGTAGCTATTTTAGCCGTCGATCCGACCAGCCCTTTCTCCGGCGGGGCTATTTTGGGAGACCGCATCCGGATGCAGGCCTTGGCGGGTGATCCCGGCGTTTTTATTCGGAGTATGGCCAGCCGGGGCAGTTTGGGTGGTTTGGCCAGGGCGACCAATGATGCTATCAAAGTCTTGGATGCCGCCGACTTCGAGGTGATTTTGATTGAGACCGTCGGGGCCGGACAGGGCGAAGTTGAAATTGCCAGAACCGCCCAGACGATTATTGTGGTGGAAGCGCCTGGTTTAGGGGACGATATCCAGGCGATCAAAGCCGGTATCCTGGAGATTGCTGACATCTTTGTGGTCAACAAGGCCGACCGAGAGGGGATCGATAAAACGGTGGCCAGTTTAACGGCCATGTTAGAATTGAACCAGGCGTCGGTTCGCCGCATGCTGCACCACGGTATCCTCATGGCCGTTGAAACCCCACCGGCGGATGATGAGATTTCCAAGTGGGATATCCCGGTCATTAAAACCATGGCCCTAAAAGGAGAAGGCGTTGAGCAGGTCATAGAGGCCATTACCGGGCACCGGCAACATCTGGCTGAAACGGGCGAACTGGCGGCGCGTGAGCGGGCTCGCCTGGCCGAGGAGTTGGAGAACCGCCTCCAAACCGCCTTAATGAAGCGGCTTTTAGTGCGTATTCCCCCTGACTATCTGCCAGAAGTCATCACCAAACTTGTGGATCGGCGTATAGCTCCCTATAATGCGGTAGAAATGATTTTAGAAGAGTATGCACCCTGAAGGACATCGTTATCTGAGGGATAATTTCATGTACGGAGAAATTGCCCTGTATAGTTGCAACGCCAATCGCCCCCTGGCCGAAGAAATCAGTGAGTACTTGTCGGTGCCCTTGGGGGGGGCCGATATTTTCAAATTCTCCAACCAAAATACATTCTGCCGGCTTCATTCCAGTGTGCGAGGTAAGGATGTCTTTGCCATTCAACCGATCGCCGTCTCTTACGATGAGAACGAGCATCTGATTTCGGTGAATGACAATCTTATGGAATTGCTGATTATGATCGATACCCTGCGCCGCGACTCGGCGGGGCGAATCACGGCTGTCATTCCCTATTACGGCTACGGTCGAACCGACAAAAAGGATCAGCCGCGTGTGCCTATCTCCGCCCGTCTGGTGGCCGATTTAATTACCGTGGCCGGGGCTAATCGCTTTTTGACGGTCGATTTACA
>JABAHQ010002484.1_pt3 | contig 13343 bp, 16 predicted proteins | sample 7062091 | NCBI WGS metagenome assembly JABAHQ01 (sample SAMN14534359, study PRJNA622989) | marine sediment metagenome | biome: marine biome [ENVO:00000428]; feature: marine pelagic biome [ENVO:01000023]; material: deep marine sediment [ENVO:00002113] | place: India: Gulf of Kutch | collected...
GAGCCCTCGCCGCCGTCGGCGCTCTTGGTCCCGTCGAAGCACTCGGCGGTCTCGTTCATCTGGTTCGACACCGCACCGCTCAGGAACTCGGCCGCCAAGATGATGCCGCCGGCCACCAGGGCCAGCAGCATGGCGTATTCCACGCTCGATATGCCGCCTTGCTCGACCCACAGGCGGGCCGCGCGTTGCATCCGACGGATCATGCCGGCGAGCCTCCCCGAAAGCTTCCGGCCGGCCCCAGTGGTCAAGATACTAACGAGACCGCCCCCGGCCGGCAAATCCGCGTGCTCGCGAGATCGGCGCACCAGGCGGGATCGCAGCCGGCCCGGCAGGCGGGCTCAGGGCTCGCCTCGCCTTGGCTGCGCTCCAGGCCGGCCGCGCCGTTCCCGCCCGGATCCCGCCCTTGGCGGCGCGCGTGAGGCGCCGTCGATAAGGCCCTGTTATACTTGCATTGACCGACGAGGGTTCAAGCGTATTAACCATATCGGTCAATTATTTCTAAAGGGATCTCGCAAATCTCGCGCTATACTTGCGCTCGACCGCGATTCTATTGACCTGTTTGTTTGACGCAGTCGAAGGTTTCGTGTAGGTTTTATCGGCTTTTTTACCTTATCCCTGCACGATCGGGGAGCTTGCAATCGTAGGGAGAGGACCGATGTGGGTTTCGCTCAAGCGGATTATTCCGGGGGCCGCGATTCTTGGCCTGCTGTTCGCGGCCGCGCCGGCGCCGGCGCAGACCGGGCCAAGCGCAGGGGTCGGAGCGCCGGCTGTTTTCGCGGCGTGTCCGGACCCGGCCACCGCGCCCGAAGACGTGCCGACGCCGTGCCTGGCGATCGTCGGCTTCGATCCGGCCGTGTTGCAGGCCGAGCGGGCGCTGATCGCGCGGGGGGCCGGCGCGGTGGTGCGCTTCAACTTTAGCATCGTCGAGGCCGTCGCGGTCCTGGTGCCCAACCCAGGGGCCTACTGGGCGCTGGCCGGCGACCCGGACGTGACCGCGCTGACCCCCGACCGCCGGGTGTACGCCCTCAAGCCGCCCGGCGGCTGTGACCCTTGGCCCGACTGCAAGAACGGCGGCGGCGACGACGACGGCGGCGGTGGCGGCAATCAGATCACGCCCGCCGGCGTGAGTCGGATCGGGGCTGATCTGGTAGCCGAGACTGGAAACGGCGTCACCGCCTGGATCGTGGACACCGGCCTGGATTCCGATCATCCGGACCTTACCGGTTACGCTGGCGGCGCGACCTGCTTGGGAGACAGCGAGGGCGCCGACGTCGCCTGTGCCGTAGATGGCGGCGAGGACGACAACGGCCACGGCACGCACGTGGGCGGCATCGTCGGCGCGGCCGATAACAACGGCGACGTGGTGGGCGTGGCGCCGGACGTGGCGCTCAAGTCCGTCAAGGTGCTGGACAGCAGCGGCAGCGGCTACGACTCCAACGTGATCGCCGGCCTGGANNGACGTGGTCAACATGAGCCTCGGCCGGGACGGCGACTGCCTCGACCCGGAGACTGATCCGAGCGCGGATTTGATCCGAGGGGCGATACAGGCCTTGACCAATACCCGCGGGATCCCGGTCGTGGTCGCGGCCGGAAACGACAGCGAGGCCGAGGTCAAGGACATGGTCCCGGCCGGCTGTCCCGAGGTCATGGCGGTGGCCAGCACCACGGCCGAGGACGGCAACAACAAGTGCCGGTTCCTCCCGGACGACATCCTGGCCGATACGGCGTCGTTCTTCACCACCGACGGCAGTTATGACGACTCACCATCTGGCGTCGGCGTGACCATCTCCGCGCCGGGCGAGACGCGCGAGGACAACACCTGCGGTTCGATCAAGTCGGTGGGAATCCTGAGCCTGGCCATGGGCGGCGGCACCAGCGAGAAGAGCGGCACCAGCATGGCCGCGCCGCACGTGGCCGGTCTCGTCGCCTTGATGCTCGAGGCCGATAACACGCTGTTGCCGGAGGATATCCGTTCCATCATCCGCAGCACCGCGGACAGGGACGGAACGGCGCCGCTGGATCATCCCTACATCAACGAGTCCTACGACGGCGAGATGGAAGGCATCGCCTGCGCACCAGACGCGGTGGCTGGAACGGATACAGGCGCCTGCAGCCCGTAAACTCGTAACCGGGCGCAGGCCCGGGACCGGCCCGGCTCCGGGTTCGGCGTGACAAGATGAACGCGTCACCTCACCGAAAAGGTGGGGTGGCGCCTTCATGCCTGGCCGGTCTGTCCAATGCGCGGCCCGGCCCACTTTATGCCGGGTCGCGGCAGGCTGTAACATGATGAGCGGCCGAAACGCGTTACCGAGCGAGCGCATGGACGCACAGCCGGTCCCCGACGCCCACGAGCGCCGCGAGCGCGCGCGGCGAGCGCCCGGGTTCGACCTTGCCCGCTTTTTCGCCGCACGGAGAGGACCCATGCGGCTGATGCGTCTGGCCAGCCTTGCCCTGGCCTGCGTGGTAGCGGTCCTGCGGCCGGCCGGGTTCGCCGCGGGTCAGCAGGCCCCCAGGGTATATCCGCTTGCCGGGCCCGCGCTCGAGGTCTCTGTGACCACCGACAAGCCGGTCTATGCCCCGGGCGAGCCGATCCGGATCGTCTTCGAGGCCGTCAACGAGACCGACTCGGCCGCCACGCTCGCCTTCGCCAGCGCCCAGCGCTTCGACATGGCGATTGCGGACGAATCGGGCACCGAGGTCTGGCGCTGGTCGGCGGGGCGCATGTTCGCCCAGATGCTCGGGCAGGAGGTCCTGGGGCCGGAGATCGGGCGCCTGAGCTACGAGGCGACGTTTACCGGCGCGCTCGGCCCCGGGCGCTACCGCGTCGAGGCCTGGCTTACGGACCGGAGCGGGAATTTCTCCGCGAGCCTCGGCATTGAGGTGCGATGAGCGCCGGTCTCGCCCCGCTTCCCTTATGCCCCCGTAGGCTGTAACACTATGACCGGGCGGAACGCGTAGCGGGCAGTTCGCATGAGCACACAGGCCATCATCGACGACCCCCAGAGCTACGAGACGGCGCTCGCCGAGCACCTCATCGCCGAGGGCAAGCTGGAGCGTGCCGCGCTGGAGCGCGCGCGCAAGCTGCGCGCCGAGAGCGGCGAGCCGCTGGCCTCGCTCTTGCCCAAGCTGGGTCTCGTCTCCGACCGCGACCTCGCCGAGGCCATCTCGGATGTGCTCGGCCTGCCGCTCATCGGCGCCCGCGCGTTCCCCGAGGCGCCGCTCTACGCCGAGCGCCTGAGCCCGCGCTTCCTGCGCGAGGCGCAGGTCCTGCCCGTGGCCGAGGAGGCCGAGGGCCTGGTGGTCGCCATGGCCGATCCCCTGAACGGCTACGCGGCCGACGCCATCCGCCTCGTCTCGGGCCGGGAGCTCTTGCTCCGGGTGGCGCCGCCCGGCGAGATCGAGGCCGCCATCGACCGGCTCTACGCCGAGCGCGGCGGCGGGCTCGGGCGCCTGGTCGAGGAGGTCGGCGAGGAGGGCGACGAGGGGCTCGAGCTCGACGTCGAGCGCCTCAAGGACCTGGCCAGCGAGGCCCCGGTCATCCGCCTGGTCAACCAGCTGATCACCCGGGCGGTCGAGGCGCGCGCCTCGGACATCCACATCGAGCCCTTCGAGAACACGCTGCGCGTGCGCTACCGCGTCGACGGCGTGCTGCGCGAGGTCGAGGCCCCGCCCGGGCGCTTCCGCGCCGCCATCGTCAGCCGCATCAAGATCATGGCCAAGCTGAACATCGCCGAGCGGCGCCTGCCGCAGGACGGGCGCATCAAGCTGGCCATCCGCGGCACGCCGATCGACCTGCGCGTCTCGACCATCCCCACCATGCACGGCGAGAGCGTGGTCATGCGCGTGCTCGACCGCACGGGCGTCAAGCTGGACTTCCCGTCGCTCGGCCTGGGCGGGCACAACCTGGAGACCTACCTCGGCATCCTGGAGCGCCCGCACGGCATCGTGCTGGTCACCGGGCCGACCGGCAGCGGCAAGACGACCACGCTGTACGCCTCGCTGGTCCGGCTCAACAGCCCGGACAAGAAGATCATCACCGTCGAGGACCCGATCGAGTACCAGCTCGACGGCATCAACCAGATCCAGGTCAAGCCCGACATCGGGCTGAGCTTCGCCCACGTGCTGCGCTCGATCCTGCGCCAGGACCCCGACATCATCATGATCGGCGAGATGCGCGACTTGGAGACCGCGGAGATCGCCATCCAGGCGGCGCTGACCGGCCACCTGGTGCTCTCCACCCTGCACACCAACGACGCGGCCGGCACCATCACCCGCCTGCTCGACATGGGGGTCGAGGACTACCTGCTCACCTCGACGCTCAACGGCGTGACCGCGCAGCGCCTGGTGCGCACGCTGTGCCCGCAGTGCCGGGTCGCCGCCCCGGCCATGCCCGAGCTGGTCGAGCAGCTCGGCCTCGACCGCTACGTCGCCGACCGCGACTCCATCGAGCTCTACCACCCGGTCGGCTGCGAGCAGTGCAGCGAGACCGGGTACTTCGGGCGCAGCAGCCTGACCGAGATCCTGGTGGTCAGCGACGAGATCCGGCGCCTGATCCTGCGCCGCGCCGAGGCCATGGAGTTGCACCGCGCCGCGGCCCAGGAGGGGATGCGCACCATGTACGACGACGGCATGATCAAGGCGCTCGCCGGACTGACCACCGTCGAGGAGGTTCTGCGCGTCACCCGGGACATCTAGGCGGCCGATGCCCCGCTTCGCGTACAAGGCGGTCACTCCCGACGGCGAGGTGATCGAGGGCGAGATCGACGCGGCGAGCCGGCAGGCCGTGGTCGAGCGCCTGCACGCCCAGGGCCACGTCCCCATCCGCGCCGAGGAGCGCCGCGCCGCCGCGCCGGGCGGGCTCGCCGTGCCGCGCCTGTTGCGGGCGCGCCGGGTCACGCGCAGGGACCTGGTGATCCTGACCCGCGAGCTGGCGACGCTGCTCGAGGCCGGGCTGCCGCTGGACCGGGCGCTCACCATCATCGCCGGCCTGGCGCAACCGGGGCCGCTCAGGGCGCTCGTCGAGGGCGTGCAGGACAGGGTCCAGGGCGGCGCCAGCCTGGCCGAGGCCATGCAGGGCTACCCCGAGGTGTTCCCCAACTTCTACACCGGCATGGTCCGCGCCGGCGAGGCCGGCGGCACGCTGGAGAGCGTGCTGGTGCGTCTCGCCGAGACCCTGGAGCGGGCGCAGGCGCTGCAGGAGAACGTGCGCTCGGCGCTGCGCTATCCGGCGCTCGTGGTGATCATGGCGGTGGTCTCGGTGGTCGTGCTCATGACCGCGGTGATCCCGGAGTTCCGCCCGCTGTTCGAGGACGCCGGCGCCGCGATGCCGACCCCGACCCGCGTCATTCTCGCCGTCTCCGACTTCCTCGAGGCCTACTGGTGGGCGCTCGCGCTCGGCCTGCTCGCCGCCGCGCTGGGCCTGCGCCAGCACAACCGCGACCCGGCGGGACGGCTGCGCTGGGACGGCTGGATGGCCGGCGCGCCGCTCTTCGGCGACCTGATCCGCAAGGTCGAGGTGGCCCGCTTCACCCGCATGCTGGGCACCCTGCTGGCCAACGGGGTCAGCGTCCTCAACGCGCTCGACCTGAGCACGGAGACTATGGAGAACCGCGCCATCGCGGCGGCCACCGGCCGGGTCCAGGGGCGCCTGGCCAAGGGCGAGGGGCTGGCCGAGCCGCTGATGGAGACGGGCGTGTTTCCCGGCCTGGCGCTGCAGCTCATCCAGGTGGGCGAGGAGACCGGCCACCTCGAGGAGATGCTGCTGCGCATTGCCGACATTTACGATGAAGAGGTAAAACAGACCATACAGCGCATGCTGTCGCTGCTGGTGCCGCTGGTCACCCTGGCGCTGGGCGTCCTCATCGCCGGGATCATCGGCGCCATGATGGCGGCCATCCTGAGCGCGTACGACCTGCCGTTTTGAGCACCGCGACAGGCTGAGGACCAAGATGCAACCTGTGCAGAGACCCAGGCTTCCACGAACGCGTTGGCCGCGGCACGAACGGCGGCGCCGGCAGGCCGGCTTCACCCTCATCGAGCTGCTGGTCGTGCTCGTTATCCTGGGGCTGATCGCGGCCTTCGCCGCGCCCCAGGTGATCAAGTACCTGGGCGGCGCCAAGACCGATTCGGCGAAGATCCAGATCGAGCGCCTCTCGGGCGTGCTCGACCTGTACCGCCTGGAGGTCGGCCGCTACCCGGGCGAGGACGAGGGGCTGAACGCCCTGCTCGAGCAGCCGGTGGATGCGCCGAACTGGAACGGCCCGTACCTCAAGAAGGCGGACGCGCTCACCGATCCCTGGGGCCGGCCCTACATCTACCGCTTCCCCGGCGAGCACGGGGAGTACGACCTCTACACGCTGGGCGCCGACGGGCAGGAAGGCGGCGACGGGGAGAACCAGGACCTGACGAGCTGGTGAGCGCACGCTCGCAAGGGGGGTTCACCCTCATCGAACTGCTGGTGGTCCTGCTGATCATCGGGGCCCTGTTGACGCTGGCGCCGGCAGCCTATTACCGCATGGCGCCCGGCCTCGAGGCGAGGGCCGCGGCGCGCCAGGTGGCGGCGGTCCTGCGCGAGGCGCGCAGCCTGGCCATCCGCGACAACCGGGAGACGGTCGTGACCGTCGACACGGCGCAGAGGGCCTACCGGCTGGACGGCGACGCGCGGTTGCACGAGCTGAGCGAGACGCTCACGGTGTCCCTGGTCACCGCGGCCTCGGAGCGGCTCGGCGAGACCACGGGGCGGATCCGCTTCTTTCCCGATGGGACCTCGACCGGCGGCCGTGTTAAATTGTCCAGCGATGAGCGGACGTTCGACATCACCGTGGACTGGCTTACCGGCCGGGTGGAAATCTCCGACTAGGCGCGGCCGGCGGCGCGGCGGCTTCACGCTGCTCGAGGTGCTGATCGCGGTGACCATTCTCGGCATCGCGCTGGTGGCGCTGCTCAGGGCCTTCTCCTCCGGGCTGGGGGGCCTGGACGCGGCCGAGGCCGGCGCCCTGGCGGTGCAGCACGCCCGCTCGAAGATCGCCGAGGTCGGCACCTTCATCCCCTTGGAGGCCGGACAGCAGGAGGGCGAGTTCGCCGACGGCTATCGCTGGGCCGTCGTGATCGAGCCGCACGAAACCGGGGACGACGCGGCCGCCGAGACCCTGCCGCTGGTGCCCTACGAGGTCGAGGTCACCGTGTCCGGGGACCGCGGCGCCGCGGTCACGCTGCGCAGCCTGCGCCTGGCGCCGCGACAATGACGCGCGTGCGCCCGTCTGGCGGCTCAGCCGGCCGTGCCCGCGCCGGATTCACCCTGATCGAGCTCCTGGTCGCCTTGACGCTGCTCGGGCTCGTCTCGGTGGTTCTGTTCGGCGGCTTACGGTTCGGCACCCGGGCCTGGGAGGCCGGCAACGCGCGCGCCGAGCGCCTCGCCGAGATCGAGACCGTCCAGTCTCTGCTGCGCCGGCAGCTCGCCCAGGCGGTGCAGCCCGGCACGCTGGCCGGCCGGAGCGAGGCCGGCGAGGGCGGAGCCCCCTTCGTGGGCGGGGCGAACGCGCTTCGCTTCGTCGCCCTGGCGCCGTTGAGGATCGGGGTGGCCGGGTTCTATCTCTTCGATCTGGCGGTGATCGAGGACTCGCGCTCGGCGCGGCTCGAGCTCACCTGGCGCCTGTTCCGGCCGGACGAGCCGGACACCCTCGCAGAGCCCGAGCCTGGCTTGGGCGGACGGCGGGTCCTGATCGAGGGGATCGAGCGCGCTGCGTTTTCGTACTACGGCGCCGAACGCGGCGAGCAGGAGGCGCGCTGGCGCGAGCGCTGGGACGAGGCGGCCGGCCTGCCGAGCCTGATTGCGCTCGACATAGCCTTTCCGCGGGACGATCCCCGCCCCTGGCCCCGCCTCGTGGTGGCGCCGAGGCTGGCCCGAACCACGCCCGGCGCGTGAGGCGCGGGAGCGGTGCCAAGGCCCGCTCTCGCGATGGGCCTTGGCGTGGCGAGACCGCGCGCCGCCTGGCTCGAGCGGAAAGAAACGGCGCGTCTAGACGTTCAGGAAGCGCACACCCAGTTTCTTGCCGTGCTGCCAGCAGACCTCGCAGCGGTAGCTCGGCCCGTGGTGCACTTGGAGCAGGAACGTGCTCGGGAAGTCGATGAAGTCGGCCGCCTGCAGCGCGGCGCCGCCGTCGGAGATGTTCAGGATGAGGCAGTCGGCGGTACAGTTGGCGTTGTTGTAGACGATCTGACCGGACTTGAGCGTGCGCACACGCGCATGCTGCCGGCGGGTCTTGTCGTCGCGCGATTGGCTACGCCGATCGAACTCGTCCGGGCGCGGCGTTTCGGGCCGAGCGCTGGCCGCCGCGCGCCCGAGCGCGGCCTGGATCCGCTCGCTGAGTTCGCTTCGCGTGAAGGGCTTGATCAGGTAGTCGTCGACCCCGAAGCCCGCTCCTTTTTCCATCTCGTCGCGCCCGATGAGGGCGGACTGGATCAGAACGGGCGTGGCCACCTGGGCGGCCTGCAGCCGGCGCAGGACCTCGTAGCCGTCGATGTCCGGCAGCATGATGTCGAGCAGGATGAGGTCGTAGCGATGCCGCGTGGCCAGCTCGACCGCTTCCTCCCCGTAGGCGGTGGTCTGGCAGTCGAAGCCCTTGGATCTCAACATGTGCTCGACGGTGAGCGCGGCCGCCGGATCGTCCTCGACCTGTAGAACCCGCATGATTGTGCCCAGGCGCAAACTCTAATTCTGCGGTAAGCCTTAATTCGGCGGTAACCAGGGCGATATTGACCCATAATGGTTAAGAAAGATTGCACCGGAGCGGGCTCGGCACGCGGGGCGGCCGCCGCGGGGCAAGCGCCGGTGCGCCGGGCCGGAACGCCTTTGACCTTGCCGAGACCTGGGCCGTATAGGATAAGCGAGCGCTGGCAATCCTCCTTGAGGCCATGTCGATCCTGCCTACCCCGGTGACACAGAGCGTGTCCCGCTTCTTCAGCTGGTGGGGCGGTGAATTGGCCGCCTGCTTGCCGCCCCGGCTGCGCGAGCGTTTCGCCCGCACGCGCGAGCGCCTCGTGATCGAGATTTCCGAGACCACGGCGGTCTTCACGCACGGTCGCGGGCGGGACTCGCAGCCGCTCGGCGAGCTCTCGGTCTCGGCCGCCGGTCTCGCGGGCCAGCGCGATGCCGGCCAGCGCGAGGCCGTGGCTCGGATCATCCAGAGCGCCGGCCTGCGCTCGGGCGAGGTGGTTCTGAAGGTGCCGCGCGGCAAGGTGCTGCGACGCCTCGTCGAACTCCCTGCGGCGGCGGCCGAGAACCTCGGCGAGGTCCTGGGCTTCGAGATGGATCGGCACACGCCCTTCAAGGCGGAGGAGGTCTACTTCGACTACCGCGTGGAGGGCAGCGACCCGGAGCGAAAGCGGATCAAGGTCGACCTCGTGGTGGTGCCCAGGACGGTCGCGGATCAGGCGATGCGGCTCGTCAGCTCCTGGGGCCTCGAGCCCGATCAGCTGGCCGCCGGAGACGAGTCGGACGATGGAGCGCGGTCCTTCAACCTGCTCCCTCCGGGCGCCGCGCGCAGCCGGGCCGCCTTCGGCCGGCGCCTGGTGGCGGGGCTGTCCGTCCTGACCGGCGTCCTTGTCCTCGTCGCGCTCTACGCGCCGTTGCACCAGAGGCAGGAGATCCTGGCCGCGACCGAGGCGCAACTGGCCCGGGCCCGCGCCGAGGCCCTTGAGGCCGACGCCTTGAAGGCGCAGGTCGAGGAGATGCAGGAGCGCAGCCGCTTCGTGGTGCAACGCAAGCGCACCGAGCGGTCCATGACGGAAGTGCTCGACGAACTGACCCGGGTGCTGCCCGATCACACCTGGGTGCTGAAGTTGGGCGTTCGCGACGCGCAGCTCACCATCTCGGGCTACTCGGCCAAGCCGTCGTCGCTGATCGGGCTGCTCGAGCAGTCGGCGGCGTTGACCGAGGTCCGCTTCAGCTCGCCCGTGACCATGGACCGCAAGATCGGGCTCGACCGCTTCAACCTGACCGCGACGCTGACCCGGCGGGAGGAGACGTGACCCTACCGCGCTGGACCAGCCGTCTTGCCGCCCTCGCGCTGCTGGCCGGCGTGCTGGTCCTCTTCTATGCCGTCGTGGTCGCGCCGCTGGCCAGCGGCTACGTCGAGACCGGACGGGCGATCGCCCAGGCCAGGGAGGCGCTCGGCCGTTACCAGCGGATCGCGCGCTCGCGCGAGGCGTTCGAGCAGCGCCTGGAGGAACTGCGGGTGCGCCAGTCGGCCAGCGGCGTCTACCTGAGCGGCAGCACCGATGCCTTGGCCGGCGCCGAGCTGCAGGAGCTGGTCAACAAGACGGTCGAGGCCGGAGGCGGCCGGCAGCGCAGCGTCCAGATCCTTCCTGTCAAGACGGACGGAGAGTTCCGCCGCGTCGGCGTCCGGGTGCAGATGACCGCCACCGTGGCCCAGCTCGCCCGGGTGCTCTACGCCCTGGAGGCCGGCCCGCCGTACCTGTTCGTGGACAACCTGGATATCAGGAACCGCCGGGCGCGGCGGCGGCGCAACCGGCCGATCGAGATGGACCCGACCCTGCTCATCCGCCTCGACCTCTCAGGCTACCTGCGCCCGGAGGCGGGATGATCTCGCGCGGTGGGTCGGGATGGCTGGCGCCGGCGCTTCTCTTGGGCGTTTGCGCCGGCTTGGCTTGGTTCATCTATCAGGAGATCCAGGCCGCTCCGCCGCCGCCCGAGCCCGGCCCCGCCGCCGAGGATCGGGGCCCGCCTCTGCCCGAACCGCCACCCGAGCCCGACTTCACCATGCCGGCCGCCGAGTCTTTCTCGGCGATCCTCGAGCGGCCGCTGTTCTCCCCGACCCGCCGGCCGCCCGCCGAGGACGCGGTAACGGTCGAGGGCTCGGAGCCCGTGCTGGAGGTCACGCTGGTCGGGATCATCATCTCCGCCGAGGAGGAGATCGCGATCGTCAAACCCAAGGGCGCCACCGGCTTCATCCGCTTGAGCGAGGGCGACGCCTTTCGCGGCTGGACCCTGGAATCGATCGAGGCGGACCGGGTCGCCTTCCGCCGCGGCGACATCGAGGAGCATTTCGAGCTGATCTACGAGGAACCGCCGCCGGTGGAGCGGCCGAGCCGCAAGACGCGCAGAGACAGGGAAACCGAGAGGCAGAGGCGGCTGCGGCAGCGGAATGAGACGCGAGAGCAGAACAACTGAGCCCGGATTGCCTGGACAGGTCGCAGCTTCACTGGCCGACGACGCTGGTTCGGATATAAGAATCAATATCTTGAAAGGATGTTGAAGGATGTTCGGGGCTCGGTCATGGCGTACCCGATGGGTGAAGCAGGACCGGCGCCTCTACGGGTCGAATTCGACCACCGCCTGAACCTGGCGCCTGAACCTGGAACTTCGCGACAGCAGGATTCCCGGCGATGCTGGCCGACTGGCCTACCGGCAGCTTGGCGGTGCCCTCGGGTGGAGGGAGATGGCCGGATCGATCCTGAGCGCGGCGCGATGCGGCAAGAACATCCGGCACCTGGCCGAGGCGCTGTTTCGCCAATCCGTGTTTGGTCGGCTGGCCGGGTACAAGGACGCGAACGACGCCGAGCGGCTTTCGCTCGACCCGGCCACGCGGGGCATCGCGGCCGCTCGCGCCCCGAATCGGACTGCGGCTTCAATAAGCGAGATGCGCCGGCTCGATACGGAATGGCTGGCGAGGTCCGCGCGTCGGCTTCATCGTCATGAACCTGGCCGACCGGCGGAGCGGGTCGTGGCCTTACGACAGTCGCGCGGCACCGCCGAGGCGCGTATCCGCAAACCGACGGCGCCATCAACGGGGCACCGCTGTCCTGCCACGGTTTCGGGAACGGGAGGTGCGTCTCCGGCTTGCGCGTGTTGGCTGACGACATGGGCGGCTTCCTCAACGACGCCGGCGCCGCCCGTTGAGGTCGAGCCCTGGTCTATGAGCACGCTGCGCGAAAAGCTGGTCAAGATCGGCGCCAAGGTGGTGCGCCATGGTCGGCACGTCCCGTTCGAGCTTGCCGAGGTGGCGATCTCACGGCCGCTGTTGGCGGAGATCCTGCAAATGATCCACGGCCTGCGGCCACGGCCGGCGCCGACATGACGCCCGATGTCACCGCGGCGGCAGGGTCGAACCGGCGGGTGCCGAGCCCGCACCCCCCTGTCGAACGGCCGTCTTCTCGCACCCGATCGGGTCTTGGTGGGGTCTTGGATGCGCCGATCCCTTCAACGGGCGCCTCCGATCGGCCACGGGCCTTTCTTGCGATTAATCCTCAGTTGTGTCAGTATTCTCAGAATTCAAGCGAAATCCCCTCGGATCTCCCGGTCGACGGTGCAGTAGGCGTAGCCTGGGGAAAATCGGATGGGCCTGACAATAGGGCAGTGTCGCCGGGGCAATCTGGGAGACGTGCCATGAAGCGCTTCTTATATCTGCCCGCCGCTCTGCTGGTTCTATCGGTTGCCGTTTCGGCCAGGAGTGCCGGCGACGAATGGGAGCTCGTCTCGCCGAACGAGGCAAAGATCGTATTCGAGGCGCCCGGCTTCGTCGGTACCGGGCGATTTGCGAAACGCTCGACTCTGTCTGCTGGCGAGCACGTCGGCGTGTGGCTCTATGGGTCTCTCTATCCCCGCGCCCAGATCTACCTGCAGGAGCTTCACCCCGATCATGTGCGCCGGGACAAGATGCCGCTGGAGCGCGCGTTGAAAAGCTGGAAGCTCTTCCGAGGCAAATCCCTGGATCTCGGAGTTCGGGAGAAAGCCGTCAATGTGCTTGGCCGAGTGGAATATCGCCGGTTTAGTGTCGAGGAGTTACACTGTGTCGGTTTTGGGCAGCACTTCGGAGTAGGAGGACGCTGGGACAATGATCGCGGCATCCCGCCGCACTATATCACCGGCTACTACTGCGACGCCGAGCCGCTGGCCGACGGCACCGTTGAAGCGGTCGTTCAGGCGCTCGGAGTAAGGGGATACAAGACGCCTGGCAAGAGTGAGTGAAAAGCGCTTTCCAGGGCGGACGCGCCTCGCGACGAAAATGGGCCGAACTGAAAGGCGGTTTGCAGGTTGCCGGGCCAGGGGCGGGTCGTGGTGACATATGACCGGTGCGTTCGAGACAATGGCACGTTCATTTGGAACGCGGACTGAGCGTGTCTGCACGTTGAGAAGCGGCGAAGACGTGTACGCTGGCCGGGCCGCCGCGCGATGCTGCTCGGAGCGTCTCATGGCAGGTCCGATAGCAGGCGGATATCAGGTTCCGGCGGGCCCCGCCGCCTGCGGTCAGTGAACTGAACGCCGCTTGGGCTTTCGACACCGAGTGGACTCGGGCCCGGGATCCGGGCCGCTGATGAGCGGC
>JABAHQ010003413.1_pt3 | contig 13339 bp, 14 predicted proteins | sample 7062091 | NCBI WGS metagenome assembly JABAHQ01 (sample SAMN14534359, study PRJNA622989) | marine sediment metagenome | biome: marine biome [ENVO:00000428]; feature: marine pelagic biome [ENVO:01000023]; material: deep marine sediment [ENVO:00002113] | place: India: Gulf of Kutch | collected...
GCGGAGAATCTGCCGAAGCTCGCGGTCCCGAAGCCGGTCCGGTTCCTGACCGCCGCGATCGACATCCAGAAGAATCGTTTCGTCGTCCAGGTCGAGGGATGGGGCGAGGGTCTCGAGAACTGGGTCGTCGATCGTTTCAACATCCGCAAGGCCGCGGAGCGAGTCGACGACGACGGCGATCGCGCGTATGTCCGGCCCGAGGCCTTCGAGGAGGACTGGGATCTGCTGACCGAGGCGGTCGTGCTCAAGCGGTATCGACTGAGCGGCACGACCTATCGGCACATGCACCTGCGCATGGTCGCCTGCGACATTGGCGGCGCGAAGGGCGTCACCGAGAACGCGTACCAGTATTGGCGCCGGCTGAAGCGTATCGGCCTGAGTGGCCGCTTGATGCTTGTTCAAGGCGACGGAGCTCGTCACGCGCCGCGGCTGCGCAGGACGTATCCGGACAGCGGTCGCCATAGCAAGAAGTCGGCGAAGGGCGAGGTCCCGGTCTGGCGCATCAATGTCAACGCGATCAAGGACGCGGTCGACGCCGCGCTCGATCGAGACGTCCCTGGGCCGCACTACCAGCATTTCCCGCAGTGGCTGCCCAACTGGTTCTTCGAGGAGCTCTGCGCGGAGACGCGCGATCCGAAGACCGGCGAATGGACGAATCCGACGCAGGCACGAAACGAGGCCTGGGACCTCAAGACCTACAACCGCGTCGCGATGATCCGGGCCAAGGGCGAGCAGATCAACTGGGACGATCCGCCGGCCTGGGCGGCGCCGTGGAGCGAGAACGCGATGATCGTCAACGAGCGTGTGCCGGAGGGCGCCCAGTCCCGGGAGCCGGCTAAACCGAAGACACGCCCGCGCGTCGGGCGGAGCAGGTACATGGACCGATGAGCAGCTGGACACAAGCAGACCTCGACGCGGTGCAGAACGCGATCCTCAAGCTCGCAACCGGCCAGCAAAAGGCCTCCGTCTCGTTCAGCTCGGCCGGCGCATCGGTCAGCACGACCTACACGACGGCGGATCTCCCGCAGCTCAAGGCGTTGCGCGCGGAGATCCGTGACGAGCTCAACAGCGCGGCCGGCAAGCGGCGCGCCGCTGTCGCCGTATCGCGGAAGGCCCTATGACCCGAACACCGAGCACTCACTATCCGACGCTCGCGAAGCGCGGTTTCGTCCTGCCCGGCGGTAAGCAGATGAGCGCCTATGAGGGCGCCGCCCGCGGCCGCCGACTCGGTGGTTGGGCGCCAAGCGACGCCGGCGGGCCGAACGTCGCGGGCGCACCTTCGCTGCGGACGCTGCGCACGCGCACGCGTGACGCGATCCGAAACAATCCGTGGGCGGCGAACGCGCTGCAGAAGTTCGCCTCGAATCTGGTCGGCCGCGGCATCACGCCGCGCTGGCAGCTGCCGAAGTCACAGAAAGGACTCAAGGCCGAGCTGCAGCAGCTATGGGCCGACTCCGCGCCGGAGATCGACGCCGATGGCGTCAACGACGTGTACGGCCAGCAGACGCTGACGGCGAAGACGCTCATGCAGAGCGGCGAGCTCCTGATCCGTCGCCGAATCCGGCCGCTGAGTGACGGCCTGGCCGTGCCGATCCAATTCCAGCTGCTCGAGCCGGAGTTCCTGGACGAGGCGGCGCACGGACCGATGCGCAACGGGAACACGCGGCACGAGGGCATCGAGATCAACCGCCGCGGCCGCCGCGTCGCCTATTGGCTGCACAAGGCCCATCCCGACGAGTTCACGCGGGGCAGCTTCGAGACGATGCGGATCCCGGCCAACGAGGTCGCGCACGTCTATCGCGTCGATCGTCCCGGGCAGCTCCGGGGCATCCCCTGGTTCAGCGCCGTGCTGGCGCGGCTGTATATCCTCGATCAGTACGAGGATGCCGAGCTCGATCGAAAGAAGACCGCTGCGCTGTTCGGGGCGTTCATCACCACGACCGACGAGGACACCGTCGGCCTGGTCGGGCCGACCGGCCAGGCGACGGAGGACGCGGCCGGCAACCCGGTCGCTCATCTCGAGCCGGCGCTCCTGCAGTATCTGCGGCCTGGCGAGGACGTGAAGTTCGCGGAGCCCGCGGACGCGGGCTCGAACTACGAGGTCTGGCTCAAGCAGCAGCTGCGCGCGATCGCCGCCGGCATCGGCATCACGTATGAGCAGCTCACCGGCGATCTGCGCGGCGTGAACTACACGTCGATCCGTGCAGGCCTCCTCGAGTTCCGGCGGGCCGCGCGACAGATCATCAACCAGATCATGGTCTTTCAGGCCTGCCGGTGGATGGTCAATCACTGGCTCGACGCGGCTGTCGCCTCGGGCGCCGTCTCGATCCCGGACTACAACGAGAACCGGCGCAAGTACCGCCGGATCCGTTGGCAGATCGACGGATGGGACTGGGTCGATCTTCTCAAGGATGCGACCGCGCACAAGNNGGGTCGATCTGCTCAAAGACGCGACGGCGAACAAGCTACTCGTGCGCTCGGGCTTCGAATCGCGCGAGAACATCGCGAACGAACGCGGCCACGATCTCGAGGAGCTCGACGAGTCGATCGCGCAGAGCAACGCGAGCGCCGACGAACGCGAGCTCGTGCTCGACTCGGATCCGCGCTGGACGACGAATGCCGGCCTGACGCCGGCGGCGGCCGCGAACGACGACGACACGGATCCCGACCAGGCCGCGGTGGACGAGGCCGAAGCGGACGAGCGCGCCCAGGCGCTCGAGGCGGATGAGGAGTAACCCGTTTCGCGAGAAACGCCGAGGAGAGGACGAGAGATGGCAAGGGGACTGACGCGCATCGCGACGCGCATCTTCGACACGCCGCTGATGATCCAGAAGCAGAAGCTCGAGGTCATCCTGCAGGTGCTCGGGCCGCGGCTGAATCAGATCGAGGCGCTCGAGGAGTTCGAGGATCGGGACGGCTCGCGCCCTGTCGCGCTCGAGCAGCCCGAGCGCATCGCCGTGATCCAGATCCACGGGACGCTGGTGCAACGGGGCAGCTGGCTCGACGCGATGTCGGGCTTGATGAGTTACGAGGCGATCCGGATGCAGCTCCGCGAGGCGCTCGACGATCGCGGCGTCGCCGGCATCGTGCTCGACGTCGACAGCCCCGGCGGCGAGGTCTCGGGCGTCTTCGATCTCGCGCAGGAGATCTATGAGGCGCGCGAGCTCAAGCCGATCTATGCGATCGCGAACGAGCAGGCCTTCTCGGCCGCGTATCTGCTCGCGAGCGCGGCGGGCAAGATCTTCGTCCCGCGCACCGGCGGGCTCGGATCCATCGGCGTGATCGCGACGCATATCGATCAGAGCAAGGCCGACGAGCAGGCGGGCCTGACCTACACGCACATCTACGCCGGCGAGAAGAAAGCGGACCTGACGTCGCACAAGCCGCTCAGCGATCGGGCCGCCGGTGATCTGCAGGCCGAGGTCGATCGCGTCTATGACCTTTTCGTCGATGCGGTCTCGACCTATCGCGACATGGCGCCCGCGGACGTGCGCGGCACGGAGGCGGGATTGTTCTTCGGAAAGTCGGCCGTCAAGGCCGAGCTCGCCGACGAGGTGAGCTCGCAGGCGGAGGCTATTGCATCAATCGTTGAGGAGGTAAGCATGAGGACTCGACAGAGCGATCAGCGCGCGGCCGCGGCCGCGGATCCGGTAAGCACGGCGGCAGCGGCAGTCGCGACCGCGTCGGGCGCGGCGAGCGCCGCGGATCAGGTAGCCGCCGAGATCGAGAATCGAGATCAGGTCCATCTCGAGACCGGCGCCGCGGACGAGGCCGCAGCGGACGAGGCCACGACCGAGGGGACGGACACTGCCGAGGCCGACGACGCCGCTGCAGAGGAGGCCGGCGCGGGCGAGCCCGAGCCGGTCGACCAGGCTGCGGTCCAGGCGGCGGTCGCCGCCGAACGCCAGCGGTGCGCCGAGATCTTGGCGGACTGCGCGGCGATCGGCCAGCTCGAAATGGCGAGCACGCTGGTCCTCGCAGGACTGAGCCGCGAGCAGGCGAAGGCGCGGCTGTTCTCCGATCTCTCGGCCAGCCCGGAGACGCTCAATGCGCTCGGCAGCGAGGGCTCGCAGATGGACGCCGGCGAAACACTCATGGCCCGCGCCGCGCGCGGCGAGCTGCAGCAGCCCGGCTGGTAAAAGGCCGGCCCCAGTTTTCGTTTAACGCAATACGGAGTTCAGGACATGAACGACTTTCGACCTTCGCTCAGCGAAGACACTTACACGCCCGATGATCTGATCGTCGACGCCAGCCTGCTCGTGTCGCGCAGCGTCACCGTCCTGAGTGGCGAGAACCTTACTCGGGGCNNAGAACGTCACTCGGGGCGCCGTGCTCGGCAAGGTCACGGCCAGCGGCAAGTACAGGCTATCTCTCAGCGGCAGCGTCGACGGTTCGGAGACGCCGGTCGCGATCCTCGCCGAGGACACCGATGCGAGCGCCGCTGACAAGGAGGGCCTGATCTACGAGGCCGGTGTCTTCAACGAGCGCAAGCTCACGATCGGTACGGGTCACACGCTTGCCAGCATCCGCGACGGGTTGCGCGATCTCGGGATCCATCTCAAGGATTCCGTGGGCGCGATCTACTCGTAGCCGCGGGCATCGCTTTCTGTTGTTGCTTTAAGGGAGTACGAAGATGATCGACATCTACAGCACTCGGGCGATGCTCCGGTCGCTGCGAGAGCGCAAGCCCCCGAAGCGGTTCCTGACGAACATGTTTTTCTCGACGACGGATGTATCGACGACCGAGTACGTCGACATCGACATTCTCAAGGGCAAGCGCCGGATGGCGCCGTTCGTCACGCCGATCGCCGAAGGCAAGCTCGTCGAGCACGAGCGCTGGCAGACGCGCAGCTACAAGCCGCCGTACATCAAGCCGAAGATGGTGTCGAAGGCCGCCGACCTGCTCAAGCGGGCGATGGGCGAGCCGATCAACGCCGAGAACCTGCAGGCCAAGGCGGCGATGAAGCTCGTCGAGGAGCTCGACGACCTGCGAAGCCAGGTCGATCGGCGGATCGAGTGGATGAGCGCGCAGGCACTCAACACGGGCCAGATCCAGGTGCAGGGCGAGGGCGTCAACGAGGTCATCGACTTCCAGCGTCCGGCCGCGCTCAGTGTCGTGCTGTCGGGCACGGATCTGTGGTCGGATTACTCGACGCCTTCGACGCCGGTCGATGATGTCCGGACGTGGCGTCGGCTGATCGCTCAGGAGTCCGGCCTATCGGCCAATACGGTCGTGATGGCGGCGGACGTCGTCGACGCCTGGCTGAATCATCCGACGGTCAAGGACCGGCTCAACAGCCGCCGCAATATCGCGGCCGAGGTCGTCATGGAGGAGGTGCCGGACGGTGCGACCCACCTGGGGCGTGTCGATGGCGTCGACTACTTCGCGTACGACGAGTGGTATGAGGACGACACGGGCACTGAGCAGCCGATGGTGCCGAACGGCCGGGTCTGGATGGGCGCCCGCAACGCGCGCACCAGCGTCTTGTACGGCGCGATCCTCGACTTCGAGGCGCTCGGCTTCTCGGGGCCGATCTTCCCGAAGTCCTGGCTCGAGAAGGATCCGTCGGTTCGGTACGTGATGCTGCAATCGGCGCCGCTGGTTGCGATTCACCAGACGGGAGGTTTTCTCGACGCTACGGTGCTCTGAGTCACGATCCGTACGGCTGACGCGAGGGCGCGAGGCGCCGAGCTCCGCGCCCTCTTTGTTTCATTCGAGGAGGAGCGNNGGAGGAGCGATATGCCGAAATACAACGTGCTCCGGACGACCAAGGTACGTTCGGGCAGGCGCAGAGAATGGGTCCGCGGCGGGACGAGCGTCGAGCTCGCGGAGAAGGATGCGAAGGACGGACTCGCGGCCGGAACGCTCGTGCCCGCCAGCGCCGCCGCGGCCGAGCCGTCGGCGCCGCCGGCGGGCGAGGAGGATCCGTCCAAGATGACGGTCGACCAGCTCGCGGCCTATGTCGAGACGATCGACGACACCGAGCAGCTCGAGGCGCTGAAGGGCAAGGTCTCGACGAAGGGCGGTCTCGAGGCGATCGAGGCGCGGATCGACGCGCTGGTCAGCGACGGTTAGGTGGGCCTCGCCGACGACATCAGCGCGCTGTCGGTCGAGGTCCTCGAGGAGGTCGGCGAGTCGATTCGCATCGATGGCCAGGACGGCTCGGGCTTCTTCTCGCGCGGTTCGGACGATGACGGCCTGGCGGGCGATCCAGGCCGGATCGTCCTCACGCCGCGCATGACCGTCCATCTCAGCCAGTTCCCGGAGGTCCTCGTGAACTCGGCGATCGAGCGCGTCGCGGCCGAGGAGATCTACAAGGTCGCCGAGATCGAGGGCCCGGATAGCAACGGCTGGCTCGTGCTGATCCTGGAACGCTGATGCGGTCGGGCAAGAAGCACCGGGCGAAGCGGGCCCTCGATGCCCTCGTCGGAGTACTCCGCGCCGCCGAGCTCGTCGACGACGTCGCCGCGGGCCGTCAGCGTCGGCTCAGTCCGGAGCACGGCGATGTGATCAACGTGCTGCCTGGGTCGCTGACCAGGCACGACGTCGAGGGCAACACGCTCACGCAGTCCGACATCGTCGTCGCGATCCTGATCGAAATCCAGCGGCCGGACGACGAGACGCTGCTCGAGGACCTCTACAGCCTGCTCGTGGACGTCGTCGCGGCGATCAATGCCGACGAGACGCTCGGCCTGCCGTTCGTCATCGCCGCCGAGGAGCTCGGCGCCCCGGATCCCGAACTCGGCGACGCGGGCGAGCGGGTGAGCGGCGTCCTGCAGTCCCGGTGGCGGCTGCTCTTTCAACACAACCGCTTGGACCCGAGCCAATAGGAGAAGACGGTGGAGAAGCGAATCACGGCTCCGAAGGAGGAGCTCAAGCTGCCGGAGGTCGATTCGACGAACCGGATCCGGCCGGCCGGCTCGAGGAGGTACGCGAACGACAGCCCCGAGGCGAAGGCACTCGCGGCCTGTCATCCGCGGCCGCCGAAGAAAGAGGCCACGGCCGCGAAGCCGGAGGAGTAACCGACGATGGCGAAGTACATTCGACGTCAGGCGATCCTGGCGAAGATCGAGACGACGTATGGCACGGATTCTACTCCGGCCGCCGGCGATGGCGTCTTCGTCCAGAATCTGCAGGTCAATCCGGTCGACAGTCTGGTCGTCACGGAACGACAGGGGATCCGGGCGAGCCTAGCCTCGCTGCGCGCCGCGATTGGCGGCAGCCTCTACCGCGTTCAGTTCGAGGTGCAGATCAAGGGCAGCGGGACGGCCGATGTGCCCCCGGAGTTCGGGCCGTTGCTGCGCGCGTGCGCGCTGGCCGAGAGCATCGTGGCCACGACGTCGGTCAGCTATCAGCCGACGTCCGACGTGGCGAATCACGAGAGCGTGACGATCTACCGCTACCACGACGGCAACCTCGACCGGATCGTCGGCTGCCGCGGCACGATGAGCATCACGCTGCCTGTCCAGAGTCACGGGATGATCGCATTTGATCTGCTCGGTGTCCTCGACGGTCGCGATACTCAGGCGCTCGTGACGCCGACGCTCGATGCGACCGTGCCGCCGGCGTTCGTGAACGCGGCCGTGGCCATCGGCGCGTTCAATCCGGTGATCAACCAGCTGACGATGGAGCTGGCCAACAACTTCCCGCCGATCAAGGACGCGAACTCCACAGACGGCTTCGCTGGCGTTCGCGTCATCGAACGAATGGTGACGGGCCAGATCGACCCGGAGGACGAGTTGATCGCGACGAACGACTTTCTCAATGACCTGAAAACCAATCAGGACTTCGCGTTCACGACGGGCGTCATCGGCAGCGCGGTCGGCAACCAGTACGAGCTCAGCATGCCGGCGTTCCACTACCGGGGCATGAGCGAGGCCGAGCGTGACGGTGTGATGGTGGCGACGATGAACTACGGCGCAGTCGAGAGCGCCGGCGACGACGACTTCACGCTCACCTTCACCTGAGAACCTCCCATCATGGCACTCAAAGCAAAGCAGCGGCTGTCGCCGCAGTGGTACACGCCGGAGTCACAGAAGGACGAGCAGGCCCCGGCTCGGTTCAAGTGGCGGCCGCTCGACGCCTTCGAGGAGAACGAACTCGAGAACTATGCCGATCCCGAACGCCGGAATTGGCATGCGGGGGTCTATGGCTGGCTCTGCCGGACGTGCCTCGTCGACTGGGAGAACGTCCAGGACGAGAACGCCCAGGACCTCCGTTTTGCGTCGTCGCGGCTCGGCGACGTGCTGACAGCGGAGCTCGTCCGCGAGATCGGCCTGCACATCCTGTTGCAGTGCCTGTTGACGGAGGACGAAGTAAAAAACTCATCGTCGCAGTCGAGGTCGCCCGAAACGGAAAGGACTTCGACTGCGGACGATGTAGCTGTCACCTAGATCCGACGCTCGAATGGGATCTGCCGGAGGCCGGCATCTTTCGGTCGAAGGTATGTCTCCGGAAGCTGGTCACGCCGTTCTCGTGGGAGATGCTGCAGCTGCATCGCCACTACGAGCGCGGCGTGCTGCCGTTCGGGCGCGGGCTGCTTGAGCAGCCGCTTCTTTTCATGCAGGCGATGGATGTGATCGAGGCGCAATGAGTCGCACAGCCACTTACACACTCAAGGGCGAGGACAAGACTCGGAGAGCCTTCGAGTCGTTCGATCGCCGCTTGAGACGGTCCGCCGCGGCCGCGGCCCGGTACTCCGCAGCGACGGCTGCCGCGGCCGTTGCCGGCGTGGCCGTCCTGACCGCGCGCTCGTACCAGGCCATCGATGCGTTGGCGAAGACGTCGGATCGTCTCGGCATCGCGACGGACAAGATGCAGGGCCTGCGTCTTGCGGCCGAGCTCAGCGGCGTCCAGACGCGGCAGCTCGATCTCGGTCTGCAGCGCATGGCCAGGCGCATCGCCGAGGCCGCGATCGGCACGGGCGAAGCGCAGGAGGCCATCAAGACGCTCGGGCTCGATGCGCGCGAACTCACGAACCTGCCGCTCGAGGAGCAGTTCAAGCGCGTGTCCGATGCCATGGGCGGCGTGACGAGTTCGTCCGAGCGAGTGCGGCTCGCGTTCAAGCTGTTCGATTCCGAGGGCGTGGCGCTGCTCAACACGCTCAATCTCGGCCGCGACGCGATCGAGGACTACACCGAACGGGCGCAGGAGTTCGGGACCGCGCTCAGCCGCGTCGATGCGAAGAAAGTCGAGCTGGCCAACGATGCGCTGCGGCTCGCGCGTGAACGGGCGGCGGGCATCGGCAATGTGATTGCGGTGCAGACGGCACCGATCGTGCAGGGGCTGGCGGAGGAGTTCCTCGGCGTGGGCGGAAGCGCTGAGGAGATGGAGATCACCGTCGACCGTGTGATCAACGGGATTGCCGTAGGCGTTGGCCTGGTCGCTGACGCCTTTTTCGGCTGGCGGCTGATCTTTCAGAGCATCGAGGTCGGGACGCTCCGGATGGCCGAAGCGTTCGCGACGCAGTTCGCGAGGATCCAGCGATGGTCGATAGAGACGGGCCGCGTGATCAAGGATGCGATCCCGTTCGTCGACGCAGAGGATAGTCCCGAACTCACCAACCTCGAGATTCTGGCCGACTCGCTCGGCCAGTCGGCCGACGAGGCCAAGCGCACGCTCGAGAACATGGCTGCCCAGGAGAAGCCCTCGGAACGGATCGCGGCCTGGCTGCAGCAGATGCGGATCGATGCGGAGCAGCGAGCTCAGGCCGAGGCACGGACCGCCGACGCGCTGCGGAATCAGCAGCCGGAGCAAACGCTGCAGCCGATCGATATGTCGCGGTTCGACGACCTCCGGATCGACGAGAAGTCGGAAAAGGCGCGCGAGGCGTTCGAGCGCGAGCTCGAGCAGGCGAAGGAATTCGCGATGACGCGCGAGGAGACCGAGTTGGAGGCCCATCGCCGGCGGCTCGAGATCCTGCGCCAGGCCTACGAGGAGCGGTACATCACGGAAGAGCGGTTCCACGAGCTGTCGATCGAGCTAGCGAACAAGACGCAGGATCGGCTCAACGAGATCTCGAAGCGCGGGTCCGAGCAGCAGTTCGAGTGGGAAACGGCGAAGGCGAAGGAGAAGGCCGAATTCCTGATCAGCAACGCCGTCGCGCTGACCGAGGGTATCGCTCAGACGAGCAAACGGGCTTTTCAGCTCAACAAGATCGCGGCCACGGCCGAGGCGATCCTCAGCACGCACCAGGCGGTCGCCAACGCGCTCGCAACGAAGGCGCCCTGGCCGATCCCGCTCGCCTTCGCGGCCGCGGCCGCCGCCGCCGGCTTTGCGCGTGTGCAGGCGATTCAGTCGACGACGTTCGGTGGCGGCACGACACCGTCGGCTGCCGGGACGACACCGCAGGTGAACGGAGAGCCCGTCTCGTCGACGGCAGGCGGCGCGGGGGAGATCCCGCGTGACGAGGCCCGGAATCAGACGCGTCTTGAGTTCAACTTCTACGGGCCGGTGGCCGGCCCGGGCGGGATGGAGGAGGTCGTCGACATCGTGGCCGACGGGCTGAGGGACAGGCTCGAGAACCGCGACGAGGTCATCATCACGCGCGAGTCGCGGCAGGCGGCAGAGATCCGCGGCGCCTGATGGCCGTTATCACCTACATCGCGGTCGATCGCGGCGAGCTCGCGGCCGGCCACACCGCGGCGACGCAATACCAGATCGAGACGATCTTCGAGGACTCGCCGCGACGCACGCGCGTCAAGGGTGCCCGTGCGGAGACGGAGGACGGCGCGCCGGAGGCCTGGGTCAGCGCGTTCCAGTTCACCTACGACCTCCGGACCGACCTCGTCGTTTCGGCCGATCGCGAGCTCTGGCGCGAATTCTTCTCATCGGTCGCCGGCGCCGAGAGGTTCCAGATCGACTTCACCGGGACGATCGCCTCGCCGGGCCCGAGCATCGATGTCTGGCTTGAAAGCGACCAGTGGCTCGAACAGCAGATCCGGAGCGCTGGGTACCGCTATGCGTTTCGCGTGAAACGCTGGCCATGAATATATTTCCGCCCGAGACCAGCATCGCGAGCCGCTCGCGCGATCCGCGCGTCGTCGTGGGGATCATCTACAGCGTTGGCTCGATCTACCTCACGAATCGGCCGTGGTCGCGACAGGTCCCACTCGTCAATCCCGGCTTTGAGAGCGGCACTGGGTCTGGCTGGTCGCTGTACGCGGACGCGGACGTCTCGGGCGCGGAGGCGCGCAGCGGGATCTACGCCGTGCGCAGCGTCAAGACGGGCGGCACCACCGTCGACATCGCAGACCAGTTCGCGAACGCGGTCGAGGGTCAGCGATTCCGGCTGAGCTGCTACGCGATGCGCGACGAGTCGGACCTCCCGAACGAGCAGTTCCGCCTCGTCGCGCAGTTCTACGACTCGGGCATGAGCCCGGTTCTGACCGGGCAGGGCATCGTTCACGCGTCGACTGGCGTGTCCGGCTGGCAGTTCTTGCAGGGCGCGGTGATAACGGCCCCAGCGAATACGGCGTATATCCGCTTCTATCTGCGCTGGGACGATCCGGCAGGCACGTTCTCGGGCACGTGGTACGCGGACGACTGTCGCCTTGAGCGCGTGGTCGGAATCGACAACGTGCCGGGCAACGCGGTCCATGGGGTCATCACGAACATCTCGAGCACGACGCAGCGACTCGAGCCCGACCGCGCACGTGCGACGATTGGCACGCTGAGTGTCGAGGCCGTCGACCTTGGGGGTGCCGTCACCGAGGAGATCCGTAACCAGCTCGACAACAACGCCGAGGGGGTACGCGGGCGCGAGGTGCGCGTCTTCACGGGCGACACCGACGACTTCAACGACTTCGTCCGAGTCGAGACGTACGTCGTCGACGACGCGGTCAAGCTCGTGGATCACCGGTACACCTTCGAGTGCAGTGATCGCAACAGGGAACAGCGCGTCGAGGTCTTCGAGCAGCGGACGACCCGGCTGAATGCCTCCATCACCGAGTCGTCGATGACGCTCACGGTCGAAGACACGACCGGCTTCGAGGCGCTGGCGCACACGGCCAGTTTTTCGGACGCGCCTAGCGCGACGGTCGGCTACCTCTATTTCAAGAAGACCAAGGAAATTGTGCGGTGGACGAGCAAGGACGGCACGCATTTCACACTCGACGAGCGCGGCGTATTCGGCACGATCCCGAAGGCGATCGAGGTCGATGGGACGCAGCCCGTCGATAAGCATCCCGAGGTCATCGAGTACATCTACCTTGAGATGCCGGCGCCAGAGCTCGACTACGCGGTCAAGACGGGGAAGATCCGGTCTTCGGGCGCGATGCTGCCGGATGCCTGGCACATGGGGATCGACGAGGCGCACGTTGACGGCCAGGCCTACGACGACATCGGGACCGACCTCTACGACCCGACTGACGTCACTGCGGGCCTCGTGCTGCGATTCCTGAACCTCGAGAAGACGGACGGTAAGCAATTCTGCGAGGAACAGCTGCATTTCCCGATGCAGACGTTCCCGCCAATCACGGCCAACGGCGTGATCACGATCCGCCGCATAGCATCGATCGTGGATGACGCGGCACCGATCGCGCTCATCACGCCGGGACAAGTGGTCTCGCAGCGCGGCATTACGCACGCGACGGGTCGGGTCATCAACCGCGTCAGGTTCCTATGGAACTTCGACGGTGAGGACTACACGCGCGTAGATGAGTTCGTCAACCTGACCAGCGTATCCGTCTACGGCGCGTCAAAGGTCCGGGAGATCGAGCTGCGCGGTCTACACGTCTCGGGCCACTCGAGGGCAAGACTGCAGATTATTTTCGACTCGATCGTCGAGCGCTACGGTGCGCCACCGATCGAATTGCCGTTACGACTCACGCGTGAGCTCGTCGGCCTCGAGGCCGGCGACGTGGCGTTCGCCGCGCTCCCGCGCGTGCGCGACTACGCGGGCGCGTCGTATCTGGCCCGCGCGTTCGAGATCCAGTCGCGCCGCGTCAACTGGCTGACGGGCGAGCTCGATGCTCAGTGCTTCGGCTCGACGGTGCGGCAACTGCCCGACAGTGGCGCCGGCGTGAGCGCGGTCCTCGGGGACGCGTGGTACACGGCGACCGGGACGGAGCTGTCGACGGTGCTCACGATCTCGGCCGGCAGCGTCACCGCGAACGGCACGCTGACGGGCGGCGCCGACGCGCGCACGAGCGTCTTCTACTTCGACGGCGACCTGACGATCGACAACGGCGTGACCGTGACGATCACGGGCAACGTGCAGCTGAGGATCAAAGGCACGCTGACGGTCAACGGCAAGCTCGACGGCGCGGCTCAGGGCGTCGCCGCGCTCGCGGACCCCAACACGGTCGACACGGCCTGGGTCGGCTATCAGAGTGCCTA